>Ga0299913_10002260_pt1 | contig 15073 bp, 15 predicted proteins | sample RVTome_9_FD_201360 | JGI IMG/M metagenome (GOLD analysis project Ga0299913, IMG submission 201360) | Soil microbial communities from uranium-contaminated site in the Upper Colorado River Basin, Wyoming, United States - RVT155D38 (version 2) ...
CCGCCGACCGAGGCCCAGGTCCCCATGTCGAACTGGTACTTGCCGTAGTAGCCCGCCGCGTTCACCGCGGTCGGGTCGCCGCCGGACTCGCAGGCGGCGATCGCGTTCAGCGTGGAGAGCGAGACGCCGGCGACGCTTCCGGCCGATGCCTCGTACTTGCGCTCCTGCCGCTGTGCGCTTCGCGCGGCGGAGAGTTGCTCGCGCAGTGCGCGCGCGCCGCGGCGGAGCTTCTGTGGGGTCATCGCGCGGTTGCGCAGCGCGTTGGTCTTCGGCTTGACGCCGAGTTCGCGGGCCTGCTCGAGCAACGCTTCGTAGTGCACTCCGAGTGCACCCAGCTGCAGGGAGCTGTCGAACCGCTCGGCGGGCTGCTGGACCAATTGACGCGGCTCGGCGGCCGGCTCGCGGTCGGGTGCTGCCTGGGCGCCGGCGGCGAGGGCTGCGAGGGCGGCGAAGCAGGCGATGAATACGAACTTGTGTTTGGATGGCATCCCGGCAGGGTGGCCGGTTCTGACGAAATATGTGTGACAGCGGTCACACTCACAACATTTCGCTCATATTCCTGTCGCGCCAGGCGATGAATGAGACTGAGTCTCACTCTTGGTAAGCTCCCGGCCGTGCTCGAGTCGCTCGACCTCCCCTTCGTCCAGCGCGGCCTCGCGGAGATCGTGCTCCTGGCGGTGGGAGCGGGGCTGATCGGAACCTGGATCGTGCTGAGGGGCCTCGCGTTCCACGCCCACGCCGTCGGCACCGCCGCCTTCCCTGGCCTCGTGCTCGCGGACGGCCTGGGCTTCGCCGCGCCGCTGGGGGCGCTAGGCGCGGCGGCGGTCTTCGCGCTCTTGGTCGCCGCGGTCGCGCGGCGACCGTCGGACGACCGAGGCGCTGCGGTCGCTGTGGTGCTGGTTGGAATGCTCGCGCTCGGGGTGATCCTGGCCAGCGACGTATTCGAATCCTCAGCCGGGATCGAAACGCTGCTGTTCGGCAGCTTGCTGCTGATCGACGGCGGCGAGCTTGCGCTTGCGGCCGGCGTCTCCGGGCTCGCCGTCCTCGCCGCCGTCCTCGCCGGGCGCCATTGGGTGGCCCACGGCTTCGACGCGGGCGGCGAGACCGTCCGCCCCCCGGCCCTGCTGGAGCCCGCGCTGCTGATCCTGATCGCCCTGGCCGTCGCCGCGGCGGTGACGGCCGTTGGCGCGCTGCTAGTGACGGCGCTGTTCGTCGTGCCCGCGGCCACGGCCCGCCTCTGGGTCTCACGCATGCGCAGCTGGCAGCTGGCGACGATCGCGCTGTGCGCCGCCGAAGGTGTCGTCGGCGTGGTCGTCTCGGTCGAGCTGAACGCGCCTCCGGGCCCGACTATCGCGGTCATCGCGGGGGTCGTCTTCGCGCTCGCGGCTCTCGTCTCCGCGGCGCGGCGCGCCGGGCGGGGCGGATCGCTGGCGCGCTGGGGCGCCGCCGGCGCAGCGGCCATCCTGATCGGTGGCTGCGGCGGGAGTTCCAGCGACGAGCCGTCGGTGGTCGCCACCACTGCGGTCGCCGGCGACCTGGTCGGTGAGGTGGTGGGCGAGGACGTCGAGGTTCGCACCCTCCTCGCGGCGAATACCGACCCGCACGAGTACGAGCCACGCCCCGACGACGTCGAGGCGCTGGCGCAGGCCGACCTGGTGTTCGCCAGCGGCGGCGACGTCGACGCCTGGATCGAGGACGCGATCCAGGACTCCGGCTCAGACGCCGAGTTGGTCGTGCTGGCCGACTCGATCCCGCACCCGCTGTACGGCGGCCACTCCTCCCATGAGGACGAGCACGCCGGCGAGGCCGGCAGCGACGAGGAGCAGGCGGACGAGGAGCACGCGGAGGAGGGCGAAGAAGAGCACGCGGACGAGAGTGAGGATGAGCACGCGGATGAGGGTGAGGATGAGCACGCAGAGGAGGACGAGCTCGACCCCCATTGGTGGCACGACCCCCTTAACGTGAGCGGCGTCGCCCCGGTCATCGCGGAGCGGCTCGCCGCAAACGACGAGGGGGCCGCGGAGGAGATCGAGCGGCGGGGAAGCCGGCTCGTGACGGCGGCGGAGCAGCTGGATCGAGCAATCCGCGGTTGCATTCGCGCGATCCCCCACGACGATCGCAAGCTGGTCACGGACCACGACGCCTTCGGATATTTCGCCGAGCGCTATGGACTGGAGATCGTCGGCACGGTGATCCCCGCCCTCACCACCGCGGCCCAGCCGTCCGCCGGGGAGCTCGCGGACCTGCGCGACACGATCGAGCGCGAAGGGGTCAAGGCGGTGTTTCCTGAAAGCTCAGTGGAAACCGGCCTGGCGAACACGATCGCCAAGGAGACGGGGGCGACGGCCGATTACGTGCTCTACGGCGACTCCCTGGGCCCCGAGGGCTCGGAGGGAGAATCCTGGCTCGGCGCGGAGGCGGCGAACGCCGCCGCGATCGTCGAAGGCCTTGGCGGCGGCTCCACCGCCTGCGTGATCTCCGGAGAGGAATGAGCGCGCCACTCGTCCAATGCCGTGACCTCACCGCGGGCTATGACGGCAGCGCCGCCCTCGAGGGCGTGACGTTTGCGGGGCGACCCGGGGACCGGGTCGCGATTCTGGGACCGAACGGGGGCGGCAAGACCAGCCTGTTTCGGGTCCTCGCGGGCGAGCTCTCGCCGTGGTCGGGCGAGGTGGAGGTCCGGGGGCGCTGCGGATGGGTGCCGCAGACCGAGCGCTCCCGGCTGGACTTTCCGGTCTCCGCGCTGGACGTCGCCTCGATGGGCTCGCTGGCGACGCTGCCCTGGTGGCGACCTCCGGGCCGCGCCGAGCGCGCTCGCGCCGTCCAGGCGCTGGGCGACGTCGGCATGAGCGAGCTGGCCGACGCAACCTTTGGCGAGCTCTCCGGCGGCCAGCGCCAGCGGGTCCTGATCGCCCGCGCCCTCGTCCAGGAGGCCGGGCTGCTGCTCTTGGACGAGCCCTTTTCCGGCCTCGACTCCCGTTCGGCCGGTCGCCTCTTGCAGCTCATCGACAAGCTCGCCCGCGCGGGGTGCGCCATCCTGATCGCCACCCACGACCTGGACCAGGCGCGCGCCTGGGACCAAGTGCTATGCCTCAATCGCCGCCAGGTCGCGTTCGGCAACCCGGCGGAGACGCTGACCCGGGAGGTGCTGGAGGCAACCTACGGGGGCGCGATCGTCGAGATCCCCGGCGATTCCGGCGGCACGGGCGTGCTGCCGCCGCATCATCACCACGACCACTCCCACGATGCTTGACCCGGCCGCGATCGGCTCCCTGCTGGGCGATCCGATCGCCGATCCCCTCGTGCGCCGTGCCGCCCTCGAGGTGACGCTGATCGGCGTGGTTGGCGGCGCGCTGGGCTGCTGGATCGTCCATTACGGCCTCCCCTACGCGGCCGAGTCCGTGGCCCACTGCATGCTGCCGGGCCTGGTGCTGGCGGCCATCGCCGGCGTGCCGCTGATCGTGGGCGGCGCCGCCGGGCTGTTGGCCGGCGTCGCGGCCATTGGCATCGCGTCGCGGGTCCCCGGAGTCGGGCGGGACGCGTCGGTGGCGATCGCGGTGACCACCCTTGTGGGCCTTGGCGCGCTGCTGGCGCTCTCGCCGGAGACCCCACCGAACCTCCAGGGGATCCTGTTCGGCGACGTCCTGGCGACTTCCTCCGGCGACCTCGCGATCGCGGCGTCGCTTGTCGTGGCGACGCTGGGAGCGCTGGTTCTGCTCCACCCTCGCCTGCTTGCCGCCGGCTTCGACCCGTCCGGGGCGCGGGCGATCGGCGTGCGGGTGGGCGCGGTGGAGACCGCGCTGATGATCCTGCTGGCCGCCGCGGTGCTGGTTGCCGTACAGGGACTCGGCAACCTGCTGGCGGTGGCGTCGCTGGTGGGCCCGGCAGCAGTGGCGCGCCTGCTGACCCGGCGCATGGCGCCGATGATGGTGCTCGCCGCATCGCTCGCGAGCGTCAGCGGCCTCGTCGGTCTCTACGTCTCGTACCACCTGGAGCTCGCGGCCGGGGCCTCGATCGCCGGCGCCACCGTCCTGACCTGCGCCTTCGTGCTTGGCCTGCGCTCACAGCGCGGTGTGCGAAGCCGTCCGCCTGCGGTGCCTACCATCGCATCGAGTTGATCGTGCGGGCGCGGACACATAGGCACCAACGGTCGCCCGGCGGCTGGGCGGAGCATGCCCTCCGCCGTCTGGAGGCGGCAGGCTTTCGCCGTGGCGGCGCGCGACGGGCCGTCATCGAGGTGCTCGATGCCGAGTCCTGCGCGGTCTCGGCCTTCGAGATCGACGAGCGGCTCCGCCGCCACGGTCAGCGGATCGGGCGAGCGAGCGTCTACCGGGCGCTCGATCAGCTGACGGAGCTCGGCCTGGTACACAAGCTCGACCTCGGGTCGGAGACGGCGCAATACGAGCGTGCGGACCCCGGCGGAGACCATCACCACCACATGGTCTGTGACCAGTGCGGAAAGGTGGTGCCGTTCGAAGACCCCGCCCTCGAGCTCGCGGTGACCAAGGTGAGCGGAGGCCCGGGCTTCGAGGTGCGCGATCACGAGATCGTCCTGCACGGCGCCTGCGAGGCCTGTCGCTGAAGATGCCCTCCCCCGTCCGCCTCACGGCTTGGCTGCTGGGGGCGGTCGCGTTCGCCACGGTCGTCGCGATCGTGCTGCTCTGGCCGAGCGGCGATCGGCCCCAGCTCGCCGGCGGGCTGAGCACGGAGACCGAGGCCGCGGAGGTCGAGACGGTCACCGAAGGGGCGTGTCCCGCCGGCCAACCGGGCACCTGCGCCGAGGTCACCGTCCGGCTGCTCAGCGGCCCGGACGAAGGCACGAGCGCGACCATCTCCCTCGGCGAGGTCGGTCAGGGGCCGGACCTGAGCGTGGGCGACGAGATCAGGGTCCAGTCGACGTCCGGCGAGCTGCCGCCCGACGCTGTCGAGCCCGCGGCGGCCGCATACGTCTTCTCCGACTTCGAGCGGCGCTCGCCATTGCTTTGGCTGGCGATCGCGTTCGCCGTGTTGGTCGTGCTGTTCGGCCGCCTGCGCGGCGCGATGTCGCTGCTGGGGCTCGTGCTGAGCCTGTTGATCGTGCTCGGCTTCGTGGTACCCGCGATCCTCACCGGCGAGCCGCCCTTCGCCGTGGCCGTCGCGGGCGCGCTCGCCGTCATGCTGGTCACGATCCCCCTCGCGCACGGAGTCAGCCGCAAGAGCCTCGCGGCGATGCTGGGCACCAGCGCAAGCCTCCTGCTGACCGCCGCGCTCGCGCTCGCATTCACCGAGCTGACGACGCTGACCGGCTACTCGTTCGACGAGGCGCTCGTCCTGCAGGCGGCCGGAATCGACATCTCGTTTCAAGGCCTGTTGCTCGCCGGCATGGTCATCGGGGCCCTGGGCGTCCTGGACGACGTGACCGTAAGCCAGTCGTCCACGGTGTTCGCCCTGCGCGCCGCGGACCCGCACCAGGGATTCAGAGGACTGTTCACGCGCGCGCTCGACGTGGGGCGCGATCACGTATCGGCCACGGTCAACACCCTGGTCCTCGCCTACGTCGGCGCCGCGCTTCCCGTGCTGCTGATCTTCGGCTCCAGCGACATCGCGCTCGGGAGCGCGCTGAACGTCGAGGTGGTCGCACGTGAGGTGGTCGCGATGCTCGTCGGCTCGATCGGCCTGATCTGCGCCGTGCCCATCACCACCGCGCTCGCCGCCTGGCTCGCCGACTCGCTGCCCGAGGCCGAGCTGGCCGCCGAGACCGAGCACGGACATCAGCACTGACGCCGCCGGGGGCGGTGGGGCGGCCCTCGTGGGTCCAGGCTCAACTCGGCAGCGCTGCAGCGAGCTGTGCTTGCGCTTCGGCCGCTTCGGGTAGACCGGCCGTCGCGCCCCAGACCTCGACCACGCCCGCTGCCGCCCGCATCGCCACGTCCATCGCCGGCTGGAGCCCCGCCGGCGCCGCGCCGGCGGCCAGAGCCGCAGCGATCACCCCCGCCACGCAATCGCCGGCCCCGGTGGCGTCGACAACGGTCGCCGCATGCGCCGGGACCGAGTCGACGCGATCGCCGGCGACGACCAGCGCCCCGCGGGCGCCGCGGGTCACCACGGCCGCCTCGGGGCCGAGTCGGACGAGCTCGCTCCCCGCGGCGAGAACGTCCGCTTCGCCGCTGAGGCGCAGCGCCTCGTCCTCGTTGCATTTGACGACGGTGGATTCAGCCACCAGATCACGGATCACGCCCAGCATCAGCTCCAGGTCCGCCCAGCGCCGCGGGCGCAGGTTCGGATCGCACGCCACCTGCCAGCCGCGTTCGCGCGCGAGCCGCACCGCGCGCATCGTCACCTCCCGCTCGGCCTCGCCCACGAGCGTGTCGCTGCCGACCACGAGCACCCCCGCCTCGCCGGTGAGCGCGCGCTCGAGGTCGTCCCCCGCGTGGGCCGCGGGGCGCTCGGGATCGCCGTAGAAGGCGAAGTCGGGCTCGCCGTCGGCCGCCACCGATACGAACGCGTGTGAGGTCCCGGCGCCCGGCATCAGCACGAAGCGCTCAACGCCGACGCCCTGCGCGGCGATCCCATCGCGCAGCCAGACGCCCCATTCGTCGCCGCCTGCTCCGCCGAGCATCTCGACCGGGGCGCCGAAGCGCGCCGCGCAGATGGCGATGTTGGCGAGCGATCCGCCAACCCGCGGCACGAACGAGTCCGCATCACCAAGGGAGGCAACGGGCCGCTCGCAGACGAAGTCAACGAGAGCTTCCCCGAGACACACGACTCGCGCGGGTGTGTCGGCATTTCGCGCGCGGGTAGACGCGTTGCTGCGAGTCACGAAAGGAGTTCTAACCTGAACCCGAGGATGGACACGGGCTTCCCCACGTCGGACGCGCAGACCGACTTCGGCCGCGCCCGCCGCCGGCAGATCGCCTCACGGCTCGGACACCGGTTGCGCCGCGAGCCCGACGACGTCAACGTGATCCTCCCGTTCGAGGAGGTCATCGAAGCGCTGGGCCGGCGCGGCGAGCGGCGCATCGGGCTGCGGACCATCGATCTGGGCTCGATCGTCGGCACCGTGGATCGCACGCGGGAATTCGATCGCAGCTTTCGGCCGACCTCCCGCCGGGTGCGGCTGCGCTGGCAGCGCATAGCGGAGGCGATCCGGCGCGGGCATTCGATGCCGCCGATCGACGTCTATCGCATCGGCGACATGCACTTCGTTCGCGACGGGCACCATCGCGTGTCGGTCGCCCGGCAGCTGGGCCTCGACGTAATCGAGGCCGACGTGACCGAGATCGAGACCGAGGTGGGCGCGGACGCGAAGGTGCGTGTGCACGATCTCGCCCTGAAGAGCCACGAACGCCTGTTCTTCGAACGCGTGCCGCTGCCTGCGGAGCAGCGCGCCCGGATCAAGCTCCCCCGCGGATCGGCTTACGCGGGCCTCGCCGAGTGCGTCGAAGCGTGGGGGTTTCGGGCGATGCAGGCCTGCGGCGAGTTCCTGGACCGCGAGGAGGTTGCGCGGACCTGGTTCGCCGAGGAGTTCGAGCCGGTGGTCACGATGCTGCGCGAAGCCGGCCTCGCGGAGGGGCAGACGGACGCCGAGGCCTACGAGGCGCTCGTCACCCTGCGCTACATGCTGCTGCGGACCCATCGCTGGGATGAGTCGATCCTGGAGCGGCTGCGCGCGGAGCTCGCCACGAAGGCGCCCCGCGACGAGGACACGGTCACCCGCAAGGTCCGCGGCCGGCTGCGCTGAGTGGCGCCATCACGACACGCGGCCGTGCCCGCCGCCGCGCTGGAGCTAGGCGTGCTTCAGGTTGGCGCCGGATTCGGGGTCGAACAGGTGGAGCTTGGTCGAGTCGACCCACAGCTCGGACTCCTCGCCGCGCTTTACCCTGCTCGCAGCGTCCAGCCTGGCGACCACCTGCCCGGCCCCGGAGCTGGGCACCTCGCCGGCGCCGGTGTCCTCGGCCAACTCGCGCAGCTCGTCTGACTCGACGGACTCGCCTTCGACGTGGAAGTAGGCGTATTGCTCGGATCCCATCGACTCGACCAGATCGATCTTCGCCGTGAAGGTGCTGCCGTGATCCTTCGCGTCGCCCACGAGCGAGGCGTCCTCGAAGCTCTCGGGCCTGATCCCGGCGATCACCTTGCCGCTTCGCGAGCCCATCGCGTCGCGCACGTCACCTTCGAGCGGGACCTCCCCGAACGGCAGCTTGATGCGTCCGTTCTCCAGGGTCGCGGCCATGAAGTTCATCGCCGGCGAGCCGATAAACCCCGCGACGAACAGGTTGGCCGGGTCGGAGTAGAGCTCCGCGGGTGCGCCGACCTGTTGCAGCGTCCCGGCTCGCATGACCGCGACGCGATCGCCCAGGGTCATCGCCTCGGTTTGGTCGTGGGTGACGTAGACCGTGGTGGTGCCCAGGTCGGCCTGTAGGCGGGAGACCTCGGTGCGCATCTGCACCCGCAGCTTCGCGTCGAGGTTGGAGAGCGGCTCGTCCATCAGGAACGCGCTGGGGTCGCGCACGATTGCGCGCCCCATCGCCACCCGCTGGCGCTGACCCCCTGACAGGTTTGCCGGCTTGCGATCCAGATGCTGCTCGAGGTCGAGCACCTTCGCCGCGTCCTCCACCTTCGTTCTGATCTCCTCGTCGGGTGCGCCGGCCAGCCGCAGCGGGAAGGCCATGTTCTCGCGCACGGTCATGTGTGGATAGAGCGCGTAGTTCTGGAAGACCATCGCGATGTCGCGGTCCTTCGGCGCGCGATCGTTCACCTCCTGGCCGCCGATCTTCAGGGAGCCGTCGGAGATGTCCTCGAGCCCGGCGATCATCCGCAAGGCTGTCGACTTGCCGCAGCCGGACGGGCCGACGAGGATCATGAACTCGCCGTCCTTGATCTCCAGGTCCATGTCCTTGACGGCCTCGAAGCCGTCGGGAAAGCGCTTGGTCAACCCCTCCAGGGTGATCTCGGCCATTTTTAGCTCCTCCTCTATCCCTTCACAGCGCCAGCGGTCAGTCCAGCGACGATCCGGCGCTGGAAGATCAGCACGAAGATGATGATCGGGATCGTCACGATCGACGCGGCGGCGGCAATGGCGCCGGTGGGCTCGGCGAACTGCGACTCGCCGGTGAAGAACGCCAGCGCCGCGGGCACCGTGCGCGAGGCATCCGATGACGTGAGCGAGATCGCGAACAGGAAGTCGTTCCAGCAGAAGATGAAGACCAGGATCGCCGCCGTGAACACTCCCGGAGCGGCCAGGGGGATGATCACCTTGCGGAACGCTTGCACCGGCGTGGCCCCGTCGACCTGCGCCGCCTGCTCGAGGTCCCAGGGGATCTCGCGGAAGAACGCGACGAGCGTGTAGATCGCCAGTGGCAGGGCGAACGTGAGGTAGGGGATGATCAGCCCCGGATAGGTGTCGTAGAGGCCGAGGGTCCGCCACATATCGAACAGCGGACCGACGGTCGAGATCGGCGGGAACATCGCGATCGCCAGCGCCCCGGCCAGGATCAGGGCCTTGCCCGGGAATTCGAGTCGGGCGATGGCGTAGGCAGCGAAGGCCGCGAAGACGATCGCGATCGAGGTCGCGATCAGGGCGATCACGATCGAGTTGATCAGGGGAGCGATGAATGGGCTCTCGGAGAGGCCACCGGTAAACAGGCTCTCGTAGTTGGCGAAGGTGGGATCCTCGGGAACGAAGCTCGACCACACGGTGTCGCCCGCCGCGATCGCGCCCGGGTCCTTGAACGAGAGCGAGACGATCCACAGCACCGGGATCAGCGCGAACAGGACGATGAGCAGCAGCCCAACCGACCACAGGGTGTACTCACGGCCACTGTGACGCTCGCCCATTAGGAATCCTCCCCTGGCGGGGGGCCCAACCTGCTTTCGCGCCTTACGTCGCTCATCAGGTGCCTGGCCTCCCCTCTTGGATCCGTACGCCGAAGCCGCGGATGAACAGGAACGCGATCACGAAAACGCAGACGAAGATCAAGACGGACACCGCCGAGCCCAGCCCGAGGTTCAATCGTCCGATCAACTGGTTGTAGCCCAGGATCGAGACCGATTCGGTGTCCTGGGCACCGCGGGTCATGATGAAGATCGTGTCGAAGACCCGGAAGGCGTCTAGGGTCCGGAACAGCAGCGCGACGAGAATCGCCGGCTTCATCAGCGGCACGGTGATCTTCCAGAACCGCTGCCAGGCGCTGGCCCCGTCCACCTTCGCGGCCTCATAGAGACCCTCGTCGATCGTGACCAACCCGGCCAGGAGGAGCAGCGCCATGAACGGCGTCGTCTTCCAGACCTCCGCGGTGATGATCGCCGCGAACGAGCTGAACTGCTCGCCAAACCACGCCTTGTCGTCCGCGATGAACGGGAGGTCGTTGATCCAGCCGACCTCGGGGTCGAACGCGTAGAACCACGAGAACGCGGCGACCACGGTGACGATCCCGTACGGGATCAGGACCGAGGTGCGGATGACTCCCCGCCCGAAGATCGCGCGGTACATCACGAGCGCGATGATCATCCCGAGTGCCAGCTCGATCGCGACCGAGACCACCATGATGAACGTCGTGTTGAAGAAGTCCTGCCACCACAGCTCCGACGTCAGTACCGCCTCGTAGTTCGAGAGGCCGGCGAAACCGCCCTCCTCGGGGAACCGGAGGTCGAGCTCCTGCAGCGACAGGATGATCGCGTATGCGATCGGGTAGGCCGTGACGAGCACCATCGCGATCACCGCCGGCGCGCAGAGCATCCAGCCCAGCTTCCGTTCCGAGCGGGTGCGCTCGCTAACCCCGGCGGCCATTAGAGATCAGCCCTTGCCGGGGGGGTCAACATGCTTTCCGCCTTACGTCGCTCAAAGGAGTCCTTCCCGCTCGATTGCGTCCTCGAGCGCGCTGCGCAGCTCGTCGTATTTCGCGGCCGGATCCTGCGGGTCGATGCTGCTAACCGGGTGGATCATCCGCTGGATCGCGAAGGACAGGTCCGTGTAGGCCGGCGTCCGCGGCCGCGGAGCGGCGTCGTCGATCGACTGCCGGACGAGCTGGGCGAACTGCGGATACGCCTTCTTGACGACCTTGTCGGTGTAGAGGCCTTCGCGGGCCGGGGGCAAGCCGTCGAGCTCCACGAAGGTGAGCTGGCTCTGCTCGTTCGTGAGACACGTGGCCGCCTCGAACGCCAGCTCGGGATTCTCGGAGTACTGGCTGATCCCGAGGTTGAAGCCGCCGAGGGGCGGATGGCTGGGTTCCCCCTCGTCCACGGCGGGCCACTTGGCTGCGCCCATGTTCTTCGCGATGTCGGGAGCGTTGGTGTTGGCGCTCGCGTACGCAAACGTGTAATTGAGCATGAATGCGGAGTTGCCGGCCTCGAAGCCGAGCGCCGCCGAACCCTCGTCGGAGGTGTCGATGTCGGGAGGCGCCGCGGTCGGCGAGTTGGCGAGCTCCCCCATCAGGGAGAGCGCCCGCTCCGTTGGCGCCTGTGCGAGATCGAGCTCTTCGGGTCCGCTTAGGATCTTGGTCCCAGCGGATTCGACCATGCTGTTGAACCACGCGGTCAGTCCCTCGTAGCGGTTCGCCTGGACCTGAATGAGACCCTTGTCGCCGAGCCGCTCGGACTCGGCGAGCATCTCGTCCCAGGTCGCGGGAGGCTGGTCGACGAGGTCCTCCCGGTACCACAGCACCTGCGTGTTCGAGTTGAGCGGCGCCCCGTAGAGCTTGCCCTCGTGGCTCGCGGTCTCGACCACGCTGTCGAACACGTCTGCGGTTGCCGCCTGGGCGTCGTCGCCCGTCCATTCGCGGATCCACCCAGCGTTCGCGAACTCCGAGGTCCAGATCACATCCATCCCGATGATGTCCATGCTCGAGTCCTCGGCGCCGAGCCGGCGGACGAGCTGCTCGCGGGCCTGATTCGCATCGAACGCGGCGAGCAGCTCCACCTTGATGCTGTAGCGGCCGTCCGACTCCTCGCTACAGCGCTTCGCGATCTCCTGGACCGAGCCGCCCGGCTGGTTCTGCATGAACCAGGTGAGCTCGGTGCCCGACCCCGCCGTGTCGTCGGACCCGCTGCAGGACGCCAAACCAAGGGCCGCGACCAGTGCGGCGATGGCGATCGGTGCGCAACGTGAACGTCCTCTCGAACGCAAACTCTCCTCCTTCGCAGCGCCCTATACCCCCAAACCGATAAGGCGCAAACGAAGCCGGACGAAATGCCGTCGCTAGCGATTCGCGGCGATGCGAACGGCCGCCTCGCCCGTTGCGACGAAGAGGTCCGCGCAGTCTTTGATGAGCTGCTCACGGGTGGTCTCGAGCTCGCCGCCCAGCCAGGCGATCAGCGCCTCGGCCAGGCCGCCGACGAGCAGGAAGCTGGTGAGCTCGACCAGCCGATCGCCCCCGGCCGGGGTGCCGTAGAAGTCGCGTGCCTGCTCGCCGAGCAGCGCCGCGAACGTGCTGATCGTCCGGAAGCGCCGGAGTTGGAGCGCTTCCGAGCCCATCGCCTCCACGAAGGCCACCCTGCCCTTGCGGGGGTCGTCGGTCATGAGCTCGACGAACGCCGCGATCGCGGAGCGGCTTCGCGCCCGCGCCTCACGCGGCGAGGCCTCAACGGCCGCGAGTACGACCTGCGCCGCCTCCGCGGTGATGCGATCGAAGACTGCGACCAGCAGCTCCTCGCGGTCGCGGAAGCTCTCGTAGAAGTAGCGCTCGGTCAGGCCCGCCTCGGCGCAGACCGCGGTCATCGTCGTCGCGCCCCAGCCCCTGGTGCCGAGCAGCTCGAGGCCGGCGTCGAGGAGCTGCTCACGGCGCTTCGCGCGCCGGTCCTGCCCGCTGACGCCACCGTAGGTGCGCGATGCCGTGGCCATGACCACAGTGTGACAGAGCACCCTGTCAGTTCGATAGGATGTGACCAGAGGCTCTGTCAGATGAACGAGCTCGGATACTTCCCACCCGGATCGGTCCTGCGCAAGGTGCACCGCGAGCGCGCGGTGGGCCTCCTGTACGGGCAGCGAGCGCTCGCGATCGGAGCGCTCGACCCGCGCAACTTCGTCGGCACCCGGCTGCACACGAGGGCGGCCGACCGCCCCTTTCACCGGCTGGCGGCGACCGGGAAGATGTTCGAGGAGATCTTCTTCGGCTCGAAGACCGACGCGGACCGCGTGCTGGCAGCGGTTCACGCAATGCACGAACGGGTCAAGGGCGAGCTTCCCGAGGACGCCGGGGAGATGCCCGCGGGCACGCCGTACTCGGCCCTCGACTCGGAGCTGATGCTGTGGACCATCGCGCCGGCCGCCGACTCGGCGGTCTACTTCTACGAGCTCCTCGTCCGCGAGCTCTCGGCATCCGAGCGCGACTCTTTCTGGGCCGATTACGTCCGCTTCGGCGAGCTGTTCGGCATGTCGGCCTCCGTGGCGCCGGCGTCCTGGCGCGAGCTGCGCGAGTACGTGGCCGGCAAGATCAACGGGCCCCTCGCTCACCTCACCGACGAGGCGCGTTTCGTGGGCCACGCGGTAATGATGGAGATCCCGCACGCCCGCTCGCGGTGGCCGGCGATGCGGGTGCACAATGTGGTCATGAAGGGCTCGCTGCCCGAGCGCGTGCGCGAGCTCTACGGACTGCGCTGGACGCCGGCCGACGCCGTCGCGTTCCGGGGGGCCGTCGCCGCCGCCCGCGCCGCGCGTCCGATCACCCCGCGCTCGGTGCTGCGCGGCCGTTGCAGGGCCCACTTCGACGACGTCGCCGCCGCCGAGCGCAGGCGGATCGCGAGCGGACGCCCCGCCCCCGGGAGCCTGGCCCCCGCCGCCTGATCAGCCCAGGACAACGCCGGATGCGACCACGGCACCACCGAGCAAGACGATCGTCGCGACGCGGCGACCGCGCTCGCCGACGTGGTGGCCGATCCAGGCTCGCGTGCCGGTGGCCGTTCCGACGGAGACTGCGGCCACGGCTGCGCATTGCATGCACATACAAGCGTCAAGGTAGCGCGATGCATAAGATCGCGTTGATGCGACTCCTCGCGTTCAGCGATCTGCATAGGGATCTCGACCGGGCAGCGAGCCTGGTCGAGCGCAGCGCCGAAGCCGACGTCGTGGTCGGTGCGGGCGACTTCGCCTCCGTCCACGAGGGTCTCGACGAGGTGATCGAGGCCCTGGCGCCCATCGAGACGCCCACCGTGCTGGTGCCCGGCAACAACGAGACCACCGACGCCCTACGCAACGCCGCGTCGAGCTGGCCGGCCGCGACGGTGGTTCACGGCGAGGGCGCGGACATCGAAGGTCAGTCGTTCTTCGGGCTCGGCGCCGGCATCCCGGTCACCCCGTGGGACTGGAGCTTCGACCTCTCCGACGAAGAGGCGACCGCCGCCCTCGAGCCCTGCCCAGAGGGGGCCGTTCTCGTGCTGCACTCACCGCCGCAGGGACACTGCGACGTCTCCGGCGCGGGCGACCATCTCGGCAGCGCCGCCCTGACCGCGGCGATCGAGCGACTCGAGCCACCGCTGGCGGTCTGCGGCCATATCCACGAGAGCTGGGGCAAGCGCTCGCGGATCGGCGATACCGAGATCGCCAACTTGGGACCCGACGGCGCGTTCTTCGATCTGTAATGGGCTTACTCGGCTGGATCCTCCTGGGCCTGTTCGCCGGCACCATCGCGCGGGCGCTGATCCCGGGACGTACTGAGCCCGGCGGCTGCATCGGCACGACGGCGGTCGGCGTGCTCGGGGCGCTGCTCGGCGGCTGGATCGCGACCGAGCTCGACCTGGGCGAGATCGACGAGTTCTTCGATCTCGAGACCTGGCTGATCGCGATCGGCGGCTCGGCACTGCTGCTGCTCGGGCTGCGCATGATCAGCCGCTGACCCGCTGAGACATCCCCTGCCATCCTGATTCGATGGCGATCTATGGCCGCATCCTGCGCGTTCCCGGTGTGGCCCTGCTGATCGCCGCCACCACCCTCACCCGCATTCCGTTCGCAATCAACGCGCTCGCCGTGATCCTGTTCCTGCGCGAAACGACGGGCTCGTTCGCCACCGCAGGCCTGGCGGCCGGCGCGCTGGCGCTCGGCGCGGGGATCGGGGCGCCGGTCGCGGCCCGCGTGATCGATCGCCACAGCGCCACGATGCTC
>Ga0299913_10002261_pt1 | contig 15073 bp, 12 predicted proteins | sample RVTome_9_FD_201360 | JGI IMG/M metagenome (GOLD analysis project Ga0299913, IMG submission 201360) | Soil microbial communities from uranium-contaminated site in the Upper Colorado River Basin, Wyoming, United States - RVT155D38 (version 2) ...
CGGTGGGGATGGCGCCACGCATGCGCGACGGAAGGGTCAGGCGACCCTTCGCGTCGACCGTGTGGCGGAACTCCCCGGTGAACGACAACCCACTCCCCTTCGCCCGTCTGCGTCTGAGCGGTGAGGTGCGGGAAGGAGGTGCGCTTTCTCCCCGTTCCCCCACTTCTCACCACTTCGTGGGCAAAGTGAACCCCAGGCCCCCACTCCAGTCAACATTTGCGCCCCTAATTACAAGAGTGGAATTTGTTGCTCATGTTGTTCCTGTGAAGCATGTGTTTGCTTGAGTTGGCGTAATCCGGACGATCCGGTCACCGACGGGCTCTGGCCCCACACTCAAGATCGTGAGCGATAGCCCGGTCCCAACACGGCGTTCCAGTGGTCCACGTGGTCCACGTGGTCCACATCTGGACCGTATGGACCAGATGGACCGTATGGACCAGATGGAGCTTCGGCACGAGCCGCAGGTGGCGGTGAGGGCGTGCCACCGGAGGCGGAGGTAACCCTCCTATCGAGCGAAAGAGGGCTAGGCGGGGACCCGGCTGCTGGGCCGCCTCAGGTAGGGCTCCCAGGTGGGGTCGACGCTGTCCACCGCCACGACGATCCAGACGCTGTCGTGAGGGGGCCGCGGGGGGTGGCGGAGCGCCAGGCCGACGTCGGCCGGGGCCCGGTTCTCCTTGCGAGAGTTACAGGGGCGGCACGCGGCAACGACGTTGTCCCAGGTGTGGGCCCCTCCCCTGCTGCGGGGGACGATGTGATCGACGTTCTCCGCGGGACGGCCGCAATACTGGCACTCGAAGTTGTCGCGCACGAACACGGCTCGGCGGGACAGCGAGCTGCGAGCTCGGAAGGGGACCTTCACGAAGTAGGTGAGGCGGACCACGCTCGGAGCGCGCATCTCGATGTGCTCCGAGCGGAAGACGTGCCCGTTGGTGTGGACGACCTCGGCCTTCCCCTTGAGAGCGAGGACCAACGCCCGCCGTGTTGGGACAACGCACAGCGGCTGGAACGAAGCGTTCAGTACCAACGCCTTAGCCAAGGTGGCCGAAAGTATATGGCCGCCCTGCTCCCCTAAGACGTACTAACTGCGGCTAACGGGGGTCCGTTCCCACCGTGTCCGTGCCCTCGAAGCGGAGTCGCTCCGCCGTCTCGGCGGTCAGGTCCCACTCCGCGTCGGAGTAGGGGCCGCGGTCGATAACGGGGACGGTGATCGTTCGCCCCTGATACAGCAGGCTGACCTTCGTGCCGCACGGCAGCGACCGGTGGGCGACGCCCAGCGTGTCGCGGCCCAGAGTCTTGCCGCAGGCGGTCGAGTTGCCGTACAGCCCGGGCCCGTACCAGGTGGCCAGATCGGGGTCGTAGATGCGGATGCTGTCGCGCTCCGCGGCCGCCGCGTTGGTCCCGTCGCCCGGGAAGCGCACCCGCAGGGCCCGGAGGCCGACGTGGCCGGGGCGGAACTTGGTCGAGAAGAAGCCGTCGATCACGCTCGGGCGGGCGATGGTCCGCCACGTGCCGTCGATCCTCTGCTGGACGATGACCTCGCGCCCGGCCTTCTTCGGATACAGGTTGCCTCGGAGCCAGACCCGGCGGTCGACCATCACGTGGTGCCTCGCGGGCCGGAGGGTGAGCCTCGGGGCGACCTTCACCATCTTGACGTTTCCGACCGTGCGGTCGCCGGTCACCTCATCCCGGTAGACCAACCGGTAGGACGCGGTCCGGCGCTGGTCGCGCATCACGAACCGCACGCGGTTGCTGTCGTCGCTGGGCTTGCGGGCAACCGTGCGCCAGTCGGCCCCGCCCGGGCGGCGCTGGAGCCGGATCGTCTGGCCGGGGGTGCCGTTCTCGACGTGCCCGCGAAGCGTGGCGTTGTCTCGATACCCGATGCGCGCGGGCGCGCGATCGAGCACCGGTTCGGGCTGCATCTGCTGGGCCAGGGCCGTTGTCGGGAGCGCAACCAACAGCGCTACCGCCACCGACACCACGCGCGCAGCCAGGGTGGGGCGCGTCATTCGCGTCCTCCTTCACAGGTCGCTTGCTTGCGTCCGCGCGGCCGCACAAGGGGGCCGCGCGCGCGGCGGCAGGGGAGGTGCCCACGATGGCCGCCGCAGGTACGCAGGGACCCTAGCCCACGATGCTAGCTATGGCAAGCAGTCGGTAGCTGGCAGTTAGCAGAGCGTGAGGGGTCCACCACGGTGCGTAGGCGCCCGGGCCTACTTGTCCAGGTGCTCCTCGCGCAGCCATTCGACGTAATGGTGGAACTGGAGGTGGTCGGACGTCACCGTCTCGGTGTTGCCGTCTTTGGACAGCACGACGGTGTCGGCGGGTCCTCCCAGCGCGTTGGGGTCGTCGGTGATCTCGACGACGGTCCACCCCTCGTCGACGAGGGCACGCAACCTCTCGAGCTCTGGATCGTCTCCCCAACCGGCCATGAGGCGTGAAGGATATAGCCGAGCGGTTGCTAGCATCCCTTCCACTTAGACAAGGGGTGAGATGACGGACTCGGGTCACACGGATCTCTCTGGATTCCAGAGCGCGTTCGAGCGCATCGCCAACAACGTCGAGAAGACCATCCAGGGCAAGGGCGAGGTCGTTCGCCTGGCGCTGGTCGCCCTCATCGCGGAGGGCCACGTCCTGATCGAGGACATCCCGGGGGTCGGTAAGACGATGCTGGCGAAGAGCCTCGCTCGCTCGGTCGGATGCACCTGGAGCCGGATCCAGTTCACCCCGGACCTCCTTCCCTCGGACGTCACCGGCGTGAACGTCTACGACTCCAACTCGGGCCGCTTCGCGTTCAAGAAGGGGGCCGTGTTCGCCAACGTCGTGCTCGGCGACGAGATCAACCGCGCCTCGCCCAAGACTCAGTCGGCCCTCCTCGAATCCATGGAGGAACGACAGGTCACGATCGACGGTCAGACCTATCCGCTGGAGATCCCCTTCATCGTGATCGCCACCCAGAACCCGATCGAGCACGAGGGCACCTATCCGCTCCCCGAATCCCAGCTCGACCGCTTCATGATGCGACTGTCGATGGGATATCCGAGCCGGGAGTCCGAGCTCGACATCCTCGACACCCACGGGATGGAGGAACCCCTCGACGAGCTCCTCGCGGTATCCGATCCGAAGGGCGTCGTGGCGCTGATCCACGCGGCCCGTGCCGTGCACGTGGCGCCGACCCTGAAGAAGTACATCGTCGAGCTGTCCGACACGACGCGCGACCACCCCGACGTCTATCTGGGAGCGAGCCCTCGGGCGTCGCTGTTCCTACTGCGCGCCGGCCGGGCCCTGGCCGCGAGCCGGGGACGCGACTACGTCGTGCCCGACGACATCAAGGACCTCGTCCTGCCGGTGCTCGCGCACCGGATCCTGCTCGCGCCCGAAGCTCAGATGCGCGGCGCCAGCCCCGAGGAGATCCTCGACGGTTTGATCGGCCGGGTGCCCATCCCGGTCCGCGAGCAGGCCTAGGCCCCCGGCGTGCCCACCACCCGAGGCTGGCTGGTCGGGTCGATAGGGGCAGGTCTGTTCCTGGCCGGGCTCGCCTTCGGTACCGGTCACCTCGCGCAGGTCGGCTTCGCCCTGATGCTGCTGGTCGGGCTCGCGGCCCTCGTCGTCAACCTGGGCCGTCACGACCTCCGCACCACGCGCTCGATCGTCCCCACTCACGCCACCGCGTCGCGACCCGTCCAGGTGACCCTGGGGCTGCTGAACGAGGGCCGCGGCTCGGCCCCCCTGCTGCTCGTCGAGGACCGCCTTCCCCCCGGACTGTCCGGCCGGGCCCGCTTCGGGGTCAACGGGATCGAGCCCCAAGGCCGCCGCGACCTGACCTACACGCTGACCCCCAACCGGCGCGGACGCTACGAGATCGGTCCGGCCTCGATCGCCTTCGTCGATCCCTTCGGTCTCGCACAGGTGAGGTCGCGCGCCGTCGGGTCGAGCTCGCTGATGGTGTATCCCGCGATCGAGAAGCTGGCGCTCCCCCGCGATCTGGGCGAACGGCGCAGCGTGACCTCCGCGGCGCTCCGCAACCCCACCGGCGCATCGGGCGAGGACTTCTACACCATGCGGGAGTACGCGCAGGGAGACGACCTCCGCAAGGTGCACTGGCCCTCGACCGCCAAACGCGGCAGGTTCATGATCCGTCAGGAAGAGACGCCGTGGCACACGCGCGCCACCGTGGTGCTCGACGATCGTCGCAGCGGGCACGCGGCCTCCGCCGGTTCCGCTTCGTTCGAACGCGCCGTCGAGGTGGCCGCCTCGTTCGTGTCCCTGTATCACTCCTCCGGCTACGGCTTCCGGCTCACCGCGGCCTACGAACAGGGCCCCGGGAGCGGAAGGGGAGCCGCCCACCACCAGGCCTGTCTCGACCTCCTCGCGACGATCCGGCCTCACGAGGGTCCGGTCCCGTCCGACAAGCTGATCGCGCGCCTCCTCGAGATAGAGGGTCGCGGCGTGTCCGAGGAGACCCTGGTGTTGATCGCCGGGCGTCTCCCCCTGGAGGCCGCGGCCGCGCTGGCTCGCTGCCGCCGGCGCTTCCGCCAGGTCGTCGCCGTGCTGTTGCCCCCGCATCGCTTCGGCTCCGCCGCGACCAAGACCCGGTGGGAGGCCGAGAGCGACGTTGCCGAGATCGCCAAGCTGATCCGCCGCTCCGGCGTCACCTGCATCGTCATGGGCCCGGGAGAGCCGCTCGCGGCCGCCTGGGGCTCGCTCTCCGGCTCGAAGCGAGGAGGTGAGACCGCGTGGGCTCAGAAGCCCGAGCTCGTGTAGGCCTCATCGCCCTGCTCGTCGGCACCCTGGCCGCGTTCGAGCACCTCTTCGGTTCCGGCGATTACTGGGCCCCCGCACTGCTCGGCAGCGCGCTGGCCCTGGGGGCCGCGATCGCCGGCCGCCGTCTCGGGCTGTCCACCCCGCTCGTCGTGCTCGCGTCGAGCGTCCTGGCGGCCTGGTACCTGTTGGTGGTCTTCGAGGGCTCGGCGACCTATTACGGCCTTCCTACGCTCAAGGCCCTGCAGAGGCTGGGCGACGACCTCATGAGCGCCTACGACCTCAGCATGGTGGACTACGCGCCGGTCCCAGTGCGCACCGGCTACGCGGCCTTCTCGGTCGCCATCATGTGGTTGATCGCCACCGTCGGCGAGATCGCGACCTTCCGCTGGAAGCGCCCGCTCTTGGCGAGCGTGATCCCCATGACGCTGTTCACCTTCCTGATGATCGTCGGGGACTCGCCGCTGGGTACCTGGCTAGTGCTCCTGTTCCTGGTCTGTCTCTTCACCTACTGGGGGCTGGAGTCCACGCACCGGCTGCGCTCCTGGGGGCGGTGGGTCACCGCGTGGCGCGAGGACGACGACGAGCCCACGACCCTGGTCGGAGATCTCGCCCGGCGCATGGGCGTCGTATGCGTCCTGGCCGCACTCGTCGTGCCGCTGTTCCTTCCGGCCCTGGAAGAGGGGTTCCTGGCGTGGCGCAACCAGGCCGGACAGGGACCCGGCGGCGGAGGCGGCGGGGATGGATCCGGCAGCGGGATCGTCGATCCCCTCGTCTCGGTCGTCCCCGACCTGATCCGCCAATCCGAATCCGAGATGTTCCGCGTCGAGACGGATCTGGCCCCCGACGCGCCGCGGCCCTACTGGCGGATGCAGAGCCTCGTGCGCTTCGACGGGGAGACCTGGTACCCGGATACCGAGGCCGAGCTGCCGGTCCAGTTCGGCCCCGGCGACGACGGCTTGTTCTCCGCGACCTCGGTGCCGAGGAACCCGGACCTCCCGCTGCCGACGGTGGCGGCCGAGGTGAACCAGCGGTTCACCGTGTTGGGGCTCAGGAACGAACACATGCCGCTCGCGGGGATCCCCTTCAAGATCGACGTTGCCTCCGACGACGCCGCCGGCAACGTCACCGTCAACCCCATCCAGGGCGACCTGAGACTCTCGACCGGCCTCCAGGGCGGCTTCTTCTACGAGGTCGCCGCTACCGTGTCCCAGCCCTCCTTCCGCCAGCTGAAGCGCTCCGATATCCCGGTCGAGCCGCCGGGCTCGCGCTGGGCCCAGCTCCCACCCGGCATGAACCGAGAGATCGGAGCGCTCGCGCTGGAGTGGACGCGCGGCGAGGCCACCGATCTCGAGAAGCTGGTCGCGATACAGAACCAACTTCGCAACCCGTTGGTCTTCGAGTACGACACCCAGATCGGGATCTCGGAATCGGACGACTACCTCTCGCAGTTCCTCTTCGAGACCCGCAAGGGCTACTGCCAGCAGTTCGCCACCGCCTTCGCGGTCCTGGCCAGATCGCTGGGATACGCCACGCGCGTGGTCGTGGGATTCCTGCCGGGCGAGAGCCAGCAAGCGACCCCCGACCGGTTCGTCGTGAAGGGTTCCGACGCGCACGCGTGGCCCGAGGTCTACTTCCCCGGTCACGGCTGGATCCCGTTCGAACCGACCCCGCGCGGCGGCGCGACGGGTCCGGCGCACACCGTGCCGCCGACGCAACTGCCAACCGGCGGACTGGACCCGAACATCCCGACGAACCTCGGGCCTCAGGCGATCGGTGAAGGCAATCGGCGGCCCGAGGTGTTCCGCGGATCCGACGACCCCCGACGGATCGGCGTGGAGGCCGGAGCTCGGATCGGACGCGAGGCCGAAGCCGCGCGGCGGTGGCGCGAGGGCTTCATGCGCGTCGTCATCGTTCTCGCCATCGCGCTGTTCCTGTTCCTCGCGTCGGTTCCCCTCCTCAAACAGGCGCGTTCGGCGCGGCCGTACCGGCGGGCACAGGATGCGCGCGCCCGCGCCGCGGCGGGGTTCGTCGAGTTCCAGCACGAGGCAGCCGAGTTCACACGCTCGAGGGGGGCCGCGGAATCTGCCAACTCCTTCGCGCGGCGCGTGGCCGCGGCGCGCGGCCTTCCGCTCGACGAGGCCGTCCGCCTCGCCTCCATCTACGACGCTGCCAACTACGCCCCCGCGGAGGTCGACCTCAGCCGGGTCGAGGAAGCGCGCGATCTCGCGAAGGGGCTGCGTGCGAGGCTCTGGACCAGCTCCACGCCCTGGGAGAAGACCCTGCGCCTCTTCCGCCCGAACGGCCTGCTGGGACGGACCTGAGCTAAACGGCTCCCGCAGCGGAACGGAGGCGACGCCGCTGGGCCGGGTCGAGCTCGCGCTCCAGCCTCGTCTCGACCCTCCTCAACGCCGTGACGAACTCCTCACGGTCGTAGAGATAATCGGCGACCTTGCCGTCGATGCTCCGGGCAACGCCGTCGAGCGCCAGGAAGAACGCCATCTGGCCCTCCTTGAGCGCGTCGATGATCTCGCCGTCGTTGCGGGCGACCTTGAAGATGCTCTTTCCGTCGGTTACGAGCTTCACCCCGGATAGATGTTCCTCCAAACCGGCCTTCTTGCGCAGGTACTCGATGGCACGACGCACTCGCTGCAGGCTCATGCCGTTGTCGAGAAGGGACCGGATCACCTTCAAGCCGATGAGGTCGCGGAACGAATAGAGACGCCGGACCCCCGGACGTCCACCCGTCGGTTGGACGCTGGGGCGAACGAGACCGATGCGATCCCAGTAACGGAGTTGATGTGCTGTACAACCCGTGTAGCGAGACGCTTGTTGAGCTGTGAATCCCTCCATCGAGCGCGCGAACCCCCCGCGAATCGTTTAGTCGTTTCGTTCAATGACAGGTCGCTCAGGGTTCGTGGTGGTCTCGACCCGGATCGGTTTTTCCGGTGGTCCCCCAGCTGCCCCTTGAACGACCTCCGCAATCTAGCGCGCCGGTTCTTCGCGCGGCAAGCCAGACGTGAAAGATGTTGCTGAAGAACGCGAAAGTTCTTGTTCAGTCCTTGCGATAACGCTTCTTGAGGTTGTCCTCCCAGCGAGAGAACGCGTGGGTCGCTCTTTCCCTCGCGGACGGATCGGGGCCGCGTCGAGCGGCCGCCACGCCCCTCACCGAGCCTGCCACCAGGACGATCCCGGCCACCATGGTGGCGAAAGCAACGACACCGACGATCACGGCGCTGGAGATGAAGAAGGCGAACAAGGTCACGAGCCCCAGGACGAAGAGCCCGGCCCCCCAGCGCGCTCGGACGATGTCCCTCGAACGCGAGGAACGCTTCCGTACGTCGCGGGCGAACCGGGGGTCCTCTTGATAGAGGTCCTTCTCGATCTGCTCGAGGATCTGCTGTTCGCGCTCGGAAAGAGGCACCGTCACAGAATCATACGAGCGCTCTGGCCCTTATCGGGCGGATAGAGCAACGTCGCGGGAGCGAGGGAGTCGGATCCGAACCTCCGCCTGATGTCGTCGAGAGCCTTGGTCGCGTCGTCCCAGCGCTCGCCGCGGGGGTCCCCTGCCTGCTCGGGAAGGAGATTGAGCTGGCGTCGAGGGGGCCCGGAGATCAGACCGCTGGCGGTGACCCCCAGCAGCCGGATCCTCGGGCGGTCGGGATCGAGGCGGTCGAAGAGGTCCTCGGCCACGTCGTAGAGCGCCGGGGTCGTGTCCACCTCCATCTCGAGCGTGCGGCTGCGGGTGATCGTCTTGAAGTTCGCGAAGCGGATCTTGAGGGTCACCGTCCGTCCGCAGAGCCCCTTCGAGCGAAGGCGTTCGGCCGTCCTGTCGGCCAGCCGCAGGATCTCTCGCTTGATCTCCCCGACGTCGTCGAGGTCGTGAGCGAAGGTCTCCTCCGATCCGATCGACTTGGCGGGCTCGTGAGGAACCACGGGACGGTCGTCGACGCCGTTCGCCAGGGCGTGGAGGTGAGAGCCGAGCGCCTCCCCCACGGCCCGTTCCAGCACCTTGCGGGGCAGGTCGGCGAGGTCGCCGACGGTGCGAAGGCCGAGCCGCTCCAGTGCCATCGCCGTCTGCTCCCCGACCCCCCACAGGGCGGTGACCGGCAAGGGATGGAGGAACTCGAGCACCCGCTCGGCCGAGACGACCAGCAACCCGTTCGGCTTGCCCCTGTCCGAGGCGAGCTTGGCGAGGAACTTGTTGGGAGCAACGCCGACGGTGCACGGCAGACCCAGAGCCGCGATGCGCTCCTTGATCGCTCGGGCCATGATGACGGGGTCGCCAAAGAGCTTCACCGAGCCCGATACGTCCAGGAAGGCTTCGTCGAGGCTCAAGGGCTCGACCAGCGGCGTGAACGACACGAACACCTCGCGGATCCGCTGCGAGTAGTCGAGGTAAGCGGGAAAGTCGTTGGGCACGAAGAACGCTTGGGGGCAGAGCCTCCGCGCCCTCACCATCGGCATCGCGGACCCCACCCCGAACGCCCGGGCTTCGTAGGAGGCCGAGGTGACGACCCCGCGGCCCCCCTGGCCTCCCACGATCACCGGCTTGCCCGCCAGCGACGGATCCTTGATCACCTCCACGGACGCGTAGAAAGCGTCCATGTCGACGTGGAGGATGGGCTCGGTCACCATGGCCTCGAAGATATGTCAGCAACCGGGCCGGTGGACGGCGGGTAGAGGAGCCTGATGGCAAGCAAGCGCACCGAGGTGAAGATCGGCCGCTACACGGTCAGCCTCTCGAACCTCGACAAGGTCTTCTATCCCGCGACGGGGTTCACCAAGAGCGACGTGATCTCGTACTACCGCTCGGTGGCCGAGGTCCTGCTGCCTCATACCAAGGATCGTTTCTTCACCCTCAAGCGCTACCCGAACGGAGTGACCGGCGACTTCTTCTACGAGAAGAAGTGCCCCGAGCACCGCCCCGAGTGGGTCAAGACCGCACCGCTCGGCGAGCGCGACGGCAAGCCCTTGCGTTACTGCGTGATCAACAACGAGGCCTCGCTGGCGTGGGCGGCCAACCTGGGCTCGCTCGAGCTCCACACCGGGTTGGCCCGGATCACCTCGCCCCACCGGCCCCGAGCTCTGGTGTTCGATCTCGACCCCGGCGAGCCGGCCACGATCGTCGAGTGTGCCGAGGTGGGCTTCCTGCTGAAGGAGATCTTCGACGACCTCGGCCTCGAGGCGTTCCCCAAGACCTCGGGAAGCAAGGGCCTCCAGATCTTCGTGCCCCTGAACACGGCGACGACCTTCGAGGCAACCGCAGAGGCGGCGCATGGGTTGGCCCTGCTCCTCGAGGAGCGTCATCCCGACCTCGTCGTGTCGAAGCAGGCCCGGGCCGAGCGGCCCGGCAAGGTCCTGGTGGACTGGAGCCAGAACGCGACCCACAAGACGACGGCCAGCGTGTACTCGCTGAGGGCAAAGGACCAGCCGACGGCCTCCACACCGGTCGCCTGGGACGAGCTCAAGCGAGGCATGAGGTCGGGCGACCCGGCCAAGCTGCGCTTCGAGCACGACGAGGTCCTGGCGAGGGTCCGCAAGAAGGGCGATCTCTTCGCCCCGATCCTGACCCTGAAACAGAAGCTCCCCAAACTCTCGAGTGTGTCTGACGGGTCGCCATAACGACGTGTGAGACACACTCGACGTGCTCATCGGCCGGCGCTGCCGCCGCTGGCGTGCCACAGACGCCCGGGGGCCGCGTCGGTGGACGAGGTGTCCAGTCCGGTCATCACCTGCTTGCGGCGCTGACGGCCGAGGGCCGCGGCCAGGCTGTGGCCCGCGGCCCGGTCGGTGGCGATCTCGGCCAGGTCGAAGGCCTCGTTGACGACGATCGTGATGCCGACGTTGGCGGCATCGGTCTCGTGGATCAATGAAGCTCCGCCTCGCTTGCGCAGGACCCCGCGGAACAGCAACAGCCACGAATGGAACACCGTGCGAGCGCAGCGCGCCTGGACCCGCTCGAACACAGTCACGTCGATCGGTCCGGTCAGGTCGTCGATCGTGACGAAGATGATGCGTTGTCCCGAGCGGATGGCCGGGGTCTGGCTGGCGACCTTCACTCCGGCGACCCAGACATCGGAGTTGTTGCGCAGGTCGTAGAGGTCGCGGGCGGAGGTGGCTCCGATCTCGTGGAGCAGCCACCCGTAGTGGCTCATCATGTGCCGGCGCGCGTCCATGCCGGAGACCTCGAGCTCGGCCCGGGTCTCCTCCAAGCCCGTGTAAGGCGCGAGGCCGGGGAGCTCTGACTGGATCGAGTCCTCGACGGCGAACGACATCTGCTGTCCGGCCTTAGGCCGGGTCTCGGCGCCAAGCTCGAGGGCACGCCACAAGAGCTCGCGGCGGCCGCGACTCTCGATCGAGTCGAACGCACCGATGTGGATCAGGCTCTCGAGCGTGGGCCGGGAGAGCTCCGTACGGCGCCACGCGTCCTCGACGGAACCGAACGGCCCGTCGTCACGCGCGGTGAGGAGCGAGTCGATCTCGGCCTCGGAGATCCCATGCACCTCGCTCAGCGCCAGCCGTATCCCCCACCCCCCGCCCTTTTCTCTGCACATCCGGGCGTCTTCCCCGCCCTTTTCTCTGCACATCCGGGCGTCTTTTCCGCCCACCCATTCGATGCGATAAGCCCTCTCCGAGGCGTTGACGTCGATCGGCAGGATCGGGATTCCGAAGTTGCGAGCATCCGACACGATCAACCGGCGCGGATACATGCCGGGGTCGTGGGTCAGGATCCCGGCGAGGAACGCGGCCGGGTGGTGCGTCTTGAGCCAGGCCGAGAGGTAGGTCGGCAGAGCGAAGGCGGCCGCGTGCGATTTGCAGAAACCGAACGAGGCGAAGGAGAAGACCTCTTTCCATAGGGCCTCGGCCTGCTCGGGTGCGAAACCGTTGTGGATCGCTCCATCGATGAACCAACGCGCGACGTCCTCGTCGGGTGGAGTGATCTCGATCGGCCCGGCGACCCCGTGGAAGTGGACGCGTTTGTCTTTGGTCCAGTCCTTACCGACCAGGGCAGCGTTGTATCCGATCTCCTCGGGGAGCTCCCGGAATCCGCGACCCATCCCCGGATGCGAAGAAGACTTCTTCTTGGAGGTGCCGCCGCGGCCCGTCTTCGGGTCACTGCCCATCCCTCCCGAGCACTTCCGCCCCGGCCTGTCGTTCGGATCGTCGGGCAGCGCCGGCCGCTCCGCATCCAGATGGCGTCGTACGTAGTCGGCGTCGGCCAGCGAGCAACCCGTGACCGCGGCGATCACGCGGATGACCTGTTCGTGGAAGACGACGACGCCGTTCGTCTCGCGCAGGATGGGGGCCAGGCTCTCGTGCAGGTAACGCACATCCTCGAAGCCGTGCCGGCGGTCGAGGAAGGGCGAGACCATGTCGCTCTTGACCGGCCCGGGACGGAACAGCGAGATGTCCACGATCAGGTCCTCGAACCGGCTCGGCTGGAAGCGGGCGATCAGCTCGCGCTGGCCTGGCGACTCGATCTGGAACATGCCCAGCGTCTTGGAGGTGCGGATCAGCTCGAAGGTCTCGGCGTCGTCGTGCGGCAGCGCGTTCAGGTCGAGCTCGATGCCCTCCGCTCTCTTGACCTCGCCGACCGCGTGCGAGATCGACGACAGCATCCGCACGCCGAGCACGTCGAGCTTGGCGAGGCCGAGCTCCTCGACGTCGTCCTTGTCGGCTTGGAGCATGCAGAAGCCGCCGTAGCTCTCCTGCATCGGCACGCGGTCCTTGAGATCGGGCGAGCTCAGGATCACCCCCGAGGGATGCAGCGCGAGATGGCGGGGGAAACCGTCGATCGCCATGCATAGCTCGAAGAGCTGCTCGAGCTGACCGGCGCGCAGGTTCGAGCCGGCCAGCTCCGGCAGGCGCTCGATCGCCTGCGGGATGTCCTTGGCCCGCACGCGCGGGAAAGCCTTGGCCACGACGTCGATCTCCTCGGCGGGCATCCCAAGCGCCTTTCCGACGTCGCGGATCGCCATGCGGGCCCGGAAGGTGTCGACCATGCAGCAGATCGCGGTCTGCTCGGCCCCGTAGGTATCGAGGATGTGCTGGAGGACCTCCTCGCGGCGGTGTGACTCGACGTCGACGTCGATGTCGGGAAGCTCCTCGCGCCGCGTGTTCATGAAGCGCTCGAAGAGAAGGTCGTAACGGACCGGGTCGACATCGGAGATGCCGAGCACGTAACAGACCAGCGACCCCGCCGCGCTCCCCCGACAGGCGCAGCGGATGCCGAGCACCTCACGGGTGTGACGAACGATGTCGGCCACGAGCAGGAAGTAGGCCGCGAAGCCCATCGAGCCGATCAACCGAAGCTCGTGCTGGAGGCGATCCTCGATGGCGGGGGTGACCATGTCGTAGCGGCGCGCGGCCCCCTCGTAGCAGAGCCGCGTGAGATTCACGTCCGCGGCGCGCTCTCCCCCTATGTCGAGATGCGGGAAGTGGTAGACGCCGAGGTCCAGCTCGAAGTCGCATGCGTCGGCGATCCACAAGGTCTCCTCGCACGCGTCCGGCGCGTCGTAGAAGAGATCGCGCATTTCCTGCGGCGCCTTGAAGCCCCACTCGGAGTTCGGCCGCAGAGCTTGGGTGTGGCTGAGCGGGACGATGTCCTTGATCGAGTGAAGGAGCTCGTGGGTCACGGCCTCGCGGGGGCTCGGATAGTGCACGTCGTTCGTGGCGACGGCGCGGATGTCGGTGTCCTTGGCGATGCCGAGGAGCCGATCGCGGAGCGTGCGGTGCCCCGGTCCCCGGTGGTCGAAGACCTCGATGCGGAAGTCCTCGCCGATCGCGTCGCGCCAACGCTCCGCGGTACGGACCGCATCGGGCATGCGCGCCGCGGCTGCGAGACGCGCCACGGGGCCGCGATCGCAACCCGACAGCACGAAGAGCCCTTCGGCGCGCTCGGCGATCTTGGCGAAGGTCGTGCGAGGCTTCCCGCGCTCGTTGCTCAGATGCGCGTCCGAGACGAGCCGGCAGAGGTTCGCGTAGCCCCTCGCGTCTTTGGCGATCGCGGTGACATGACCTCCGTCGTCGAGCGTGAGCTCGGCCCCGTAGATCGGCTTCACGCCGGCGTCCCGACAGGCCCGTGCGAACCGCACCGCGCCCGTGAGCGAGTCGTGGTCGGTCATCGCCACTGCCTGGTAGCCGAGCTCCGCCGCCATATGAGGAAGGGTCTCGGCAGGGATCGCGCCGTCAAGCAACGACCACGTCGTATGGCAATGCAGGTGAACGAAGCTCACCACCGTTCCCTCGCGAGCGGGGGCGCCCCGATCCCGGAGCAGAGCCTGTGAATGCGCACGGCGGCGACAGCCGGAAAGCGCAGCGCCGTGCGCAGAGGGAGCAGGCCCCCGGCGTTCAGCCGGCGGCCGTCGCGCGGTCTGCGCAGGGACGGGGCGTCACCGCTCGCTACGCGAGTTAAGGAAGTGAGGCGGGCAACTCGGTGCCGCTGACCTTGGCGATCAGCTTGCCGTCGGGATCGGTGATCTCGACCTCGGCGAACATCAAGCGCTTGCCGGCCTTGAGCATGCGGCCGGTTCCGACGATCTCGGTCCCCGCGGGGGCCGGCCGCAGGAACGAGATCTTCATCTCGGCCAGGGCCGGATAGACGTCGTGAGGGATCTGCGTGGCGCAGAGGCCGCCGAGGATCGCATCGGCGAACGCCGCCAGGACGCCGCCCTGGAGGTTGCCGGCCGAGTTGCAGAACTCCGGAGGCACCGTCCAGCGGAAGACCACACTGTTGGGATCGTCGCCTTCGACGCGCTCGAAGCCGAAGGCGTCGTTGGCCGGGATCGTGAAGTCGCCGGCGAGGTAGGCATCCCATCTCGTGCGCGACATGGCCGGAACGATACGCGCTGAAGCACCGCCCGATGTGCAGACAGAAGGGCGGGAAAGACCTGTTGATGTGCAGACAGAAGGGCGTCAGTCCCATAGGCGTTCCATCCGCCAGGTGTCTCTCAGGCGATCGAAGTAGATGTCGTAGACCGCGCTCGGAGGACCTACGAGGAAGCCGTCGGGATCGAGGTCGCCGGTGGCCAGGGCCCCCGCGGGCCGCGCCAGGACCCGGAAGTAATCGCGCTCGCGAGCCCGTTTCGGGTCCCACCACTCCCCCGCCTCTCGCCACGAGGTGAGCCGTTCGTCGACGTCGTAGCGACGGCCTCGCCAGGAGAACGCGAGGGGCGCGCCCGGCTCGATCGGATCTCCCACCACGTCGATCGGCTCGTCGTATCGCTTCGCCACCGTTCTCGCGCTCTGCCCCTCAACGGATAAAGGGGCCCGACCGACCCGCCACCGCTTGTCATGTGGCGAGCCCATCGGGCCC
>Ga0299913_10002262_pt1 | contig 15072 bp, 8 predicted proteins | sample RVTome_9_FD_201360 | JGI IMG/M metagenome (GOLD analysis project Ga0299913, IMG submission 201360) | Soil microbial communities from uranium-contaminated site in the Upper Colorado River Basin, Wyoming, United States - RVT155D38 (version 2) ...
CCCGCCGAGACGAATACGAAGGAGTGCCCCCAGTGCCTGTCCACGATCCCCGTCGCCGCCCGGCGCTGCGCGCAGTGCACGATGGAGGTCGCGGCCGCTTAGCCAGGCAGAATTCGGTACAGGCCTTGTCATGGAACCATGCTGCGAACCACTTTGAGTCGTTCCCGCCCGCAGCCACCCTCGCCACCGAGCTGGAGGAGCGATGCCTGAAGACCTTCCCACCGAGGTAGCCGACCCTCGCGCCGCGGGCGTGATACCGGGGGCGGGACTTTTTATGACCGACCGCAGCTGGTTCGGGCACCCGCGCGGACTGGGGACCCTGTTCTTCACCGAGATGTGGGAGCGCTTCTCCTACTACGGGATGCGTGCGCTCCTCGTCCTGTTCATGGTCGACGCGGCGTCGGGCGCGAACCCGGGGCTGGGCCTCAGCGTATCCCGGGCCGGGGCGATCTACGGCCTGTATACGGCGACCGTCTACCTGATGGCGCTCCCCGGCGGCTGGATCGCGGACAAGCTCTGGGGCCAGCGGAAGTCCGTCTTCGTCGGCGGCTGCATCATCGCCGCCGGGCACTTCAGCATGGCCGTCCCCACGATTACGAGCTTCTACCTGGGCCTGGCGTTGATCGTCATCGGTACCGGGCTGCTCAAGCCCAACATCAGCGCCATGGTCGGCGATCTCTACCCCGAAGGCGGGGCGCGCCGCGACGCCGGGTTCTCGATCTACTACATGGGGATCAACCTCGGCGGCTTCCTGGGACCGATCCTGTGCGGGTTGTTCGGTGAGGGATACAACTGGCATCTGGGATTCTCCCTGGCCGGCATCGGCATGGTCGCCGGCCTCATCCAGTACCGGATGGGCGGGAAGTTCCTGGGCTCGGCGGGAGAGCTCGCGACGGACGATGACGCGGCGACCCTCGTGCGTCGCGCGAGCAACTTCTACAAGACGCTGGCCGTCGTCGGCGTGATCGTCATCGCAGTCGTCGCGCTGGGCGTCTCCGGGGTCATCCGCATCCCGCTCGAGTCCGTGGCCCAGGGTCTCGGAGCTTCCATCGTGGTGCTGGCGATCGCGTTCTTCGGCTACCTGCTGTTGGCCGGAGGCCATACTGCCCTCGAGAAGAAGCGATTGGTCGTCATCTTCTGGCTGTTCCTGCTGGCGGCCATCTTCTGGTCGGGATTCGAGCAGGCCGGGTCGTCGCTCAACCTCTTCGCCGAGCGACTCACGGACCGGGTCATGTTCGGTTGGGAAGCGCCGGCGAGCACGCTCCAGTCGATCAACTCGTTCTTCATCGTCGTACTGGCGCCGGTCTTCGCCCTCCTCTGGACCTGGCTGGCGCGTCGGAATGCCAACCCCTCGATGGCGCTCAAATTCGCGCTGGGGCTGGTGGCGCTCGCGGTCGGGTTCTTCGTGTTGGCGTGGGGCGCTGCCAACGCCACTCCCGAGAACCCCGTATCCCCAGCCTGGCTGGTCGTGACGTACTTCCTGCATACCTGCGGAGAGCTGGCCCTGTCCCCCGTCGGCCTGTCGTCGATGACCAAGCTCGCCCCCCGTGGACGCGTCGGTCAGATGATGGGGGTCTGGTTCATGGCCGTGGCCCTCGGCAGCCTGTTCGCCGGCCTCGCGGCGGGATTCCTGGAGACCCTCGCCCCGTCGGCACTGTTCTCCAACGTGGCCATGATCGTGGGTGCGGCCGGCCTGATCGCCATCCTGGTCAGCCCGTTCGTCAAACGACTGACAGGCGGGGTGGAGTAGAATGCCTAACTTGCGTCCGCTCTGCGCCCGGTGGCGGATCCCTCGCGACCGGCCTTCGCTCATGGTAGAGGAGGAATCGTAGTGCCCGATACTGTCACGATCATCGATAACCGCACCGGTGAGCGGCGCGAGCTGCCGATCCTGTACGGTACCTATCCCACCTACGGGGCCGCGATCCCGGCCGCGGACTTGCGGAAGATCAAGCAGTCTGAAGACGACTTCGGGCTCATGACCTACGATCCGGGGTACACAAACACGGCGTCCTGCAAGAGCTCGATCACGTTCATCGACGGCGAGCGCGGGATCCTCCGCTACGGCGGCTATCCGATCGAGGAGCTCGCCGGCAGCCGGTCCTTCCTCGAGGTCGCCTACCTGCTGCTGGAGGGGGAGCTACCGGACGCGGAGGAGCTCCACGAGTGGACCTGGCAGGTTACCCATCACACGATCATCCACGAGAAGATCAAGCGGTTCATGGACGGGTTTCGCTACGATGCCCATCCGATGGGCATGCTGGTCAGCACGGTCGCGGCCCTGTCGACCTTCTACCCCGAGTCGCGAAACATCCAGGACCCCGACAACCGCTACAAGCAGATCGTGCGCCTGATCGCCAAGATGCCTACGATCGCGGCCTTCGCTTACCGCTACAGCGCGGGCATGCCGTATGCTTACCCGGACAACAGTCTCAGCTACACCGGAAACTTCCTGAACATGATGTACCGGGCCACGGAGTCGCGCTACGAGCCCGACCCGCTGCTGGAGCGCGCGCTCGACGTCCTGTTCGTGCTCCACGCAGATCACGAGCAGAACTGCAGCACCAGCACCATGCGCGCGGTCGGAAGCGCGCACGCCGATCCCTACGTAGCTGTCGCCGCCGCGTGCGCGGCGCTCTACGGCCCGCTTCACGGCGGCGCCAACGAGCGCGTCCTGCGGATGCTCGAGGAGATCGGCAACGTGGACCAGGTGCCCAAGTACATCGAGCGTGTCAAGGCGGGCGAGTTCCGCCTGATGGGCTTCGGCCACCGGGTCTACAAGAACTACGACCCCCGCGCTAAGATTCTGCGAGAGCTGGCCGAGCAGGTGTTCGACATCACGGGCAAGAATCCGCTCATCGACATCGCGGTGGAGCTGGAGCGGATCGCGCTCGAGGACGACTACTTCGTCTCGCGCAAGCTGTACCCCAACGTCGACTTCTATTCCGGCATCATCTACCAGGCGATGGGGATCCCGACCGCCATGTTCCCCGTCCTGTTCGCGATCGCCCGCACGTCGGGCTGGCTCGCCCAATGGCAGGAGATGCTGGTGGACGAAGACCAGCGGATAGCCCGGCCGCGGCAGGTCTACACGGGGTCCGACGATCGGCACGTCGATTGACTCCCGGCCAGCAGGCATCGCTCCAGCTGGATTCCGGCAACCCGGCGTGGTCCCGGCTCCAGGCCCAGGTCTGGGACCCCGAGGTCGAGACCTGGCTGAGCCAGATCGACGTCCAGCCCGGTTGGCAGTGTGTCGACCTGGGCTGTGGCGCCATGGGTATCCTGGAGCCACTGAGCCGCCGCAGCGGAGCGGCCGGCCGGGTCATCGGGATCGAGCCTCGCGTGTCGATGCTGACGGCGGCCGGCGAGTTCGTCCGCAAGAGCAGGCTCGATAACGCACGGCTGCTGGACGCCAATCCCGACAAAACCACCCTGCCCGCCGATTCGTTTCACCTCGTGCACGAGCGCTTTCTGCTATCGGCGGGGTGGAACGAACGGAAGCTGCTGGACGAGATGATCCGATTGGCCCGTCCCGGAGGCATCGTGACATTGCAGGAGCCGGACCTGTCCTCCTGGCATTCTCACCCCGACCATGACGCGTGGGCGCGCTTGCGGGAGGTGGTCCGGGCCGCGTTCTCTGCGGCCGGAGGCGATCTCGACGCCGGCTGCCGCACCTTCGGCCTTGCCCGGGAGGCGGGACTCGACGACGTCCGGATCCGGGCGGCCACGATCGCGCTCCAGGGCGCGCACCCCGTCAAACGCCTGCTCGTCGACCTCGCGGAGACGCACCGCGAACAGATCCTCCAGAGCGGGACGCTGGACGAGCGCGAGCTAAAGGGTCTCCTGGCGGAGTGCGACGCGATCGCCGCCGACCCCACCACCGTGGTCGTCAGCTTCCTGATGGCGCAGGTCTGGGGCCGCAAGTCAGGCCGCCCCCGCCCGCCGCAGCGCTAGCCCCCCTCCACACGAAGAAGCCCCGCCGCCGGCATCGGCGACGGGGCTCTTTGTCTTCTGGCTAAAACGCGAGCGCGCTTTAGTTGTTCTTCTTCTTCTTTCCGGGCGGCTGCAGGTCGAAGATAACCGTCTTGGTATCGCCTCTTTGGGGATCATCAGGACCTAGTGAAAAGGGCTTCTCAAAGTTATACGCTCCGTCACCCCCGGTCTTCGCTGCCGTAGCCGTCAGCATCAAGTCGGTCAGGACCAGCGGCGGCAAACCCTCGGAATCGAAGAACTCGCACGATGACTTTGCGCTCGTACCTTCGATGACTGCCGTCACACAGCTTGCGTGAACGCTTGTCCCATTCAACAGCTGGCAGGTTGTGCCCTCGCTACCGTTGTTGAAGTTCGAGGTCACCTCGCAGAATACCCTCCGCCTCCGCTCGTCGGTATCGGAAAGTCCGATCGGAGTGTACGCCACGAACTTGGTACCTTGCCCTGCGGCATATGCCGGCGTTGCGTGGATGACCCACTGCACAGGACGGGTCGCTTGATACACGAGCTGCTGCCACCCCGGGAGAAGACCCATAACAGTCGTGCATAGGAGATCGGGACCGGTCGTCGAAGGCTTGCCCTGTTCGCACCCTTCCGCGGGACAGCGCACGTGAATCACTTGCGTGGCATTAAAGCCAGGGTCTTCGCAACTCACTACCGTCACCGTATTCGGCGGGATGAGGCCGTCTACGTCCACGAGGAAGTATTCGTCCTGACAGTCCCAGTCGGATTGGACATCGAGCGGGCAGTCTCCCTTGTATTCGGCATCGTTCGGCTGACTGGCGACGACAACGTACAGGGGACCGTTGGGATCCACGCCTGGAGCTTCAATTCCATCCGGATCGACGAACGGCTCATCCACATGGAATCCGAATCGCTCGCTGATGAGCTTCCGGCTATCTCCATCGAACAACGGTCCGGCAGCGAGGTATCCGTCAAATTCCCACTGTTCCAAAGTTCCGTCTTTGTCGACGTCCACAGGCGCCAGGCATTCGCCTGTAGGAAACGTCGCGAGCCCGCACGCAGCTTCGATGTAGCTCTTGACCGATTGCTCAAGCGGGGACCCTGACACCGGCGCTAGAGGCGAGGGATCCGCGTAGTAATCATTGTAGACCGCTACGATGAGCTGATTCACTGCCAACTCGAACTCGTCGTACTTGTCCTGCTTGTCTAGTGCCAGTATGTCCTTGCAGGCCTTGAGCTTTTCGTTTTGAACACTGGCGTCCGAGTAGATCACCACCGCATCGGTGAACGCTGTGTCTTTACAGATGCCAGGTCCCGCTGCCAAGTCGAGCCCATTATCCGGCGCCGAAGGCCCGTTCCGGTCTCCCTGACACGCTAGCAGGGTTCCTGAGAGGATGAGCGCGAGCCTCAAGCTGGGACGAATCACGGGGGAAACCCTCCTGCTTTGGGCAAAAGATCATTGTGTCGGGAGTTGACTCTAGGGTGGATAATAGCAAACTTGGTCGTTTGATGTCAATGGGAACTCCAGGGCGAAAATTCTGCACCGAGTGCGGGGCATCTCTTCCCGAGGCGGCCAAGTTCTGTGCGGAATGCGGGACCAAGGTTCCTCTCCAGCCTCAATCGCCAATTCTCACTGAACCGGCATCATCCCCTTCCTCCCCTCCCCCACCTGTCCCCAACATCCCTCCGGAGCTCAAGGCAAAGTTCGAGGCTGCTCAAAAGGAGTTGCGAGGCGATCGGCGCGAGGTGGTGGTCCTGTTCGCGGACTTGAAAGGGTTCACTTCGATGTCCGAGCAGATGGATCCCGAAGATGTCAGCCTGATCATGCAGCGCCTGCTTGGCGATCTGGCCGACGCCGTGCACCGCTACGAGGGGTATGTCGACAAGTACATCGGCGACGCGATCATGGCCCTCTTCGGAGCGCCGATCGCTCACGAAAACGATGCGGAGAGGGCTGTACTGACCGCCCTCGAGATGCTTCAAGTCGTAGACCGCAGAAATGAGAGCGCCCCTCATCGCCTCTCCCTGCGCGTTGGTCTCAACCTCGGCGACGTGGTGGCGGCGGACATCGGCTCCGAGGGCCGGGTGCAATACACAGTGATGGGTGACACGGTCAACGTGGCTTCGCGGCTCGAAGGTGCGGCTCAACCAGATTCCATTCTCATCAGTCACTCTGTCTACGAGAGGATCGCCAATCGTTTTGACACCGAGGAGGTGCCGCCAGTCACCGTAAAGGGAAAGTCAGAACCCCTGCAGGCTCATCGGGTCATCGGCCTACGTGCCTCTATTGATTCGCGAGGCCCCCAGCGCACAGTCTTCGTAGGTCGCGAGAAGGAGCTCGCAACACTCGAGGCTTTTCTCGACCAGATTGCGGCGGGCGACGGTCAAGTGCTCCTGATCGAGGCCGAGGCTGGGGCGGGTAAAAGCCGCCTCATTGCCGAGGGGATCGCTCGTTCGGCGGCAGAGGAGGCCGTGTTCGAGGTCGGCTTCACCCAAATCAAGATCCCCGGTCAGCTCTCTCCCGCCATCGATCTCTTCCGACGACTCGTCATGCGGGATTCGGAAGAGCCGGCAGGGTCCGTGATCGAGCGGACGAGGGAGATTCTGGGTGAACAAGCGGAGGCGCATCGCCCCGGCGTTCTCGGTCTGGTTAGTCAGGCCTTTCCTACCGAATCCGTAGACGGGGTCGCCGCGGAAGCAGTCGACCCTCGGGCGGCGCGACAGAACCGCTGGATCGCGCTTGCGGCCCTAATCGGAGCCTTCGCCCAACGACAGCCGACCGTGATCGTCATTGAAGACGTGCACTGGGCCGATGAAGAAGGCCAGGAATTCCTCGCCTATCTGATCCCGGCTTTGGCCCGTAGGCCGGTCGGCTTCATTCTCACCGCCCGAATGGAGGGTCGCCCCTCCTGGCTATCGCCCGCAACGATCACTCTTCGATTGGAGGCGCTGGGCGAAGACGCCGCGCTTTCCATTGTTGGCGGGATCCTCGACACTTTGCGGCCCAGCGTTCGGCGCGAGATCATCCGCAGGAGCCAGGGGAATCCTCTCTACCTCGAGGAACTGGCCCGGTCTCTGAGCGACACCGTGGACAAAACCGCCCGATCGGTCCCCGGAACTGTTCAGGGACTGCTTCAGTCGCGTATAGACCGTTTGGAACCACCGGTTCGGCTGGCGATCCAGATGGCTTCGGTGCTCGGGCCCCAATTCTCCGTAGGCCTTCTCCACCGGATGTATGCGCTCGATCCCCAGCCCCTGGATTTCGAGCTGGCCCTCGGCAGTCTGGAGGAACAGGCATTCGTCGAACCTACCGAGCAACTAGGTATGCGACGATTCCGCCATGCCCTCATGCAGGAGGTCGCCTACGGTGGCATCCTGTCCCGCTTCCGCAAAGTGCTACACGAATCTGCCGCTCAACTGGGCGAGGAGCATTATGGGGAGCGGCTCGAGGCCGAAGCTCCCTTCTTCGCTCACCACTACTGGGAGGCGGATCTCCACGAGCGCGCGGCACCTCACCTCTTCCGCGCGGCGATGAGCGCCGCATCTCAATACGATCTTTATGCTGCTGAACGATGGTTCGGCCAGCTTTCAGAGGTTCAGGCCGAGCATCCTGACGTTCTCGCCAACGCCTCCGATCGAGCCTCAATGTTCCTCCGATACGGAGCCGTGTTGCTGGACCGGGGCAGGTACGACGCGGCTGACGATTTGTTTGCTCGGCTTGGGGATTTGGGAATCCGCTTCCCTGAGGAGGACTGGATTATCCAAGCACTCCGGTATCGTGGACAGATCGCAGCGCTGCGCGGGCGAATTGACGAGTCGCGACAACTGTTCGAGAACGGGCTTAAAGAAGTTTCTGGAGTCGGGGACCAGATAGTCGCCGATCTTCGAACGGGCTTGGGTCTTGCTCTGTATTTCAGCTCCGAAGGAGACGCTGCGGTCGTCGAGTTCCAACAGGCCCTCCGGCTCTACGAACACGTCGATGACCGACTCGGACAAGCGAAGTGCTATATCAACATCGGAAACGTCCTGGACGATCTTCAGCATGACAGAGCGGCCGCCGAGCCATCCTACGAAAAGGCGCTCGCGCTGATAGAGCAGGTGGGAGACCGCCGGCTGAAGACGGGGGTGCTTCTCAACCTTGCGACGTTGGCCATGGAGCGCGGCGACTGGGAAGACGCGCTGGCGCGGCTCCGCCATATCGAGACACTCGCCGAGGAGACGGGCTGGTCTTTCATGCGCTTCCTGAGCCTGCAGAACCAGGCCAGCTGCGATCTCCCGATGGGGCGATTGGCGATGGCTCTCGACAACCTCGATACCTGTCTTCGCGAGGGAGAGGCCATGCTGAAGGCACCGGACCGCGTGCTGATCCGAGAACTCCAGTTCGAAGCATATCTTTCCGCACTGGATACTGAGCGTGCCGCCGAGAAGCTCGAGGAAGCGGAGGCGGTTGCGAGGGAGATCGATCGTGACGAGATGATCGATGGCCTACTCCTAAATCAGGGGCGCCTTCTCGTTTCGCGTGGCGAATGGAGGGAGGCCTCAAGGAGGTTCTCCGAAGCGGTGGAGGGTGCTGTGAGGCTGAGACATCCGTCGATTGAATTCTTGGCGCGCGCCCACCACTACCGCGCCGCGGCCCGGGTGGGCATCAAGGGTGACGAGCCGCCACATCCCAGTGAAATCGACCAGCGACCAACTCGGGCTGTCGTTACTTACCTTATCGCTGATGCTCAGGCGGAGGTGGGTGCGAACTCGGATGTGGCGTTACGGCTCGAAGAGGCCGGGAAGTTGGCAGGCGACCTGGGAAACGTAACTCTAGAGCGTGCAGCGTTCGAGCGTGCTGCCGAGGTCTGGGGAGTGCTCGGGAACGAAGAGGCCAAAGAGGTCGCTTTGCGTCGCGCCGCACTCGCGATGGCTTCGCTCGAAGCACATCTTCCAGCCGAGCTCCGCGAGCCTTTCACGGCTCATCCCAGGAACGAAGCCCTCCGGCCGCTGGTGCCCGCCTGACGGTCAGTCGGTGTCGTCCGGATCGTCGAACAGCTTGATCACGGGCGTCACGATCCAGCGGCCCGAATTCCCCGCCTCCTTCACGAAGCTCTCGCCCGCGTCGAAGTCGAGCACCAGGAGCTCTTCGGCATCCAGGAGGTCGAGTTCCCGGCCCTGGAGAAGTACCTTGAATCCCGAGGTGCTGCAGCTCGGACAAACGAGCTCACCGGTGACGGGCAGGATCACAGGGGGGTCGAAGCCGTCGGTCGCGTAGATTTCCCCATTGTCGAGCTGGATCGCGGCCCCTTCCAGCACCACCCGGAGCTGCCCGTAGCGCCCGGAGGGGATCACCACGCTCGCCAGCTCTTCCACATCGTCGATCAACGCCATCAGATCCAGCGGACCGCTCGGCCCGGCGAACAGGGTCACCCGGCCCCCGGTGTCGCCCTCTTCCCCGTCTCCTCCCTGCAGATAGACCTCTTCGATGTCCACCCAAGCGTGCACCACATCCCCGGGAGCATCGGTCAGCAGCACGGTGACGTTGGTGGGATCCCCGGCCCCGGCCGGACCGCCCGCATCGTCGCAGGCGGACGAAATGAGGACCGCAGAGAGCAGAGGGACCAGGTAGGGGAGGTTCGAGTGCCTTCTCATGAACGGATACTACACGGTTGACCGGAGCGGGATCCCTCGGCTGTCGAGCTAGTCCCGGCGCACGATTCCCATCATCACGGTCTCGTAGTGTATCCCCTTGATGGAGAGCTCGAAGGCCTTCACCAGGAAGACGCCGGGGAACCGGTGCACGCGCCTCGCATAGCGGAAGAAATCGCGGTTCAGCCCGTACAGGAGCTCAGCGTCCTCGCGAGCCACACGGCGGGCTTCCAGGCCTGCACGCACCCGCTCCACGATATGTCGCACCTCGTCCAGGCTCCAGTCGGGACGCGCCCGGATGAGGGCGTCGCGCGCCCGGTCGATCATCACGGACAGCTCATTGGCCCGCTCCTCGGTCAGCTGGAGCATGCGAGACTCGTTGGCCAGCCCCCTAAGCCTGCGACCCAGGTCGGCCGCGGATCGCCCCGCCGAGCGGTAGCGCGCGAAATCGCAGCGCGTCGCCTTCCAGAGCAGGCGCAGGTACTCCCGCCGCTGCTTCGATACGATGCCCTGCTTCCAGAGCGACAGCATCGCCGCGCGGAAATCGCTTCTCGACACCCGTCCACCCCGGAAGATGTGCGGGTTCAATCGATCGATGAGATCGCCCGCGCGGCGATAGATCTCCCCGGGACCGAACAGGCTCTCCAGGATGCGATGGTAGTGTAGCTTCATCGCCTCGGGAGTCATGTGCTTGGGGATCAGCTGCACGTCGTCATCCGAGTTGTTCCCCGAGAACTCGCTCTCCAGAAGCCGACCCTCCTCGCGCAATCGCTCCGTGAGGGGCGTGTGCGGAACCGGGGTCAGCATGCCCGTCATCGCCGTAGGGATCGCAGTTCGCTTGGCGAAATCGGCGATCGCGTCCGCCGTCTCGGGAGTGTCCTCGTCCCCACCGAAGATGAACCCCGCCATGACTTCGATTCCCGCATCCTGAATGCGGCCCACCGTCTCCGAAATGTCGACCATCAGGTTCTGCTTCTTGTTCATCGTCTTCAGCGCAGTGGGGTCGGGATTCTCGATGCCCAGGAACACCTCGTTGAACCCGGCCTGCTTCATGAGCGGGACCAGGTGGTGAAGCTTGGGGCTTCCAAGGTCCAGGCTGGCCTGCGTATAGAAGGAGAACGGATAGTCGTGCTCACGCTGGAAGGCGATCATCTCCTCGAGGATCACCTCGATCGCCTGCGGATTGCCGACGAAGTTGTCGTCGACGGTGAAGATGCCGCCGCGGTGGCCCAGCTTGTACATGATCTCGAGCTCCTCGCGAATCGATTCCAGCGTCTTCGGCCGTGTGAATCCGCCATTGAACTGGATGATGTCGCAGAAGTCACAGCGGAACCGGCATCCGACTGTCGTCTGCTTCATCAGCGCGCGGTAATCCGCTATGTCGACCAGATCCCACCGTGGCGGCGGCGTGTAGTCGAGCTCGCGAAAGATGGAGCGATCGTTGAGTGCCTTCCGCGATCCCGGCGGCTGTTCGGCGATCGCCTCGGGGATCAGGAGCAGTGGCTGGCCGTCCCGGTGCCGTCCGAGCTCCGGATCATCCAGGATGTTGCAGATCGCGTTCACCCATTGGGCGCCCTCGCCCCACACGAGCACGTCGAGTCCGTCGTGGAGGATCTTGTCCGAAGGCGTTTCGGGGTAGAGGATCTTGTCGCGATAGCTGGAGGGATAGGGCCCACCCAGTACCCAGGGGGTGTCCAGCCCCTTCGCGGGACCTTCCAGCAGCTCGACGATCGACGGCTTCTGGACCGACATGGCGCCGGTGAAGACGGCGTCCGCTGCGGCCATCCGATCCCGCAACTCCTCGTCGGGGAGCCGCTCGACGTTCAGGTCAATCAGTTCGAACTCCCAGTTTTCCGGCATGAACGCCGCGAAGGTGATCAGGCCGAGCGGCGGGAATGCGGCCTTCTTCCCGATCATCGGCATGATGTGCCGATAGCTCCAGAACGAATTGGGCGGAAATTCCGGAGCGATGAAGAGCCCCTTCATGGGGCGATCGGGGATCAGACGCGGGGTGGGACTGTACGAAGGCGCCGGCCGAAGGCCTTCGATCTCCAGGAGTTTCTGCATCCTGTCAACATCACCTCCTTGCGCGAAGTTCGCAAGGTGGCGAGACGATCACACCCCTATCACGTGCGCGGTTTCGCGATCCAGGAAAAAGCCCCAGCCCAAGGGGATGAACCGCACTTCAGAAGCGTTCCTCTTCGAGGCGCGATCTTTCTGTCGCGTTCTCATCGCTCGCCTCCTTCCCGCGGTACCCTATAGGGAGCGTAGCCGGTGCTGAGCGGTTCGCGCTGTCCGAGATCGAACCGGTCTCCGCGCCCCCTCCTCAGAGATACCCGCCTTCGCGTGCCAGCTCGGCGGCTACTGCGAGGCGCTCACGGGCGAGCTTGTCGTTCCCCGCCTCCGCCGCTGCAATGGCGGCTTCCAGCGCCATCGTGACAGGTGGCGGCGCGGGCTGGGATTCCGGCGCCAGCAGCAGGCGCGCGAGGTCCAACGCTTGTTCGAGGTTCTCCTGGGCGCAGCTGACGCCGAGCAGCGGCCAGGCTGTGATCCAGGCCAGCACGCGGTACGCACCACCCATTTTCACGCCCGCATCGAAGGCCCGGCGTGCGCCGTCTGCCGCGCGCTCCGGGTCTCCTTCTCGCAGCGCCGCCCATGCCAGGTTCGCCTCTGCCGCCGCCTGATACTCCGGCATGCCTCCCGCTTCGGCGACCTCGAGCGTCCGCTCCGCCCAGCGCCTCGTCGCCGGGATGTCTCCACGCTTGCGGCCGATCAAGGCGAGGTACGCCACACAGCGCGCCTGCACCGTGGCGTATCCGACTCGATCCGCCTCCTCCAGGATCTCCAGGAGATGCCGCTCGGATTCCTCCAGCTGACCGGCCCAGAGCAGGGCGAACGCGTAGATGAAATGGATGTCGGAGCTGTCGACCCGGGCTTCGACCTCGAGCGTGGACTCGTACCCGGCCCGCGCGTGCGCGATTGTCTCCGGAGAGGCCACGTAGCGCTCGCGGCGTAGTCCGAGCAACGCCAGCGAATTGAAGAGCCACGCCCGCTGCAGCATCGTCCCGCGTTCCTCCACCACACCGCGGGAGCGCGCGATCTGATCCGCGAGCTCTTCGGGGGTCGAGGTGAAATAGATGAGCATGATCCTTCCGAGCTCGATTGCCGCGCGCTCTTCGTCCCACTCGGGATCGGGTCCGGTTGGCGGCTCGCCCAGGGCCTCGACCGCCTGGTCGAAGAGCGCCAGCGCTTCCTGCTTGCGCCGCTGGATCTGGCGGCTGCCGCCCGCCTTCCGCAGGATGCGCCCGCGCGCCAGGCGCTCGTGCGGCAGGCGATACTCGAGCGCTCGGCCGTACGCTTCCACCGCCTCGTCGTGACGGCCGATCAGCTCGAGCACGTCTCCCGTCGACTCGTGGATCTTCGTCCGCAGGAGGCGGCGATCGTCCCCGCCATTCGATTCGCCATTCTCCTCGCCGAGCCGGGCCAGGGCGCGACGAAACGCCTCCAGCGCCTCTTCGTTGAGGTGCGACCGGCGGGATTTATCACCCGCGCGGAAGAGGAACGTCGCGGCCCGTTCAGCGTCGTCACTCCTGTCAAAGTGATACGCCAGCCGCTCCACGTGCTCCTCTAGCCTGTCGGCATACAGGGCTTCGATCCCGCGTCCGGCGGCGAGATGCAGCTCTGCCTTGCGACGCTTCAGCAGGCTCTTGTACACCGTGTCGCGTGTGAAGACGTGCTTGAAGGAGTACTCCTCCTCGGGGACGATCCGATCCAGGAACACGAGGTCTTCCTGCTCGAGGTGCCAGATAGCGCGATCGACGTCGAGCTCCGATCCCACCATCTCCTCGAGCAACCCGCGGGTGAACAGCCTCCCGACCACCGCCGCTGCCTGAAGTACGCGCCGAGGCTCCTCGTCGACGCGATCCACCCGGGATTGGATGATGCTCTGGACGGTGGTGGGGACTTCGTCGACCCGCAGTCGGTCGCTCACCGCAACCCCGTCCGCTCGCCGCTCGATCTGCTCCGTCGACAGCAGCGACCGCAGGACCTCCTCGAGGAACAAGGGGTTTCCCTGTGCCTTGTCGAGGATCGCCCGCAGCGCCTCATCGGGGAACTGCTCGGTATTGAGTAGCGTCAGTACGAGCCGCCGTGCGTCCTCGCGGTCCAGCGGGTCTAGGCGGAGCTGCACGTGCCGACCCCGCGCGTGCCGCTCGATCAGCGGGACAAGATGACGCGAAGCATGCTCGCGCACGGGTCGCTGAACGCAGATCAGAAGCGCCCGTGACTCGCTCAGAGCCTCGACGAGTCGGGGAACGAGCTCGAGCGTGAGGCTGTCCGCCCAGTGGAGGTCGTCGAGCACGATGACGATCGGGCGACCGGCCGCAAGGGCCTTGAGGTAATCGAGGACGGCGACGAACGTCCGTGGTTTGACCTCCTGTGGTGAGAGGTCGCCGAAGGCCGAGGCGCGCGGGTCGGGGATGGACAGGAGATTGAGAAACGGTACCAGCACGTCGTCGACCCGCTCCGGCGGGAGCGCGCCGGCGCCGGCGAGGGCCGTGATCTCCTCCGCCACCGGATCGACTCGCGGCGCCATTCCTACTCCTGCGACGAACCGCTCCCTGAGCAGATCGACGATCGGGGCATAGCTCGTCGACGTCGTCGACTCGAGGCAGCGGCCCTCCAGCCAGAGCGGGACGCCCGTTTCGCCATCGCCCTCCAGCGCGAGTTGCTTGATCTCGCCCACCAGCCTGGACTTGCCTACGCCTGCCTCGCCGACGAGCGTGATCGTGTGACCGGCGCCGGAGCGTGCGCGCTCGAGGGATTCAGCGAGCTGGGCGACCTCCGCCTCCCTCCCCACCAGCGCCGACCGCAAGCCCTCGAGCCCGCGTGCGCGCTCGAGCCGCGGCCGCGCTCGCGTCGCAACCCAGGCCCGGATCGGGTCCGCGAACCCTTTGATCGCCGTCTCCCGCGACTCGAACTCGAACGCTCGTCGCGCGATCCTCCACGACGTCTCCCCGACCAGCACCTCCCCCGGCTCGCACCGACCCTGGAGCCGCGCGGCGAGGTTCACGACGGGACCCATGGCCGTGATCTCGCGGTGAACCTCCGAGCCGACCCGCCCCACGTATGCGTCTCCGGTGTTGATTCCCGCCGTGACCTCGAACCCTTTCCGGTTCGCCTCGTCGCGCATCTCGAGCGCTGCCGCGATGGCGCGGATCGGATCGTCTTCGCTCGCGCGCGGCACACCGAAGAGGGCCAGGATTCCGTCGCCCAGGTAACGGTCGACCCGCCCGCCGTGGCGCACCACCGCCCGTGACATCACCTCCAGAGCCTCGCTCACCCGCTCTAGCGCATCCTCGGGATCGAGATCCTGGGTAGTCGCGACGGACCCGCTCAGATCCGCGAACAGGATCGTCACCAGTCGCGTTTCGTCCTGGCGCGTGGCAGCCACGGGCAGGGCGTCGCCGCAGTCGGGACAGAACCGGG
>Ga0299913_10002263_pt1 | contig 15068 bp, 15 predicted proteins | sample RVTome_9_FD_201360 | JGI IMG/M metagenome (GOLD analysis project Ga0299913, IMG submission 201360) | Soil microbial communities from uranium-contaminated site in the Upper Colorado River Basin, Wyoming, United States - RVT155D38 (version 2) ...
GAGCTCACGGGACACGAGCTCACCGTACACGTCCTTCGCGGTCTCCTCCGCCGACGACACGAGCACGACGTCCGGACCGAGCTCGAGCTGGAGCAGCCCGGAGAGCAACGGATAGTGGGTGCATCCCAACACCAAGGTGTCGATCCCGGCCTCCATGAGTGGCTCAAGATACCCGCGCGCGACGGCACGAAGCTTCGAGGAACTGGTGTCTCCGCGTTCGACGTGATCCACGAACGCTGGACACGCGACCGCGTGCAACGTCACGGCCGAGCCGATCGCTCGTTGGTAGGCGCCCGTCGCGATCGTCGCCTCGGTCCCGATCACGCCGACGATCCCGTTGCGCGTCGCTCGGATGGCCGCTCGCGACCCGGGGTTCACCACGCCCACCACCGGGATGTCGGCGCCCACGGCGATATCGCCGATGGCCGAGACCTCGATCGAGTTGCAGGCGATCACGAGCGCCTTCACATCTCGCCGCACGAGGTACTCCGCGATCTCGAGCGCGTACCGGCGGATCCGCTCGACCGGCTGTGACCCGTAGGGGAACCGGGCGGAGTCCCCCAGGTAGAGCAGCGGCTCGTGGGGCAGCAGGTCGATGATCGCGCGAGCGACGGTGAGGCCGCCGACGCCCGAGTCGAACACACCGATCGGCCTCGGGTCGCTCACCACCAGAGGGACTCGGAGACCTTCTTCTCCGCGGTCGCGAGATCGTCGGCCCACGCTTCGGTGGAGAGGTACTTCCAGCCGCCGTCGGCCAGGAGGCACACGACGTTCCCTTCGTCGAGCTCGGCCGCGAGACGTTGTGCCACGTGAACGACCGCACCCGATGAGATCCCCGCGAAGATGCCCTCCCTCGACGTCAGCTCACGCGTCGCCCGGAGCGCGTCGTCGGAGTTGACGAGGAACTTCCGGTTGACCTCGGCAGGATCGAAGATCGGCGGGATGAATCCCTCGTCGAGCGAGCGCAGGCCGTACACCAGATCGCCCAGCTCCGGCTCCGCCGCGATCACTCGGATGGACGGGTCGTGGGCATGGAGGGCCCGGCCCACGCCCGTGAGGGTGCCACCGGTGCCCATGCCGGCGACGAGATGCGTGACCTCGGGGAGGTCCGCGATGATCTCGCGCGCGGTTCCTTCCTCGTGGGCCCGCGGGTTGGCCGGGTTCCCGTACTGGAACGGCATGTAGTACTTGTCGTCCGCCGCCAGCGCGCGTGCCACCTCGATCGAACCGTTCGTTCCCTTGTCGCCGTCGGAGAACACGATCTCGGCTCCGAACAACCTGAGGAGGCCGAGCCGTTCCTGGCTCGCATTGTCGGGCAGGACGACGGTGAGTCGGTAGCCCTTCCTCTTGGCGACCATGGCCAGCGAGATGCCTGTGTTGCCGGAGGTCGGCTCGAGGATCGTCTTGTCGGGTGTCAGCTCACCCGACGCCTCGGCGGCCTCGACCATCGAGAGCGCGATCCGGTCCTTCGTCGAGCCGGTCGGGTTGTTGCCCTCGAGCTTCGCCCAGAGGCGAACGCCGCGTGTCGGAGACATCGCGGACATGCCCACGAGAGGCGTGTTCCCGATCGCGTCGAGGATGTCGTCGTAGCGGGTCACGCGCCGATTATCCCAGCGAGCGATGCGTTCCCCGGGTGGCGCCGAGTTCCGACCCGAGCCCCCCGACCCTACGGATCGAGATCGGGAGGCAACGGGGAGACGAGCCATCCGTCCCCGTGTGGTCGTTCTCCGGGAGAGGCGACGATCCCCGACTCCAGCACGATCCAGCTCACGCGTCCGCCCTTGTAGCTGAACGACCACGTGATCATCTGGTGCGTACGGGGATCGAAGTACATCGTCCAACTTCCTCCGTCGATCGAGAACTCGAGAGCCACGGCACCCCGGCCGAGTCGATCTTCGGTGTCTTCGGTCGTCGTGACGCCGGGAACACCCTTGGCGACCTCGAAGAGGGCAGCGCGAACATCAGCAGGGAGATTCGGAGCCTCCAGCAACAGGTAGGAGATGACATCCCACAGCTCTTCGGGCTGCTCCGCGCCCTGGCCGGCCCCCCACAGGTCGTCGTGCAGTTGGGCGGCCAGCGCCTCGGGCTCGCTCGACAGATCATCCGAGGCGGCGATGTCGATCGGGAACTCTCCCGGCCCGAAGGTCCCGCTTGGAGGGGTCGGATACTTGTCCTGGCGGGTGCTCCGGTTCCGAACCTCGCCCGAGTCATCCGTGGCCCACCACGTCTCGAGATCCCGGATGTGGCCATCGACCGCTTCGGAACTTTGGATCCGCAGGTAGAAGTACTCACCCGGACGCAACGACAGCCCACCGACCGCCGCACTCGGCTGCTTCTCCAGACCGGACAGGACCGCCAGACCTCCACCCACCGCAGTCACAGCGACCCCGAGGGCCAGTGCTGCCGCGGTCAAACGCTGACCTCGTCGCCTGCGGTCTCGCCTGTCGACCAACCGGTCGAACGGCCGGTCGGGCAGGGTCACGTACCTGCTGGCTCGCTGCAGTCGCTCCCGCACGTCATCCATCTCGCTCACCCATCTCCTTCGCAAGGGTCGCCCGAGCGCGGGCGGCGAGTACCCGTACCGTCACCGGCGCGACCCCGAGGACCTCACCGGCTCGCTCGGACGGGAGGTCGAGCACGTCCAGCAACACGACCGCTGCTCGCTGGCGAGGAGGGAGCGGCGCCAGCGCGCGCACCACGGCGTCCCGTTCCTCGACCGCGGCCATCCCGTCGTCGCTCGGAAGCTGGTGGAAGGCCTTGCGCAACGCCACCCCGGCACGTCGGAGTCGACTCCTCCATTGGTTCATCGCGGTTCGGTAGAGGTACGCGACGGGATCCGTGCCCGGCGCCACCCGGTCCCATCGCTGCCACACGCTCAGGAACGCATCCTGCATGATCTCCTCCGCCTCGTGGCGGTTCCTCGTGACCAGCCAGAGGGCGCGGAACAAGGGCCCCTGGTGCTGTTCGAAGAACATCTCGAAGTCGAGAGGTCGCTCGGGTGCTCGCTCGTGGCGCGGTCCCGCCGTCATCACGACCTCGTCCATGTGCGCCATGTACGCACAGCCTGCCTGGTTTCGTTTACGCGCGTGACGGAAAGTCGAGAACGATCAAGGATCGCCCACCCGCAGATGCCCTCGGATCGGAGCGATCCGGCTCTCGGTGGGGGCTAGCCGCCGGCGACCGCGGGGAGGATCGAGACGGTGTCGCCCTCCCCAACCTCGGTCTCGAGCGAGCCGAGGTACCGCACGTCTTCGTCGTTGAGGTAGACGTTGATGAACCGGTGGAGACCGCCGTCCTCGGAGAGCACGTTCTTCGTGATGCCCGGGTACTTCGCCTCGAGGTCGCCGAGGACGTCTCGGAGCGTGTCACCTTCCGCGCTCACCTTCGGTTCCCCTCCCGCGTGTTTGCGGAGGATCGTGGGCAGCTTCACCTGGACGGGCATGTCGTGGATGCTCCTTACTCGGGTCGGGCGGGGACGCCGCAGAACTGCTCGTAGTCGATCAGCTCGGTGATGGTCGGCTCCTTGCCGCACACCGGGCAATCCGCGTCCCAGCGGATCTTCACTTCCTGGAAGCTCATGTCGAGCGCGTCGTACAGGAGCAATCGCCCCTCGAGCGTCTCGCCTTCGCCGGTGATGAGCTTGATCGCCTCGGTCGCCTGGATCGAGCCGACCACGCCGGGCAAGACGCCGAACACGCCACCTTCGGCGCACGACGGGACGGTGCCGGGCGGCGGCGGCGTCGGGAAGAGACACCGGTAGCAGGGTGTCTCCTTGCCCGGCATGAACACCGTCGCCTGTCCCTCGAACTGGTAGATCGACCCGTAGACCAGCGGCTTGCCGAGGAACTGCGTCGCATCGTTCACGAGGTAGCGGACGGGGAAGTTGTCGGTGCCGTCGACGATCACGTCGTAGGGCTCCATCACGTCGAACACGTTCGTCGAGAACAGGAGCGTGTCGTGGCCCATGATCTCGACCGTCGGGTTGATCGCACGGAGGTGCTCGAGCGCCGAGTCGACCTTGGATCGGCCGACGTCGGCGTTCGTGTGCAGGATCTGGCGCTGGAGATTGGAGACATCGACGGCATCGAAGTCCACGATGCCGATCCTCCCGACGCCCGCGGCAGCCAGGTACATCGCGATCGGCGAGCCGAGCCCCCCGGCCCCGATCACCAGGACGCTCGAGTCGAGCAGCATGCGTTGCCCCGCCCCGCCGACGTTGGGAAGGATGATGTGGCGCGCGTAACGCTGGACCTGATCCTCGGTGAACCTGGGCGCGTTCACGTGATCGTCAGCTCCTCTTCCTCGATCTCGCCCTCGCGGATGAAGAACGAGCGCATGATCGGCTCCTCGCGATCCGCGACCGAGAGCAGCAGGTACCGGGAGTCCGGATAGAAGGCGAGCCGCCGGTCGGTCTCCGACGGGTAGGCCTCGGAATGGGTGTGGGAGTGGTAGATCGCCCACAGGTCCCAGCCGCGATCGTCGAGCTCCTCGAAGACCTTCAGCTGCTCCTTGCCGTCGAGCCGGTAGGTGGCGGGGCTCGCGTCTGCGTTGGTCATCGCGTAGACCTTGACGGGCACGCTGGCCTCGGCCGCGATCAGGCCGCAGGCCTCGTTCGGGAACTCGCGGAGCGCCTGCTCCACGATCTCCTTGTAGTAGACGCCGTCGAGTTCAGCCATGTCCTCGTTGGATGACAACGGAGCCCGCGGGAGGCGAACCCCTCTTGCACCTGCAAATCCTACCAATGAGGTCGGATATTCCCGGCCGATCGTGCCTTCGTACGCCGGGCCGAGCCTGGGACGATACGCACGGGATGAAGGTCGCGGTCGTCGGACACGTGGAATGGATCACGTTCGCGCGCGTGGATCGGGTGCCCACCGCCGGCGCGATCGCACATGCGACAGAGACCTGGTGGGGAGCCGGCGGCGGCGGCGCCGTGTCCGCCGTCCAGCTCGCGAAGCTCGCGGGATCGTCCGAGCTGTTCACGGCGCTCGGCGGGGACGGCGTGGGTCGTCGCGCGCGCGAAGAGCTCTCGGCCTCACGGGTCCACGTCCACGGCGAGGAGAGGCCGGATCCCACCCGTCAGGCGCTGTGTCTCGTCGACGGCGACGGCGAGCGCACGATCACCACGCTGGGACCCCGGCTGGAAGCGCACGGCTCCGAAGGTCTCGCGTGGGACCACCTGGAGGACGCCGGCGCCGTCTACGTGACGGCCGGCGATGCGGACGCGCTTCGTCGAGCACGCGTGGCGAGGGTGATGGTGGTGTCGACTCGGCATCTGGCCGTCCTCGCCGCGTCGGGCGTGCGAGCCGACGCAGTGGTCGGGAGCGCATCGGACGTCCACGAGCGCTACGACCTCGAGGTCCTGGCCCACGCCCCGCCCGACCTGGTAGTGCTGACGGAGGGAGCGGAAGGTGGATCGTTCGCAGCGTTTGACGGCGAGCGACGTCGCTTCGAACCGGCCCCGCTCCTCGGCCCGATCATCGACACATACGGAGCCGGCGATTCGTTCCATGCCGGACTCACGTACGGTTTGGGAGCAGGTCTCGAGGTGACCGAGGCGCTGCGGCTGGCCGCCCGGTGCGGCGCGGCCGCCCTGGGCGGCCGCGGCCCGACGGGCGGCCAGCTCACGTCGGCAGACCTATCGGCGCGGCCCTGATCTACACACGGACGAAGGGGACCTCGCGGCGTGCGAGATCAGCCTCCTCGAGGCGAACCCGGACCTGGGCCCCGAGCTCGTGAACGTCGTCGCATGGTCCGATCACCGCGGGATCGCGCAGGGCGACCTCGCCGCGGCCGTGCTTCCACAGGTCGACGACCACCGCATCCGCTTGACGGCCCACGAAGGGCGCGAGAACGGCTGCCTCCACGGCGTCGACGATCGTCCGCTCGAGACGGCCGGTCTTCTCCCCACCGAGCGCCATCTCGATCGGCAGCGCCGGGAGCGCCCCGCGCGCCCACGGCGGCACGTCGCTCCCGGAGACGAGAGCGAGGCAGACCTCGCTCACGTAACGGTCGACCAAGCGCCGCAGCGGCGCGGTGCAATGGGCGTAGGGGGCAGCGATCGCGGCGTGCTCCTCGTCGGGAGGTGGCTCCCCGTCGAACGCCGTATACGCGGCGGCGCGGAACAAGACCGCGGCTTCCTGGAGGAAGACCGACTGGGCCGTCGAACGGCTCGCGTCGATCGTGTGCAAGAGCTCCGGATAGGTCATGGCCTCCGGCCAGTCCACACCGAGCCCCGTCGCCACCCGGCGCAGCCGCTCGACGTCGTGCGGATCGGGCGGCGGCATCGTCCGGATCACACCGACGCGACCGTCCAGCATGATCCGGGCCGCGACCCGGCCGGTCAACAGAGAGAGCTGCGCGTTCCACGTCTCGACCGGCAACGGCGATGTGAAGTTCAGGCCGAAGCCGCCGGCGCCCGGGACGACCTCCTGAGTGGGCAGGCCGAGGCTGGCCCACCCCTGGCGCGCTCCGCCTCCTGCAGGGTCGAGCCGATCTTGGGCAGCAGCTCCAGCATCGGGTCCGCGGTCCCCCGGTCGATCGCTGCCTGCGTCTCCGCGTAGCCGAGCTTCGCCCGGCTCGAGACCAGCGCGCGCTCGACCTGGGCGTCCACCGGGAGCCCGTCCGCGTCGACGTCGACGCACCACAGGGCGGCCGGACGCGGACCATCGGGCAACAGCGAGGCCGCCGCCTCGGAGATCGCCGGCGGGTACAGCGGCGTCCGTGCATCCGGGCTGTAGGCGGTCTCAGCCCTGCGGTGCGCCTCCCGGTCGATCGCTCCTCCCGGTGTGACGAACGCGGATGGGTCGGCGATCGCGTAGTGGAGCCGGAACCCACCGCCCCTCCGCTTCAGATGGAATGCTTGATCGAGGTCCATCGACTCGGTAGGGTCGAGCGTGACGAGAGGGATCTCGGTGCGGTCGACGTCCGGAAGTCGATGGGACCTCGACGACGACTCGGCCTAGGCGAGCACCTCGGGCCGGAAGGACTCAGGGATCCCGATCTCGGCGCGGATGTCCCGGAAAGTCGAGCTGAGCGCCTCAGCGGGCGCAGTCAGCCGGATCCGGCGCCTGGGCATCGCTCCAGGATACGAACCTCGTCTACCGCAGCAGTTCGGCGGAGTGGGCCCAGAGCTCAGAGTCGTCGTCGCGGAAGGCCTGGACGGCGGCCATCGTAGTAGGCCCGAGGGCGAGGTTCGTGCCCGGCAGGGTTCGCCGGATCTGCTCCAGTTCGCGGCGCGTGAACTCGCAGGTCGAGGTGTTCGGCTCCACGCCGTAGAGGGCGGCGCCGTTGAGCCCGAGGATCTTGGCCTTCAGCTCCTTGGTGAGCTTCGGGTAACCGTAGCGCTCCCGGAACTCCTGGGAGATCTGGAACGTGCGCATCGCCTGGATCAGCGGCTGGGGCGACCCGTAGAAGAGACAGTCGGTTCCCCAGAGCACGTTGTCCTGTCCTACGTGCTTCAAGAGCTTGCCGAGGACGTGCGCCGCCTGGTCGGGGTACCGCATCACGTACCACCACGTGGAGCCGATCTCGGCGTACACGTTCTCGTTCGGCCCGATGCGCTCCCGCTCCATCGAGGCGATGAGGCGGTTCACGCCGAGATGGGCGGTCTCCGGCGTGTATGGACCCTCGGTCGTGCCAACCTCGAAGCCGGAGTGGTATGCGACGAAGTTCACGTCGGGGTGGCGCCTCGCGACGGGGCCGATGTCGTCGGGAGAGGCGTTCGGGTTCCCCAGCGACAATCCCTTGTGGGTGCAGATCGTCGGGATCCCGAGGGCGGCGGCCTTGCGGATGAACCGCTCCCCCAGGTTGCCGCCGTCCCGGTCGTCGAGCCACCAGACGTTCCCGTCGCCCTCGAAGGCACCGGGGAAATGCGTGAACGTCTTCCATGCAGCGACCGGGTAGCGGCTCGCCGTGTGCTCCATCGCGTCGAGGGCTGCCCGCTGCGTCCCCACGTTGGGGAGGGCCTGGGCGTGCAGCAGGATCCGCTCGTCCCGGCAGAGTCCCTCGACGGTCTGCCGGGTGATGTCCATGATCTCCGGCGACAGCGGGCTGCCCTCGGGGAAGATCGGAAGCGAGGACAGCACCAGCATGTTCGTGTCGGAGCGCAGGAACATCAGCTCGAGGAAGTGCTCGATCGAGTAGCACACGCGGGGGTCGTCTTCACCGCAGTCCTTCTGCGGGAAGCTCTGCCAGAAGTTCTGGCCGTTCAGGACCGGGTTCAGGTGGTACTCGAGCAGGTGGCCCTGGACGTCGAAGATGAACTCTTCGCCGCCGAGCGCCTCGTAGGCGCTCGGCGGCTCCACCGAGGCGCTCGGCGGGATCTCGTACGAACCGCCCGGCTCGCTCGTCGTCGACGAAGGGTTCGCGCGGTGTTCCTCCCGCGTGCAGGCGTTCAAGGCGAGGAAGGTCGTGGCCGCGCCGCAGGCCGAGAGTAGGAACTCCCGCCGGCTCATCCCGAGACGGCGGGCGTTGCGCTCCGCATCGTCGCGGGCGCGCCGGATCGTCTCTCGAAGGACCGGAGGAAGGACGGGCTCCGGATCGTACTCCGCGTTCGATGCCGGACCGAACTCGATCGGGAGCCCTGGATCATCCTCGGCCCAGTCGATCGGTGGCTGCTTCGGCCCGTCCACGTCCCTCCCCTCCCGCAAGATAACGGGCGCGGCGCGGACTTGGTCCCTTCGGTTCAGACGCCGAGCGCGCCGGACACCGTGATCCGGCCGGGATCACCGGCCACGACCGTGCCGATCCGCGCGAACGGCACGCCGTGCTCACCGAAGGCTGCCTCCATCGACGGCTTGTGCTTGGCCGCGATCAGCAATCCGCCTGAGGTTTGAGCGTCGGCCAAGATCAGCTGCTCGGGCTCCGGAAGATCGCCGAAGTCCATGTGCGCACGGACGTAGGCGAGGTTCCGCTTCGTGCCGCCTGGCACCACGTCGCGGCGAGCGAACTCGAGGATCCGCGGATCCATCAGCGAGATCGCGCCGGCGTTCAGCTCGGCCGCCACACCGGATGCCTCGAGCATCCGGTGCAGGTGGCCGAGGAGCCCGAACCCCGTGACGTCGGTGGCTGCCTCGGCGTCCGCGTTGCGCATCGCCTCGGAAGCCAACCGGTTCGTCGTCGTCATCAGCCCGATAGCCACCTGGACGAGGTCGTCATCCGCCAGGCCTCGTTTGATCGCGGTCGACACGATCCCGAGCCCGAGCGGCTTCGTGAGGTAGAGAGCTGCGCCGGCAGGAGCCGTCGAGTTGCGCACGACCTCATCGGGCGGCACGAGGCCGATCGCCACCATGCCGTACTTCGGCTCGGGATCGGTGATCGAGTGACCGCCGGCCACGACGACGCCCTCAGCCGCGGCGACGTCCACCCCGCCTTGGAGCACGCGCGCCAGCATCTCCAGCGGGAGGTCGTCCACCGGCCAGTTCACGATGTTGAGCGCGAGGAGCGGCCGCCCCCCCATCGCGTAGACGTCGGACAGCGCGTTCGTCGCGGCGATCCTCCCCCAGTCATAGGGGTCGTCGACGATCGGCGTGAAGAAATCGAGCGTCGCGATCAGGCCCTCTCCCGACGGGAGGCGGTACACGGCCGCGTCGTCTCCGGTGTCGGCCGCGACCAGCACGTTCTCGGAGACCGGCGGGAGCTTCACGTCCCGCAGGACCGTGAGCAGATCGTCCGGCCCGAGCTTGCAACCGCAGCCGGCGCCGTGACTGAAGCTCGTGAGTCGCCGCTCGGAGACGGCTTCAGTCGCCATCGGATGCGGACTGGCCGGGCTCGGTGCCCATCGCGTGGAAGCCACCGTCGACGTGGAGCAGCTCGCCCGTGATGCCCGCCGACAGATCCGACAGGAGGAACGCGACGGCGCCGGCGACCGGCCGAGGATCGGTCGTGTCCCAGCCGAGAGGTGCCCGATCCGCCCAGCTCCCCGCGATCTGGTCGAAGCCCGGGATGCCTTTGCCGGCCATCGTCTTCATGGGCCCGGCCGAGACCGTGTTCACCCTGATCTTCTTCGGACCGAGGTCCCTGGCCAGATACCGCGTGACCGATTCGAGACCCGCTTTCGCCACACCCATCCAGTCGTAGATGGGCCACGCGACCCTCGCGTCGAAATCCAGCGACACGATCGCGCCTCCGTTCGCTTCCATCAGCGGCAGCATGCCGACCGCGACCGATTTCAGCGAGAACGCGCTGGTCTTGAACGCGGTCGCGACGCTCTCCCACGGGGTGTGCAGGAAGTTGCCGCCGAGCGCGTCCTGGGGAGCGAACGCGATCGCGTGGAGGAAGCCGTCGAGCTGCCCCCATCGGCGTTCGAGCTCCGCGCGCACCGACTCGATCTGCTCGGGCTCGTTCACGTCCATCTCGAGGACGTCGGGGGGATCCGGGAGCCGCTTCGCCGTCTTCTCGGTGAGGCTGACCGTCCTGCCGAAGTTCGTGAGGACGATCTCGGCGCCCTGCTCCTGCGCGACCTGAGCCGCGGAGAACGCGATCGACTGCGGCGTGAGCACGCCGGTGATCAGGAGCTTCTTGCCCTCGAGCAGCATCGGCAAACCTTACCCGGCGGTGCCGGCGATCTCCCAGGACACGTTCCCGTCGTCGTCGAGCTGGGTGACCTCGACCCGCAGTCGGACCTCTTCTCCCGGCGCGCGGGCGGTGCACACGAACATCGTCCCTCGCTCGACCTCCACGCCTTCCGGACACTCCGCCTCGATCCCCGAGACGCCGAGCCGATCCGAGAGCTGACGGCCGAGTCGTCGTTCGAGCTGGTCCGCGTGCAGGGTCCGGGCCGCACAACTTCCCACCGCCACCGTGACCAACAGGAGGGAGACGAGCGTCGGGCGTGGGAGGGTTCCCGATGGCACCGCGCGGGAGCGTAGCATCGGACGCTATGGACCTCGGACTCGCAGGGAAGGTGGCACTCGTCACCGCATCATCGAAGGGGCTCGGCCGGGCGTCGGCACAGGCCCTGGTCAACGAAGGGGCGGCGGTCGCGATCAATTCCCGAGACCCGGAGCGCCTCCGATCGACCGCGGAGGAGCTGGGCGGCGACGTGTTGGCGCTCCCCGGGGACGTGACCGATCAGGACGCGCCGCGGCGTCTCGTCGAGGCGACCGTCGAACGGTTCGGGGCCCTGCATGTCCTCATCGCGAACGCGGGCGGGCCTCCGAAGGGACGGGCCCTGGAAGTGGACGACGCCACTCTCGAAGCGGCGCTCAACGCGAACCTCCTGACGTTCGTCCGCCTCGTTCGGGAGGCCGTCCCGCACATGCGGGCGGCCGGTTGGGGTCGGATCTGCCTCATCGCGTCGAGCTCGGTGAAACAACCCATCCCGGACCTCGCCACGTCGAACACGGCTCGCGCAGGTCTCTGGGGGTGGGCGAAGACCGCGGCACAAGACCTGATCGATGAGGGCATCACGCTGAACCTCGCCTGTCCGGGGCTCCACGCGACGGACCGGGTCAAGGAGCTCGGCTTCGCCGGCCGGCTCGGCGATCCCGCCGACTTCGGGCGCGTGGTTGCGTTCCTGTGCTCCGAGCATGCCGGCTTCGTCTCAGGCGCGGCGTTGCAGGTGGACGGCGCGAGTACGCTTGGCCTCCTCTGATCACCGACCGAGAGGGTTGAACGACGTGAACGATGCCGACCGCGCGCGAACGCTCGCCGATCGCTTCTGGGAAGAGCTGCTCGAACGGGAGCCGATCTTCGCCACGGCGATCGGCGACGAACGCTACGACGACCGTCTCCCCGACATCGGCGAGGAAGGCCGCGCGCTGGCGGAGACCAGGAACCGTGCCTCCCTCGACGAGCTCACCACGATCGATCGCGAGAGCCTCGACATCACGCTCCGCACGACGATGGACATCCTCGAAGCGATCGCGACCCAGACACTGTCCGCCATCGAGCTCCGGACCGATCGGCTCTATGTCGCCAACCACTTCGTGGGGCCGGGGGTGGCGATCGGAGACATCGCGTCGGTCCAGCGGACCGACACGCCCGAGCATCTGGACCGCTACGAGCAGCGGCTGCGCGCCTACCCGCGATATCTGGAGGCGAGTGCGGAGATCGCGCGCGAGGGGATCGCGACCGGCGTCGTGTCGCCTCGGACGGTCGTCGAGCGCGCCGTCGCGCAGGTGGAGCGCATCGTCGCGATGCCTGCCGAGGAGGCGCCGCCGCTCGCCGCGGTCGCCGAGGACGACGAAGCGGCACGCGAGCGGGTCGCCGGTGCCTGGAACGAGGCGGTGGCCCCGGCGTTCGCCCGATTCCTCGACGTGCTCCGCGAGTACCTCCCGCACGCGGCGGAGAGCGATGCCGTCACGGACCTTCCGGGCGGCGACGCCATCTACGCCGCGGAGATCCGTTCCTGGACCACGCTCCCACTGGATCCGCATGAGGTGCACGAGCTCGGCAACGAGCGGTGGGATGCGATCCAGGCCGAACGGTTCGAGGTCACGGCGCGGCTCGGGTACGACGACCCCGCGGAAGCGACGGAGGATCGGAAGGCGTCGGGGAAGGACACCCCGGCCTCTGCAGAGGACTTGGTCGAGCTCGTCGAGGACCAGGTGCGGCGGAGCTGGGAGATCGCTCCTCGGTGGTTCGGCAGGCTCCCGAAGGCGAACTGCCGCGTCCGAGAGGTCGAGGCGTACCGGGCGGCGGACATGGCGGCGGCCTTCTACATGCCGCCGACGGCCGACGAGGGACGCCCCGGTACCTACTACATCAACACCCACGATCTGGGCGGCATGGCGCTTCACCAGATCCCGGCAGTCACGTACCACGAGGCGAACCCAGGGCACCATTTCCAGATCGCGCTCGAGATGGAGTTCGACGAGCGTCCCTCGCTCCGTCGATTCGGCGGACTCCTGGCCGGCGCCTCGTTCGCCGAGGGCTGGGGTCTCTACAGCGAACGGCTGGCCGACGAGATGGGCCTCTATCTCGACGACTGGGAGCGGCTCGGGATGCTCGCGGGCCAGGCGCATCGCGCCGCCCGCCTGATCACGGACACGGGGCTCCACGCCTTCGGATGGACGCGCGAGCAGGCGATCGAGAAGTTGGTCGCGGGCGGCTCTCCTCGAGGTGAGTCGGAGGTCGAGGTCGACCGCTACATCGCTCTCCCGGCGCAAGCGCTCGCGTACATGGTCGGGATGATCGAGATCGAGCAGGCGCGGCATCAGGCGGAAGAGAAGGAGGGCGCGGCCTTCGACCTCAGAGACTTCCACGACCGCATCCTCGCGCTCGGACAACTCCCGCTGCAGGCACTGCGTCGCGAGCTGGGGTGACTCAGGTGGGTTTGCGAGCCCGGAACAGCAGATAGTCCAGCAGCCCCCGTTCCCAGAGCACGTCGGCCTGATCGAGCATCGTGCGCGCGGCGAAGGCGAGGGATCTTCCCTCGCCCTCGCCGCGCGCATCGAGGCGATCGCGGACGAAGCGGAGGGCGGGCGCGATCACGCGGGCGCCGACCAGCTCGGACTCCACGTCAGCGAAACCGGCGGTCGCGGCCGTGGCGACGATCTCGCCGGGTGAGGCCGCGGCATCGGACTTGATGCCCCACACGCGCAGCATCGCCACCGCGGCGATCGCCTCGCGGAGACCGTGGGGACGACGGATCGTGGGCACGTCGGACATCGTGAGCACGCCACCGGGTCGAAGGACACGGAACGCTTCGCGGAAGAAGCGTTCGCGAGAGGAGAAATGGAACGCTGCTTCCACGCTGATCACGCCGTCGAACGAGCCATCCGCGAACGGGAGTCGGACCGCGTCCGCGCACACCGCGAGGGCGCCCGCGTCCCGGAGGCGCCCCCGCCCCGCCTCCAGCTGGGACCACGTGATGTTCACCGCCGTGAGCGACCGGGGCTGCGCGACCTCCGCGATCACCGGGTCCTGGGCCGCGAGGCCGTTGCCGACGTCGAGGACGTCACCTCCTTCGGGGAGCTCGGCCGCGATCCGCTCGACGAGCCTGCGCACCGCGACGGGTGCCTCGTCCGGCTCGCCACCATCCCCCTCCCAGAGCCCGAGGTTCAGCCAACCGGGCGCGAGCGCGAGGAAGAAGTCGGGGCCGATCGAGTCGTAGACGGTGGCCGCGGGATTGGCGCCGTACCGAAGCATCGCGATCGCGTGCCGGACGTTCTCGCGCGTCGGTCCCCCGGACATCTATGCGGCCGCCCGCCACGCATCGCGCAGCTTGACCTTCGCCCCCGTGCGGAGGACCGCCCCCGCGTAGACCCGGCCGGCCAGCGGGATCAGGAATGCGGTCGAGCCGATCACGATCGCGAGCGACGCGACGATCTCCCACCGGGTGGCTGAGCCGAGCACCATCCGGACGGGCATCGCGAGCGCCGAGGAGATCGGCAGCAGCGACGCGACCCTCGCGATCGTCGAGTCCGGATCCTGCAACGCCCCGATCGAGATGATGAAGGAGGCGAACACCAGCAGGTTGATCGGCACGATCGCGTTCTGGAGCTCCTCCATGCGGGATACGAGGGCTCCCGCGACGGCGAACAACGCCGCGTAGAACGCGAACCCGAGGACGAACCATCCGATCGTGAGCGCCGCCGCCGAGAACGAGCTCGCAGGGAGGTCGATCGCACCCGTCACGCTCGCGAGCGCGATGGCGAAGCCGGCGATGAAGATCAACTGCAAGAGCCCGAGCACGCCGATCCCCGCGATCTTGCCCGCCATCAGTTGCCTCGCCCGGATCGCCGACAGGAGCACCTCGACGACGCGAGAGCTCTTCTCCTCGATCACGCCCGTGGCGACCCAGATCCCGTAACCGAAGAGCTGTCCATAGAGCAGCAGCACTGCCACGAACGCGACCGCCGCTTTCGAGTCCCCGTCCGGGTCGGGAGGGAGGATCGGCGAGGCGTCGATCGGATGCTGGTCCTTGAGCTCCTCGACGGTCGCGTCCGCGACGCCCGCCTCCGCGAGCGCCGCATCGATGCGGAGTCCGATCGCTGCACCCTGGACGAGTTGATCGAGCAGATCGGGCGGGGCGCGGAGGACGCGGAGCGTCGCCGTCCCGGCGCGCACGTCGTCGATGCCGCCTTCGACGACCGCGTCGACGCGTCCGTCCCGCAGTGCGG
>Ga0299913_10002264_pt1 | contig 15066 bp, 15 predicted proteins | sample RVTome_9_FD_201360 | JGI IMG/M metagenome (GOLD analysis project Ga0299913, IMG submission 201360) | Soil microbial communities from uranium-contaminated site in the Upper Colorado River Basin, Wyoming, United States - RVT155D38 (version 2) ...
ACCGGGAGCCAGTCGAACAGCACCTGCTGGAACCGGCGCTCGTGCTCGGGCTCGTTCAACAGACCAACGAAGACGGCGACCGAAGCGGCGAACGCACCGCCACACATCAGCGTGGCAAACCAACCCGCCAACGGTTCGCCGAGCTTGCGCCCGGCGACCATCAACACCAGGAAGCCGAACAGCGGAAGGGCGGGAATCAACCAGACGAGTTCGAGCACGGTCTATCCCTTGAGGCTCGAGATGTCGTCGGCGGTTGCGCCGGGCCGGCGCCGCATGAGCGCGACGATGATTCCGAGGCCGACCACGACCTCGGCGGCGGCCACGACGAGCACGAAGAACACGATCGCCTGCCCGCCGATGTCATCGAGGTCCTTTGCGAAGGTGACGAAGGTGAGGTTCACCGCGTTGAGCATCAGCTCGATGCACATGAACATCACCAAGGGGTTGCGCCGCACCATCAGGCCGACGGCGCCGATCGTGAACAGCAGCGCGCCGAGCAGCAGGTACCAGGTCGATGTGGGCTGCAACGCGGCGAGGGCCGTCACCCCTGCACCTCCGGCAGCTGTTCCGGCTCGGTCTGCGTGGTCGAGGCCCGTCGAGCGAGGACGACGGCGGCCACGACGGCGATGACGAGCAGCACCGACGTGATCTCGAACGCGAACAGGTAATCGGTGAACAGCGCCTGTCCGAGCTTGCGGACGTTGTCCGACGCCGGGCCCGAGAGCTGGCCGACCGATGACTTTGCTCCGACGGCGACGGTGTCGAAGTCGCGATGCGTGATGAACAGGGTGACGAGCGCGACGCCCAGGAGACCGAGCCCGGCGGCCGCGGCCAGCGGCCGCTGACCGCCCAGGGGTTCGGTGTCGAGATCCTCTGATCGGTCGACGCCCAGCAGCATGATGACGAACAGGAAGAGCACCACGATCGCGCCGGCGTAGACGATCACTTGAACGGCGGCCAGGAAGTGTGCGTCCTCGGCCACGAACAGCACGGCGATGCCGAACAGCGTGGCGACGAGGCACAGCGCGGAATGCACGGGGTTGGGGGCGATGATGACGCCAACCGCTCCAACGAGAATGATCGCGGCCGCGATGACGAAGACGAGGAGCTCCATTACTCCGATGCCACCTCGGCGTCGACCGACAGCGGATGACCGTGCGGGTCGATGTTGCCGTGGGTCTGCGCGTCGACGCCGTGCAGCACCTGCTGCTCGGGGTCGTCGGCCTGCTGGTCGGCCGTCACCTCCGGGATGTCCACCATCTGTCCTGATTCGGGCTCGCGGACCCCGTAGCCGAGCTCGCCGGCCCACGAGACGCGCCCCTCGAACTCCGCAGCCCCCGATGGTGCGGTGGCGCGCATCCAGGCCGACGTATGCACGTCTTCGCCCTCGCGCCAGTCCTCCCAGGGCAGCTGTTGCGGCTTGCCGTCGTCGTCGACAACAAGCTCGGTCTTCGTGTAGATCGCGTCCTGGCGATTGGTGAACGAGAACTCGAAGAGCTTCGTCTCGGTGATCGCTTCGGTCGGGCACGCCTCGACGCACAGATCGCAGTGGATGCAGCGCAAGTAGTTGATCTCGTACACGAACCCGTAGCGCTCACCGGGGCTGACCGGATCGTCGGCCGGGTTGTCTTTGCCGCGGACGTAGATGCAACGAGCGGGACACACGCCCGCGCACAGCTCACATCCGATGCACTTCTCCATGCCGTCCTCGTACTTGTTGAGGACGTGGCGTCCGTGCAGGCGGATGGCCTTCGCTCGCTTCTTCTTCGGGTACTCGACGGTGACGACCCGGCCGGCATCGCCGCCGTGCAGCAGTTTCCGGAACGTGACGCCGAAGCCCTCGAAGTAGCCCATCAGCTCGTGGTTCCTTCCGGCTGGAGCTCTTCCTCACGCCGCTGGCCTGCCGTTCGCCGAGCCGCGCCCAACAACGCTGCCGCGATCACGAGCGTCGTCCCGCCGATGGCCACGACGAGGACGAGGTTCCAGCCCCGATCGCTGGCGATACGGATGGCTGCGACGATCAGCATCCAGCCGAGCGCGAGGGGAATCATCACCTTCCAGCCGAGGTCCATCAGCTGGTCGTACCGATAGCGGGGCAGCGTGGCGCGGAACCACACGAAGATGAACAGGAAGACGAATACCTTCCCGAAGAACCAGATCAGCGGCCAGATCCAGTCGGGCCCGAACAGCAACGGGCCGGCCGGGCCGCCGAGGAACAGCGTGACGACGATCCCCGACGTCGTGATCGTGTTCATGAACGATGCCAGGTAGAAGAGCGCGAACCGGATCCCGGAGTACTCGGTGTTGAACCCCGCGACCAGCTCCTGCTCGGCTTCGAGCAGGTCGAACGGCGGGCGTTCGATCTCCGCCGTTCCCGCCAGAAAGAAGATGAAGAACGGAACGAAGCCGGTGATGAGGATCGTCCAGTTCGGAAGGATGTCGCCGGGGCCCGCGCCCGCCTGCTGGGCCACGATGCCGTGGGTGCTCAAGGTGCCCGCGGTGAGCACGACCGTCACCGTGGCCAAGCCGAGCGCCGCCTCATAGCTGACCATCTGCGCTGACGCCCGTACCGACCCGAGCAACGGGTACTTCGAACCGGACGACCAGCCGGCGAGCATCACGCCGTACACCGCGATCGACGAGCAGGCAAGTGCAACGAGGATGCCGATCGGGGGATCGGCAAGTTGAAGGTACGTGTCGTGGCCGAGGATGCTGACCGTGCCATCGTGACCCGGCGCAAAGATCCCCCCGATCGGGACGATCGAGAACGTGAGGAACGCCGGTACGAACGACAGGTACGGCGCGACGCGGAAGATGAGCTTGTCGGCGCGCTCCGGCACCATCGGCTCCTTGAAGAACAGCTTGATGCCGTCGGCGAGCGTTTGAAGGATGCCCCACGGACCGGCGCGGTTCGGCCCGATGCGGTTCTGCATGTCGCCGATGAGCTTGCGCTCGAACCAGACCATCAGCATCGTGGCGATCAACAGGAACGCAAAGACGATGAGCGTCTTGATGAGCACGACGGTCACGACGCTGGGTGACAGCCCCGTGTTGAACAGCGGATCCATCAGACGGTCTCGATCCTGATGTCCGTCACCGGTTGGGTGGCGTCGATGAGGTCCGCGGGATCGGGACCGGGCTGGTTCACGGTCAGCACCGCCGCGCCCCTCGGGATCATGTTCGAGGGATGCGCCTCGATGGTGAGCGTGGCGCGCGGTGACGTCACCTTGACCGGTGCGCCATGCCTGACCCCGAGGCGATCGAGGTCGGTGGGATGCACCAGCAACGTGCTGCCCGGGATGAGGCCAGCGATCGACGGCGCGTGCTGGACGAGCGTGCCGAGGTCGTAGAGCTTGCGCTGGGCGATGAGCCGGAGCGAGTACGAGTCGACTGCGGGGGCCGTGTAGGGAACATCGCGCGAGAACTGCATGGCGGGAGGCCGCGCGCTGATGGCTTCCTCTGCGCGCTCCACCGCGTCGAGCGCTTCGACGGGCGGCTCTGCGTCCTCGGCCGGTTCCTCGCCGGCCTCGGCCGCTTCGGCCAGCGCGTGTCCGTCCGGCGTGCTGCCCTCGACGCCCGTGATGCGCACCGGCTGCCCCTCGGCCGCTTTGGCAACGTCGGGGCGCAACGGCACGAGCACACCGTCGGCGCCTGCCGGCGAGAGCAACAACTCACGCGTGATGCCTGCATGCGCCGGGGCGAGCGCTTCGATCTCGCTCCAGATGGCGGCCACGGAGTCGAGGCTCAGGTCGCCACCGAGGCGGTAGGCCAGCTCCGCAGCCAGCATCCAGTCGGCCCGGGCGGTGCCCGGCGGCGTGACCTTGCGCGCCAGCACGCTCACGCGCCCCTCGACGTTGGTGGTGCTGCCGTCGGTCTCGGCGTAGCCGGCGGCGGGCAGGACGACATCGGCCTTCTCCGTCGAGCGGTTCATGAAGGTGTCGATCGAGACCACTGTCCGGGCGCCCGCGAGGGCCCGCTGAGCCAGGTCGTGATCGCGGTAGTCGGTCGCCGGGTCCGCGCCCAGCAACACGAGCACATCGATGCGGCCCTCGGCGGCGGCGGTCAGGATGCCAGTCGCGTCCAGACCAACCTCACTGGGAACCGTGGCCCAGTGCTCGTGGAACCACTGCCGGCCAGCGTCGAGGGTGACGCGACCAGGAAGCAAGCCCGGCGCCAGTCCCATGTCGATCGCGCCGCGGACGTTCGCCCGACGCAACGCGACGAGAAAGCGGGCGTCGGCGCGCGCCTCGAGCAGAACCGCTGCAGCTTCGACGGCGGCATCAGCGGACTCCCCCACGGATGTGCGGCCGACGATGGCGACGATCGCGTCGCCGACGATTGATTTGGCCGCATCGAGATCACCGTCGAGGATCGCGAGGCGATCGCCGTCGCCCACCAGCGCTCGCATCGCCAGGTGCGCCTCACCCGGGCGATGCACCAGCGACACGGTGGCAAGCGATCCGAGAGCGGTGCTCATCGGGGTCAGCTCGACGACCTTCACGCCATGATTGATGACCGCGTCGCGCAGGCGGAGGAAGAGGACTGGCAACTCTTCCTTGAGGTTCGCGTTGACGACGACCACGGTGGCGCCTGGCGCGCACGCGTCGTCGATCGTCGCCTGCGGCAGGCCGGCGACGAAGAGCCCGGGGAGCCCGTCGTCGAGCTGCGCGTCGACGTTGTCGGTGCCGATGACGCCCTTGGCCAGCTTCGCCCAGGCGTAGGCCGCTTCGTTCGTGAGACGAGCACCACCGAGAACCGCCACGGAGGATGCGCTGGCGCTTCCAATGGCCTCCGCCGCCGCGCCGATGGCCTCTGCCCAGCTCGCGGCGATGAGCTCGCCGTTCTTGAGCACCAACGGCTCGGACAGGCGCTCCTCCGATTCGATGGCCTCGAAGTCGAAGCGACCCTTGTCGCACAGCCATCCCCAGTTGACGGGATCGACGTCGACGCCTTGGTACCGCAACACGTGGTTGCGGCTGGCTTCGATCGTGACCCGGCAGCCGACCGAGCACGACGTGCACGTCGACTCGACCTTTTCGAGGTCCCACGGGCGGGCCTTGAAGCGGAACGGCTTGGCCGTGAGGGCCCCGACCGGGCAGATCTGCACGGTGTTGCCGCTGAAGTACGACGCGAACGGATGGTCGGGAAACGTGTTGACCTCGGTCTCGTTGCCCCGGTTCTGGAAGTGGATCAGCGGGTCGCCCGCAACCTCGTCGGCGAAGCGAGTGCAGCGGTCGCACAGGATGCAGCGCTCGCGATCGAGGAAGACGACATCACTGACGGGGATCGGCTTCTCGAAATGCCGCTTCTCCTCGACGAAGCGAGACTCGCCAGGCCCGTAGGCGTAGGCGTTGTCCTGCAGCGGGCACTCGCCCCCTTTGTCGCACACCGGGCAGTCGAGTGGATGGTTGATCAGCAGGAACTCGAGCACGCCGTCCTGCGCCTTCTTCGTGGCCGCGGACTCGGTGTCGACCTTCATGTCGGGCGCCACTTCGATCATGCAGGCCGGCAGCAGCGCAGGGCCGCGCCCGGTGTCGATGTCGACGATGCACATGCGGCACATGCCGACCGACTTCATGCGCGGGTGGTAGCAGAACCGCGGGATGAACACGCCGTGCTGCTCGGCCGCGGCGATCACGAGCTGCCCCTTGGGCGCGGTGATCTCGCGACCGTTGACGGTCAGTGCGACGTCTTCCTCAGGCACCCGCAGGCTCCGGCGCCTTGTACGCGAGACCCCTCATCTCCACCGTCGTCTCGACCGGACCGCCGATGTAGGCCTCGAACTCGTGGCGGAAGCGGCTGACCGCTGATGCGATGGGCGACACGGCCGACGGTCCGAGCGGACAGATCGTGGTCTGACGCGGCGGCCAGTTGATGCCGGGGCTGATGTTGTCGCACACGTCGAGCAGCAGGTCGACGTCCTGCGGACGCCCATAGCCATCGATGATTCGTTGCAGGATCTTCTCGAGCCAGCTCGTGCCTTCCCGGCACGGCGTGCACTTTCCGCACGATTCCTTCGCGAAGAAGCGCACGATGCGATGGCACGCCTTCACGACGTCGGTGTCCTCGTCCATCACGACGATCGCGCCCGATCCGAGCATCGACCCCGCCTTGTCCACCATCGCCTTCTCGAGCGGGAGGTCGAGGTGCTCCTCGTAGAACCAGGGCGCCGACGCGCCACCCGGGATGAAGGCCTTCAGCTGCTTGCCGCCGCGCACGCCTCCGCAGTAGATGGGCGCCTCGATCAGGTCGCGGAACGTGGTGACGCCGAACTCGACCTCGTACACGCCGGGCTTGTTGACGTGACCGGACACGGCGAACATGCGCGTGCCCTTGCTGGCCTCCGCGCCGAGCTTGGCGAACGCGTCGCCGCCGTTGCTCGCGATGTACGGCAGGTTGGCGAGGGTCTCGACGTTGTTCACGATCGTCGGCTTGTTGTAGAGCCCGAGCACTGCCGGGAAGTACGGCGGCTTCAGCCTCGGCATGCCGCGGTTGCCTTCGAGGCTCTCGATGAGACCGGTCTCTTCGCCGACGATGTACGCGCCCGCGCCCCAGTGGAGGATGATGTCGACCGAGAAGTCGGTGCCGAGGATGTTCTTGCCGACGTACCCGGCGGCGTAGGCCTCGTTGAGCGCGGTGGCGATGCGTTCCTGGGCGAGCGCCATCTCGCCCCGCACGTAGAGGAACGCCTGGCTGAGCCCGACCGCGTAACAGGCGATGAGGCATCCCTCGATGAGCTGATGCGGATCGCGCTCCATGAGCATGCGGTCCTTGTAAGTGCCCGGCTCGGACTCGTCGCCGTTCACCACCAGGTAGCGCGGCCACACGTCCGCGGGGCAGAACCCCCACTTCACACCTGCCGGGAAGCCGGCACCACCGCGCCCAAGCAGGCTCGCCGTCTTCACATCGTCGGACACCTGTGCGGGCGGCTTGCGCAGCGCGGCGCGCAGGCCTTCGTATCCACCCGTGGCGAGGAAGCGCTCGAGCATGTGGCTGTCGTCGTAGCCGAAGCGCGTCGTGATGATTGGCTGGGCGTCGGTGATCATGATGAAGGCGCGGAATCCTGCAGCGCGGGCGCCTCGCGAATCCAAACCGGCTGCTCACTGCGGTCGGGAGGAGCGACGCCAGCTAGGCGCTCGGGGTCGATGCGCTGGCGCGTCAGCGCGAGCGTGCCGTGCGGGGGGATGTCGTTGCGTCGCCCGGCGCGAAGGTCCTCGATCAGCTGGTCGAACTCGCCGTTCGAGATCTTGTGGAAGTAGCGGTAGTTCACCTGCAGGCACGGTGCCTCCGTGCACGCGGCGATGCACTCGTAGCCCTCGATCGTGAACACGCCGTCGTCGGTCGTGCCGCCGGCCTTCAGACCGAGGCGCTCCTCGGCGTGCTCCAGAAGCTCATCGCCGCCGTTGAGGAAACAGGAGATCGACGTGCACACGTTGATGACGTACTTGCCCACGGGTTGGCGCTTGAACATCTCGTAGAAGCTGGCCGTGCCGAGCACCTCGGCGGGCGCCAGCCCGAGCAGCTCCGCGATGTGCTCCATCGCGTCTTCCGTGAGGTGCCCGTCCTGCTCCTGCGCGAGATGGCACAACGGAATCGTCGCCGACTTCACGACGGGGTAACGGGAGATGATCTGGCGCGCCAACGCCTCGTTCTGCTCAGTGAATCGCGCCACTATCTGACCCCCTGCGAACTTGGGGTGGCTAGCGGGGCGATGGCCCCGCTAGCCACCCCAAGTTGGACGGGGGTCACCTGTCGACCTCGCCCATGATCGGATCAACGCTCGAGATTACGGCGACGCCGTCGGCGAGGAAGCCGCCGCGCATCATGTGCGGAAGCGTCTGCAGGTTCACGAAGCTCGGGCCGCGGACGTGCATCCGGTAGGGCTTGGCCCGTCCGTCGCTGGCGAGGTAGCAGCCGAGCTCGCCGCGCGGTGACTCGATCGCGACGTACACCTCACCCTCGGGCACCTTGAAGCCCTCGGTGAAGATCTTGAAGTGGTGGATGAGCGCCTCCATCGATTCGTCGATGCGGGCGCGCGGCGGCGGCGTGACCTTCTTGTCTTGGATCCGATAGTCGCCTGACGGCACCTTGTCGAGAATCTGGTGCACGATACGGATCGACTCTCGGATCTCGTTCAGTCGGATCGCGTACCGATCGAACGTGTCGCCGTACGTGCCGACGACCACGTCGAACTCGAGTTGGTCGTAGTACAGGTAGGGCATCTCGCGACGCAGGTCCCACGGCACACCGGTCGACCGCAGGATCGGCCCGGTGGCGCCGAGCGCGATCGCCTCGCGGGCGGTGATGAGTCCGACGCCCTGGAGGCGCTCCCTCCAGATCGGTTGGCCGGTCATCAGCAGGTCGAACTCGTCGAGGCGCTCAGGCAACGGATCGAGCACCTGGAGCACGTCGTCGCGCCACCCGTCGGGTAGGTCGGCGGCCACGCCGCCCGGACGGATGTAGTTGTGGTTCATCCGCAGCCCGGTGACCTTCTCGAAGAACCGCAACACCTCTTCGCGCTCGCGCCATCCGTAAAGCATCATCCCGATGGCGCCGATGTCCATGCCGTTGGTCGCGAGGAACAACACGTGGGACGCGATGCGGTTCATCTCGGTCATCAACATGCGGATCCATTGCGCTCGCGGCGGGATCTCTTCTTCGATGCCCAGCAGCTTCTCGGTCGCCATCGAGAAGACGAGCTCGTTGAACAACGGCGACGCGTAGTCCATGCGCGTGACGTTGGTGGGCCCCTGCAGGAACGTGAGGTCTTCGCCGGTCTTCTCCATACCGGTGTGCAGGTAGCCGATGATGGGCTTCGTGCGCAGCACGATCTCACCATCCAGCTCGAGCATGAGCCGCAACACGCCGTGCGTGGACGGATGTTGTGGGCCCATGTTGATGATCATCGTCTCGTCGTCGCCGGGGTCACGTGCCCCGAGATCGGCGGCGTCGGCCTCGGACATTCGCAGCACACAGCCGAGCTCGCGCAGCAGCTCCTCGGCCTTCATCCCCTTCCGGGGCTGCAGCTCCTGCGCGCCTTCGGACGTGTCGTTGTCGAGGTCCACGTTCATCGCGCGTTCTCGATTCCCTTGAACTGCACCGGGATGCGGCCGATGGCGTAGTCCTTACGGAGCGGGTAGCCGATCCAGTCCTCCGGCATCAGGATGCGCGTGAGGTCAGGGTGCTCCTCGAAACGAATGCCGAACATGTCGAAGACTTCGCGCTCGAGAGCTTCCGTACCCGGGTGGACGTCGAACAGCGAGGGCACCGCCGCGTCGTGCTCAGGAACCTGCACCCGCAGACGTAGCCGCGTGCGCTCGAGCATCGAGAGGAGACTCACGACGATCTCGAACCGCTCGGGGTCGACACCTTCGGGCAGGTTGCGGGGCGCTTCGTAGTCGAGGTAGTCGACCGCGGTCACGTCGATGCACATGTTGAAGCCGAACTCGTCGCGCAGCTCCATCACGATCTCGGCGAGCCGCTCGCGCGGCACGTGCAGCACGGTCTGGCCGAACGAATCGCTGATCGGTAGCTCGAACCCCGCCAAGTCGCTCATGGGCGTCGACCGCTGATCTCCAACGTCTGGCCATCGCGCTGATCGACGAACACTCGTGCACCCGCGCCCGACTCAGCTCGGCGCCGGGTGATCTCGCCGCGCTCGATCAGCCCGTAGAGCGTGAGGATCGCGTGCATCAGCGTCTCCGGGCCTGGCGGGCATCCCGGCGCATACACATCGACGGGCACGACCTGGTCGACGCCCTGCACGATCGCGTAGTTGTTGAACATCCCGCCGCTCGACGCGCACACGCCCATGGAGATCACCCACTTGGGCTCCATCATCTGGTCGTAGATCTGGCGGAGAACCGGAGCCATCTTCTGCGACACGCGACCGGCGACGATCATGAGATCGGCCTGGCGCGGCGAGGCACGGAACACCTCCATGCCGTATCGCGCGAGGTCGTAGTGCGGGCCGCCCGTCGCCATCATCTCGATCGCGCAGCACGCCAATCCGAACGTCGCGGGGAACATCGACTTCTGGCGCGCCCACTTGACGATGCTCTCGAGCGTGCCGGTGAGGAAGTTGTTGTCGAGCCCTTCGAGACCCTGGTCGAAGTTGATCGGCATCAGGCCGCTTCCGTCCCGCGACCTTCGAGCCCGACGCGCTTCACCGTTGACGACGCCGTCCGCTCCGGCGAGACCATGTCCGGCTCAGCGCTGTGGCGCAGCTGCCGGACCGGCCCCCAGTCGAGGGCCCCGTTCGAGATCAGGTACAGGAACGAGATGAACACCGCCGCCGCGAACAGCACCATCTCCCAGAGCCCGAACACTCCGAGCCCGCGATAGATGACGGCCCACGGGTACAGGAAGATGATCTCGATGTCGAAGATGATGAAGATCATCGCGACGAGGTAGAAGCGCACCGGGAAGCGCTCGGGCGGATCCTTGCGCGGCACGATTCCGCACTCGTACGGCGCGTACTTCGCGGCCGTCGGCCGGCGCGGCGCGAGGAGTCGGGACACGAGCGCGCTGATGACGCCGAAGACCACCGCCAGCACGAGCAACGTCACGATCGGGAGGTACTGATCCAAGGCTCCTCCTTACGTCGAGACAGCGCGGTTCGCGGCCATGCGCTTGTCGCGGCGGTGCAGCGTGTTGCACGTGATCGCGAAGAGGATCCCCGAAACCAGGAAGATCATGAATCCCGGGAAGCGGACGTCGCCCAGGCTGCGGATCATGACGACGCTGACGACGGCCGCCTCGGGGTCGACCTGCGGGATCGGCGGCGCCTGGCCCGGAACTGTCGGCTCGGGAACAACGGCCTTCACCTGCACCAGCGCGTAGTGCTCAGGGTGCGTCCGGAACGTCGTGGCGAACCAGTTGTTCACCCGATGCCAGCAGCCCGTATCCCAAGGGAGCGGCCAGTCGCAGCTGGCGTGGGCCGGAACGGGATAGTCGTTCTCCTTGCCGCCGATGTCGTACGCCTCGAGCACCTTGTACTCCGCGCTCGACGCGAAGACCTCCTTCGCGACCAGCTCGGCGCCGGCGACCGCCTCGGCGTCACCGCGTTGCGAGTTGGCGGGCGTCAGGAGGTGCCAGCCGCCGAGGTCGTCGGGGGTGAGCTTGAACTCGTCCGCCACCGACGGCAGGGCCTCAACGAGGTCTCCGACGGTGATCACCCTGCCGGGGTTGCCCTGTGTGACCTTCTGTTCGAGCTCGGGATGCTTCGCAAGGATCTCGTCCACGACCTTCGGGTCGTCGAACACCGGCAGTCGTGTCGCCTGTGCGACCTCCGACTGCCTGATGTCGCCGATGTTGACGTCGACCACCCGCCAATGCGACGCGGTCCCCTTCATGCCGCCGAGCGATGCCGGGGAGCCCGAGTACATCCACCAGATGAGCCCCATCAGCATCATCCAGCCGAGCAGCGCGGCGGTGCCGATCAACATTCCGGTACGGGGGCCGGTGTTCGTCGACAGCAGCAAGACGACGGACCCGATGAGGATCGCGATGCCCAGGCTGAGCGACAGGATGTTGCGGATCTCGGGGGACCACGAGACGAGCGCGACGATGTTCATTCGAGGCTCCGTTCGTAGACCACGATCTGTGCGATCAGGTCAGCGGGCAACATGCCCGGACCTGCCGGGCGATCCTTGCCCTCGTTGATCCAGAACAGCAGGCCCGGTGACCCCGGCCACGTCTGGTTGGCCGGCTCGGCTGGTCGCTCGCCGAAGCCGGGCATCTTGCCGCTGCCCTGTCCGTGGACGCCGTAGCGCTTGCCCTCGACCGATCCTTCGGTGATGAACCTGATCTGCTCCAGGAAGGGGTTGACACAGGCCGGCGGCGCGCTGGAAGTAGAAGCGCTTGCCGACGAGGACGTGGTCGTCGTCGAGGCCTCCGGCGCGGTCGCATCCGTAGGTGTGCACGGCGACGGACCCACCTGTGCCGGGAACTGCCGCTCGATGGCTCCGCCGCACAGGCTGGGCCCGAGCGCGCCGCAGCCGGAGGCGGCCTTCACGTCGTTGTAGCTCGTGGCGTAGGACCAGCCCTGGGTGTGACATCGACCGCAGGAGTAGGCGCCGCCGGCAAAGCCGTTCTCGAGGCCGAGGTTGAACAGTGCCTCGCCTTCCGACGCGTACTTCGGCGTTCCGTCGGCGTTCTTCTCCTGCATCATCTTGGCGAGCTCGTCGCGCGCCGCTTGCTGCGCTTGCTCCGGTGTGAGCTGGATCGACTCCAGGTAGTCGACGAGGTTCTGCACCTGCTGCTCGTTCAACGCGCCACCACCGGCGACGCCCCACGGCGGCATCGGCGAGAACGGCCGGCCGTAGGTGATGATGAACGTGACCTCCTGGCGGGTGTACCGCAGCAGCACGGTGTCGAGCGCCGGCGCCTTCCACTTCACGATCGAGACCGTGCCGTCGGGGTTCGTCAGCGGGTAGTCGGCCACACCGCCGACGCCCTTCGGGCCGTGACAGCCGGCGCAGTTCAGTGCCTGGAGGTTGTCGCCGGTCGGGGCGAACAGCTCCTCACCTCGCTCGACGAACTTGCGGTTGAAGTCTTCGGCGGCGTTGGCCTGCCGCCCGGGCTCATAGATCCAGTACATCGGGAGCCCGATGGCGATGATGAACAACGTGACGAGCCCCCACGTCAACGCCCGATCGAGCTTCTTGCCTTCGAGCTCCTCGTCGTCGAGATAGGGCTTGCGGTTCGCGGCGAGCTCGATCTCGGAGCCCAGCTCTGGCTTCGCGCCGCGCAGGATGTTGATCGTCGTGTAGGTGACGACGCCGACGAGGATGACGATGAAGATCGTCCACCCGATCGTCTCGTTGGAAAGGGCTGCGAAGGTCATGCGTCGCTATGCGTGTCCGCCGCCGCCGGTGACGCAGTGAGGCCCTTCGGCCTCCTGGCCGGTCGTGTTCGTGCCGATCGGAGGGCCCAGGATGATCCCGGTGGTGCTCGTGTTCACGGAGATGACCCCACCGGAGATCTCCGGCGTGAAGCGGTCGAGTCCGCGCGGCGCGGGGCCGCCCTTCTTCTCGCCGGCCCGGTTGTACTGCGAGCCGTGGCACGGGCACTCGAACCACTGCGAGGTCGCGCATTCCGGCACCCGGCAGCCGAGGTGCACGCACTTCTGGTACAGGAAGACGAAGCCTGCCTCCATGCCCTGGATGACGGGCGGGGTATAGGCCGTCACGTTCCTCGCCTTCTCGAGCGCGGCTGCTGGGTATTCGGTGACCCAGCAGCGGGCCTCGGGGAAGTAGCCGAAGCCTTTCCCGGCGGCGATGATCGTCTTGATCTCCGAGGCGGAGCCGAGGCGCACCTTGCCGCCGAAGCCGCCCGCGCTCGACGGCCACAGGAAGCCGATGATCGTCAGCCCGAAGACGGCAGAGCTGAAGCTCATCAGCGTGACAACGCCGCGGTTGAGGAACTGCCGGCGCGTCACGCCGAGCGTCTCCGGGTCGGGTGCCACCCACGGCGTGACCTCGCCCGCGGTCACCTTCGCGACGTCTTTGGACGGCTCGCGCCGTTCGATCGCTGCGGCCTTCTCGACGTCGCGGCCCGTCGGCGGTGTTTTCGCCGCCGCGACGTCGCGAGTGCTCTTGTCGCGCTTGCGCGTCTCGCGGCTCAGGCCGCCGATGGCCTCTCCGGTGTCGCGCCGCCGGGCCGCGCCGGCGAACAACAAGACGGCGAGCACGACAAGCGCGCCGACACCGATCGCGATGATTGCGCCGCTACTCACAGGTCGAATCCTTGGAGGCCTTCACGCCAGGGGAAGGTGAAGTTGAAGCCGCGGCCGCGGAAGAACACGCCGATGATCACTAGCACGGCCCAGAACATCAGGAAGACCGTCAGCAGGGCGATGGCGAACTTGCGGTCTTCCGGCTTGTTGCTCGGGTTGCGATCGGTGTAGGGCGCGAGGATCAGCCCGAAGATGCCCACACCGGGGATGGTCACCCCCGCGACCATCGGGTGGAACAAGGTGAGCAGCTCCTGCAGGCCGAGGAAGTACCACGGCGCCTTCGAGGGGTTCGGCGTCTGGTTGACGTTGGCGAGTGCAAGCAGCGGAGCGTTCACGAACACCGAGAACACGAGCAGGAACGCGGTCATCACCAGGGACGCCACGAACTCGACGACGAGCAGGTGAGGCCACACATGCACCTTGTCGATCGGCGCCGCCTTGACGTCCTGGATCGAACCGGACTTGACGACGGTGAGCAGTCGCTGGGTGTGGCCCCCGGGGCCCGCTGCCACCGGCGGCGCTGCCGTTGCCACCGCGCCTGCCGCGGCGACTGCGGGCGTCGTCGCGGGTGCTTCGGCCGTGCCCGCGCCTCCGCCTTCGGCGCGCGCGTTGGCGGCCTTGCTGCGCTCGAGCAAGTGGGCGGGGATGCGGCTCTCCGCCTCCGACGGCGGAGCGGCCTCGCCGCCCTCGCCACCGGGAGCCTTCGGAGCATCCGCGGGAGTCTCCGCAGCAGGTGCTTCCGATGCGCCGGCGGATTCCTGCGCCTTCTTGCGAGCTTCCTCGGCCCGCTTACGAAGATGTTCGGGGATCTCGGTCATCGAAGCTCACCTCCTCCGCACATCAGAGGGGACCACTGATTCCACCGTCCTTGCGGACGCGCCAGAAGTGGATCGCCAAGAAGATGACGGTGATGAACGGGACGAACAGCACGTGCAGCACGTACCACCGTAAGAGCGTTGGACCACCGATCTCCGAGCCGCCCAGCAAGACGAAGCGCACCTGGGTCCCGAACACCGGCGTGTAGCCCATCATGTTCGTGCCCACGGTCACCGCCCAGAGCGAGAGCTGATCCCACGGCAGCAGGTAGCCGGTGAACGAGAGGAAGAGCGTGAGCGTCAGCAGGATGACGCCGATGACCCAGTTGAACTCTCGGGGTGGCTTGTAGGCACCGTGGTAGAAGACCCGCGCCATGTGCAGGAACACCGTGATCACCATGAGGTGCGCGGCCCACCGGTGCATGTTGCGCACGAGCAACCCGAACGCCACGGAGGTGTGCAGTGCCGAGATGTCCTGCCACGCCAGCGCGGTGGTCGGCCGGTAGAAGAACA
>Ga0299913_10002266_pt1 | contig 15060 bp, 17 predicted proteins | sample RVTome_9_FD_201360 | JGI IMG/M metagenome (GOLD analysis project Ga0299913, IMG submission 201360) | Soil microbial communities from uranium-contaminated site in the Upper Colorado River Basin, Wyoming, United States - RVT155D38 (version 2) ...
GTGCTCGATGTTGACCTGGTGCACGATGCCGGTGCCGGGCGGGACCACCTTGAAGTCGTCGAACGCCCCCTGGCCCCAGCGCAGGAACTGGTAGCGCTCCCGGTTGCGCTCGTACTCGATCTCCACATTGCGCCCGAACGCCTCGGGGGTCCCGAACACGTCGGCGATCACCGAGTGGTCGATGACCAACTCGGCGGGCGCGAGCGGGTTGATCCGCGAGGCGTCGCCACCGAGCTCCTCCATCGCCTCGCGCATGGTGGCGAGGTCGACCACGCACGGGACGCCGGTGAAGTCCTGCATGATCACCCGGGCCGGCGTGAACTGGATCTCCTTGTCCGGCTCGGCGTCCGCGTCCCAGCCCGCGAGCGCCCGGATGTCGTCGGCGGTGATGTCGGCGCCGTCCTCGGTGCGCAGCAGGTTCTCCAGCAGCACCTTCAAGCTGAACGGCAAGGACGCGACGTCCAGACCCTCGCCGGTCACCGCGTCGAGGCGGTAGAGCTCGTAGGACTTCCCGTCCACGTCCAGGGTGCTCTTCGCGCCGAAGCTGTCCTTGCTGGGCATCAGCCATCTCCTCATCGGTTCCGGGACGTCGCTCTCGGTCATCTTGCCGCCGCGCCGGCGGTGCCTGATAGTGAGGCGACCCTAAGTTCGTTCGACCATCTATCTTGACATCAAGATACCTGACCTCGGGCGGCCCGGCAAACCGTTCTACGTCCGCTGTCGTATGCGGCGCCTCACGTTCGTGGAGAGGATGAGAGGTCCCAACCCCACGAAGGAGAAGCCAGATGCGCACCCTGATCGTCACCGCGTTCATGTCTCTCGACGGCGTCGTCGACTCGCCGGGCGGCGAGCCCGGCTACCGCAACACCGGCTGGACCTTCAAGGACATCGAGCACGACCCGTCGTCGTACGAGATCAAGGACCGCGAGCAGAAGGAAGCCGGGGCGATGCTGCTCGGCCGGGTCAGCTACGAGGCGTTCGCGCCGGTCTGGCCGACGATGGACTACTTCGCCGGCTACAACGCCCTCCCCAAGTACGTCGTCTCGACCACACTCACCGAGACCGACCCGGGATGGCCGGCCACCATCCTCCGCTCGCTGGACGACGTGGCGGCACTCAAGGAGACCGAGGGCGGTCCGATCTCCGTGCACGGCAGCGCCACCCTCGGGCGCAACCTCGCCGATGCCGGCCTGGTCGACCGCTACCACCTGCTGGTGTTCCCGGTCCTGCTCGGTGCCGGCAAGCGACTGTTCAGCGACGCCGACAAGGACAAGACGATGCTCGATGTCGTCGAGAGCGAGTCCTACGGCAACGGCATCCAGAAGCTCGTCCTGGACGTCGTCCGCTGACTCACGCTTCGGGGAGCAGGCGCGGCTCCAGGCGGGTCTCGACCACCGTGCCGTCGGGCTGTCGCTCCACGACGTACGCCGCCACCCCGGGCCGGTCCGCGACCACCTCGGCGATCTCGGTGCCGTCGTAGACGATCCCGACGCCGTCGTCGGTGGCGTGCGAGGTCGGCAGCGTGCCCTCCCCGACCAGCTCGTGCAGCAGCGGCCGGCGCTGGTCCTCGCTGTCGTAGTGCACGCCATTGCCGTAGGGCAGCAGGCCCAGCCCGGGCGGGGACGGTCGCAGGTCGCGGCCGAAGCTGTCGGTGGGCCCGCCGGCGTACCAGCAGATCGAGCCGGCCGAGACCCCGGCGAGCACCACGCCCTGCTCCCAGCACTCCCGCAGCACCTCCTCGAGGCCATGGGTGCGCCAGACGGCCAGCAGGTTGGCCACGGAGCCACCGCCCACCCAGATCACGTCCTGGGCGCGCAGGTGGGCACGGATGTCGGGCACGTTCGGCAACGGGAAGAGCTCCAGGTGCGAGGTACGTGCGTCGGAACCCGCGAAGGCGCGATAGAACCCGGCGATGCCGTTGAGCGAGTCGCCGGACGCCGTCGGGACGTAGCAGAGCCGGGGCCGCGCCGGATCGCCGGCGAGGTGGATCGCGTGCTCGATCAGCGGCCCGCGCCGCCACTGGTACGGACCGAGGTCCGAGGGGAGGAACCCGCCCGAGGTTGCCAGGATGCGCATGGGCGGAGCCTACGGAGCCAGCAGGGCGACGCACTCCACGTGGTGGGTCATCGGGAACAGGTCGAACGCCCGCAGGGCGACCAGCCGGTAGCCGTGCTCGGCGAAGATCGCCACGTCGCGGGCCAGCGCGGCCGGGTCGCAGGCGACGTACGCGACAGCGCGCGGCCGCCGGTCGGCGACCTGGGTCACGACCCGCCGCTTCGCGCCGACCCGAGGCGGGTCCAGCACGACGAGGTCGAACGGCTCGTCGTACGCCGTCGCGAGCACCCGCTGCACGGCGCCGGCGCGCACCTCTGCGCCCGGGCAGTTGGCCGCGGCGTTGGCCGCCGCTCCGGGGTCGGCCTCGACCGCCACCACCCGACCGGCCTCCCCGACCGCGTCGAGAAGGAAGCGGGCGAACAACCCCACGCCGGCGTAGAGGTCCAGTGCCGACTCCCCCTGCCGCGGGGCGAGCAGGTCGAGCACCGTCTCGACGAGCACCGCCGGGGCACCGGGATGCACCTGCCAGAAGCCGTCCTCGGCCACCTCGAACGAGAGCGCGCCCACCGTGTGGTTTCGAGACGGTTGCTGCGCAACCTCCTCAACCACCGGTGAGGGTGCCTCCAGGAGGCACTCGTCGACCTCCACCACGTCGTGCGACCGGTGCTTGCGCATCCCTCGGGCACCTCCAGGAAGCGGCACGTAGCGCTGCCTGGTCCGCCAGCGCAGACCGTCCTGGTCGCCCGGGACCGCCTCCACCTCGACGCCCACGTCGAGACCCGCCAGCCGTGCCAGCTGCTCGCGCACCACGTCGGCCTTGAGCCTCCGCTGCCGCTCGAGTGAGACGTGCTGGAAGTCGCAGCCCCCGCAACGGCCGGGCCCGGCGTAGGGGCAGGGCGCCGCGAGCCGGTCGGTGGAGGGGGCACGCACCTCGACGGCGTCGGCGCGCCAGAACCGGTCGCCCTCGGTGCCCTCGGTGATCTCCACGACGACCCGCTCCCCCGGCAGCGCATGCCGGACGAAGACGACGCGCGAGCCCTCGTCGGCGATCCGGGCCACGCAGTGCCCGCCGTGCGCGATCGGGCCGACCTCGACCTCGAACCGCTCGCCCACCCGCGAGGCGCCGCGCGCCGCCCGGGCCCGCGGAGTGCGAGTCATCGCCGCTCGGGCCGGTCCGGACGCGTGCCGTCGACCACGCCGCGCCGCAGGTCGCCGGGGTTCACCCAGCGCCCCTCGCGTTCCTCGCGCTCGCGGGCGATCTCGGAGGATCGCAGCTGGTAGGGCACGGAGATGACCATCACGCCGGGGGTGAACAGCAGGCGGCCCTTGAGGCGGAGGGCCGTCTGGTTGTGCAGCAGGTGCTCCCACCACCTGCCGACGACGTACTCCGGGATGTAGACGGCGACCACCCCGCGCGGGTTGGCCCGACGGATCTCGGTGGCGTATTCGACGATCGGCCTGACCAGCTCGCGGTAGGGCGAGTGCAGCACCTTGAGCGGCACGCCGGTGTTGCGCTCGTCCCACTCGTCCAGGAGCCGACTGGTGTCGGCGGGATCCGCCGAGACGTAGACCCCCTCGAGGGTGTTGGGTCGGCTCGCCTTCGCGAACGCCAGCGCCCGCAGCGTCGGCTTGTGCAGCTTCGAGACCAGCACGATGGCGTGCACCCGGGTCGGCAGGACCTTGTCCTCCTCGTCGGCGGCCAGCTCCAGCGCCACGTTGTCGTAGTGCTTCCGGATCGCCCGCATCAGCACGAAGACGACCGCCATCGCCAGGATCGCGATCCAGGCGCCGTGGGTGAACTTCGTGATCAGGACGACGACCAGCACCGTGCCGGTGACGGAGAGCCCGAACGCGTTGATCGCCCGGCTGGTGCGCATCTTCCACCGCTTCTGAGGGTCCCGCTCGCGCTTGATCAGCCGGTTCCAGTGGATCACCATCCCGGTCTGGCTGGCCGTGAACGACACGAAGACCCCGACGATGTACAGCTGGATCAGCCGGGTGACCTCGGCGTTGAACGCCAGGATGAGCACGATCGAGGAGGCCGCCAGGACCAGCACCCCGTTGCTGTAGGCGAGCCGGTCGCCGCGGGACGCCAGCGCCCGCGGCGCGTAGCCGTCGCGCGCCAGGATCGAGCCGAGCACCGGGAAGCCGTTGAACGCCGTGTTGGCGGCCAGCATCAGGATCACGCCGGTGGTGATCGTGACGAAGAAGAAGCCCGGGTCGAACTGGTCGAAGATCGTGCGGGCGAGCTGCCCGACGATCGGGTCCTGGTGGTACTCCTCGCCCACGGAGGTTCCGTCCGGATAGACCAGCTGTTCCACCGGATCCTCCGCGACCCGCACGTGCGTGAGGTTGGCGAGAGTGACGATGGAGAGCGCCAGGGTCGTGGCGACCAGCCCCAGCACCAGGAGCGTCGTCGCCGCGTTGCGCCCCTTGGGACGCCGGAACGCGGGCACGCCGTTCGCGATCGCCTCGACGCCGGTGAGCGTGGCGCAGCCGGACGCGAACGCGCGCAGCAGGAGGAACCCGGCGGCCACTCCGGTGAAGCCGTCCACGAAGTCGTCGGTCGGGAGGACGTCGAGCTCAGCGCTGGCGGCCTGGGGAAGCCCCGACCCGAGGAACTCACGCCCGAAGCCGAACGCCGCCATGCCTAGGAGCGCCGCCATGAACAGGTAGGTGGGGATCGCGAAGGCGGTGCCGGACTCGCGTACGCCACGCAGGTTCATGGCCGTGAGGAAGACCACCGCCACGACCGCGATGGTTGCCTGGTGGCCCTGGAAGCTGGGAATGGTGGTGGCGGCGTACTGCGCCGCGGACGAGATCGACACGGCCACGGTGAGGACGTAGTCGACGAGCAGCGCGCTCGCCACGGTGAGGCCGGCGGTCGAGCCCAGGTTGGTCTGCGCGACCTCGTAGTCGCCGCCACCGCTCTGGTAGGCCTGCACGTTCTGCCGGTAGGAGAGCACGACAGCCATCAGCACGAAAGCGATGACCAGGCCGATCTTCCACGAGTAGCTGTAGGTCACCACGCCCGCGAGCGCGAGCGTCAGGAAGATCTCGTCCGGGGAGTACGCGACGCTGGACAGCGGGTCGCTCGCGAAGACCGGGAGAGCGACGCGTTTGGGAAGCAGCTGCTCCCCGAGCTGGGAGCTTCTCAACTTGTGCCCGAGCAGGATGCGCTTGGACACGTCGCCGACACCCACGACCGGCAAGGCTACTGTGTTTCGAGACGGCGAGGTTCACCCCGTCACTCCGTGCCGGTCTCAACCTCGCCTCCTCAACCTCCTCGCCTCTTCCGGTTCGGGTTCGCAAGCTCACCCGTCCCGGGGCTCGGACACTCAGGCAGCGCTACGGTGATCCCGTGCACGTCGTGATCATGGGCTGCGGCCGGGTGGGCTCCACGCTGGCCCGCAGCCTCGAGGACCGCAACCACACCGTGTCCATCATCGACAGCGAGCCCGACTCGTTCCGCCGGTTGGGCCCCAACTTCAACGGCGACAAGGTGACCGGCTTCGGCTTCGACCAGGCCGTCCTGGAGAAGGCGGGGGTACGCCGCGCGGACGCCTTCGCCGCGGTCTCGAGCGGCGACAACTCCAACATCATCGCGGCGCGGGTGGCCCGGGAGACCTTCGGCATCCAGCAGGTCGTGGCCCGGATCTACGACCCCGGGCGCGCCGAGGTCTACCAGCGGCTCGGCATCACCACCGTCGCGACGGTGAAGTGGACCGCCGACCAGGTGCTGCGCCGGATGCTGCCCGCGGGCGCGGAGCCGGACTTCCGCGACCCGTCCGGCACCATCCGGCTCGACCAGGTGCCGATCACCGAGTCCTGGGTCGGCCAGCGCACGATCGACTTCCAGATGCAGTCGAAGAGCCGGATCGCCTGGATCGACCGGCTCGGGGAGGGCATGCTGCCCAGCAGGGACAGCGTGATCCAGGAGGGCGACCTGCTCCACCTGGTGATGCGTGAGGAGAACGCAGCGCACGCCTACGAGGTCATCGCCAACGGCCCGGACCCGGAAGGGGGCTGACCGATGAGGGTAGCCATTGCCGGCGCGGGCGCGGTCGGGCGCTCCATCGCCCGCGAGCTGATCCAGAACGGCCACGAGGTCCTGCTCATCGACAAGAACCCCGGATCGGTGCTCCCGGAGCGGGTGCCCGACGCCGAGTGGCTGCTGGCCGACTCCTGCGAGCTGTCCTCGCTGGAGGAGGCACGCCTCGACAAGTGCGATGTGGTGATCGCCGCCACCGGTGACGACAAGGTCAACCTGGTCACTTCACTGCTCGCGAAGACCGAGTTCGGGGTCCCGCGGACCGTCGGCCGGGTCAACCACCCGAACAACGAGTGGCTGTTCACCGAGGCGTGGGGCGTCGACGTCAACGTGTCCACACCCCGGATCATGTCGGCGCTGGTCGAGGAGGCGGTGACCGTCGGCGACCTGGTCCGGCTGTTCACGTTCCGCAAGGGCAATGCCAACCTGGTCGAGATGACGCTGCCGGCGGACTCGCCGTACGTCGGCAAGCCGACCGGGCTGATCCCGCTCCCCGAGAACTGCGCGCTGGTCACCATCCTGCGCGACGGACAGGTCTACGTGCCCGCCGCCGAGCAGCCGGTGGAGTCCGGCGACGAGCTGCTGTTCGTCGTGTCGGCCGACATCGAGGACGAGCTCGAGCGGATCCTCGCGCCCGGCGCTCACCCGGGCTGACCCGCGTGTCAGGTCGCGGGGCCCGGCCGTTCTTCCGGCATCCGGGCCAGGTGGTCGTCTCTGCGTTCGCGGGGGCGATCGGGCTGGGGACGATCCTGCTGATGCTGCCGGTGTCGCGCAGCGGTCCCGACAGCGCGCCGTTCACCGACGCGCTCTTCACCTCGACCAGCGCGGTGTGCGTGACGGGCCTGGTCACGGTCGACACCCCGTCGTACTGGTCCGGGTTCGGCGAGGTCGTCATCCTGGCGCTGTTCCAGGTGGGCGGGTTCGGCATCATGACCTTCGCCTCGGTGCTCGGGCTGCTCGTGTCCCGGAGGATGGGGCTGCGCACCCGGCTGACCGCGGCGGCCGAGACCAAGGCCATGGGCCTGGGGGACATGCGGCGTGTGGTGCGGGGCGTGATCAAGGTCAGCCTGCTCTTCGAGGTCGTCACCGCGGTCCTGCTGACCGCCCGGCTCGCGATCGGGTATGACGAGAACCTCGGCCGGGCCGCCTACCTCGGGGTGTTCCATGCGGTCTCGGCCTTCAACAACGCCGGGTTCGCGTTGTACTCCGACAGCCTGGTGGGCTTCGTCGACGACCCATGGATCTGCCTGCCGGTCGCCATCGCCGTCATCGCCGGCGGTCTCGGGTTCCCCGTCCTGTTCGAGCTCCGGCGCGAGCTCTGGCGGCCACGGGGGTGGAGCCTGCACACCAAGATCACGCTCGCGGGCAGCGGGATCCTGCTGGTGGGCGGGACCCTCTTCGTGACCGCGAGCGAGTGGAGCAACCCCGGCACCCTGGGCGGCCTGGACACCCCCGGTCGCCTCCTGGCGGGCTTCTTCCAGTCGGTGATGCCACGGACCGCCGGCTTCAACAGCCTCGACTACGGCCAGATGGAGGACGGCACCCTGCTGGGGACCACGGTGCTGATGTTCATCGGCGGCGGATCGGCGGGCACCGCCGGGGGCATCAAGGTGACCACGTTCTTCCTGCTGTTCTTCGTGATCTACGCGGAGGTCAGAGGTGAGCGGCGGGTCAACGCCTTCGACCGTCAGATCGACGAGCGGGCCACCCGCCAGGCGTTGACCGTCGCACTCCTGTCGGTCGCGGCGGTCGTCACGGCAGCGCTGGTGCTGCTGGCCAGCACCGAGCTCAGGACCGAGCAGGTCATGTTCGAGGTGACCTCGGCCTTCGGCACGGTCGGGCTGTCGACGGGGATCACCGCCGATCTGCCGACGTTCGGGCACTATCTCCTCGTGGGCCTGATGTTCCTGGGCCGGCTGGGTCCCATCACCCTGGTGTCGGCCCTGGCGCTGCGCGAGCGCCAACGCATGTACGAACTACCGGAAGGGCGGCCGATCATTGGCTAGGTCAAGCAAGACCGACGGTGTGGTGGTCATCGGCCTGGGTCGCTTCGGCAAGTCGCTGGCCCTGGAGCTGGTCAAGGAGGGCACCGAAGTGCTCGGCATCGACGCCGACCGCGGGATCGTGGACTCCGTCGCCGGGCGCCTCACCCACGCCGTGGTCGCCGACGCGACGAACGAGGAGGCGATGCGGCAGCTGGCGGTCAACGAGTTCGACCGCGCCGTCATCGGGGTCGGCAACGACCTCGAGGTCAGCATCCTCGCGGCGTCCGTCGTCCTCCAGCTCGGCGTCCCCAACGTCTGGGCCAAGGCCATCAGCCACGCCCATGCGCGGATCCTCAGCCAGGTGGGCGTGCAGCACGTCGTCCGCCCCGAGCACGACATGGGCAAGCGGGTCGCCCACCTGGTGCGCGGGCGGATGCTCGACTACATCGAGTTCGACGACGGCTACGCGATCGTCAAGACCCGTCCGCCGAGCCGGATCTTCGACATCCCGCTCGGCGAGACCCACATCCGCTCGAAGTACGGCGTCACCATCGTCGGTATCAAGCGGGAGGGCCAGGACTTCACGCACGCGACCGCCGAGACCGTCGTCAAGGACGGGGACCTGATCATCGTCTCCGGCCCGCAGGACGACGTCGAACGGTTCAGCGAGCTGACCTGAAAGCGGCGACTCAGGCGGCCTCGGGACGCACCGGGGTGTGGTTCCGGCCGAGCACCCAGGCCATCGCGGCGAGGGCGGCGAGCTGGAGCGGCCAACCCATCGCGATCTTGAGCACCCCGAGCACGCCCACCGCCGTGTCCGCCGCGATCGCGCCGGAGTTGCCGGCGAACCACAGCGGCGCCTGGGCGACCACCCGGAGGACGCAGGGCAGCACCAGCAGCCAGGTGAGGATCGTGCACAGCCGCACGATCTGCTTGTCGTCGTGCCAGGCGGTCGGGTCGCCGGTGACGCTGCCGACCATGAAGCCGACCAGCGGCCACCCGATCAGGCAGGTGGCGGCCAGCACCACGGTGTATCCGGAGTTGTAGAGGATGCCGGGCAGGAAGTAGGCCAGCGCCTGCTCGTCCTCGCTGCCGCCCCGGCTGGCGGCCAGCCGCACGAAGAACCAGCCGATGCCGATCCCGAACAGCGCGTTGACGACGAACTGCACGGTGGACCGCTGGACGAGCCGGATCCCGAGCAGCACCACCGCCGTGGCCAGGCTGGCCACGAGCGCCAGCCGCAGCTCACGGGTGGTCAGCCACGTCGTCGTGAAGATCGCCGTCGGCACCGCGGCCTCGATCATTCCGCGCCGGCCGCCGAGGGCCTTCGCGAGCTGCGCCCGGACCACGGCCTCGACGGTCTCGACCGAGGCCGGAGGGTGCTCCTCGCTGTGGTCGCGCTCCTGGCTCACGGGATCAGCTCATAGCGCGGGTTGTAGATGATCCTCGCCCCGTCGTGCAGCCCGATCCGGCCCTGCACCTGCAGCGACCGGCCGGGCACGATCCCGGCGATCCGGCGGCGCCCGAGCCACACGATCGTGAGAACCCCGGAGCCGTCATCGAGCTCCGCCTCGAGGGCCGGGACGCCACCGCGGGGACGCAGGGTGACGGTCCGCAGGGTGCCGCGGAGCAGGACCAGCTGGCGGTCGGGGGCGTCGGCGATCGTCGTACCGTCCTCGACGGCGTGGGTACGCCGGAGGTCGCGGGCGTGCTGGTCGGTGCTGCTCGCCCAGCTGGTGATGGTGCGCCGCAGGCGGCTCTTTCCAGGCATGGCGGCTAGGTGGCCGGTGGCGGGACTCGACGGGCCTGGTCGGGAAGGACCACCGGCAGCGGCTCGCCGACCCGCATCGCCTGGGCGCCGCGGCGGACGGCGATCTTGGTCACCGCATTCTCCCATTCGTCGGCCGTCTCGGGCTCGACCGCCGGCCGGCCGAAGAACGTGGCCCGGAGCAGCCAGCGCGGACCGTTGATCCCGACGATCCTTGACGGCTGGGTGGCGGTCCCGCCCTCCTTGCGCTTGACCTGGACCTGGCAGACCAGCTCGGGGCCGAACCGTCCCTCGCGCTCGGTCGCGGTCCCGCCCTTCTGGGCCATGTCGGCAGCGATCTGCGGCCGCACCTCGCTCCACAGGTCGCCGTTGCGCGGGGCGGCGAAGGCCCGGATCTCGATGGCGCCGTCCTTGCCGGCGAGCACCACCGACTGCACGGCGCCGGACGCCTCGTCGACCTGCAGCCGGAGCTCGCGGCCCGCCTCGGGCTCGATCAGCAGGGAGCCGAGGTCGACCCGCTCCACGTCGTCCTCGGGGAGGTCGTCGACGTCGAAGGGTCCGGTCACGGACTCGACGGGCTCGACGGGCTCCTCGGTCGTCTCGTCGACCTGCGCGGCCTCGTCGGCCGCGGCCGACTTGCGGCGGAACTTCACGTACCACTCCTCGTGTCCTCGGGGCCGAAGCCTCCAGTAGAACCGTAGCCCCCGGCCCCACGGACGCTCTCGGGTAGTACGTCGACCTCCACGAAGCCCGCCCGCTCGAAGCGCTGGATGACCAGCTGGGCGATCCGGTCCCCCCGCCGCAGCTCGATCCGCTCGTGCGGGTCGTGATTGATGAGCAGCACCTTGATCTCGCCGCGGTAGCCGGCATCGATGGTGCCGGGCGCGTTCACGATCGACAGCCCGTGCCGCGCCGCGAGGCCCGAGCGCGGGTGCACCAGCGCGACGTACCCGTCGGGCAGCGCGAGCGCGATGCCGGTGGGGACCAGTCCGCGCTCCCCCGGAGCCAGAGTGACGTCGACGGCGGCGAGGAGGTCGGCGCCCGCGTCGCCGGGATGGGCGTACGCCGGCACCGGGAGGTCCGGGTCCAGGCGAACCACCTGGATCTGCAGGTCGACGGTCGGATCGGTGCGCACGGACCGGACCCTATGCCGTCCGCGCACTGTCGGGGATGGGAGGCTGTCCGACGTGCAGGCGGACTACCACGAGCGGCTCGGCGTGCCGCTGCGATGGTGGGTGCAGGGCACGATGCTGGTCGCGAGTCTGTGGCTCGCCGTCATCGTCGCCACGCCGGGCCCGGTGGCCTGGCTGGTCACCGCGGTGGCGATGTTGCTGCTCGGGGCAGGCCTGCTCGCGTACGGCGGGGTGCAGCTCTCCGTCGCCGACGGCGAGTTCCGCGCCGGCCGGGCCCACATCGAGGGCCGGTACCTCGGCGCCGTCGAGGCCCTGGACGCCGAGCAGACCCGGCGTACCGCCGGACGGGAGGCCGACGCCCGCGCCTACCTGGTGCTCCGGCCCTACCTGAAGCGCGCGGTCCGGGTCGAGATCACCGACCCGGCCGACCCCACGCCGTACTGGCTGGTCAGCTCGAGGCGCCCCGAGGATCTGGCCGGCGCGCTGAGTGTCCTCGCCGGTCGTGACTGAGCAGCAGACCGCGAGGAACGAGCGGGCTGCGTGTGCTCAGTCAGGTCGAGCAAGCGACGCGATTGAGCTTGCGAAATCGCGCGAGCGGGTCGAGACCCACCCCGCGGATGAGCCCGTCGACGGTGGGTACTGTGCGGGCATGGCAGAGGACAGCTCGAAGGTCTGGTCCGTCTTTTCGCTGGTGAGCGCCCTGGGCGCGGCGGCGTTCGCGCGCAAGGCGATCGACAAGATCTGGACGGCCGCGACCGGCAAGAAGCCGCCGGAGAACCCCGCGGACCCCGACGTCCAGATCGGGGAGGCCGTCGCGTGGGCGGCCCTCACCGGCGCGCTGGTCGCGCTGGCCCGGATGTTCGCCCAACGGCGGGCCGCCGGCTACTACGCGAAGTCGACCGGCCACCTGCCGCCGGGGCTGCACAAGGACAACCAGTAGGCCTTCTCGCAGGTCGACCAGCGCCGATTTCGCTGGTCGAGTAGCGCGAGCGAGGAACGAGCGAGCGCGTATCGAGACCGCTGCAGGTCGGCTCTCGGCTCACCGGTGTCTCGATACGCCAATCGCGACTTCGTTCCTCAGTCGCGGCGGCTACTCGACCTGCTTTCGCCCACGTAACCCGCTCGTTCCTCGCGGGCTACTGCTCAAGCACAGTCCTTGCAGATGAGCTTCTTCTCGTCCGCCAGCTGGCTGCGGTGGTGGACCAGGAAACAGCTCATGCAGGTGAACTCGTCCTCCTGCTTGGGCTTCACCTCGACGGCCAGCTCCTCGTGTGAGAGGTCGGCACCCGGAAGCTCGAAGGATTCGGCGGCTTCGGCCTCGTCCTCGTCGACCTTTCCGGAGTTCTTGTCGTGGCGACGCGCCTTCAGCTCTTCGATGCTCTCCTCGGACTGGTCTTCCTCGTTCTTACGCGGTGCGTCGTAATCAGTCGCCATGGCGTCGCTCACTCCCTTCGGCCGAATCTGGCGGGGCAGATTGTGCACCATCGGACCCGGATCACAAAGGTGGGTCCACGGTGAGTCCGGTCAACGGTCATCCGCCCGGGTCTATTCCCGGGTCAGGCCGGCCTTCCGAACGGCGTCCAGAAGCTCGTCGAAACCGTGGTCGGGCGCGCAGATCAGCAAGGTCATCCCGCCCGCTCCCACCAGCTCCTGGGTGCGCGCTCCCGCGGCCCTGGCGACGAGCCCGGCGGCCGCGTGGTCCCAGAGGTTGACGCCCTCCTCGACGTAGCCGTCGAGGAGGCCCTCGGCCACGTGGCACAGGTCCAGGGCACACGACCCGAGCCGCCGGATGTCGCGGATCTCCGGCAGCAGCCGCGCCATCGCCGCCGCCTGGACGGCCCGGACGTCGGAGCGGTACGCGAACCCGGTCCCGATCAGCCGTTGGGACAGCGGCGCCGGCCCGCGGACCGAGATCGGCCGGTCGTCGCGAAGGGCGCGCACGCCGTCCGGACCGGAGCGGGCGACGTACTCGACACCCTTGGCCACGTCGAGCACCACGCCGGCCACCACCTCGCCCTCGACCTCGGCGGCGATCGAGACGGCGTACTGAGGCAGGCCGTAGAGGTAGTTCACGGTGCCGTCGATCGGGTCGATGATCCAGCGCACCCCGGAGGTGCCGGCCTCGTCGTCGCCCTCCTCGCCCAGGAACGCGTCGTCGGGTCTCACGCCGCGGATCCGGTCGCGGATCAGGGTCTCGGCGGCCCGGTCCGCCTCGGTGACCACGTCGATGTCCGTGGTCTTGGTCGCGGCCACCGACACGCCGCCCTCGGCGCGGCGGCGGACCAGGTCGGCGGCGGCCCGGGCGGTGTCGAGGGCCAGGTCCGCCAGGTCGGTCATCGGGTCGGTCATCGGACCGCTCACGTGGCGGCCTCCCCGCCGATCGCGGGTACGTCGCCGCGTGGGTTGGCGCAGCAGCCGACCGGGCAGCGGTCCCAGAGCGGGCCGATCTCGCCCACCGCCGCCCGGGCCACGGACTCGCCACGCTCGGCCGCCGCGCGTTCGAGCAGCAGGTCACGGACCGCCGCCACGAACCGCGGGTCGGTGCCCACGGTCGCGGCTCGCCGGACCTCGAGCCCGACCTTCTCCGCGGTCGCGAGCGCCTCCGTGTCGAGGTCGTAGACGACCTCCATGTGGTCGGACACGAACCCCACCGGGATCAGCACCGCGGCGACCTCCCCTCCGGCGGCGAGCTGCGCCAGGTGGTCGTTGACGTCCGGCTCCAGCCACGGCGCGTGCGGCGCGCCGGAGCGGGAGCAGAACACCAGGTCGTGCTCGCGCGACACCCCGGTCACGGCGTGCACCCGCTCGGCCACGACCGACGCGACGTCCCGGTGCTGGGTCAGGTAGGCCCCACCGTGCGGGCCGCTCGTGTCGTTCATCGACGTCGGGATCGAGTGCGTGACGAAGACCAGCCGGGCCCGGTCCCGTACGTCGTCGGGCAGGTCGGCGAGCGCGGCCAGCGCCCCATCGACCACCGGCTCCACGAACCCCGGGTGGTTGAAGTAGGGCCGGAGCCGGTCCAGGCGGGGAGCATCCGGCACCCCGTCCGCGGCGGCGTACAGGTTCTCCCGGTACTGCCGGCAGCTGGACCAGGACGAGTAAGCACTGGTGATGAAGCAGGCCGCGCGGGTCACGCCGTCCGCGGCCATCCGCTGCACGGCATCACGGAGGTAGGGATCCCAGTGCCGGTTGCCCCAGTAGACCGGCAGGTCCAGGCCGGCGCCGGCCAGGTCGGCACGCAGCGCCTCCAGGAACCGCCGATTGAGGTCATTGATCGGCGAGCGGCCGCCGAACAGGTGGTAGTGCGCGCCGACCTCCTCCAACCGCTCGCGCGGGATGCCACGACCGCGGGTGACGTTCTCCAGGAACGGCAGCACGTCGTCGGGACCCTCGGGCCCGCCGAAGGACACCAGGAGCAGCGCGTCGTACGGCCTGGAGTCCGGGGTTAATGGATTGGCCACGGCGCCATCGTAGGGAGGACCCTGAGGCTCGCCATGCTCACCACCTACCGCCGGATCCTCGCGCGTCCGGGCACCGCCCTCTTCAGCGCGACCGGACTCGTGGCCCGGCTGCCGATCTCGATGGTCGGCCTGGGCATCGTCCTGCTCGTGGAGCATGCGACCGGCTCCTACGGGCTGGCCGGCTCGGTCTCCGCGGCGATGTTGATCGGTCAAGCGAGCTTCGCCATCCCACAGGGTCGCCTGCTCGACCGGCTCGGACAGCCTCGGGTGCTGCCGGCCGTGGTCACCGTGTGGGGCGTGGGTCTGGCGCTCCTGATGTGGTCGGTCGAGGCAGACTGGCCGATCGCCTCGGCGTACGCCCTGGCGGTCGTCGCCGGCGCCGGGCTGCCGGCGGTGGGCAGCTGCGTGCGCGCCCGGTGGGCACACGTGCTCGACTCCCCCCGAGACGTGCAGACCGCGTTCGCCCTGGAGGCCGTCGCCGACGAGGCGGTGTTCATGGCCGGGCCGATCATCGTGACGGTCCTGGCCACGACCGTGCATCCCACAGCCGGGCTGGGCGCGGCGCTCGCCGCCGGGGTTCTCGGCACCCTCTACTTCGCCGCCCAGC
>Ga0299913_10002267_pt1 | contig 15057 bp, 13 predicted proteins | sample RVTome_9_FD_201360 | JGI IMG/M metagenome (GOLD analysis project Ga0299913, IMG submission 201360) | Soil microbial communities from uranium-contaminated site in the Upper Colorado River Basin, Wyoming, United States - RVT155D38 (version 2) ...
TCGGCTTCGACCAGCCCTATCTGGAAGCTTGCCTGTAGCGCCCGAGCGCCGTGCAGGGATTGCGCAGCAATCCTCGCACGCCGCGAACAGAGCGCGAAGGCCGGACGGCCGCCGCCGGCGCGGCATGGCCGCAACGGCGCCCGGCCGCCCGCTCAGAGCACGTAGCGGGAAAGGTCGGCGTCGCGGGCGATGCCGGCGAGCTGGCGCTCGACATATGCGGCGTCGATCGCGATCGTCTCGCCCCGGCGCTGCTCGGCCTCGAAGCTGACGTCCTCGAGCAGCTTCTCCATCACCGTCTGCAGCCGCCGCGCGCCGATATTCTCGACCTCGGCATTGACCTCGGCGGCGATGCGCGCGAGCGCGCGCACCCCGTCCTCGGCGAAGACGAGCTCGACCCCCTCGGTGCCGAGCAGGGCGCGATACTGCTCGGTCAGGCTGGCCTGGGTGTCGGCGAGGATGCGGACGAAATCGGCCTCGGTCAGCGCCTTCAGCTCGACCCGGATCGGCAGCCGCCCCTGCAGCTCCGGGAGCAGGTCCGACGGCTTGGCCATGTGGAACGCGCCCGAGGCGATGAACAGGATATGGTCGGTCTTCATCGGCCCGTATTTGGTGGCGACGGTGGTGCCCTCGATCAGCGGCAGCAGGTCGCGCTGGACGCCCTCCCTGGAAACCGAGCCGCCGCGGACGTCGGAGACGGCGATCTTGTCGATCTCGTCGAGGAAGACGATGCCGTTCGCTTCGGCGTCCCGCAGCGCGGTGCGATTGACGTCGTCGGGATCGAGCCGGCGGTCCTGCTCCTCCTCGAGCAGCCTGGCCAGCGCCTCGCGCACCGGCATCTTGCGGCGCTTGCGCGGCGGCTGGCCCATCGCCTTGCCCATCAGCTCGGACAGGTTGATCATCCCGACCTGGCCGGCCATGCCGGGAATCTCGAACGGCGTCTTGGGCTGGTCGACGACGTCGATCTCGACCTCGCGGTCGTCGAGATGCCTGTCGCCGAGCATCCGGCGGAAGCTCTCGCGGGTGGCGGCGCTGGCCTCCTTGCCGGTCAGCGCGTCGAGCAGCCGCTCGACCGCCGCCGCCTCGGCCGCGCCCCTGACCGCCTCGCGGCGGCGCTCCTTCTCGAGCCGCACCGCCTCCTCGACCAGGTCGCGCGCGATCTGCTCGACGTCGCGCCCGACATAGCCCACCTCGGTGAACTTGGTCGCCTCGACCTTGACGAACGGCGCGTCGGCGAGCTTCGCCAGCCGCCGGCTGATCTCGGTCTTGCCGCAGCCGGTCGGGCCGATCATCAATATGTTCTTGGGCGTCACCTCGTCGCGCAGCTCGTCGGGCAGCTGCTGGCGGCGCCAGCGGTTCCTCAGCGCCACCGCGACGGCGCGCTTGGCCTCGTCCTGGCCGACGATGTGGGCGTCGAGCGCGGCGACCACCGCCTTCGGGGTGAGCGCGTCGGTCATGCCTGCCGCGGCCGGGCCGGCGGGCGGGTGCGGGTCCGACGCCCCGGAATCGCCGCGAGAGGAAGGCTGGAAGTTCATCGCCCGCTAGATGGAGGCTCGGCCCGTCGGTTCAAGCGCCGCAGCGCCATCCGCCGAACAGACGCCGGTGCGATTCGACGATCCGGGCGATCGCCTCCGGCTCGGGCTCGGTCGACCAGACGTCGGGCTCGAACGTGCCGCCGAGCAGGATGCCGTCGGCGCGCGGGAACATGTAGCCGGCCTCGCCGGTGAAGGCGTAGCGCACCTCGGGCTGCGGCAGCAGCACGGCGAGCTGGCCGCGCACCGGCCGGAGCTCGGCGTCGCCGAACAGGTCGCGCGCGCCGAGGCCGGTGCAGTTGAAGACCAGCCGCTCGGGCAGCGCCGCGATCTCGGCCGGCGAGGCGAAGCGCCTGACCTCGATCCGGCCGCCGGCGATCCGCACGTCGCGCAGCAATTGCCTGAGGAAGCGGCCGGTCTCGACGTACATCGTCTCGAACCGCACCAGCCGGTCGACCGGGAATGGATGCCGATGCCGCCCGAGCCGCTCGGCGGCGGGACGGTAGGCGGCGAGCGGCGAGGCGCCGCCGTCGTCGCCGTCGCCCTCGGCGTAGGTGGGGAGCCAGCGGATGCCGTAATCGTCGCCGATCATGATCTGGAAGCGGCGCCAGCCATAGTCGAGCGCCGCCGCCAGCTGGGCCCGCCACGCCGGCGTGACGGCGCCGTCGCGATAATGGCCGAACGGGCTCCACTGGCCGGCGGCGACGTTCGACGTCGTGTCGGGCGGCAGCGCCGCTGCGTAGATCGTCACCGGCAGGCCGGCCTCCTGCGCCAGCCGCGCGGTGGTGAGGCCGATCACGCCGGCGCCGATCACCGCGACCGGCCCGTCATGGCCGGGCAGGCCGAGCTGCGCCGCCAGCCTCGACGTGCCCCAGCTCAGGGTGATGCCGGCGCCGCCATGGCCGTAATTGTGGACCAGCCGCTTGGCGCCAAGCGCTTCGGCGCGCACCACGAAGCCCGACCGGCGATAGGGGCGCAGCCCGGCGACGGTGCGGATCACGCGCTCCGGCGACACCCTCACCGGCGGCAGGCAGGCGCCGCGCGGCCGCGCCGGCGCCGGCGCCGTCGTCGCGCAGCCCGGCAGCGCGAGCGACCCCGCGAAGGCCGCCGCCGAGGCGAGGAAGGCGCGGCGCTGGAGGGTCGGCGGCGGGCTGCTCACGCCGGCCATCCTAGCGCCGGCGCACCGCCAGTCCAGCGCCCGGGCGCGGGCGCGGGCGGCCGCACCCCCTTCCTAACCGGCCGTTAACCAAGCGCCGCTAGGCTGACCGTCCGGAAGGAGCGGCATCATGGCGACAGGCTCCGCAGGCGCAGGCCAGCAGCCGCGCAGCCCGCGACGGCGGGTGGCGCTGGGCGGCACGCTCGAAATGCTGAGCGGCAACCTGTCGGTCGACGTCCGCAACCTCTCCTGCACCGGCGCCCTGGTCGAGGGCGAGCGCGTGCCCGACGCCGGCCGCGACGTCGTGCTCAAGGCGCCGGGGCTCGACTGCTTCGGCACCGTCGTCTGGTCCGACGGCAGTCGTTGCGGCATCCGCTTCGACGAGCCGCTGTCGCAGGCCGAGGTGGTGGAGCTGCACCGGATCACGCCCGAGGCGGTGCGCAGCGCCGAGCTCGACGCCGCCGCCGAATGGTTCCGGTCGCAGGGCCGCTACGCCCGGATCTGACGCCGGGTCCGGCGCCCGCCCCGCGATTCCAACCACTTGCAAAAAGGGGACTGTCCCCTTTTCCGCAGGCTCCGGGCGCGCACGCCCGCAATTCCAACCACTTGCAAAAAGGGGACTGTCCCCTTTTCGAGCGGTTGGGAATCAGTTCTCGCGCAGCGCGGTCTCGCCGAGGCGGGTGATCGGCGAGAGGATGTATTGCAGCACGGTGCGGGTGTCGCCGAGCAGGTCGACCTCGGCGACCATGCCGGGGCCGATCGGCATCGGCTGGCCGCGCGGGTCGCGCAGCGCATTGGTCGCGGTGCGCACCCGGACGACGTAGAACGTCTCGCCGGTCCGCTCGTCGGTGACGGCGTCGGGCGAGATGCCGACGACGCGGCCGTCGAGCGTGCCGTAGACGGCGCGGTCGTAGGCGGTGATCGCGACCTTGGCCTCCTGGCCGAGGCTGACGAAGGCGATGTCGTCGGGGCGGATCCGCGCCTCGATCAGCAGGCTCTCCTCCGACGGCACGATCTCGACCAGCGGCGCGCCGGGCGCGACGGTGCCGCCGCGGGTGGTGACGAGGACGCGGTTGATGCGGCCCGGCAGCGGCGCGCGCACGACCGTGCGCTCGACCCGGCTGGCGAGCGCGGGCAGCGCGCGGCGGCGGGCGGCGAGCTCGGCCTGGGCGGCGGCGAGCTCGTTCGCCGCCAGCGCGCGCCATTCCTGGCGGACGCGGGCGAGCGACGAGCGCGCCTCGGCGACACCGGCGCGGGCGCGGGCGATCGTCGCCGCCGCGGCTTGCGCCTCGCTGGCGGCGACGGCGGCGGCGCTCTCGGCCTGGGCGAGGCTGAGCCGGGGCTCGATCCCGCGCTCGACCAGCGGCCGCAGGATCCGGACCTCGGCCTGGCGCGCCTGGCGGGCGGCGACCCGCGCCTCGTAGGTGGCCTGCGCCTCGCCGACCGAACGCTCGGCCTGGGTGACGCGCGCCTGGTTGGCGGCGACCAGGCTGGCCAGGTCGGCCATGCGCGAGGCGTGCAGCGCCTGCTCGATGCGGATCTGGTCGGCGACGGCGGGATTGGCCGGCGCCGGATAGACCGGGCTGCGGCCCTCGACCTCGGCCTGCAGCCGGGCGATCTTGACGGTGAGCGCGGCCAGCGTCGCCTCGCCGCTGCCGAACTCGGCGCCGGTCTGGGTGCGGTCGAGCCGGATCAGCTCGTCGTCCGCCTGGACCAGCTGTCCCTGGCGGACGAGAATCTCCTCGACGATTCCCCCCTCGAGGTTGGAGACGACCTGCAGCTGCGAGCTCGGGACCACCCGGCCCATGCCGCGCACCGTCCGCTCGATCTCGGCGAGGGCCGCCCAGACGACGAAGATGACGACGAAGCCGGTCACTCCCCACAACAGGAAGTTGGAGGCGGTGCGCGGCCGGATCCGGTCGGCGAGGTCCTCGATATGGGTGCCGTGCATCGCTCGCTTGGGCTCAGGCGGCCTTCGGCCGCATGATCTTCTGGAGCACCGCGTCGCGCGGGCCGTCGGTGGCGACCTTGCCCTTGTCGAGCAGGATGATGCGCCGGACGAGCTGGAGCAGCGGCGGGCGGTGCGTGATCAGGATCACCGTGCGGTCCTTGAGCTCCTCCTGCAGCCGATGAATCAGCCCGCCCTCGGTCTGCGCGTCCATCGCGCTCGACGGCTCGTCCATGATCACGATCGGCGGCCGCCCGGCGAGCGCGCGGGCGATGGCGATCGACTGGCGCTGCCCGCCCGACAGCCCCTCGCCGCGGTCGGCGAGCTTGAGGTCGTAGCCGTTGGCGATCTGGCCCATGAACTGGTGCGTGCCCGATATCTCGGCGGCGCGGACCATCTCCTCGTCGCCGACGAGGGGGCGATCGAGCGCGATATTCTCGCGCACCGATCCCGTCAGCAGCACGCTCTCCTGCATCGCCGCGCCGATGTTGGACCTGAGGTCGAGCGGGTCGAGCTGGCGCAGGTCGCTGCCGTCGATCAGGATCAGCCCCTCCTCGGGCGGGTAGAGGCCGAGGATCAGCCGCGCGATCGTCGACTTGCCCGAGCCGACCCGGCCGAGCAGCGCGACATGCTCGCCCGGCTCGATCGCGAAGCTGACGCCGTCCAGCGCCTTCTCCGGCGCCCCGGGATAGCGGAAGGAGACGTTGCGGAACTCGACCCTGCCCTCGATCCGGCTGAGCTTGAGCGGTTCGCCCTCCGGGCCCTCGGGCGGCAGCTCCATCATCGCGTTGATCTGGCGGTAGGCGGTGCGGGTCGAGGTGATCCGCGACAGCAGCTGCGAGATCTGGGCGAGCGGCGCGATCGCGCGGCCGGCGAGGATCGAGCAGGCGATCAGCCCGCCCATCGTCAACTGCTGCTCGGCGATCATGTTGACGCCGACGATGACGACGCCGGCATAGGAAATCGTCCCGGCCGAGGTCGCGAAGGTGACGCCGATCGACGAGATCAGGCGCTGGCGCAGCGAGCTGTCCGAATGCTGCTCGACCGCCTTCAGCCAGCGCTTCGACAGCAACGGCGCCGCGCCTGCGGACTTCACCGTCTCCAGCCCGCCGATCGCCTCGACCAGCACCGACTGCTTGAGCATCGCCTCGCCGAGCGCGCGCGCCGCCAGCCGCTCCATCGCCGGGTGCGTGAGCCAGCCGACCAGGACCACCATCGGCACCATCAACGCCGGCACCAGCACGACCCAGCCGCCGATGATCCACACCACCACCAGGGTGAGGACGATGAACGGCACGTCGACCACCGCCGTCATCGTCGCCGAAGCGAAGAAGTCGCGCAGCGCCTCGAGCTCGCGCATCAGCCCGGCGAGCGCGCCGGTCGAGCCCTTCTTGAGCTCGAGCCGGATCGCGAGCAGCCGCGAGAAGACCTCCTCGCCGATCTCGCGGTCGATGTTGGCGCCGGCATAGTCGACGAAATAGGAGCGCAGCATCTTCAGCGCGAAGTCGAAGACGATGACGATGGCGAGGCCGATCGACAGCGCGACCAGCGACGATATCGCGTTGTTCGGCACGACGCGGTCGTAGACGGTCATCGTGAACAGAGCCGTGACCAGCCCGAAGATGTTGATGAACACCGCCGCCACCGCGACCTTGCCGTAGGTCGAGCGGTTGCGGCGCATCGGCTCCATCAGCCAGTCGGCGAGCCGCGGCTTGGGCATCTGGACCAGATTGTCAGCGCTCACCCTCACCTCGCAGCCGATCGGCGTCGATCTCCAGCACTTCGAGCAGGCGTCCGGTGCGCGACAAAAGCACGTAGCGCGCGGCGTCCAGCTCGGTCAGCGCCTGAATATAGGCGGTCGCCGCGTCGAAATAAGCGTCCTCGGCCGCGACCACATCGAACAGGGTGCCGCGTGCGGCCCGGAAGCGCTCGGCGATGACGTCGCGCGAGCGACGGCTGGCGATATAGGCATCCTCCAGCGCCTCGAGCTGCTGCTCGAGCGCGCGCACGTCCGACCAGGCGATGGCGGCGTCGCGCGCCGCTTCCTCGCCGATCCGGTCGGCGCGCGCGTCGGCCGAACGGGCGCGCGCCAGCGCCTGGTCGGCGCGGGCGTCGGCGTTGCCGAGCAGCCGCCAGCGCATCGCCACGCGGCCGCGAATGTCATAGTCGCGCTCGGTCTCGAACACGCCGTAGCGGCCGGCGTCGACGCCGGCGCTGATCTGGGGCAGCCGGTCGGCGCGCGCGGCACGCGCCTCCTGGCGGGCGGCGTCGGCGACCGCCTGCGCGCTGCGCACCGCCGCCGCGTCCAATGCCGCCAGCGCCGCCTCGTCGCGGTTGCGCACCGGCAGCGCGGGAGCGGGGGCGCGCTCGAGGTCGGCGGGCGGCGGCGAGCCGATCAGCTCGGTGTAGCGCGCCTCGGCATTGGCGAGCAGCCGGCGGAAGCGGGCGAGCCGGGTCAGCGCCTGGGCGATGTAGGAATCGATGCGCGCCAGGTCGCCTTCGGCCGACACGCCCTCGCGGATGCGGATCTCGACGGCGGCGCGCAGCTCGCGCTGGCTGGCGACGAAGGCCTCGGTGAGCCCGACCAGGGCGCGATAGGCGAAGACGTCGTACCAGGCCGCGATCGCGTTGAGCGCGATCTGGTCGGCGGCCGCTTCGAGGTCGGCGCCGGCGGCGCGCAGCCGCGCGCCGGCCGCCGCCGCGCGCCGGGCGGTCGCGCCGAAATCGAACACCGTCTGCTGGACGGACAGGATCGCGTCGGTCCGCTGCACCGGGCGCGAGCGCTCGATGATGTTGGTGGGATCGTTGGAGAATTCGCGCGAGAGGACGCGATAGGAGGTGACGGTGGCGTCGATCGTCGGCCGCTGCAGCGAGCGCACCTCGCGCACCAGGCCCAGCGCCTCGTCCTCGGTGGCGGCAGCCTCGGCGGTGCCGGGGTGGCGCTCGACCGCGCCGGCGACGGCGTCGCGGAAGCGCGCATGGTCGGCCTGGTCGCGGCGCAGCCGCAGCACCGGGTCGGCGGCGAAGTCGATGTCGAACGGCCGGCCGGTCGGCTCGGGCAGCGGCGACTGCGCCGCCGCCGCAGCGGCGACCGCCATCGAGGCCGCAATCGTCACCAGCCGAAACAAGTCCGCACCACCCCGCCGAAACGCCCAAGCGGCGCGCTGTAGTCCCCCACCCGCCCGATTGCCAGCCTTAACTGCCCGGTTGCGGCGCATTTCTCTGTCAGATCAAGGCCTTGTTTCAGGGCGGAAGGCGGCCTCGTCTCACGCCGGGAGGAAAGCGCCGCCGGTCAATGCGGCGGAACCCCTCCCGCGACCTCGTCCCCTTCCCCACGCGGCTCCCAGAAAGTGGCCCAGCCGGTCGGGCCGCCGGTATCCGGCAGCTCGCCCGGGATGCGGTCGGCCGGGTTCGGGTCGATGCCCCAGCCCTGCCGGTGGAGGTGGGCCTTGGCGATCATGTTGGCCGATACCGGCGCGGTGATGAACAGGAACAGCGTGATCAGCAGCTCGTGCGCCGACCAGCTGCCGACGAAGGCGGGAAAGAAGATCATCGAGGCGATGAGCGTGCTCCCGACGCCCAGCGTGGTCGCCTTGGTCGGACCGTGCAGCCGCGTCATCAGCGACGGCAGCTTCGCCAGCCCGAGCGAGCCGACGAAGGCGAACCCGCCGCCGAGCAGGATCAGGAAGGACACCAGGATCTCGAAGGCCAGCTCCATCCCGCCTACTCCACGATGTCGCCGCGCAGCAGGAACTTGGCGTAGGCCACGGTGCCGAGGAAGCCGACCATGGCGAGCAGCAGCGCCGCCTCGAAATAGGTGGTGCTGCGCTCGTGGATGCCGAACAATATGATCAAGGCGATCGAGTTGATCGCCAGCGTGTCGAGCGCCAGGATGCGGTCGCCGCGGCTCGGGCCGGCGAACAGCCGCCACAGGCTCAGCAGGATCGCGGCCGCGACCAGGGCGAAGCCGATGGCGAGCGCGGCGCCGATCATCGGAAGATCCTCCGCAGCCGGCTCTCGTAACGCCGCTTGATCCTCGCCACCTCGGCTGCCTCGTCGGCGACGTCGAGCGTGTGCACGAGCAGCGCGCGGCCGTCGGCGGCGACGTCGGCGGTGACGGTGCCGGGGGTGAGGCTGATCGTGCCGGCGAGCGCGGTGATCGCTTCGGGCGAGCGGATGTCGAGCGGCACCACCAGCCAGCGCGAGCGCAGCGAGGCGTTGCGGCGGAACAGGATCAGCCGGGCGACGTGGAAATTGGCGACGACGATGTCCCACACCACCACCGCCAGATACTCGACCACCGGCCAACCGAAGCGGATCTCCGGCCGGTTGGGCCAGAACGGCCCCGTCAGCAGCGGCACGACGGTCGCCACGGCAAGGCCGACGAGCAGGCCGCCGACCGTGATCGCGTTGAGCAGCAGCATCCAGACGATGACGATCAGGATGCTGAGCACCGGATGCGGGAACAGCCGGCGGATCATCGCGCGCCTCCCGTCCCGCCGCCGAGCACCGCGGCGACATAGTTTTCAGGCGCGAACAGCTGCGCGGCCGCGTCGGCGGCGAAGGCGGTCGCCGGCCCCGCCAGCATTGTGAGCAAAGCGAGCAGGGCGAGCAAGGCCGCCGCCGGAACGATGGCGGCCGTGCGGATCCCCGCCGGCGCGGCCCGTGCCGGCCGGTCCGTTCCGGCGCTCTTCCAGAACAGGGTGCTGCCGGCGCGCGCGAACGCGACCAGAGCCAGGAAGGTGGCGCCGAGCACCGTCGTCCACACCCACGGCGCGGCCGCATGGCCGCGGGCCGCGTCGAGCACCAGCAGCTTGCCGACGAAGCCGGAGAGCGGCGGCAGGCCGGCCAGCGCGATCGCGGCGAGCAGGAACAACAGCGACAGCGGCTCGATCCCGGGATAGCGCGGCCCCGCCTCGATCCGGTCGTCCAGCTCCGGACGGCGGCGGCTGATCAGGTCGACGACGAGAAAGAGCGCCGCGCCGGCCAGCGTCGAGTGCGGGAGGTAATAGAGCGCGGCAGCCATCGCCCCCTCGTCGAACATCGCGACGGCGAGCAACAGGGTGCCGGTCGAGCCAATGATGGCGAAGGCGGCCATGTCGCGCAGCCGCGTCGCCGCCAGCAGGCCGACGAAGCCGACGACGACGGTGAGCAGGGCGGCCGGCAGCACCCAGCCGGCCGGCGCCCAGGCCGCGGCGCCGGCGCCGTCGCCGAACGCCACCGTAGTGACGCGAATGATCGAATAGACTCCGACCTTGGTCATGATCGCGAACAGCGCCGCCACCGGCGCCGCGGCGTTGGCGTAGGTCCGCGGCAGCCACAGATGGAGCGGCAGCAGCGCGGCCTTGAGCGCGAACACCGCGATGAGCAATTGCGCCCCGGCCCGGATCAGCCCCTGATCGGCGGCTGGCGCGGCGGCGATCCGCACCGCCAGGTCGGCCATGTTGAGCGTGCCGGTGACGCCGTAGAGCATGCCGACCGCCACCAGGAACAGCGTCGAGCCGACCAGGTTGATGACGACATATTGCACGCCCGCCTGCAACCGGGCAGCGCCCTGGCCGTGGAGCATCAGCCCGTAGGAGGCGATCAGCAGCACCTCGAAGAAGACGAACAGGTTGAACAGGTCGCCGGTCAGGAAGGCGCCGTTGAGGCCGAGCAGCTGGAAGTGGAAGAGCGGATGGAAATGCCAGCCGCGGCGGTCGAGCCCGGTGACAACGACGTGGCCGAGCACGGCCAGCGCAAGCAAGGCGACGAGCAGGAGCATCATCGCCGAAAGCCGGTCGAGCACCAGCACGATGCCGAACGGCGGCGGCCAGTTGCCGAGCGCATAGGTGACGACGCTGCCGTCCCGCGCCTGCCACATCAGCCCGATCGCGACAGCGAGCAGCGCCACGCAGGCGGCGAACGAGACGGCACGGCCGAGCGCCAGCCGGCGGCGCATGCCGAGCAGAGTGAGCGCGGCGACGAAGGCAGGCAGCGCGACCGGGACGATCATGAAATGGTTCACGGCTCGTCCTCCGGAGGGTCGGGGCGGCCGTCGACATGGTCGGTTCCGGTTTCGAGAAAGGCGCGCAGCGCAAGCACGACGACGAGCGCCGTCATGCCGAACGAGATGACGATCGCGGTCAGCACCAGCGCCTGCGGCAGCGGGTCGGTATAGGCCTCGGCGGCCTTGTCGTAGATCGGCGGCCGGTCGACCACCAGCCGTCCCATCGCGAACAGGAAGACGTTGATCGCGTAGGACAGCATGGCGAGGCCGAGCACGACCGGAAAGCTGCGCCCGCGCAGGCACAGATAAATGCCGGCGGCGGTCAGCGCCGCGATGCCGCTGGCGACGAGCAGCTCCAGGCTCATGGCACCGCCTCCCGGGCGCGGCTCGGGTCGACGTCCATCGGATGCTCGGTGCGCTCGAGCTTCTCCGCGCGCTGGGCGACGTTGGCGAGCCGGGCCAGCGCCAGCATCACCGCGCCGACGACGGTCAAGGCGACGCCGACGTCGAAGGCGATCGCCGTGGCGAGCTCGAACTCGCCCACCAGCGGCAGCTGGAAATGATCGTAGGCGCTGGTCAGGAACGGCGCGCCGAACAGCAGCGCGCCGGCGCCGGTGGCGGTCGCGGCGATGACGCCCCAGGCGATCAGCGCATGCTGGTCGAAGCGGCGGCGCTGGTCGGCCCAGTCGAATCCCGAGGCCATATATTGCATCAGGATCGCGACCGAGAAGATCAGGCCGGCGATGAAGCCGCCGCCGGGCATGTTGTGGCCGCGCAGGAAGATGTAGATTCCGGCGACGACGGCGAGCGGCAGCAGCAGCCGGGTGGCGACGACGAGCATCATCGGGTGGCGCTCGGGCGATCGGATCAGATCGGGCTTCCAGCGGGCGAGCCGGCGGCCGGACGCGCCGCGCACCGCCGTCTCGAGCAGAGCGAAGATGCCGAGCGCGGCGATGCCGAGCACGATGATCTCGCCGAACGTGTCGAAGCCGCGGAAATCGACGAGAATGACGTTGACGACGTTGCTGCCGCCACCGCCCTGATAGCTGTTCGCCAGGTGATAGGCGGAGATCGGGTCGTTCGGCTCGCGCGTCATCACCGCCCAGGCGGCGAAGCCGGTCGCCGCGCCGCCGACGACGCCGATCGCCCCGTCGCGCAGCCGGCGCGGCGTCGAGCTGATCCGCGGCGGCAGCTTGGGCAGCAGGTTGAGCGCGAGCAGCAGCAGCAGGATGGTGACGATCTCGACCGATATCTGGGTGAGGGCGAGGTCGGGGGCCGACAGATAGATGAAGGCCAGCGACACGATCAGGCCGACGACGCTGACATAGACCAGCGCAAGGTAGCGCCGCCGCTGCGACGCGACTACGGCGACGATGCCGGCGAGCAGCGCCAGCCAGGCGACGATAGCGACCGGCGATGCGGGAATCGTCGCCCGCGCCCCGGGCGCGAAGCCGCCGCGCGCCAGGCCCTCGATGCCGAGCAGGATCGCCGCGACGAACAGGATGGCGAGGTAGCGCTGCAGCGAGCCGGTATGAATCGCCGCGCTGGCCCGGAACGCGCCGGCGACGAGCGCGGCGATCGCCCCGTCGAACAGCGCCTTGGCCTCCGGCACCGGCAGCCGCTCCCACAGCCGCTCGGCGGCGCGGTGGCGCCACAGGATCAGCGCGCCGGCGACGATGGCGAACGCGCTCATTGCCAGGGCCGGCGTGAAGCCGTGCCAAATCCTCAAGGCGAAATGAGGCGGCTCGGCGCCGATCACCGCGGTCGCGACGCTCCGCACGAGCGGACCGGCGATCGCGGCCGGGAACAGGCCGATGAGAACGACCGGCACGACGAGCAAGGCCGGCGGCCCCCACAGGCCGATGCCGGGATCGTGCGGCTGTTTCGGATAGTCGGCGCGGCGCGGGCCGAAATAGACGTGGGCGACGTAGCGCAGCGAGTAAGCGACCGACAGCGTCGCCGCGAGCGTGGCCGTGGCCGGCACCAGCCAGGCGAGGCCGCCCCAGACGGTGTGGGCGGCTTCCTCCAGCATCATCTCCTTGGACAGGAAGCCGTTGAGCGGCGGCAGCCCGGCCATCGACGCGCCGGCGAGGATGGCGATCGTCGCCGCGATCGGCATCAGCGTCAGCAGTCCGCCCAGCCGCCGGGCGTCGCGCGAGCCCGCTTCATGATCGACGATGCCGGCGTTCATGAACAGGGCGGCCTTGAAGGCGGCGTGGTTGAGGATGTGAAACACGCCGACCACCGCCGCCATCGGCGTGCCGAAGCCGAACAGCATGGTGAGCAGGCCGAGATGGCTGACCGTCGAATAAGCGAGCAGCGCCTTGAGGTCGTGCCTGAACAGCGCGATCGCCGCCCCGAGCAGCATGGTGACGAGGCCGGTCGTCGCGACCAGGTAGAACCAGGCGTCGGTGCCGGCCAGCGCCGGCCATAATCGCGCGAGCAGGAACACACCCGCCTTCACCATCGTCGCCGAATGGAGATAGGCGCTGACCGGCGTCGGCGCCGCCATCGCGTGCGGCAGCCAGAAGTGGAACGGGAACTGCGCCGACTTGGTGAAGCAGCCGATCAGGATCAGGATCAGCGCCGGCAGGTAGTGCGGCGAGGCCCGGATCGCGTCGCCCTGCGTCAGAATGGTGCTGAGGTCGTAGCCGCCGGCGATGCTGCCGAGGATCAGCAGCCCGGCGATCAGCGCCAGCCCGCCGCCGCCGGTCACCGCCAGCGCCATGCGCGCGCCCTGCCGCCCCTCCTCGCGATCGCGCCAGAAACCGATCAGCAGGAAGGAGGAAAGGCTGGTCAGCTCCCAGAAGACGAGCAGCAGCAGTACGTTGTCGGCAATGACGATGCCGAGCATCGCCCCCTGAAAAAGCAGAAGAAAGGACATGAACCGAGCCATCGGATCACCGGCGGCCAGGTAGAAGCGGGCATAAACGATGATGAGCAGGCCGATGCCGAGGATCAGGCCGGCGAACATCAGCCCCAGCGGATCGAGGAAGAAGTTGGCATCGAGGCCGAGCGAGGGCACCCATTCGATCCGCGTCGTCACGACCTCGCCGGCCAGCACCCGCGGCGCCTGCGCGAGCAGCAGCGCCAGTGCCGCCGAGGTCGAGCCGGCGGCGGCGGCGAGCACGCCGTTGCGGCCGAGCGGCGCCGCCGCGACGACCAGCAGCGCGCCCAGAAACGGAACGGCGGCGAGCAGCGCCAGGGTCATGGCGCCGCTCCCGTCGCCGCGGGCGGGCCGAAGGGAAGCCGAGCGGGCATGCGGCCAACTGGCATCGGAAGCCCGGCCTATCAAGCAAGAAGGGCCGGCGGCCCCGGCGCGCAGGTCCGGGGGCCCGAGCGGGGCCTTGCATTCGCCGGGCCCGGCACTAGGTTTTCGCCGCCCCCCGGGCGGGTATAGCTCAATGGTAGAGCACTAGCCTTCCAAGCTTGTGACGCGGGTTCGATTCCCGCTACCCGCTCCACCTCCCAGCGGCCGATGCCGCAGGAAATTGTGCTCTTCCGGGACAGCTGAAATTCGGCGGTTGATAGTCCTGTCGCAGCTTGCCCTATGGCCGGGTGCGCAGAAAGCGCACCGAAGGGAGATGAACTATGCGCGATCTCACCAGCAGCGAACGGACTTTCGTCAGCGGAGGCGTTTCGAAGAACGCCGGCGGCGGCCCCGGCAATAGCGGCCCCGGCGACAAGAACAGCAGCAACGAGCGCGGCCACGGCGGCGTCCCGCCGAGCTGGGCGAAGTAGTCGCCGTTTTCGGGGCGGCGCCGCCGCCCCGTCCGTTCAGATCGTCCGGCGCGCCGGCTCGGCGACGATCCGCGGCCGCTGGCGCCTGTCGGCGGCGATCCGGCCGCCTTCCAGCCGCAGCACCAGGTCGGCGCGCTCGACCAGCGCCGGCCGGTGCGCGATGACCACGCGGGTGATCGGCAGGCTTGCGATCAGGTCGCCGATCCGGCGCTCGGTTTCGGCGTCGAGATTGGCCGTACCCTCATCCAGGAACAGGGCATCCGGGTCGCGGTAGAGCGCGCGGGCGAGCAGGATGCGCTGGCGCTGCCCGGCCGACAGCGCGGCGCCCATGTCGGTGACCAGGCTCTGATAGGCCATCGGCATTCGAACGATGTCATCGTGGATGCAGGCGAGCTCGGCGACATATTCGATCCGCTTCTGGTCGGGGGTCGGATCGAAGAAGGCGATGTTGTCGGCGAGCGTGCCGGTGAGCAGGTAATCATCCTGCATCACCGCGGCGATGCGGCCGCGCCAGGCGGAAAGCGTGGCGGGGCCGATCGGGACGTCATCGGCGACAATCCGCCCCGCGCCGGGCTCGGCCAGGCCGAGCAGGATGCGCAGCAAGGTCGTCTTGCCGGCGCCGGACGGGCCGACGATGGCGACGAACGCGCCCGATGGAATGTCGAGGTCGACGCCGTCCAGCACCGGCGGCTCG
>Ga0299913_10002268_pt1 | contig 15053 bp, 16 predicted proteins | sample RVTome_9_FD_201360 | JGI IMG/M metagenome (GOLD analysis project Ga0299913, IMG submission 201360) | Soil microbial communities from uranium-contaminated site in the Upper Colorado River Basin, Wyoming, United States - RVT155D38 (version 2) ...
GCGGTCTCGAGGAAGACGAAGAAGCGGGCGAAGTGGACGATCCCCTCCATGTCGGTGTCGGCGAACTCGACGCGCCGGCGGGTGACGAAGTCGCCCATGGGGGGGGTGGGGCGGCTCAGCCGCGCAGCGCGTGCCAGAAGATGCGGGGGAGGCGGGCGACGGAGGGGGCGGCCTCGAAGCGGGCGAGCTCGGCCGAGAGCGGGCCGGCGTGGGCGTGGCTCGTGAACCAGGGTGGCTTCGGGAAGGGGCGGAAGGGGGCGCGGACGACGCTCTTCTGCGGCCGGTCGAAGAGGAAGGTGTTGTGGACGAAGCCGGTGCCCGACTGGATGTCCTCGGGCGGGTGGCCAGGGAAGGCGCCCCAGGGGGTGACGCACAGGGCGTAGCCGACGGCGGCCCAGTGGTTGAGCGAGACGGTGCCGTAGCGCAGGTCGGCCTCGGCGCGGCGGACGGCGGCCGCGGTCTCGGGGTCGGCGAGGGCGTCGGGGTGGACGGTCAGGGTGACGTTGAGCGAGCCCCACAGCCGCTCGTTGGCGAAGTCGACGGCGTGCTCGACGAAGCGGGCGGGGGAGGGGGCGTCGATCGCGACCTCGGCGAAGAGGCCGCAGAAGGCCTCGACCCGGAAGGCGATCTCGTCGTCGGCGTCCGGGTCGAGGCCGCGTAGGAACGCCCACGGCAGGACCTCCCCGGACCGCTCCCCGAAGGTGCGCGCGGCCGGGTGCGCGGCGAGGAAGCGGTCGAAGCGGTCGGCGGCGCCGGGGTAGAAGGCCGGCCGCACCGGGGTCGCGGCGAGGAGGTCGCCGACCCTGTCGAGCAGCTCGTCGCGCTGCGGCCACCCCTTCCAGGTGACGATCACCCGGGTCGCGTTGCAGTTGAAGCCGGCGTTGTTCGCCAGGCTCGAGACGAGGTTCTCGGCCTGGAAGGCGAGGTCGGACGGGGTCCAGGCGGCGGGGACGACGATCCACGGCGAGACGTTCCCGAGCTCGGCGGTGACCCGCTTCGCGAGCCGCCGCTCGCCCCGCGCCTTGCGCCGTGCCCCCTTGTCGCCGGGGCCGAAGACCATCGCCTCGTAGGTGCGGTCGGAGCCGGTGACGTGGATCTCGTCGACGCCGGGGTGGTCGACGAGGTAGGCGCCGACCTCGGCGCCGCCGTAGACGACGCGCACGAAGCCGCGCTCGACGAGGGGGGCGAAGGCGCGCTCGACGAGGGGTCCGAGCGGGTCCTGGACCGGGTGGGACTTGTAGAGGACGACCTGCTTCTCGACGAAGAGCTTGTGGGCCGCGTCCATCGGGCCGATCGACGAGACGTTGCCGGCGCCGAGGACGAGGGCGACCCGCCCGGCCGCGGGAGCGGACGCCTCGCGGTAGGCGGCGGCCTGGTGGTCGGCGAGCCGGCCGGCGGGCACCTCGGGCTCCATCCACACCTCGGCGGTGACACCGGGGAAGAACGCCCGGTCCCAGAGCGAGGCGGGGAAGACCGGGGCGACCACCCGGCCGTCGCGCACGGTCGGCGGGCCGGGCAGACGCGGCGCCGAGCCGTCGGCGAGGTCGCTGAGGCTGTCGCGGAGGAGCCGCAGGTCGCGCAGCACGCAGTACGGCCCGGCGATCCACTCCTCGCCCCGCACCCGGTCCCCGCCGGCGACGCCCTCGACCTCCCGCGAGATCGCCACCCACTCCTCGGCGAGGTCGCGGAAGCCGCGGATCAACGCCTCGAGGAGGCCGATCCGCTCGCCGAGCGGCAGGGCAACCCACTCGTCGCGGTGACGCCGGAGGTCCTCGGCCGCCGCGTCGAGCTCGAGACGCGGCGTGGGCGGCGCGGCGGCGCGGGCCCCCGACGAGTCGGGCTTGCCCTCGGCCCCGCGGGTGGCGGGCGAGTTCAGAAACCCTGCCACCGAGTCGTCACCGACCGGGGACCCGAGGAGCGGCTTGGAGGAGGTCGCGGCGGTCACCGGAGGAAGCTAGCACAGGGGTCCGCGGTACAGTCCACTCCCGGAGGAGCTGCACGCATGGTCCGGATCCGCGACGGTCTCGAGGTCCCCGACGGCGAGCTCTCGTTCGCGACCTCGCGGAGCGGGGGACCCGGAGGTCAGAACGTCAACAAGGTCGAAACAAGAGTTACTTTGTCGTTCGATGTTGCCAGCTCCTCCACCCTCTCCGACGACCAGCGCCAGTGCATCACCGAGCACCTCGGATCGCGCCTGACCAAGGCCGGGTTGCTACGGGTCACCTCGCAGCGCCACCGCTCCCAGGCCGCGAACCGCAAGGCCGCCGTCGAGCGTTTCGCCGAGCTGCTCGCCGACGCGCTGTCCGAGAACCCACAGCGCCGGCCCACCAGGGTGCCCAAGGCGGCCCGACGGCTGCGCCTCGCGGCCAAGCGCCGGCGCTCCCGGGTCAAGCGCGAGCGCCGGAGCCCCCCGCTGTCCGAGGACTGAGAGCGGCGGGCTGAGATCGCGAGCGGGGGTAATAAACCGGTTGTACACTGCCTCTCGGACTCGTTTCCGCTTGAACCTCGTCGCGTAAGGCGAGGGTTTTCATGCCCTGGTCGAACTCGCCCGGCGGTCGTCGGAGTCCGAGCCGGGAAACGGGCCCCGCGACACCGCCCGCCTGCTGTCCCTACGATTCGCCGGAGGGCAGGCGTTGTCGTGGTTCGCGAGCGGCAGTTGTCCGACAAGCGCCGAGCTGGCTGACTGGCGACGCCGGAGCGCAGACGGAGCCCCGTTTCCGAAGGCGATCTCAGCGGGAGCCGGATGGCCAAGGAATCCGACCGGCGAGGCCGTCAGCCCATAGGCCCCGGCGTTCGGGAACGCGAGGATGTCGCCAAGGGCCAGCGCAGGCAACTGGCAGACCTCGACCAGGACGTCGTTGGGGAGGCAGAGACATCCGAGGACATCGGTGGGGGCCGCAGCCGGGTCTCGCGGTTCGAGGACGAGCGGTGGCAGTCGCCGCCGGCGGAGCGCAAGACCGCAGAGATCGGCATGCTGGTGGACGCCGCCGTCGACCACTACCGCCGCGCGACCCTCGTGAACCTGGTGCGCGACGACCGAGGTCAGGTACCAGCCCGCCTGCGCGACCAGGTAGCGTCCGAGTTCGAGCACGATCGTCGCTGGCCCTAGCGAGGACGAGAGCGCGGCGAGCTCAGCGCCGAGCGCGGCGAGGTCGAGCTCTCGGTCGTCGGAGGAATACGGGACGCCCCACCCGCCTCCGAGGTCGAGTATCGCCGGCTCGATCTTCAGGCGCTCCGCCGCCCGGAGCGCAAGCTCCAGGCTGCTGCGCAGGTGACGGATCGCCACGGCCGTGTCGAGTACCTGCGACCCGCAATAGACCTGGAACCCGACCAGGTTCCTCGCGATGTCGTTGTCGAGTCCGCCTGCCGAGACCACTTCCTCGAGCGAGACCCCGAACCGGGAGGAGTGACCCATGGCAACTGCCGCGGTGATCGGAAAGTCAGGGCGGAGCCGAAGAAGCGCGCGGTGCGGACCAGTCGCCAGAAGCCGCAGCTCGTCGATCGAGTCGATGGCCAGCAGGATGCCCGGGAGGTTCCCGATTCGCGCGAGCACAGGCGGTGACTTGTACGGCCCACCGACCAGGATCTGTTCAGGCTGGAAACCGGCTTCGAGGGCGGTCAGGAGCTCCCCGATGGACGCCACCTCGGCCCCGAAACCCCGCTCCGCCAGCCATCCTGCGAGTCCCAGCGAGGGATTGGCCTTGAGCGAGTACAGGATCTGCACCGCCGGCGGGATGTGAACCCGGAGCCGCTCGACCTGGCGACTGAGTCGGGCCAGGTCGTAGGCATAGGTTGGTGTCCCGAAGGTGGCTGCAACCTGCCTCAGTGCCTCGGTCGGCGCGGCCTCAGCCTCCACAGCAGCCCTCGCACGCCCCCGCCGACTCGCGGAAGCCCAGCCGCCGGAACAGACCAACCGCCCTGGGCTGCCTGGGGTCCACCTCGACTTCCATCCTCGTACCGCCGCTCCGCGCGGCGAGGCTCAAGAGGCTGCGGACCAGGGCCTCGCCGACACCGTCACCATGGCGCGGGGGGATCACGCCCAGGCAACCTCCGGCGCAGGTCGCGCCGTTGGCTTGAAGAAAGCCCACTCCCGCGTTCTCGGCGACCAGCCAGCTCGATGCCGCGGCATGCGCCGACGCCCGCTGGTGCAGCCGATCGAAGCAGGACCGCGCCTTGGTTCTCGCAAGGTCCTCGGGTAGCTCGCTGTAGCAGCTGGCGGCGATCAGCGGCACCACGACCTCGCTGACCGCCGCAGGCGGTAGTCCGCAGAGCGTTCGGATCTGGATCCCCTCCGGCGCCGTGTAGTCGCGGTGGTCTTCCACCTCGCGACCGAGCCTGAGGCAGGCCAGCGGCTCGACCTCGACATCGAGGCTCGCTGCCGCCTCGACCAGAGCCTGTTCGACGGCTTCCGGGTCGGCCGCGGCAGCGGTGAGGAAACCGATGTAACAGCTCTGTTCGGGGAACTCGAGGATCACGTCGCCCGGCTTCGCCGTGATCAACACATTGACGATCCCGGGAATGCGCCGGGCGGCCTCGAGACCGCGCACCGCCTGGAGCCGACCCTGCCGCGGAATCGGAAGCATCATGGCTCCCGCGGCACCTTCGCGGGAGCGCGGCCACGGAGGGCGCTCGCCCAGCGCGAGACGGATCAGGAAGGCGTGGAGGTCGTCTTCGACCAGCCACCGGAACGCTCGCGAGCAGGCCCCCCCGATCAGCCTCGCACCCACCTCGAGGACCACCGGCCCGGAACTGGTCAGACGCACCTCGCAATGGGCCGCGCCCGTGGTCAGGCCGAGAGCGGCGACCGCGCACTGCGCGAGATCCTCGACCTGCCCGCGCTGAGGAGGATCGAGCCGGCCCGGTGCAACGTAGATCGTCTCCTCGAAGAACGGTCCCGTCAGCGGCTTCGGCTTGTCGAAGACGGCGAGGACGTTCGGCTCACCCGCGGAGAGCAGCAACTCGACCGAGACCTCCGTGCCGTCGAGGTAGCCTTCGACGAGTTGCTCGGCATCCGGCCGGCCGCCGGTGTCCAGTCCTTGATCCACGACCAGCCGGCGGAGACGGCGGTAGGCGCCCCGCAGCTCATCCTCGGAATCGGCGCGGCTCACTCCCTGGCTGGCCGAGCCGCGGACGGGTTTGACCACGACTGGATAGCCGCCCGCCGCGGCCCAGGCGACCGCGTCGTCTTCATCCCCTGCCAGCTTCCAAGGCGCGCACGGCACGCCAGAGGCGTCGAAGCGTCGCTTCATCGCGACCTTATCGCGAGCCGACTCGGCGGCCTCGACCGGATTGCCAGGCAGGCCCAGAGCCGCAGCCACCTGCGCGGCCACCGGTGCAGCCTGGTCGTCGTACGCGACGACCGCGTCGAGTCCGCCGCCGGATCGTAGCTCGTCGGCGGCGGCGATCACCGCCTCCCGCCGCCCGAGGTCTACCGCCCGAAACTCATCGACCAGGCCCTCACACGGACCGCACGGCGGTTTCGCGGCGAACGCGACGGTGGCACAGCCCAACCGTTTGGCCGCCCGCAGGGGATCCTCCGGGACGCATGCCTGGGAGCCGTAGAGGAACAGGACGCGTGGCATCAGGCGAACTTGGCCTTCTGGCCCTCGTAGAATCGCTGCATGGCCGCGTTGGCGCCGACGGTCACGTTCAGGCGCTCGAGAAACGCCGCGATCTGATCGCCCGGCACCACCGCCAGCAGCCGGTCGCCGCCGACCTCGGTGAAGGTTCTCATCCCCATGCAGCCCAGCGACAGCGTCGCGCACCGACCTTCGAGTGCCACCGGCAGCGCCGCACAGGCGGGCCGGCCATAGGCCGCGGGCGGACTGCCGGGGGACCAGCGGCTGATGCCCGATGCTTCCCCGAACAGCATCGCCTGGTGCGGCGCGAGCCACATCAGGACGACGTCTGGCTCGAGCGGAAACTCGGCCAGCGGTCCATAGACGATCCCGCGGTGCGGCCCTTTGACCGACGGGATCGCTGCCGCCTCGTCGGACCCCAGGTAGTTGCACCCGCACATCTCTCCGACGAGCCCCTGGAGTTCCTCCTGGAGGTTGGCCGGCAAGTCGAAACCCATGACCATCGCACCGACCGGACAGTTGAAATGCGCCGAGTCGGGAGCGTAGAGGACCTCCCTCTCAGCGTGGCGCCAGAAGGTGCACGCCGAGGGAACCTCAGCGCCCGATGTCGCGACGTCATCCGGCGGGTCATGGACGAAGGCGAGAGCGACCGGCGGGCTCTCGAGGTGCAAGGCGGATTCGATACCACGGGCGAGCTCGGCATAGCGCATCGGGGTCCTCCCGGTGTTCGACAGTGGTCGGAAGCGCGAGCCGCGGTCTGCTCTCTCTTGAAACCGTCAAATGGGAGCCAACTGCTCCTCGCTCGGCTCCGCTCAGCAGTACCAGGGCTCGCTCAGGTACGGCACCGCGGCGCGAGGAGGAGCTTGGTTCAGGTGTGCGACCGCCAGACGCTCGGACACCGCACCGTCATAGGCGGACACCGCGGCTTCCCAGACCCGGGCGAGCACGGCCCGGCGGTTCAGTCCCTCGGACTGACTCTTGCGGACGATGTCCAACACGGTTTCGCAGAGCCGGTCGACGCGCGGGTCCGGATGGACCCAGCTGTGGAACAGGGCTTCCTTGTCGTAGCGCTGGACGACCTCGTGGGTCTCGGCCAGGTCGAGCAGGCGGGAGCCCGCTGGAATGAGTAGGCGAATGGCGTACTGGATCGGTGCGACGTTGTCGATCAGGTCGAGCTCGACCAGTAGCTCGAGCAGGTCGAGGTAGCCCCGAAGAGTGGTCCAGGGCGTGAACGTGACGAAGGTCGGATTGAGCGTCAGGCCGATCTCGCGGAACCGGCGCACAACCTCGATGAAGTCGTCCCGCGTGTGGCGCTTGTCGAAGATCTCCAGGATCTTCGGGTCGACCGACTCGACCGCGCTGGTGACGAAGGCACAGCCGGTGTCGCGGAGCAGCGGCAGGAGCTTGGCGTGCTGTCGTAGGTGCTCGATCTTGATCGTGACGTCGTAGCTGATCTCGGGAAACTCGCTGTGCAGCGCCTCGACGATGGCGACGGCATGCGTGGGTCCGTTGAAGAAGTCCGGATCGCCGAAGGTGATGTGCTCGGCTCCCGCCCGGACCTGTTGGCGGATGTCTTCAAGCACGACATCACGCTGGACCACCCGGAAGTTGCCTTTGTACACCGGAACGATGGGACAGTGCCGGCACAGGTGCTTGCATCCCCGGGTCGCCTCGGTGTAGCCGACGGTGCGCCGAATCCCCGGCGCGACCTCGAGAAAGGCGTAGCGCTCCAGGGAGGGCAGGCCGGAACGGCTCGGCAGCTTGAAACGCTGCCGCCCGAGCGACACGACCGGCTCCGGTTGGGCCGCGTCGTGGTCGTCGCCGGCCGCGAGGCGGGCTGCCAGCGAGGCCAGTCCTGCCTCGAACTCGCCGCCCAGGATCGTGTCCGCTCCGAGCTGGCGCAGGTACGGCTCGTTGACCGGTGCATAGAGACCATAGAAGCAGAGGTGCGCCGCCGGGTTGATCCGCTGGACGCACTGGACCGTCGAGACGGCGAGCCGGGTTGCCGTGTGCATCGGGACATAGAAGGCCACCAGGTCGGCCTCCTGCACTGAGGCCTCGTCGAGCTTCTCCACGGCGAGGTCGAGGCACCTCACCGACGCACCGATCGACTCCAGCCACGCTGCGGGCGAGGCAAGACCGAACGGCTGCCGGCCCAGCTCGTAGGTGGAAACGAGAACGACACGGAGGCCGTGAGCGTCGGCCACCGGCGGCGCTGGCACTGGCTCGGTCACGGCGATACCCGGCCCAGAGGTGGGCACCTCAGCAGACGCAGGCCTTCTTCCCTTCCGCGCACTGAAGCGCCGCCCCGAAGCGCCAGTGGCTGACCCTGCCGGTGACGCACGAGGCGATGCACGCCGCTCGGGCGAGCTCCTCCTCGCTGACGCCGGCCCGCCGAGCCTCGACGATGTGGCCGGCCGCACAGTCGCAGCCGCTCGCGAGGCACGCGGCGAGGGCGACCAGGTGATCGGTCTTGGCGTCGAGCGCCTGGGCCTGGACCCTGGCGAACGGCTCGCGGCCCGCCGTCTCGCCGAGCAGCGACACGAAAGCACTCTGCGACGTCAGTCCGCTCGTGCAGGCGCTGTGACAGGCGGCGCAGCGGATCTCCTCGAAGCTCGCCCCCGCCTCGCGGGCGAGGCTGAGGCTCTCTCGAGCCTGGGATGCGTCGCAGCGAGCGAGCTGGGCCGCCAGGGTGATCAGGTGCGTCGTCTTGGGCGGTAGCGTGTCCGCCGAGCAGGTATCGAAGATTCGGTTCAGCTTCTTTGAGGCTTTCACGGGCATTGCTTCGATCTCCTTTCAGGCATCGGGTTGCCATTCCGGTTGTCCCCCCTTGGATTCACCTACCGTCGCCATCGAGCTCGGCGAGCACCGGGCACTCCGCCGGGGACACCTCGCTATCGCAGGATTCCACCCACGCCACCAACTGTTGCCGCATCTCCCGCAGGCTCAGCATCCTCCGGTCGAGGTCGGCGATCTTGGCCTGCAGGTGCTGCCGAACTTCGGCACAGGGGTTTCTGCCCCCGGCGCGCCTGTCCAGCAGTTCCTGGATCTCGCGCAGGGAGAAGCCCACAGCCTTTGCGCGCCGGATGAATAGCAGACGTCGGACACTGACGGAGGCGTATTGGCGATAGCCCGACTCGCTTCGCGGCGGCTCGCGCAGCAGACCTTTGCGCTCGTAGTAGCGGACGGTCTCGACGCCGACTTGCGCGCGACGCGCCAGCTCGCCGATCGAGATCGTGCGCCCGGCCATCGATGTCCCCTCGCTATTCAGCATGCGGTAGTTGTGTGGAGTCGCTTCTTCCTTATTTTCACGATGGTACACCCAGTACCTTGGTACGGAGTCAAGAGCTCTAGATGCGAGCTCAGCTACGATCGGGATGAACGGCCCGACGTATTTCGCCACGGGCTCGGGTCAGAGGAGGCGACAATGACGAAGAAGCACCTGACGGCTGCGGCGGTCGCGGGGACGATCCTTCTCGGCGGAGCCGCGACTCTGGTCGCGATGCGACAGGAGTCTGCGGCCGAGGTCGTCGAGGGCCGCGACTACGAGGCTCTGGACGAGCGACTCGAACCGTTCCGCTCGGACTTCAACGCCGCCTCGGATCACGTGCGCGCCGTGTTGTTGGTGGGCCCCACGTGAGGGGGATGTCTTCGGGGGGTCTCCGAAGTCGACAGAGCGTTGCTCGAGGAAACGGACCTGCCCGGTCTGCGGGTCTTCGCCGTGTCGTCGAGCCAGCTCGGAGCGGAGGCGAGGCACATCGCCAACGCCATCGAGCGGATGAACGACCCGCGCGTCAGGCACTATTGGGACGAGGAGAAGAGGGTCGGCACGGCGGTCATGCCGCTTCTCGAGGGCCTCGACACGCCCGCGTGGGACGTCTGGCTACTCTATTCGCCCGGCGTGACCTGGGAAGACGCGGGCGCTCCCGCTCCTGATTGGTGGGAGCACCAGCTCAACGCGCTCTGGGACCGACACCCGGACCGACGTCTCGAGGCGGAGCGCCTCGCGGCCAAGGCCGTGGAGCTGACACGCTCCGCCGAGCCGTAGCGTCGCGCTGCGATCCAGGGCTTCAGGCGGGTTACCGCGGGGCGGGCAGTTTAGGGTCGTGCCCAGGATCGGATTCGGGCGCCGCAGCAGCAGTGCGCGACTCGGGGAACGATGAAGCGCTTCAAGGTCACCACCTCCTTTCCGATTCCGGTTGCTCGGACTTCCATCCTGGGCGTCATACGCTGGCTCAACCGCCGGTTCTCTGGATGACCGTCAGGTTGGCGAGGACGGTCTCCTGGTCCTTGAAGCCGACGAGCTTCTTGCGGACCTTGCCGTCCGCGTCGACGAGCAGGTAGGTGGGCACCAGGTGGCTGCCGACGACCTCGCCCAGCGGGTCGTCATCGTGGACCCAGATCGCGTACTGGGGTGCGAAGTGGGGTACCCAGCCACCGACGTCTTCGACCGGACCGCTGTTGACGACCACGCCGACGACCTGCAGCCCCCCCGCGCCATAGCGGCGGTGGAGTTCCTGAAGGATCGGGAACGTGTCCATCGAGTGGCTGCAGTGCACCGCCAGGAACGCGACAACCGCCGGCCGGCCGACGAGGTCGGTGGAGCGGACCCTCTGCCCGGTGAGCGTGCGCGCCTCGAAGGCCGGCAGGGCGAAGTCCTCGTAGGTCTCGCCGTCGGCCGCCTTCTCGCGCTCGTAGAGCGCCAGCAGATCGCCGGTGGCGGTGGTCAGGTTGCCCCACAGCGAGCAGGCGCCGTAGTCGCTGCAGCGGTGGTCGCCGAGCAGCCGCTCGCCCCGGGGGTCGGCGGCGAGCTTGGCGACCACCGCTTGCCGCAGCGCCGCCGTGTCGACCTCCGAAGGCACGACGCCGGTGGCGCCTTCGATCTCCTCGCCCGAGGGGATCTCCCCGGTGGTGGCGCTCTGCATGCCCTGGACGTCCAGCACGACCGTCTCGACCGCCGGCTCCGGCGTCGCCTCCTCACCCCGCTCATTCGCGGCATGAACCAGCGCGCTGACGCCGACGAAACCGGCGACGAAAAGCCCGAGTACGACGACTCTCTTCATCCTCCTTTCTCGACCACGGCGACCCTGAACGGCCCCGACGAGGCGACGAACTTACCGGGGCTTCGCACACGGGCGCATGTGCCGAAGGTCACAACTTGAGGTTATGACTTTCGGCACGGGGACGCGTGGTCCGCCCGTCTCTACAATCAGGGGGATGAAGGACCCGCTTCAGCAGGGACGACGCTTTCTGCGCGCCGCCGGGGTTTCGGCCTGGATCGTCTCCGGCGCACCGGCCGTGCTCGCGGTTCTCGGCTGGTTGCCCGCGCGCGACGCGGGCGCGCCGCCTTGGGAACGCTTCGCCGTCTGGTCGGGCGCCGCGGTCGTGTTCGCGGCCGCGTTGGCGGCTATAGCAACCGCGAGATCGCCAACGCCCTCCACCTCGCCGAGGGTACGTCAAGAACCACCTCTCGAGCGTCCTCTCCAAGCTAGGAGTCCGCGACCGCACCCGGGCGGTGCTGAAGGCCGTGGAGCTGGGCATTCTCGGGTAGAAAGGGTGCAGCCACACGACGGCCTCGCCGATGAGAGATCAACCGGCAACCGACCCATGGACGTATCCCCCCTGGGGGGATATGATGCGACCGCAACGGGAGGCGACATGAAACCGGCGACCGAGCTTTCGACGCTTCACCCGGCGGGCACCGGCTATCTGGATCCCGCTTCCAAGCAGGCGCTGCGTAACCGCCTCGCCCGCCTGGAAGGGCATCTGGGAGCGGTCGGGCGGATGCTGGACGAGGGCCGGTGCGCGGACGAAATCCTGCTCCAGGTCGCGGCCGTGCGAGCGGCGCTCAACCGCTTCGCCGCCGTCCTGCTCGAGCACGAGCTGCGGACCTGCATCGACACGTGTATGGAGGGCGATCCGACCGAGCGTCTCGACAGAGTGAGCCGGGTGCTTGCCACCCTGCTCAAGCAGAGCTGACGTAGGGACGATGCAGGAGACCAGACAGACCGCCCTGTTGGGAGGCGGCGCACTCCTCGCCGCCATCGGTGCCTCGCTGTGCTGCATCCTGCCGATAGCGGTCGCGCTGATGGGAGTCGGCTCAGCCGCCCTCGGCGCGAGGTTGGAACCGTATCGACCCTGGTTCGCCGGACTGACGATCGCGTTTCTGGGCTTCGCGTTCTACCGGGCCTACCGGCCCGAGCGCTGCGGGCCCGGTGAGAGCTGCGCGCCGCCGTCCCGCCGCCGTCGTCAAAGGGTCCTGCTCTGGGTCGTTGCCGTCATCGCCCTCGCCCTGATCGCCTTTCCCTACTACGCGCCCTGGCTCTGGTAATCCGTCGCGACAAGGAGCATCCGATGACCAAGAAGTTCGTTACAGCAGTGATCGTCTTGGCGGTGCCGCTCGCCCTGGCTGCCGCAGCGTGGTCGGTTCGGTCCGTGGCCGCGGAGGGTAAGACCGCAACCATCACCTCGGTGTTCAAGGTCGACGGCATGACCTGCGGCGGCTGTGAAGTCGGCGTCGAGATGAAGGTCGGCAAGCTCGACGGTGTCGAGCGCGTCGAAGCCTCGTATCGCGACGGTACGACGGAGGTCGCCTACGACCCCGGCAAGGTCATGCCGGAGACGATCGCTGCCGCAATCGAAGAGCTGGGCTACAGTGCCGAATTGCTCGAAAGCACGGACGGAGAGAAGACCACGACGCGGAACCCGCTAGCGGGCCTGCTCGACTGCTGCTGAGGTTTGGTCGGCGGGACACCCCGGGGACGATGGCACTCGAGATCGCAATCCTCGGCGCCGGCTCGGCCGCCTTCGCGGCGGCCTTGCGCGCCGTCGAGGAGGGGGCTCGGCGCGTTATCCTGATCGAGGCCGGCACCCTCGGCGGTACCTGCGTCAACGTCGGCTGCGTGCCATCGAAGATCCTGCTGCGCGGCGCCGATCGCGCTTTTCGCCAGCGCGACCATCCGTTCGCGGGCGTCAGCCGTCAAGGACCGACGATCGACCGACGGGCGATGGTCGCTCAGCAGCAGAGTCGCGTCGATGAGCTGCGCCTCGTCAAGTATGCTGATCTCCTGGTGGCAGATTCGAGGATCGAACTGCTGCGGGGCTTCGCGTCCTTCAAGGACCGGCAAACGTTGACCGTGGACCGGGCGGGGGGTGGCCGGGCGACCTTGCGGCCGGACCGAATCCTGATCGCGACCGGCGCTTCACCACGAGTTCCGGCCATCACGGGCCTCGTCGACACGCCGTACGCGGCTCACCCCGCCGCCTCCACCGCCACGCGCCGTTCAATCTCCTCCAGCGCCGCTGTCGAGAGATCAGAGACCGGTAGGACTACACCGCCGCGGAATACCTGCACCGTCACCAGGGTCCGGCCAGAATCTGAACAAGGTCGAGAGCCGGGTGACCCTGCGCTGGCGGCCGGCGGAGTCGGTGGCGCTCGACGAGACCCAGAAGGCGCGGCTCGCCGAGGTGCTGGCGACGCGGATCACCAAGGACGGCGTCCTCCACGTCACCAGCCAGAAGCACCGCACCCAGGCGGCGAACCGCGACGCCGCCGTCGCCCGCTTCGCCGAGCTCGTCGCCGACGCGCTCGAGACCGACCCCGAGCGCAAGCCGACGAAGCTGCCCCGCCGGGCGAAGCGGCGGCGGCTGACCGAGAAGCGGCGCCGCGGCGAGGTCAAGAGCCGCCGCGGCGCGGTGACCGACTGGCCGGAGTAGTCTGGAGCCGGCGGCGGCAGCGCACGCTGCGGCCGCCCGTCAGCCCGAGCGCCCCGAGGAATCGCCGCCGAGCGCGGCGTGGCGGAAGCAGTCGACCGTGTGATCGTTGACCATGCCGACCGACTGCATCAGCGCGTAGCAGATCGTCGGCCCGACGAAGCGGAAGCCGCGGCGTTTGAGGTCGCGGCTCATGGCCGTCGACTCCGGGGTTTCGGCGGGAACCTCGGCGAGGGTGAGCCGGCGGTTCTGCACCGGCTCGCCGCCGACGAAGCTCCACAGGTAGGGCGCGAAGGAACCGCGCTCCTCGACGACGGCGAGGAAGGCGCGGGCGTTGGTCACCGCGGACTCGACCTTGGCGCGGTTGCGCACGATCCCCGCATCGGCGAGGCGGCGATCGACGTCGGCCGGCCCCCAGCGGGCGATCCTCCCGGCGTCGAACCCCTCGAAGGCCCGGCGGTAGCCCTGGCGGCGCTCGAGGATGGTCCGCCACGACAGCCCCGCCTGCGCCCCCTCGAGGATCACCATCTCGAAGAGCTTGCGGTCGTCGTGGACCGGCACCCCCCAGTCCTCGTCGTGGTACGCGATCATCGCCGGGCTCGCGCCGGCCCAGGCGCAGCGTGTCGGGCTCTCGTCCATGGCGGGCGAGCCTACCCGACGGCGGGCGGGCCCGGTGCACACGGAGCTGCCGGCGACCGGTAGACTTCGGCGCCCGGCGGCTGGCGATGCGCCCCCCGGCCCTCGACGCCACGCACCGGCCGGCATCGCTCGATCCCTTTGTGGAGGAACCTTCGTCCATGACCTTCTCGCGCACTGCCCTCGCCCTCGGTCTCTCGATCCCGCTCGCCCTCGCGGCGTCCGCCCAGCCGGCCGGCGACGCCCGGCCGGGCGCCGACCCCCCGGCGTCGGGTCGCCTCGGCGACCGGGTGGCGCCCGAGTTCCAGCGCGTCCTCCTCGATCTCGACCCGGCCCGCGACGACTACTCGGGCACCGTCCACGTGGATCTCACCGTCCGCGAGGCGACCGACCGGTTCCGCGTCCACGCCGAGGAGATGGAGCTGCGCGGGGTCAGCCTCGAGACCGCGGCGGGGGAGCCGGTCGAGGTCAGCCACCGGGCCGCCACGGCCGGCTCGGTCGAGATCGTCGCCGCCGCGCTGCTGGCGCCGGGCGCGTACAGCCTCGAGATCGCCTTCGCCAACGAGTACGGGACCCGCGCGACCGGCCTGTACAAGAGCGTCTTCCAGGGCGATCCGTACCTGTTCACCCAGTTCCAGGCGGTCGACGCGCGGGAGGCGTTCCCGGTGTGGGACGAGCCGGGCTTCAAGATCCCGTGGCAGCTCGTCCTGACGGTGCCCGAGGGCCTGCTCGCGGTGTCCAACGCGCCCGAGCTCGCCCGCACCACCGCGGACGGCCGCACCACGGTCACCTTCGCCCGCACCCAGCCGCTGCCGAGCTACCTGCTGGCGATCGCCGTCGGTCCGCTCGAGACGGTCGAGATCCCCGGGCTCGAGGTCCCGGCCCGGGTCGTCGTCCCGAAGGGGCAGACCGGCCTCGCCGGCGCCGCCGTCGAGTCGACGCCGCCGATCCTCCGCGCGCTCGAGGCCTGGTTCGGCACCCCGTACCCGTACGCCAAGCTCGATCTCATCGCGGTGCCCGACTTCTGGCCCGGCGCGATGGAGAACGCCGGGGCGATCACCTTCGCCGACGACGTGCTCCTGGTCGACCCCGAGGCGGCGTCGCTCGGCGACCTCCGCTCGCTGA
>Ga0299913_10002269_pt1 | contig 15052 bp, 14 predicted proteins | sample RVTome_9_FD_201360 | JGI IMG/M metagenome (GOLD analysis project Ga0299913, IMG submission 201360) | Soil microbial communities from uranium-contaminated site in the Upper Colorado River Basin, Wyoming, United States - RVT155D38 (version 2) ...
TGGCGTCGGGAACCTCCGCTTTGGTGTAGAGCTTGCGGGCATGGCTGGACACGGCGGCGACCGGCCCCAAGAGGTACTGGAGGTTGTCGGCGTGATGAACCCCGAGCTGGATGAGGGCGCCTCCAGGGCTCTTGTCGGCGAACCATCGCCAGGTGTCGGTGGTCAATTCGAGACCACGCTCGTTGGAGAAGTTGGCCTCGGCCAGGGACACCTGTCCGATCTTGCCGGTCTCGATCCACTGCTTCATGGCCCGGTGCCCTCCGAGACGGCGGGCGCTGTGCCCAACGGCGAACGGCTTCCCGGCGGCAGAGGCGGCCCGGGCGATCGAACCGGCGTCTTCCATGGTGTGGGCGATCGGCTTGTCGGTGTACACCGCCTTGCCGGCATCGAGGCTCTCCAGGATGACGCTCTTGTGGGTGTCGTTGGGCGTGGTGACCAGCACACCTTCGACCTCGGGATCGGCGAGAAGCTCGTCGAGCGACCCTGCTGCCCGGGAGACCCCGAACTCCTCCTGGAACGCCGACCGGCTTTCGGATGAGCGTGAGAAACAGCTCACCAACTCGATCACGTCCCCACGCTGTGCCCCCCTTGCGAGCACACGCGCCCAACGTCCCAGTCCGATCGATGCCAGCTTCACCGGCTCAGTCATCGTCTTCCTCCTTCGGGTATTCCAGGAGCGTGTCGAGCTCCTCGATGTTGTTGGCAAAATCGTCGTGGGGAAAGAAACAGACCAGCGACATGCGCTCGCCGGGGGCGGCCAGCGTGGCGTGCGGAGTCCCGGGGGGGATGCGATACCACGAGCCCGGTTCGACGGGGTGGAATACCCCATTGATCCACACCCGGCCCCGGCCCGCCACCACGTGAACGATCTCTTCGCTCTTTGGATGGAGATGCGGAGACCTCGAGTCGACGGGCTCGATCACCACCTGACGGACAGTCGACTCCCCCCGACCGGCAGCCCGGAACGGGTCGGACGTGGTCCTGCCCGGAAAGTCGCGAAAACTCAGCTCGCCAGGACCGACGACGGTCACCGGTGGTCTCTCCGCAGCTTCAGGATCGACTCCACGGTGGTGGCGATCTCGTCGGCCACGGTCTTGGCGAACTCGGCTGCCCGTCCCTCATCCGCCCATGCCGGGTTTCCGTACCAACCCTCGTCTGCGATCTCGGTGACGTCGGTGATGTACCCGTAGACCTCTTTGGAGCGGCGCATCGCATCCAATTCGTCAGCCCCGTCCGGTCTGGTCGGTTCGGTCACCCGGTCGGCCCGCACCAGATCGGGGTCGTAGGCGAGCACCGCGAGAGTCTCGATTCCGCCGCCGTGGGTCAGTTCTCCACCTTCTGGCTCGTAGACCCGTTGCGCGGTGTAACAGGCGTGAGCGGTGACCACCAGCACGTCCTCCCGGGACTGGAGATCGGTAGCCACAGCATCGAGGGAGGCGATGTTTCCCTCGTGCCAATTGACGAAGACAAAAGTGGAGGCACCCATGGCCACCATCTCTTCACAGACGTTCGACAGGTAGCTCTCGAAGACCTCGCGCCGTAGTGAGATGGTGCCGGGGTGACCGGCGTGAATGGGAGTCACGCCATATTGGCCGACAGGGACGGTGATCCCGTCGAGACGCTCCGCCAGCTCGTCGGCAACGAGGTCTGCTGCGATGGTGTCGGTGCCGCAGGGCAGATGGGGCCCGTGCTGTTCGATGCTGCCGAATGGCATCACCACCACGCCGGAACGGCCGATCAACTCTGCTACGTCAGGCGAGGTGAGGTGGTAGATCGAACGGTTGGTCATCACTGCCCGACCTGTGCCGTGTCCGGGGACACCACGGTGTGGAGCGGCTGCTCTCCGTCGAGGATGCGGCGGGCTTCGGCGGCCGCCTGACGCCGGAGCGCCAACTCGCTCTCTTCGGTGTACCACGACATGTGTGGTGTCAGGATGACCCGGTCGGCAACGGGCGCGAAAACCGTCACATCCGGTGGTTCCTCTTCGAAGACATCGAGGGCGGCGAAGCCGGGTCGATTCTCCCCGAGCGCCGCGACCAGGGACTCGGTGTCGACCAGGCCGCCGCGAGAGGTGTTGACGATGATCGAGCCCTCCTTCATGGTTCCGAACTCGTGGGCTCCCAGCAGGTAGCCGCCGGCAGGTGGTGGGACATGGAGGGTGACGACGTCCGAGCTGGCGATGAGATCAGCTGCGGAGACGAGATGAGCACGGACGTTTTCGAGTTCCGCGGCGATATCGATAGCGCTGATTGCCGGATCGGAGACGAGAAAGTCCTCGAAGCCGACCCCTGCAAGCATTTCCGCGACCCGCCGCCCGATCCGCCCGAAGCCGAGGATGCCCACCGTCAGCACCTCAGGAAGATGCAGCGGTCGCAAGCCGGCAATGCCCCATGACCCCTGGCGAAGCATGCGATCGGCTGAGGTGAGACGTCGGAGCGAGCCCAGAATCAAAGTGACTGCGTGGAGGGCGACGGCGTTTGTCCCGTAGTCGGGGACATTGACCACCCACATGCCCAACGAGCGGGCACTTTCGAGATCGATCCCGTCGACTCCGACGCCGAGACGCACGATGCCGTGCGCGCCCAGTGCCTCCAGAGTCTCCGCATCGAAACGAGGCGCCGCACCCACCAGGATCACATCGGCCCCCCCGGCGACCTCGACGATGTCTTCTCTGCTCCCGCCCCACCCCGAGACGAGGTCGACATCACCGAGGACATCGGTCTCGACACCGAAATCCCCGAATCTCGTTCCGAGAATCGCCACCCGGGGTCGTCTGGAGTCCACAGTGGCCGAGTGTAGGGGAGCAAACGTTTGCGGAGCAACCAGCCTGCCGGGTCGCAAACGATTGTAGAGCGGGGCAGGAAAGGCTATAAAGGGCAGGCGTGGCCACCATCCCATCCTTCCCGCCGATCTCCCATCTTCGTCTCGAGGACCACCGTTTTGTGATCGGCAACGGGCGCTATGTGGCAGACATCGCACCAACGGAGACGGTCCACCTGGCCTTCGTCCGTAGCACCGAGGCACACGCCCGGATCACCGCCATCGACGTTGCGGCCGTGGACTCTCCCGAGGTCCTTGGCGTGTTCACAGCCGAAGACCTCGATCTCGAAGATATCCCCGGCGACAGCCTGGCGATAGCAGCACCGGAGTTTTCCCGGCCCCATCTCGCCTCGGAAAAGGTGCGCTACGTGGGCGAGCCGGTCGTGGTCGTGGCCGCGACCTCGATTCATGCAGCCGTGGACGCCGCCGATCTGGCCTGGATCGACTACGAGCCTCTCCCCGCCGTGGTCGACCCCCGGTCGAGCGTCGAAGACAACGTGATCCTCCACGAACGCGCGGGCACGAATGTGGTCAACCGATCCGAGCTGAGCACCGACCCGGCCCGGGAAGGGTACGAGGTGGTGGCCGAAGTCGAGCTCGTCAATCAGCGACTGGCGCCAAACTCCATCGAGCCCCTGGTGATGCTGGCCATTCCCGAAGAGGACGGACGACTGTGGGTCTATGTCAGCCACCAGCGACCACACGGCATCCGGGCGCGACTCTCCAAGCTGCTTTCCATCGACGAGGACCAATTGCATGTCGTGGTTCCCGACGTCGGCGGAGCATTTGGGATGAAGGGGATGACGTACCCCGAGTACACATTGACGGCGGCGCTCGCTCTGCGTCTCGGACGACCTGTGATGTGGGCCGAGCGGCGTCGCGAGCATCTCAGTGGCGGAACCCACGGACGCGGCTCAGTACACAAGGTGAAGCTAATGGGCGCTTCAGACGGCCACATCGAGCGGGTGGAGATCGATGTGCTCGCCGACGTTGGCGCCTACCCCCACAATGGCACGTCGATCCCCATGTTCTCCCGTCTCGTTGCGGTCGGTCTCTACGACATCCCGAGTGTGTCGGTGACGACGACGTCGGTCGTCACCAACGCCGCTCCCACCGGCTCCTACCGCGGCGCCGGACGACCTGAGGCGGCGTATGCCATCGAGAGGGCGATCGATGCTTTCGCCCGCACCGCTGGCCTCGATCCGGTGGAGGTGCGTCTCACCAACTTCATCCCGTCTGACGCCCTCCCCCATCGCACCGCTACCGGCGCCATATATGACTCCGGGGACTACGCCGCCGCCCTGGGACGTGCTGTCGACCTCGTCGGGCTCGACGAGGTGCGGGCCGACCAGCGCGACCGCCTGGCAGGTGGGCGGGACCCGATCGGAGTGGGTTTCGGAGCTTTCGTCGAGCGAGCCGGAGGCGCGGTGGACGCCGGGGAGTACGGACGTGTCGAAGTCGACAGTGAGGGGCTGGCGACGGTCCGCACCGGTTCCGCGTCGTCGGGCCAAGGACACGAGACGGTGTGGGCGCAGGTAGCGGCAGCAGCCCTCGGTATGGATCCAAAGACGGTGACGTACGTGGCGGGCGACACTGACGAAGTGGCACGAGGGGCCGGCACCTTCGCCAGCCGGTCGGCGCAGATCGGCGCCGCCGCGATCTGGCGGACCGCTCACGTGGTGCGAGACCGTGCCATCGAGCTGGCGGCCGACCTTTTTGAGGCTTCCCCCGTCGACGTGGTTTTGGAGGACGGCGAGTTCTCCATCGTCGGAGTCCCTGGAACCGAGAAGTCTTGGCCGGAGGTGGCGGCGGCGGCCGAGGACCGTGGCATCGACCTCGCCGCCGAGGATTGGTTCGTACCAGGTGCCCAGACCTTCCCCTATGGGGTTCACGTCGCAGTCGTGGAAGTCTCTCTCGAGACCGGTGAGGTGCGGCTCGATCGCATGGTGGCGGTGGACGACTGCGGGAACGTGCTCAATCCGATGCTCGTTGAAGGCCAACTCCATGGCTCCCTGATGCAGGGGATCGGACAGGCGTTGTACGAAAGGGTGCAGTATTCGGAGGACGGCCAGCTGCTCACTTCGACGTTGATGGACTACGAGATGCCGCGGGCCTCCGATGCCCCGCCGATCACATCGGACAGGTTGGTCCACCCGGCGCCGTCGAATCCCCTCGGGGTGAAGGGAACGGGGGAGGCGGGTTGCATCGGTGCCCCGCCGGCAATCGTCAACGCCGTGCTCGACGCCCTCGCCCCCTACGGCGTAACCAACCTCCAGATGCCCCTCACACCGTCAACGGTGTGGACCGCCCTGCGCGCGGCCTCTCGAACCTAATGCTGTAGGGGCCAAATACGGTCCCTGGGGCGTCTCATTCGCACTGCACCACGGCTTCGGCGCGTATCAGACGCTGTAGGGACCGAATACGGTCCCCACAGCATTAGGTTCGCTAGACCGAAACCGTGATCGTCGGCAAGGGTGCCAGACGGAAACCGATTTGGGTGCCGGGTTGGAGGGGGAGAGGGGGGGTCACCGAGCCCATGATGACGACCTCACCGGCGCGAAAACGCTCCCCGAAAGCGTCCAGGAGCCGGGCCGTGTGAGCCAGAGTGGAGACGAGCTCCCCGGTCAGGGCCTCCAGGTCGGTGACGACCGCCTCCTCGTAGCCGTCCCGGGTGACGTGGGCCTCGAGACCGATGATGTCGACCCCGACGCGTCCCGACCCGGCGTCATCGACGATTACCGCCCGGTGGAATATGTTCCCGGCGACAATCTCCGCCATGTTCTCCGGGGGAGGATGGACATCAGCGAGCTCGATGGCAGGTGCAACGGCAGCCACCGACTGGCCGGCCTGATCGGGATCGTCTACGTCGGAACCGAGAAACACGGCTATTTCGGGTTCAGCAACCGGCTTCCGCCAACCCTCGACGGAGATTGTGGCCCCCGGGAAATGTCGTCGGGATGCTGTGAGGAATCCCACCAGAGGTCCGGGGATGGCGAACTTCTCCAGCCAGGTCAGGGCGCCGAACCCGAGCTTCCAGCCGATAGTTCTCTCGCCGTCCTCGATCAGCTCCGCTCGACGCGCCAGCATCCGTCGCATCCCATCCTGAACATCTGGCCTCTCGATCCATGACTCGGTCACGACCGGATGTCCACCTCATACCCGGTGTCCTCGAGGGCTCCTGCACCGCTCCACCCCCAAACCAGGACAATATCCTCATCACCGGTGTTGTCGAACCCGTGCCAGTGGCCACGCGGCGTGAAAACCACGTCACCCTTTCCTGCCGGCTCACGCCCCTCATCGGTGTAGATCATGCCGCTGCCTTGAATGACGATGAAGAATTCGTCGGCCTCATGGTGACGGTGACGGTCATGGCGGGCCCCGGGAGGGAGCACCGTCCATCCCAGGAGGAAGTTCTCCGAGCCTGCGGTGTGCTTGTCGACGAGAAACTGGACCTGCATGTCCACCCAACCCTCATCCCGATCGAGACCGGGAACGAGGGGGACATCGTCAAGTCTCGTGCGGTACGGCTCCATCAGGACATCCCGCTCAGCAGGTGATAGACATCGAAGACCGTGACAAAGTCGCGATGGTCGATGCCTCGCCCCCGGCACGCGTTGAGCAGCTCGTTGGCCACTGCCCCCAAGGGTGCCGGTGATCCCTGACGCCGCGCCACCTCGAGCGCAAGGATCATGTCCTTCTGTTGCAGGGTGACGTCGGCCAAGGGCTTATCGGGCATGTTTCCCTCGAGGATGAACGGTCCTCGATAGCCCATCACCGGTGAAGCCACCACACTCTTCAGCATTGCGTCGACGGCCACTTTGCGGTCCACCCCACCCTTCTCCGCCAGGGCCACGGACTCACAAAAAGCAACCATTTGCACGATGAGGCTGAGATTGACGGCGACCTTCATCTGCACCGCGGCGCCACGTCCACCTATGTAGCTCACCTTGGAGCCGATGTCATAGAGCACTGGCTCCACCCGCTCGAACGCGGCGCGGTCACCACCGACCATCGTGGACGCACTTCCTTGTTCCAAAGTGATGGGGCTACCCGAAATCGGCGCATCCAGCATCGTGAGGCCTCTCTCGGCGAACTCGGAACCGATCTGTCGGCTCCACTCCGGGTCGATCGTGCTCATATCGAGGTAGATCGAATCGGAATCCAGCCCGGTGATCACGCCCTCCTCACCGAGAGCCACCGACTGCACCGCTTGGCCATCGGTCACCACCGAGAACACGACGTCGGATGACGCAGCCACGTCACGGGGAGTCTCGCCCCAAGCCATGCCCTTCTCGATCAAGGGCTTTGCTTTTGACGCGGTGCGATTCCATCCGGTGACACGGTGACCGGCGTCGAGCAATCGGGGGACGATGCCCTGACCCATGTCACCCAAACCGAGAAACCCAATGTTCAATACAACCTCAGTCGTGGCGGGATGGACGACGTTACCTTCCGCACAACAGCGTCGATACGAGCGAGCGGCACAAGGCACATTGCCCGAGCACAGGGGAGCCGGCGACGGCACCCGACGAGACCGGATCAACTCGCCGGCCCGCAAGGACGAGCCCTACATAGGTCTGTAGGCCCTATTGTGTCGAGGGAACACGGCTATACCCTGTCGATCCTCGGGGGAGCGTGCTGGTGAGGGGAGAGGAACGGAAACGTTGGCACGCAGGTTCGGATCACTCGCGGTCTGCATGGTCTTGTCCTTCACACTGGTTGTCCCGGTCGGAGCTGCGCCGGTCTCCGCCGATCTCACCTCGTGGACCGTGTTCAACCAGCCCAATTCAGGTCTCTTCACGCCCAGCGACGGCAACTGGCAGGTAAACGGTGCCGGCACCATCGTCATGCAGACGATCAACGGCAAGCCAACCTTCTTCGTGGCCCCCGACGACGCCGACGGATATCGGATCACCACCACGTTCACCACGCCCAGCGAAGACGACGACTTCTTCGGCGTCGCCCTCGGCTTTCCGGGCGACCCGACTGCAATGGGCTCCGAGTACCTACTCGTCGACTGGAGGAAGAACGGCCAAGAAATCGACTGGCTCGACGACACGGGTCCGGTCGATGGGGTTCCAGGGCTTGCAGTCTCGAAGGTGACCGGTGTGCCAACGCTGAATGAGTTGTGGGGTCATGTCGATTCTCCTGCGAATCCCAACGGTGGGGTGGACGAGATGGCCCGTGGAGCGACTCTGGGCACGGTGGGGTGGTCCAGTGATGTCAGCTACGACTTTGTCATCGAATACACAACGACCAGTCTGGAAGTGTGGGTCGATGGCGTCCTGCAGATATCGCTCAGCGGTAATTTCCCGGCCGGTAAATTCGCCCTATACGACTTCTCGCAACCGGAGATGGGCTTCTCCGGAATCACCTTCGACCGTCTCAACGAACCACCCTCGGTGATCGGCGGAGGCGCCCCCGACCTCATCGTCAACGAGGGAGAGACGGCCAGTAACTCGGGCGGGTTCGAAGACCCCGACGACGATCCACTGACGCTCACATGCACGGGGCCTTGCACCGGCTTCGTGGACCATGGCGACGGCTCCTGGCAATGGTCGAGACCGACCCCCGACGGTCCCAAATCGTTCCACTTGACCGTAAGCGCGACCGACGGTGAATTCGAGGTGTCCGATCAGTTCATGGTCACGGTCAACAACTTGGCGCCGGTCATAACAACCACGTCTGGCGTGCCTTCCGTTCACCCGTTGGACAGCTCATTGCTGGTCTCGGCCGACTTCACCGATGCGGGGATCCTCGACACCCACTCCGCCACATTCTCCTGGGGAGATGGGACCACAAGCCCGGGCGATGTTGCCGAGGTGGGAGGGTCGGGGACCGCCACCTCGGAGCATCAGTACGCAGGGCCAGGGTTCTACACGGTGCAGGTGGAGGTGTGTGACAACGACGGCGCCTGTGACACGGCGACGTTGGGCGAGCTGTTCGTCTTCGACCCAGACACATTCGTCACCGGCGGTGGATGGGTTGACTCACCAGAACAAGCTTGGAGAGACAACGCCGCGCACACCGGGAAAGGAACCTTCGGATTCGTGGCTCGCTACGACCGTGAAGGCAACGTGCGCGGCAACCTCCAGTTCCAGCTCCACAAAGGCATCGGGCTGCACGCCACCAGTTTCGACTACCTGCTCATCAGCGACGGCATCGCTGTCTTCGAGGGCGAGGGGAAATTGAATGGTGAGCCGGGCTACGCCTTCGCGGTCGTGGCTACCGATGAGCGATACGCGATCTCCCCGAAGGACTTGTTCCGGATAACCATCACCGGCCCCGACGGGACCATCTATGCCTTGCCTGCTGGTCTTCCCACCAAAGGAAAGGGCATCCAGGTTCATACGAAGAACTGATGAACTGAACGGAGTGAGAAGCTTGGTGACTCTGTAGCCTGATTCGGCCATGATGTTGACGGCTGGCCAGCGATCCCGGACCAGTGAAGAGCCGCAAAACGCCACGTTCATAGAGCTCTTCTTTGATCTCGTGTTCGTCTACGCCCTCACCCAGGTGACAGGCGTGCTGATGGAGGACTTCACCTGGAGTGGGGCCGCACAGGCAGCAGTGGTGGCGTGGTTGGTCTGGTGGGCCTGGACCCAATTCACGTGGACTTTGAGCCCGGCCGACACCACCCACCCGGTCATTGAGATCGTGGTATTGGCTGCAACGGCGGTTGCCTTCTTCATGGCTCGATCGGTCACGGAGACCTTTGATGGCAGCCCATGGCTGTTTCTTGTTCCGTACCTGCTGATCCGGGCCATCGGGATGACTCTGTACGTGTGGGTCGGCGGACAGTCTGACCGACAGATGGCAAGTTCCATGGGCCTGTTCGCCCTGGCCTCTCTGCCGGCGGCAGCGGTCTTGATGGTAGGAGCGGAGCTCGATCCGGGGCCACGACTGGCACTGTGGGCAGGGGCGATAGTTCTCGACTTGGCTGCCGGCATCGCCGTACGCGGCGTCACCTGGAGGATCCACGTCTCCCATTTCGCGGAGAGACACGGTTTGTTCGTGATCATCGCCCTTGGGGAGTCCCTGATCGCAATCGGCGTCGCTTCAACATCGCTGGAGGCGACCGCTTCTTCGTACCTCGTCAAAGGTGCCGGCGTGGCCCTGGTGTGTGGTCTGTGGTGGCTCTATTTCAGTTGGTTCAAGAGATGGCTGGAAGACCGGGTCGAACGGGAGGGGAGTATCGATCTCGTGCGCAACGCCTACAGCTTCGTCCACTTCCTCGTGGTGATGGGTGTTGTGGCCGTGGCGGCTGCTCTCGAATCCGCGATCGCCCATCCTGGCGATCCGATCTCAGCTCCGGCAGCGACGTCCCTCGTCCTCGGGATGGTGGCTTATGTCGGTGGCATCGCGTTTCTGGCGTGGATGTCCGGGCGACTCATGCTCGTCAGCAGGTGGGCGTTGTTGACGGTGATGGCCGCAGTTTCCTTTGCAGCGACCGCCATCGACCTCACCGGTGCGGTGGTCGTAGGCTTTGCCGCGGCGTCTCTCGGGGCAATCGGGTGGATCGAGCGCGGGCTCCGCGAGGAATCTCCGTGAGCTGACCGGGGTCATGACCCTGGCCCGATCCCTGCTTCGAGGTGCTCTTTGAGGCTGTCGAGCATGCTCTGCCAATTGGCCTCCGAATGCCCCCGGGTCTCTTCGGTTTGGTTGTTGTCCTGCGTCAGGGTGACGGTCGTGCCCATGCCATTGGATGCGAGGTCGATGGCGACGGTGTGACGGTTCTCAGGACGGTCGGACTCCCCGCTGAGCGGGCTGTAGTGGGTGTACACCAGCCTCCGTTCCGGTTGAAACTCGAGGATTTCCCCCCTGTCCTCATATTGGTTTCCTTGCCACTCCCCGCTCCACGTGATCGGGCCGCCTACCTCCCAATCGGTGGCAACTCGGGTGCCAAACATGTACTGCTCGACACGATCCGGGTCGATTAGCGCATCCCAGACTTCAATCGTCGCAGCGTCGATGCCGACTTTCGCTCGCGCGATGAGACCAGGCACCGGTCGTACCTCCTTATCCTGTCCGGGGATGACCTACCCACGATGACCACGTGGGCAAACGTGCAATCCGGGGTCGAGTCGACGCCCCGGTTAGAGCCAAGGTCGTACGCTTCCGACCACTGATGAAGCCCAACGACGGACCGCCACTCAACCATGGCGAAACAGGGAGATGGTGATGACGCCATCGAGTCCACTTGCACGTGCGGGATGTATCGAGATCGGCGCGCTCCCCCGCTCACGAGTTCGGTTGTGTACCACGGTCACTCCCATCGAGGAATGAGCCAGGGCGGCCGCCGAGCGCGAGAGACCCGCCTTGGACTGCGGGAGAACCTGCCCCAGTTCCTTCTGCTGGTGGCCGTCAACGCCCTCGTCGGGGGAATGTTCGGCCAGGAGCGCACCGTTGTGCCGCTGCTCGGCGAAACCGTGTTTGGTCTGGCGGCAGGTGCCGGGATGTTGTCTTTCATCGCGGTCTTCGGACTAACCAAGGCCATCGTCAACTACTACGCCGGGGCGCTTGCCGATCGCTTCGGGCGCAAGCCGGTTCTGATTGCCGGCTGGATCGTCGGGCTGCCCGTTCCACTGCTGTTGATGTGGGCTCCCGCCTGGGGATGGATCGTCTTTGCCAATTCCCTGCTCGGTGTGAACCAGGGTCTCACCTGGTCCATGACCGTGATCATGAAGATCGACCTCGTCGGGCCGCGTCTTCGAGGCACCGCCATGGGCTTCAACGAATCCGCCGGCTACGCCGCAGTGGCGGGTGCCGCCTGGGCCACCGGCGCAATCGCGGAGAATGCAGGGCTCAGACCCGGACCGTTTCTCCTCGGCCTGGCCTTCGCCGTCCTCGGGCTCGGGCTCTCCGCCGTCTTCGTCCGGGAGACGACTGATCACGTCAGCCTCGAGCACTCGAGCCATGACCAAGCTTTCGGCCCTCAGATGACGGCTCGCCAGGTCTTCGCCATCGCCAGCTGGAAGGATCGGACCCTCTCCACCGCCTGCCGGGCGGGTCTGATCAACAACCTGAACGAAGGCATGGCCTGGGGGCTATTTCCCCTGTTGTTCTCGAACGGTCGTTTGAGCCTGTCCAGTGTCGGTCTGCTGACTGCGATCGCGCCCGGAGTCTGGGGTCTGGGTCAGCTGGCGACCGGTGCGCTTTCGGACCGGATCGGTCGCAAGGGACTCATCGCCACCGGACAGCTCACCGAAGCGGTCGGACTTGCAGTGATCGCCCTTGGCGACAGCTTCGCTGTCTGGGTGATGGGAAGCGTCCTCTTCGGTGCCGGCACCGCCATGGCATACCCCACACTCATCGCCGCAGTCAGCGACGTTGTTCCCCCGGCATGGCGTGGCTCCGCTATTGGCGTCTATAGGCTTTGGCGGGACATCGGGTTCGCCATCGGAGCGATCCTCTCCGGAGTCCTCGCCGGACTATTCACCATCACGACGGCCATCGTTGTGGTGGCCTTGATCACCGCCGCCAGCGGCGTCGATGTGATAACCCGCATGAGAGAGACATTGCCCGGGCGAGCGACTTCGGTCGATCGCGTCTGACTCAATACGGCTCAGGAGCCCTCATCGACCTGGAACGGACATTGTGCCCCTGCCTCGGGGCTCCGGTTGCCGAACTCACTCTCGAAGGCTGCGATCACATCACCATCCACCTCGTCGAGAGCCAGAAGCTTGGTCCAGGCGGTGAGCACGACCGCAGACGGGTTGTCCGGACGCGGTGTGACAATGATCTCGCCACCGACATCCCGACCGATCTCCTCCAGGTCGATCACTTGCTCTTGGGACAGCTCGGGGTCGTAATGCACCACGATGGCGCCGTGCTCCATGCTGTGCAATGAGTTCACGTCAGGAACCGGCTGACGGTAAACACCGCAAGCAGCCGGCGTGTCTGCGTGGGGCCCACTCGTGGGGGGATTCGAGTTGTAGTTCGGTGTCGCCTCACCCAAGGCCAGATGCTGAGTGCCCAGGTCGTCGAAAGTCTCGACAGCCTTCAATTCGGGTGGGGGCGGTGCGTCCGGCGCGGTGAGATCGACCGCCAGCAAGACAGCGCCGCCGAGAATGACAACCACCACAGCCCCCCAAATCAGCTTTCCGACAAGACGACTCGACCGACCGGAACCTGGTTGCGACGACTTGGTTGACATAGATCTCCTTGACTTGCTGGCTCGTCAGCGAAGTGGCCACGACCGCCGCATCTGATCAGGGGCTGGTCAGACAACGATCGTAATCACCGTCGAGAACCAGATCTTGCCGGAGGGTCACTCCAAATGGGCGGGGGCCCCGATTGGCATCGGTGACATTACGACCGGCAGACTGCTACACGGGCCACCGGGCCCACTCGACTTTCACGGTCCCGACAATGTCAGGGACTGGAAGGGATCCGGCCTCGGCCTCTACCAATTCGACCTCTGTTCGGGTCAGGTCGACCCAGGGTCGGATCGTCACGGTGTCCTTCGTCCGTCGCCAGGTCCCCACGATCTCGCCCTCGATTAGAACGGCACCCGGCCAGACCCGGGAAGGCCACAATGCTCGCTGCCGATCATTGTCCGGAACCACGAGGTCGCGATCATTCCCTCTGAGTAGGTAGTAGGTGTCACCGCTCGGAATCAGACGCACCGGTGCCGGAGGCCCGGGTTCGGCCCGAAACTCCGGCTCGTCCCGGGCGAGAATCCATGCGTCGCCTACCGGAGTGTGGACCGGTATCAGAGTTCTACGGATCTCATCAAATGTCGAAACGCCATGGGACAGACTCACTCCCGCCCATTCAGCGAAGGACTCGGCGGATGACGGGCCGAAAATGTGCAAAAAGCGCCGGGCAAGCTCACGACGAGCGTCCCCTCGGTCGGCTTCGGGCGGTGGCACCATCCGGATGGTTGGCTTCCCCGCACCGTCCCAGCGAACCAAGACCGAGCCGGTCGGAGCGGCATGACGGAGTTGGTTGGGGTGGACACCGAGAGCCTTCCCGGCCTGAGCGTAGGTCATCTCTCCTTCACCGAGGAGCGCACGAAGACGAGCGGCTAGCGCCTCGGCGTGGTTTCGGCGGCTCTGATCCTCCGTAAGTCTTCCTCGCGTGAACACCCAGTGGTCGCGGGCCGCCACCACGTAGACATTGAACCGGGGACCCCAGAGTTGGACGAGGTTCGGGTCTGCCCAGGTGTCGGGTCGGGTGTCTTCGACACGAGCATGGATGGAGAACAGCGCCGCACGTGGCACGCTGTCTTGCAGACCCGCCCAGGCGGCACGTCGCAAGTTGGCCGGACCGTGGGTGAGCCGTGCGTCCAGGTGTCCGACACGTCGGCGGAAAGCCAGGATCTGTGAACACGTCAGCTCGAGCCGCGATGAAGCCATCCAACACCTTGCCTTGGGGGTAGCTGGGCGAGAATATGGGTTGCTATAGCATCAGGTCTCGGAAACCACGACCTCTTGCTATAGCAACCCCAAGTCACAGTCAGGTGTCCGTCTGCCCCCGACGGCGCAGGAAAGCCCTCACCAACAAGGCGGCGGCGATCACTCCGGGCACGATGTGGACCGCGAGCACTCCGATGAGACTGGGACCTCCCCAATCACCCTGGTAGCTCAATGGGTCACTGAAGTCGATCACAAACGGCTCGGCAACGGCCCGGACGATCAGATAGATGCCGAGCGCGAGAAGAAGGACGTAGAGGATGCGTCGGCCCATGCTGTGCTCAGAAGTCATCTCGATATGCCTCCTCGGCTTGCCGAGCATAAACCCGGAGTGGTGAGACCGGCAGTCGCGACCTCGTTGCCTTCTTCGTCTGATCGAGTTCCGTTCCGTGCCGACCCAATGTCGTCACCGGGGGGTGTTCCTCACCGAACGGGGAGTCTGAATAGCACGTTGGTGAGGGGCTCCTTCCCGGAAAGGCAGAAGCAGGAAGGTGCCCCTCACATACGTTGGGTCAGCGGTCGGTCAGCCGGCTGCCGAGTGCGGCCGCTCCGACCACCAGGCCGGCTGCAGCCAGGACCACGTCTTTGAGCACATACTGAGCCTCCAGCGTCGGCGCGCCGGGGAACAGTTCACCGAAGAAGAGCACCACCGGTGACAGGATGCCGACCAAGGCGAACCCGAGAGTCACCAATCCCGCCCTCAGTAGCCGACCTGTCACCAGGGTCAACCCGATGAAGCATTCCACGGCGGCCGTCAGCCACAAGGCAACACTGCCGGAGACGAGTCCCATTGTGAGGGTGTCAACGGTTCGGAT
>Ga0299913_10002270_pt1 | contig 15049 bp, 12 predicted proteins | sample RVTome_9_FD_201360 | JGI IMG/M metagenome (GOLD analysis project Ga0299913, IMG submission 201360) | Soil microbial communities from uranium-contaminated site in the Upper Colorado River Basin, Wyoming, United States - RVT155D38 (version 2) ...
ACGGAGTCTGCAATGGCGAAACAGATCATTTACGGTGAGCAGTCGCGGCAGGCGATTCTGCGCGGCGTCAACGCGCTCGCCGACGCGGTGAAGGTGACGCTCGGCCCCAAGGGCCGCAACGTCGTCCTCGACAAGAAATTCGGCTCTCCCACGATCACCAAGGACGGCGTGACCGTCGCCAAGGAGATCGACCTGAAGGATCCGCTCGAGAACATGGGCGCACAGATGGTGCGCGAGGTCGCGAGCAAGACGTCCGACACGGCGGGTGACGGCACCACGACGGCCACGGTGCTCGCGCAGGCCATCTACCGCGAGGGCGCGAAGAACGTCGTCGCCGGCGCCAACCCGATGGAGATCAAGCGCGGCATCGAGCGCTCCGTCGAGACGCTCATCGAGGAGCTGAAGAAGCTGAGCCGGCCGGTCAAGGGCAACATGATCGCGCAGGTCGGCACCATCTCGGCGAACAACGACGAGACGATCGGCAAGATCATCGCCGAGGCGATGGACAAGGTCGGCAAGGACGGCGTCATCACGGTCGAGGAGGCCAAGACGCTCGAGACGTCGCTGGACGTCGTCGAGGGTATGCAGTTCGATCGCGGCTACCTCTCGCCCTACTTCGTCACCGACCCGGAGCGCATGGAAGTGGTGCTCGAGAATCCGGTCATCCTGATTCACGAGAAGAAGATCAGCTCCATGAAGGACCTGCTCCCGGTGCTCGAGCAGGTCGCCCGGATGGGCCGCCCGCTGCTCATCGTCGCCGAGGACGTCGAGGGCGAGGCGCTCGCGACGCTCGTCGTCAACAAGCTGCGCGGCACGCTGCAGGCGGCGGCGGTGAAGGCCCCCGGCTTCGGCGACCGCCGCAAGGCCATGCTCGAGGACATCGCCGTGCTCACCGGCGGCAAGGCGATCACCGAAGACCTCGGCCTGAAGCTCGAGAACATCAAGGTCGACGACCTCGGCAAGGCCAAGAAGATCACCATCGACAAGGACAACACGACGATCGTCGAGGGCGGCGGCACTTCCAGCGCCATCGAGGGCCGGGTGAAGCAGATCCGGACCCAGATCGAGGACACGACGTCCGACTACGATCGCGAGAAGCTGCAGGAGCGGCTCGCGAAGCTGGTCGGCGGCGTGGCGGTGATCAAGGTCGGCGCCGCCACCGAGACCGAGATGAAGGAGAAGAAGGCGCGCGTCGAGGACGCGATGCACGCGACCAAGGCGGCCGTCGAGGAGGGCATCGTGCCCGGCGGCGGCGTGGCGCTGCTCCGCGCCGCGAAGGCGCTCGAGAGCCTCAAGCTCGACGGCGACCAGCAGATCGGCGTGAACATCGTCCGGCGCGCGACCGAAGAGCCGCTGCGCTGGATCGCGGTCAACGCCGGCCACGAAGGGTCGATCGTCGCGCAGAAGGTCCGCGACATGGACACCGAGTCGGGCTTCAACGCGCAGACCGAGAAGTACGAGAACCTGGTTTCCGCCGGTGTGATCGACCCGACCAAGGTCGTGCGCTCGGCGCTCCAGAACGCTTCGTCCATCGCGTCGCTGCTCCTGACGACCGAGGCGCTGGTCTCGGAGATCCCCGAGGACAAGAAGGAAGCGCCGATGCCTGGCGGTCCGGGCGGCATGGGGGGGATGTACTAGTAGCGGGCCGCCTCTCGGCGGCCCCTCATCGGCTTCGGGCTGCAGGCTCGAAGGCTTCGGGGACGAACATGACAAAGCCCGGCGAGGTTCTCCTCGCCGGGCTTTTTTTCTGCCCTTCACCTGCCGTCCCGCGAGCGGCGTCCGAAGCCCGGACACGGCCCGAAGCCCGAAGCCCGAAGCCCGGGGAATTCAGCGCAACGTGAACGTCAGCTCGATGGTCACCAGCACCGGCACGGGACGCCCGAAGCGGGTCCCCGGGACGAAGCGCCACTGCCTGGCGGCCTTGACGGCCTCCTGATCGAGCCCGAAGGTCTGGTCGAGGGAGCGCACCACCTCGACGTTGCCGACGGTGCCATCCGGCATGACCACGGCCTGGATGAGCACCGTGCCCTGCACCTTCGCGCGCATCGCGTCGGCGGTGTACTGCGGCTTCACTTCCCGGATCACCCGAGGCGTCTCGACGCCGCTTCCGGGACGGTAGAAGCCGCCGCCGGTGCCGCCGCCGACGCCCGGTCCGAGGCCCGCGCCTTCGCCGGGTCCGCTGCCCTCGCCCCTGCCGCCGCCGACACCGGTGCCCTCGCCTGGCCCGCGGGTCGTGGACAGATCCGCCGACAGCCCTTCGACCACGCCGGGCAACGGCTGGTCGGAGTCTCCCAACGTCTGCGCCGGAATCCGCAGGTTCTCTTCAGGAGGCGGCGGAGGAGGATCCGGCGGCTTGAGAGCCGGCTTCACTTCAGGCGGCTTGACCGCGGGAACCGTGATCTTCTCCTTGCCGGGCAGCTCGGCCTTGGGCGGAGGCTCCGGCGTGTTCTCGCCGCCGCCGCCGCCGCCCCCGCCAGGCCCCGGCGAGACCAGCCAGACGATCTCACGGGTCGGCTCGTGCTGATGAACGGCCTCCGTCCGCGGGCCGAAGAGGGTCATGAGCACCGCGACGAGTATGAGCGCGCCATGCGCCGCGACGGCGCCGAGCAGCGCGCTGCCCATGCGCTGGGACTGCCGCTCGAATGAGAACACCAGTTCGGGCGGACGAAGCCCTTCCACCTTCAAGGCCAGGTGGCCGGGATCGGATCGAACCTCGCCGGGGACGCTCTCGCGGACTTCTGACATCTGTCGAGGACTATTCTCGATTCTGCCACGACTCTGCACGGATGAGATGCAAAAAGGCTGCCCCGGCGATTTTCGTGCGGAAATCGTGCGCCGCCGTTCACCGGCCAACAGCCGGTTTCAAGGGTTCCCGATTACTAGGACGCCGCCGGGTCACCTTCGGGCGGGACCGCCTCGATCAGTCGTTCACGTAGCCCTGGCGCGCCCGCACGCGCGCGCCCCGCGCATCCACTTCCACGCGAATGGCCCGCCATTCGCCCCGTCCCTCCGTCAGTGGACGGGACGGCGTGTAGCCGAGCAGATACTGGTGGCGCAGCTCGCGCGCGATGCTGCGCATCGCGTCCTCGAGCGCGCGTCGATCGGGCGCCTCGAAGGAACGTCCGCCCGTCGCCGCCGACAGGTCGATGAAGAGCGGCGGCCTCGTGCGCGCGAGCGCCACGCCGTACACCATGACATCCGACTCCCGAGCCCGCTGCAGCACCTGTTCGACCCCGGCCTCGCTGTAGCGATCGCTGCCATCCGACAGCACCACCAGCGCGCGCCGGCCCGTCCCGGCCTGCACGCGGTCGATCGCCGCGATGATCGCGTCGTGGAGCGCCGTCGTGCTCCAGGGATCGAGCCGGTCGATGGCCTCGTGCTGCGCGGCGCGATCGGTCGACAGCGGCGCCACGACCTCCACTTCGCCGCTCACGGCAATCACCATCGACTGGTCGGTGGAGCGCAGCTCGCCGAGCAGAACGTGCGCCGCGTGGCGCGTCTCCTGGATCCGGCGGCCCGCCATGCTCAGGCTGCGATCGATCGCCACGGCGATCGAGAGGGGGAAATCCGCCTCGATGAAGGTCTCGATGGCCTGCGGCTGCCCGTCCTCCAGGACCGTGAACTGCTCGCGGCGAAGACCCTCCAGCGGCTCTCCGGCGGTATCGGTCACCGAGGTGTAGACCTCGACGGCGTTGACGGAGGTGCCGAACTGCCCCGGAGCAGCCGCATCCGCCGGGCCGAGGAGCAGGAGCAGCATCATCGCCGCCGGCAGCCCGGGCCGGTGCGCACGTGCCCGGGTGGTAGAATCAGGCGTCTGCCGGCCCCGCCGATCCGGGGCCGCGCTCCTGACAGGAGACTCGTGTATGGCACCACTGGCCCTGATCGGTCCGCTCGGGCTCCCCGAACTGATCATCATTCTCACCATCGTCATCCTCGTGTTCGGGGCCAACCGCCTTCCCGAAGTCGGCCGGGGGATCGGGCGCGGCATCCGGAACTTCAAAGCATCGCTGCGAGAAGGCGGCGAAGGCGACCGATCCTGATCGCTGCGTCTCTCCGCACTCCCCTCCTCGTCCCCCGGCGCTGAACCGGTCGCATCTCGCGCCGGCTGTTCCGTTCCCGCTCATCGGCGGCGCCGCCGCACCGCCTTCCGCGTCGCGCGCTCCCGCTTTCCGGGGCGTCCCTTGCGGCGCTTCTCGGCCTTGGGCTGCGCTTGACTCCGGCGCGGACCGCGCGCCAGTTCGTCCTCCCTGAGGCGATCCAGAATCTCCACGAGCCCGAGGTCCACCTGCCGCCGCTCGAGATCGACGCGCACCACCTGCACCCGGACGCGGTCCCCCAGGCGGTAGACCTTCTTCGTGTTCTCGCCCCGGAGGATGTGGGCGTTCTCCACGTAGCGGTAGTAGTCGTCGGCCATGCTCGAGATGTGGACGAGGCCCTCGACGAAGTGCTCGATCAGCTCGATGAAGAGTCCGAACGCCGCGACACCGGTGACGTAGCCCTCGTACTCGTCGCCGACCTTGTCCGCCATGAAGCGGACCTTCTTCCACTGGAGCAGCTCCCGCTCCGCTTCGTCGGCGCGCCGCTCCCTCTCCGAGGTGTGCCGCGCGATCTCGGGCAGGTCTTCCTCGAGCTCCTCACGGCGCGCCTCGTCGATGCGGCCGTGGCGCAGGTCGCGAAGGATTCGATGGACCACCAGGTCCGGGTACCGCCGGATGGGAGACGTGAAGTGCGTGTAGTACTCGGCCGCGAGCCCGAAGTGTCCGAGGTTCGACGGCGAGTAATGCGCCTTCTGCATCGTCCGGAGCATCAGGAAGGCAATCGGCTTCTCCTCGGGCTTGCCGCGGATGCGCCCGACGAGCTTCTGAAAGTGCCGGGGCCGCAGCGCGCTGGCGGGCGCGGCCAGCGAGTAGCCGAACCCGCTGATGAACTCCTCGAACTGGGCCACCTTCAGCGGATCCGGGTCCTCGTGTACGCGGTAGAGCCCCGGCGCCTCCTGTTCGAAGATGAACTGCGCCACGGTTTCGTTCGCCAGGAGCATGAACTCCTCGATGATGCGGTGCGCGATGTTCCGCTCGGCGGCGACGATGTTCTCGATGAGGCCGCTCTCGTCCAGCAGCACCTCCGGCTCCGGCAGGTCGAAATCGATCGAGCCCCGCCGGCGGCGCCGCGCGTTCAGGATGTCGAACAGCTCCCGCATCCGCTCGAACATCGGGGCCAGCTCGCGGTACTCCTCCGTCACCGCCGGATCGCGCTCGACCAGAATGGCGTTGACGGCGGTGTACGTCATGCGCGCGTCGCTGACGATGACGCCGTCGTGGAACTCGGATCGTACCACCTGGCCCGACCGGGACACCTCCATGAGGCAGGACTGCACGAGGCGCTCCACGCGCGGGTTCAGCGAGCACACGCCGGTGGCGAGCCCCTCGGGGAACATGTGCACCGCGCGCTCCGGGAAGTACACCGACGTCCCGCGCTCGAACGCCTCCTCATCCAGAGCGCTGCCCTCGTCCACGTAGTGAGACACGTCGGCGATGTGCACGCCCAGGCGGAAGTGGCCGTTCGGCAGGACGTCGATCGTGATCGCATCGTCGAAGTCGCGCGCGTGCTCGCCGTCGATGGTGACCGTGGTGAGAGGCCGGAAGTCCGTGCGGCCGCGGCGGTCGCGCTCCTTGACGCTGCCGCCGATCCGCCGGGCCTCCTCGAGCGCGTCCGGGCCGTGGACGTCGGGGATGTGGTGCTTCCGGATCACGATCTGCGTGTCCACTCCCGGCGCGGCGAGATCGCCCAGCACCTCCACGACGCGCCCGAGCGGCGGGCGCGACGGAGTCGGCCAGCGCGTGAGCTCCACGACCACCATGTCGCCGGCCCTGGCGCCGCGCGCCTCGTGCGCGCCCACCTGGATATCGGTCAGGAGGCGGCGATCGAACGGCACGACGAATCCCAGCCCCGACTCGTCCACGTCGAAGCGGCCGACGGCGGTCGTGTTCGCCCGCTCCAGCACGCGGATGATTCGTCCCTCGACGCGATCCGGTCCGTGCTGGCGCTCGATGCGGGCGACGACGCGGTCGCCGTGCAGCGCTTCCTTCAGGTTGAGGGCGGCGATGTAGACGTCCCGCTGGTCCTCGTGCCCGGCGTCGGGGATGACGAAGCCGAAGCCGCGGGGATGCGTCTCAAGGCGGCCCACGACCAGATCCATCCGATCGGCGAGGCCGAAGCGGTTGCCGCGAATCTTGATGAGATCGCCGCTGTCGACGAGCGACTTCAGCAGCCGCCGCAGCGTGGAGCGGTCCTGGCGCGGCACCCGGAGCAGCCGGAGCAGTTCCTGTGCGGTGGCCGGGTGGTGAACGCGCTCCCGCATGAGCGAGAGCACCTGATCGGGGGAGATCATGGGAGGCTCTCTAGCGCTGAGCGCGCTGGATGTCCGCCAGCGCACGGTCGGCGGGCCCCTGCGCGGCCTGATCGACTTTCGCGGCGAGCCGCCGCGCCTCGTCGGCGGCTCGAATCGCGCTGCGCACGGCGGCGGCCCGCTCCGCGTCCGGTTCGCGATCGAGCATCCCTGCCGCCGCCTCGAGCCGGGCCTTCGCCTCCTCGAGATTCGTCGTGGCCGACCCGAAGTTCAGACGATACAGGTCCACCCGAGCGGCGAGAATCCTCGACCGCGCGTCCATGAGGTGGTGCTGCAGCCGCAGCCCCGCGAGCTCGCGCTCCGCGTGCCGTCCGCCCGACCAGCCCCAGAACCACCCTGCTGCAACAGCGAGGACGACAGCCAGCACCGCTGCTCCGACGATCTTCCATTCGCGTGTGGTCACAGCGCCTCCGATCGCGGCGGCGGCTCGGATGGCGCCACGAGCGCCACCTGCAGGTCGCCGACATTCGTGCCGGTGACGCCCGTGCGCACGAGGTCTCCAACCGCCTCGAAAAACGTCCAGGCGTCGTTGGCATCAAGATACTGCATCGCCTCGAGCCCGCGCGCACGCGCGCGCTCGATCGTGGACGTATCGGCGATGGCGCCGGCGGCGTCGGTCGGCCCGTCGATCCCGTCCGTGCCGAGACTCGCCAGCACCGCCGGCCGCCCCACCGACGGCAGCCGCGTCGCACCGGCAAGCGCAAACTCCTGGTTCCGCCCGCCTCGCCCCGAACCGGCCACCTTCACGGTCGTTTCACCGCAGGAGATGACGCACAGCGGTCCGGCGTGCCGCGCGGCGAGCGCCGCCAGTTCGACGACGCGGGCGGCCGCGGCGAGGCGCGCCTCGCCCTGGATCGCCTCGGTGCTCACGATGACGGCATAGCCGAGGCGAGCGGCCACGCGGCGCGCGCCCTCCATCGCATCGGCTCCGGCACCGATGACGCGTACCTGCGACCCCCGCAGCCGCGGATCGCCGGGCTTCGGGGTCTCGTCGATCCCGCCCCGGACGCCGCGCTCGAGGTGCGCACGCACCTCGCGTGGAAACCGCTCGCGCCCGCCGGCGCGATCGAGCACGGCGAGCGCGTCGGCGAAGGTCGTCGAATCGGCGACCGTCGGACCCGAGGCGATGACCGCCGGATCGTCTCCGATGACATCGGAGATCGCGAGCGTCAGCACCGGGACCGGCGAGGCCGCTGCGAGGCGCCCGCCCTTGATCGCCGACAGGTGCTTGCGGACCGAGTTCATCGCGTGAATATCCACGCCTTCCGACAGCAGGCGGGCGGTGGCGTCGCGCTTGGCGGCGAGCGTCACGCCGGGGGCCGGGAGTGCCAGCATCGAGGAGGCGCCGCCCGAGAGGAGCACGACCAGCATCGCCGATGGCGGACGGCCGGCGGCGAGCGCGAGGGCCTCTTGGCCCGCGCGCTCGCTCCTGGCATCCGGCACGGGATGCGCCCCTTCGTGAACCGACGCGCGATCGCCAAGGTCGCATGGTGCGTCACCGCCCACGATGACGGCACGCACCACGCGCGAAGGCGCGCCCGAGGAGAACGCCGCCGCCATCCCTCCCGCCGCCTTGCCGGCGGCAATCAGCGAGACCGGCGACGACGAGGACAGGGACGGCGAGGCGTCGGCCAATGCGCGGGCCACGAGCCGCGCAGGGTCAACCGCCGACAGCGCGCCCGCGATGATCTCCCCGAGATCCTCACGGAGCGACAGCAGTTGGCGATTCAGTGGACGTTCTTCGGATCGGACCAGGCGGAGAGCCCGGTGAAGAGATCGATCTTGCGCAGCAGGCGGCCGATCACCTGATCGGCGTCCTTCTTCGCGCAGAGCTGATCGAGCTGCGCCATGATGCGCGACAGGGCCATCTCGATCTCGCGAATGGCCTGCTCGGAGTAGCAGTCGCGCTGGCACTCGAGACAGCGCCGATGCTTGAGAAATTCTTCGCGGTAGAAGTCGGCGAGTGAGGCGGGAACGCGTGTACGGGTACTGTCCCAATCGATCCGCGGCTGCGATCTGAAGGTCCTTGGCGGCGCCATCCGGAATCAGCTCCCAGTGTAGGTCTCGCGTCCGGACGGTGTCAACGCCGGAGCCGCTCCACGGTCAGCGGGCGGTCCGGGCGGCGATCAGGCCTCCGGCGCATCCCACCAGCATGCCGCCGGCGACGAGCGCGACGGCCGCGGTCCAGGGCAGGAACGTCACGGCCGGATCCGGCCCGGCCACGCCGGCGAGCCACCCCGCGACAGCCGGGCGCACCGCCGCGTACACGGCGAGGAGCAGCGAAATTGCGAGCAGCGCGCCCAGCCCGCCGTGAACGATGCCTTCCACGACGAAGGGACCGCGGATGAACCCCAGCGGCGCGCCGACGAGGTGCATGATCTCCACCTCCTGCTGCCGGGCCTGCATCGCGAGGCGAATCACGCTGGCGACCGTCAGCGCCGCCGCCAGCACGAGCACGGCGGCCAGGAATCCGCCGGCCACGCGTCCGGCCTCGACGAGGGCGACGAGCCGGTCGATCCAGCGGCGGTCGTACCGGACGTCGGCGACACCGCGCATCCCGCCGAGCTCGCGGACCAGCGCCGCGACCGCCTCGTCGGATGGACGCGGCAGCGCGAGCCGGACCTCGTACGAGGCGGGCAGCGGGCGATCCCCCAGCTGGTCGGCGGCCTCGGCGAGGTCCGGAAACAGCCGGCGGAAACGGCGCCGCGCCTCCTCGTGCCCCACGAACTCCCGGCCGCCGACGCTGTCGCTCCCGGACAGCACCCGCTCGATCGCCGCGCGGTCGCCGGCGGTCGCCTCGTCGGCGAGATAGACCGACAGCTCGGCGGCTTCGGTCCAGCGCGCGATCCAGCGCTGGACGTTCGCGTTCACGAGCAGGAAGCCGCCGAGCACGAACAGCGCGATCGTGATGGTCAGCAGGGAGAGCAGGTTCGATCGCCGGCCCCGCCAGAGGCTGCGCGCGGCCTCGTCGGTCGAATAGCGGAGGACGCTCACGTCCGCTCCAGCAGCGCGCCGTGCTCGAGCGCAATCGTGCGCTTCCCCACGCGGCGAATCAGCTCACGATCGTGGGTTGCGACGAGCAGCGTCGTCCCGCGGGCGTTGATCTCGCGAAAGAGGTTCATGATCTCGAGCGCGAGATCCGGATCGAGATTCCCGGTCGGTTCGTCGGCCAGGACGAGCGCGGGATCGTTGATGAGCGCACGGGCGATGGCGATCCGCTGCTGTTCGCCACCCGACAGCTCCAGGGGAAACGCATTCAGACGATGCTGCAGCCCGACCCACTTGAGCACCTGGAAGGCCTTGCGGCGCTGCACGTCCAACGGCTGGCCGAGGACCCGCGGCACGAATGCGACGTTCTCGAACACGGTCCTGGCCGGAATCAGCTTGAAATCCTGGAAGACGAAGCCGACGGTGCGGCGGTAGGCCTGCACCTGCTTCGCGCTCATCCGGGTGAGCGTCCGGCCGTTCACGACGAGACGCCCCGAGGTGGGCAGCTCCTGCCGCAGCAGAAGACGCAGCAGCGTCGACTTGCCCGCGCCGCTCGGGCCGGTGAGGAACGCGAACTCCCCCTTGCCGACCGTGAGGGTGATCTCGCGGAGCGCGTAGACCCCGCGACTGTACATCTTCGAGAGATGCTCGGCTTCGATCACGCTGGATGGCGTGCCGGCCCGGGTGCCGGGAAGGCGGGACCGGCGAGAGAGGGTTACGCGCGCGGCGCAGCGGGCCGACGCCCGGCGCGCCAGAACGGGCGTCAGTCTAGCACAGGCGGCTTCGTCTGACGGCCGCGCGGAGGCTCCGGCGCGTCATACGAGACGAGGTCGGCGCGCACCCGGCCGAAGCCGGCGCTGACGTGGACGCGCAGCGGGATGCGGCGTTCATCGCGGCTCAGCCAGACGGTCAGCTCGATAGGCTCGCGGCGCTGCACGCGCTGGACGATCCGGGGCGCGAGGCGCAGCGCCGCCACCGGCCTGCCGCCGATCGCGATCGTCTCCTCGGCCTCGACCCGCACGTCGAGGATCAGATTGCGGCCGCCGTCGTTCACCGGCACCCTGATCGCATCACCTGGCACGAGCGGACGGCTCCGCAGGTAGTAGAGCGCCGTCAGCGCATCGCGCGTGCCGGGGGGCATCGGCAGCGCGAGGGACCCCGCCCCCTCGTCTCCGCTCGAGACGCGGACGACGCGGGCGGCGTGATCGAAGGTGTACTCGCGCCGCACGTGGCGGTACCCCTGATGTTCTTCACGCGTCTGGCGCTCGGGCAGCAGATCGGCGGACGCGTCGGTGACGTACTCATTGCGTGCATCGAAGAACCGCCTCACCCACTCGGCGGTCTCGCCCCGGGCGACGAACCGGTATGCCGAGCCGCCGCCGTGCCGCACCTCGATTGTCGCGCGCCCCGCGGACATGCCGAGGCCGCCGCCCAGCCACCGCACGTCATAGGAGGCGCGCTCGCCGACGGCGAATGGAGGCGCCCCCGGGGGCGGTGGAGCCGGCGGTGCGGGCCTCGGGAGCCGCGCCTCGTGCTCGGGCGTCCAGGCGAGTTCGTAGATCACCCCCTCGGCCACGCGGGCACGCTCGATGAGCGGCGTGTCCGCGGGCGCGAGCGGCGCACCCGTATCCGGATGACGCACCTCGCCGGCCGCCGCGGGCGCCACGACGAACCGCACGTCGAAGTCGCGCAGCGTCCAGAGGGCTTCCGCCGAGGGGAAGCCGCTCACGGCATCCACGAGCGCCGTGAAGAACGGTGGACGCTGGCCGCTGTGTCCGTTCACGATCGGCCGCCAGTGCTCCATCGACTGCACCATCGGCGGCGTGTTGCGCTCGTCCAGCGTCAACGGCAGGTGGACGACGGCGCCGGGGCCCGGCGCCCGCGCGAGCCACTGGCCGACCTCCGTCTGCCGCGGCGGCCTCTCAACGTACGGCAGGGGCGCGCTCAGGTACTCGGCCAGCATCAGCACCGCAGCGGCTGACGCGATCAGCGGCCGGCGCCGGCCGAGCGGCGCGGCGGCGACGCCGAGGGCCGCCAGCACGGCCAGCGACGCCATCACGAGCACGCCGAACCGTGCGGGCGCGCGCAGCGACTGGAAGCCGAAGACGTGGTGGTACGCTGCCGCGTACAGCCAGCGGATGCCGTCGGGTCCGAGCGAGAACACGACGCCGGCCACCGCCAGGACGAGCAGTGCGAGGACGACGGGACGGTTCCCCGCGCGGCGCCCCCACCACACCCCTGCGCCCGCCAGCGCGATCAGCACGAAGCCGGGGAACAGGGCGTGCTCGGCGCTGTCGGCGCGGCCGGGGCGCAGCTGTCCGGCGCCGTCGCGCGCCGTCAGCAGCGCCGTCCGGCCGTACAGCCGGTTCTCGCGCGGCACCTGCAGATAGCTGAGCGGCCTGGCGGCATGGCGCGAGGCTTCATAGAGGTTGCGGGCGAAGCCTTCGCGCTGCTGCGCGCGCCAGTACGGGACCGCGAACGGCGCCACGACGATCGCCCCGAGCAGCGCCGCGGCGAAGACGCGCACGAGGAGCGCGCGGCTGCGCCAGCGCCCGGCGGCCACGGCGAGCGCGATGCCGGCGGCTCCCAGCGCGACCATCGTGACCACCCCGTAGTTCCAGGCGGAGACCGCCTGCAGTCCGGCGAAGACGCCGAGCGCCGCGGCGTCGCGCCAGCGGGCGGCCGCGACGGTGCGGTGCAGGAACAGCAGGGCGAGCGGCAGGAAGTACAGCGCCTGCAGCTGCAGGTGAATCAAGTGCGCGAAGCGATAGGGAAAGAAGGCCCACGCCAGGCCCGCGATCCAGGCGCCGGCTTCCGAGCCCGTCACGCCTCGCGCGTACGCGTGCATCGCCAGCCCGCTGGCGACAAAGGAGCCGAAGAGCAGCACGTTGTAGCAGACGACGGGATCGGCCGTGAACGCGTAGACCGGCACCAGCGCGATGGACTGCAGGATCAGGTGATCGGAGTACGCCAGCGTGCCGGGAGCGGGGTGAAAGATGTTGGCGTCGAAGATGCGGCCGTTCAGCAGCGCGCCCGGGTCGGTGGTCAGGGTGTGGAGATTCCAGCCGAGCACCCACAGCTCGAAGTACGGATCGCCGGGGCCTTGCAGCGCGCCGAGGTGGGACGTGAGCTGCGGCACCAGGGGCCAGGTCAGCGCGACCGCCGCCAGCGTGTAGCCGAGCGATCGGACCAGCCACGCGCGCGCGCCGCCCGCCAGACCCGCCGTCACGTCAGGCGCGATCCAGCTCCTGCCGCAGGAGCTCGTTGACCAGTTTCGGACTCGCCTTGCCGCCCATCGCCCGCATCACCTGCCCGACCAGGAAGCCGAACGCCGCCTTCTTCCCCCCGCGATACTGCGCGACCGCGTCCGCGTGCTCGCCGAGCACGCGGCGGATCGGCTCCAGGATGGCCCCCTCGTCGCTGATCTGCGCGAGCCCGTCGCGGCGCACGATGAGATCGGCGGTCTCGGCCGTGCCGTACATCTTCTCGAACACGTCTTTGGCGGTCGTGCTGTTGATCGTGCCATTGTCGACGAGCGCGATGAGACCGGCGAGCGCCTCCGGGACGATGCCGGGCCGGTCCAGCCGTCCTCCGGTTTCCTTCAGCTTGCGGCTCAGCTCGCCCATGATCCAGTTCGCGGCGGCCTTGGGGTTGCCGCTCGCGCGCGCTGCCGCCTCGAAGTACTCGGCGGTCTCGCGGGATCGCGTGAGCTCCGTCGCGTCGTAGGCGGTGAGTCCATAGGCCGCGATGAACCGCGCGCGGCGTGCGGCCGGCAGTTCCGGCATCCCCGCCTCGATGACCGCGATCCGGGCCGGCGTCAGCGCCACCGGCGGCAGGTCCGGCTCGGGGAAATAGCGGTAGTCGTGCGCTTCCTCCTTGCTGCGCATGCTGACGGTGCGGCTGCCGGCCTGATCCCAGAGCCGCGTCTCCTGCACCACGCGGCCGCCGCCCTCGACGAGCGCCACCTGCCGAGCGATTTCGTACTCGAGCGCTTTCTGCAGATACCGGAACGAGTTCAGGTTCTTGACCTCGGCCTTCGTCCCGAGCGCGGCCGTTCCCGCGGGCCGCACCGAGACGTTCGCGTCGCAGCGCAGGCTCCCCTCCTCCATGTTCCCGTCGTTCACGCCGATCCAGACCAGCGTGCTCCGCAGGTGCTCGAAGAAGAGGGCGGCCTCCTCGGCCGATCGCAGGTCCGGATGCGTGACGATCTCGATCAGCGGCACGCCGCTGCGGTTGTAATCCAGGTACGTCCGGTCGTGCGAGTCGGCGAACCCCTCGTGGAGCGACTTTCCCGCGTCCTCCTCGAGATGGACGCGGATGACGCCGATGCGCCGCGCGCCATGCTCCGTGTCGATGTCGACCGCCCCATCGGTCGCGAGCGGCTGGTCGTACTGCGAGATCTGATAGCCCTTCGGCAGGTCGGGATAGAAGTAGTTCTTGCGGGCGAAGACGGACCCGTCGTGGAGCCGGGCGCCGAGCGCGACCGCCGCGCGCGCCGCGAGATCGACAGCCCGCCGGTTCAGCACGGGCAGCGCGCCCGGCAGCCCGAGGCACACGGGGCAGATGTTCGTGTTCGGCGGATCCCCGAAGCGCGTGCTGCAGCCGCAGAAGATCTTGGTGCGGGTGAGCAGCTGGGCGTGGATCTCCAGGCCGATGACGGCTTCGAAGGACATAGGGGGGGAACGACAGCTGCCCGCCCCGCATCCGGGCGCGCCGCGTGGGGGTATCGTAGCGCAACCTGGGTAGCTGGGTTGCTGGGTTGCTGGGTTGCTGGGTTGCTTGGTTGCTCGGTGGCTGGGTGGCCCGCGGGTCGCGCTTCACCCAGCTACCGAGCTACCGAGCCACCCAGCAACCCAGCTACCCACCCGGAGAGGCCGCCTTCACGTCGGGGGAGACGTCGGGCTCGAACTGGGCGAAGTTGTCGCGGAACATCCGCGCCAGCTGACGGGCCCGGGCGTCATAGTCCGAGGAGTCGCGCCACGTGCTGCGGGGGTTGAGCAGGCCCGGCGGTACGCCCGGGCATGACCGCGGCACCTCGAGTCCGAAAAACGGCTCCCGGTCCGACGGCACGCCGTCGAGCGCGCCCGAGAGCACGGCGGCCACGATGGCGCGTGTGTAGGCGAGCGAGATGCGCTTGCCGATCCCGTAGGGCCCGCCCGTCCAGCCCGTGTTGATCAGCCAGACGCGGGAACCGTGCTCCGCGATGCGCCGTCCCAGAAAGCTCGCGTACACCGCGGGACGCAGCGGCAGGAAGGGGGCGCCGAAGCAGGTACTGAACACGGCGGCCGGCTCCGTCACGCCGCGCTCGGTTCCGGCCACCTTGGCCGTGTAACCCGACAGGAAATGGTACATCGCCTGTGCAGCCGTCAGGCGCGCGACCGGCGGCATGACGCCGAAGGCATCGGCCGTGAGCATGATGATGGTCCGCGGATGTCCCCCCTGACCGCTCGGCACGTGATGGTCGATGAACGAGAGCGGATAGGCGCCGCGCGTGTTCTCCGTCAATGTCGTGTCGTCGAAATCGGGACTCCCGGTCGCCGGATCGACCACCACGTTCTCGAGCACCGCCCCGAATCGCGATGTCGCCGCGAAGATCTGCGGCTCGGCCGCGGCGGACAGCCGCACCATCTTCGCGTAGCACCCGCCCTCGAAGTT
>Ga0299913_10002271_pt1 | contig 15048 bp, 11 predicted proteins | sample RVTome_9_FD_201360 | JGI IMG/M metagenome (GOLD analysis project Ga0299913, IMG submission 201360) | Soil microbial communities from uranium-contaminated site in the Upper Colorado River Basin, Wyoming, United States - RVT155D38 (version 2) ...
ATGCGAAATGCGCCCGCGTTTCCATAGAAGTTGGTCAATAACTACTTCAACGGGCAACCCGTCGACTAGGCCAGCCTTTTGTCGGTACCTGAGCGGCGCAGTGATCCCCTACCCTGTCCGCCCAGGAGGGACCCCATGGCATCGGGTGCCGAGCCTGACTGGGCCGACGTCTCGCTGTCCGATCTGCACCGGGTGCGTACGGTCGAGGAACTCGGCGAGGTGCTGCGGCGGCTGCGCCGCAGGTACGCCCGCCGCAGCAACTCCCAGGAGCTGACCGTCCGCGAGCTGGCCAGGCGGTGCGGCTACGCGTACGGCGTCGTCTCCGAGTACCTCAGTGGCAAGGCGCTCCCGCCGACGGACCGGTTCGACGTGCTGGTCGGGCTGCTCGGCGCCAGCACCGCCGAGCAGCAGGCCCTGGCGACCGCGCGGGACCGCGTGGAGGAGCATCGCCGCGCGCGTCGAGCCGGCGGCCGGATCCCGCGCGAGCTGCCGCCGGACGTGTACGGGTTCACCGGCAGGGCGGCCGAGGTCACCTGGCTCGATCAGCTGCTCGGCGAGCACCGCGCCGCGGCGGCCGCGGCGCTGATCTGCGCCATCGCGGGCACTGCCGGCGTCGGCAAGACCGCGCTGGCGGTGCACTGGGCGCACCGGGTGTGGCCCGAGTTCCCGGACGGCTGCCTGTACGCCGACCTGCGCGGGTACGACCCCGACCGGCCGGTCCGCCCGACCGAGGTGCTCGGCGGGTTCCTGCGCAGCCTCGGGGCGGATGGCGCCGACGTGCCGCACGAGGAGGCCGAGCGGGCCGCGCGGTACCGCACGCTGCTCGCCGACCGGCGGATGCTGGTGCTGCTCGACAACGCGCGCGACACCGAGCACGTGCGCCCGCTGCTGCCCGGCGGCCCCGGCTGCGTCGTGCTCGTCACCAGCCGGGATGCCCTCACCGGCCTCGTCGCCAGGCACGGTGCCCGCCGGATCCGCCTCGACCCGTTGGCGGCCCCGGAGGCCGTCGAGCTGCTGCACGCGCTGATCGGCGAGCGGGTGGCCGGTGAGGCGAACGCCGCGGCCGCCCTCGCCGCGCGCTGCGTCCGGCTGCCGCTGACCCTGCGGCTGGTCGCCGAGCTGGCCGCCACCCGTCCGGAAGCCACCCTCGCCGAGCTGGACGCCGAGCTGGCCGACGTGCGGCACCGGCTGGATCGGCTGGACGCCGGCGGCGAACCGAGGACCGCCGGCCGCGCGGTGTTCTCCTGGTCGTACCAGAACCTCGCCGCCGAGACCGCGCGGGCGTTCCGGCTGATCGGGCTGTACCCCGGGCACGACCTCGACCAGTGCGCGTTGGCGGCGCTCGCCGGCACCGACCTCGGCATGGCGCGGTCCATGCTGAAGGACCTGACCAGGGCACATCTCGTCCAGCCGGCGCGCATGGACCGGTACGAAACGCACGACCTGCTGCGGGCCTATGCCGCCGAGCTGGCCGCCGGGGACGCCGAGCCCGAACGGCGGGCGGCCATGACGAGGCTGCTCGACCATCAGCTGCACTCCTGCTCGGTGGCCATGGACCTGATCGCGCCGTTCGACCGGGACCGGCGGCCCAAGGGCCCTGACCCCGGCTGGCCGATGCCCCAGCTGGCCGACGCCACGTCGGCGATCGCCTGGCTCGACGCCGAACGCGCCAACCTGATCGCGACCGCGGTGCACGCCGCCGACCACGGCTGGCCGGGCCAGCCGGGTCGGCTCGGCGCGATCCTGGTTCGCTACCTGGACACCGGCGCCCACTACCACGATGCCGAGGTGCTGCACGCCAAGGCCGCCACCGCCGACCCGGCCGGCCGGGCGCACGCGCTGATCAGCCTCGGCATCGTGTGCTGGCGGCAGGGCCGCTACCAGGAGGCCGCCGACCACCACGAGCGCGCGCTCGACGCGGCCAGGCAGACCGGCGACCGGATCGCGCTCGGCCGCGCCCTCACCGGGCTCGGCATCGTGTACTGGCAGCTGGGCCGGATGCGGCAGACCCTCGACTGTGGGCGGCAGGCCGTCGAGCTCTACCGCGACCTGGGCGACCGCATCGGGCAGGCCAGGGTGCTCGGCAACCTCGGCATCGTGCACCGCCACCTCGGCAACTACGCCGCGGCCGTCGACCACCACCGGCAGTCGCTCGGCATCTTCCGTGAGGTCGGCGATCCGGTCGGGGTGGCGAACGAGCTGTGCAGCGTCGGGGTGCTGCTCGAAGGGTTGGGCCGCCCCGAGGAGGCCGTCGACCACCTGCGGGAGGCACTCGCCCTGGCCAGGCGGGCCGGCTACCGGGAGACGGAGGCCCAGGCGCTGGACAGCCTCGGGGTCGTGTACCGGCGGCTTGGCCGGTTCACCGAGGCGCTTGAGCACCACCATGAGTCGCTCGGCATGCTCCGGCAGATCGGCGACCGCGCCGCCGAGGGGTACGCGCTCGGCCACCTCGGCAGCGTGCACGAGCGGCTCGGCCAGTACGCCGACGCGACCGACCACCACCACCGCGCGCTGCGCATCGCCCGCGAGCTGGGCGACGACCACCTGACGGCCGAGTCGCTCAACCGGCTCGGCGACACCCTGGTGTGCTCGGCGCGTACGAAGAAGGCGCTGCGCATGTACCAGCAGGCGCTGGCGATCACGAGCAGGACCGGCAACCGGTACCAGCAGGCCCGCGCGCACCACGGCATCGCCCGCGCGCTGTCCGCCCTCGGCGATGGCACGGCCGCCGTGCCGCACTGGGAGCGGGCCATGGCGGGGTACACCGAGCTGGGCGTACCCGAGGCCGACGAGGTCCGCGCCCGGCTCGCCCGGCCGGTCGGCTCCGACGTGGCGCTCTAGACGTGGTGCTTTGCGACGTGACGCGCGCCATGCCGGCCTGCCGGAGCCCGGCGGAATGAACCGGGCGCGCAGTGGGTTGTACAGGATGGCCGATGGTTCTGTGTGTTCGTGTTTCGCACGCTCGCGAAGGACTGCGGGCGCGCCGCTTGCCTTCAGGGGACTGGAGAAGTCGCGTCTAGACCCGGCCAGGGGTACCGCACGGTGCGTGACCCCTTACCCAGCCCTGTAAGGAGCAGAAATGACACAGGGAACCGTCAAGTGGTTCAACGCGGAGAAGGGCTTCGGCTTCATCTCCCGTACCGATGGACCGGACGTCTTCGTGCACTACTCGGAGATCGACGGCTACGGCTTCCGTAGCCTGGACGAGAACCAGCACGTCGAGTTCGACCTGGCGCAGGGCCCCAAGGGCCCGCAGGCGACGCACGTTCGCGCCGTCTGAGCCACCGCACATCGGCCGAAGGGCCGGCACCCACGGGTGCCGGCCCTTCGGCAGGTCAGGGGTCAGCCGGCCGTCGGGCACACTGCGGGGCGTGACGACCTGGACTCCGATGCACGACCGGCCGTACCGCCCGGTGCCGTACCGCCCGCCGCGGATGCCGGTCGCCGAGTCACTGCGGATCTCGGCCGAGCTGCGGGAACGCATGTCGCAGCGGCGCTCGGTGCGGGCGTTCTCCACCGATCCGGTGGACGAGCGGCTGGTGCTGGACGCGATCGCGGTGGCCTCGACCGCGCCGTCCGGGGCGCACCAGCAGCCGTGGACGTTCGCCCTCGTCACCGACCCGGCCGTGCGCGCCAGGATTCGCGCGGCCGCCGAGGAGGAGGAGCGCCGGTCGTACGCGGGCCGCCTCGGCGAGCAGTGGCTGGCGGCGCTGCGCCCGCTGGGCACCGACGAGAACAAGCCGCACCTCACCGACGCGCCGTACCTGATAGTCGTGTTCGCGCAGCGCTACTACCTCGGCCCCGACGGCGAGCGCCACAAGCACTACTACGTGGACGAGTCGGTGGGCATCGCGGTCGGCATGCTGCTGACGGCGCTGCACCTGTCCGGTCTTGCCGCGCTCACCCATACCCCCAGCCCGATGAAATTCCTGGCGGACGTGCTCGGCCGTCCCCGCAACGAGAAGGCCTTCGCGGTCGTTCCGGTCGGCTATCCCGCCGACGACGCGATGGTGCCCGATATCGCGCGCAAGTCGCTGGACCAGCTCCTCGTGCGGGTCTGACCTCGGTATGCGTCGGCAGGCCCAGAGCAGGTGGTCGAGGAACTCCGAGCTGGTACTTCTGCTGGTGGCTGACCCGGCCACCGACGCGGCCGACCACGTGCTGCTGCGCCGGTCCGGGCGGGCCTGGGCTGTCGGCGGCAGCTACCTGGAGCTGCGCGTGATCAGGATGGCGCACGAGCTGTGGAACGCCGACGACGTCGACAAGCAGGAGCGGATCATCGGACGCCGCACCGACGGCCGCTGGCTCGACGGCAGCGCGCCGTTCGACGAGCCGTGGTTCGCCGCCGATCCCGAAGGCGCCGTGACGCCGCTCGACTCGCACGTGCGCAAGGTCAACCCGCGCACCCCCGGTCAGCCCGCGCCCCGGTTGCTCCGCCGCTCGTGGAGCTACGCGGGCGGCACCGCGGCCGGCGGCAACCCGGACGAGGGCATGGTCTTCATGGCCTTCCAGAACGATCTCGCGGCCGGCTTCCTGCGTGCACCGGAGCGGCTGCGCGGCGAAGCCCTCGGCCCATACCTGCTGCCCATGGGTGGCGGCTACTTCGTGGTCCCCACCGCCGACGGGCTGGCCGAACTGCTCGGCTGATCGTCCAAGCGAACTCCTGCGCGGTTTGGTGCATCACCGCGTTCCGTGGCGCCTCCGCTGGGTGTCGATTCCACGCGACAGGCGCGATCAGCGCCGCCACCTGAACAGGAGCTGCTATGCGTGAGAGCGTCAGAGAGTACTGGCTCGAGTTCAACCGGCCGCTCGAAGGCCGCGTCAATTACATGTACCTCGACACCAAAGGCCTGGTTAGCACGGGCGTCGGCAATCTGATCGACGCGACGAAGAAGGCGCTCACGGCCCCCAATGCCGAGGAACGCGCCGCATCACTGCGGATGGCCGGTCAGCTCGACTGGCGCGCGGAAGACGGTTCGGTCGCGACGCCCGAGCAGGTCGCCGCCGAGTGGGACCTGGTCAAGAGCCGGATGAGCCTCGCATCCAGAGGTGGCGGCGCGTACCGGTCGCTGACCAGCCTGCGCATCTCGGAGGAGGAGATCGACCGGTTCGTATTCGTCAAGTTGGACCAGTTCGAACACCATCTCAAGGGGCGCCACGAGTTCGCGACCTTCGATAGCTGGCCGGCGGATGCGCAGCTCGGATTGCTCAGCATGTCGTGGGGGCTCGGTCCGGCATTCAAGTTCCCGAAGTTCCAGGCCTTCGTCGCGGCGGGTGACTGGAACGGAGCGGCCACCGAGTGCAGATTCAATCCGGAACGGGGCACGATCGTCAAACGCAATGACCTGAACCAGGAGCTATTCCGTAATGCAGCGCGAGTCGTCGCCGAGGGCCTCGACCCCGATGCACTGGTGCTCGCCCAGCGAAGCGAACCCCTTTACCGGTAAAGGAGCATTCGATATGCCAGGCAACGACCTGCAGGTTACCGGCGGCATCAGCCAGTCCCTGCTCACCGCGCTGGACCAGGTCCACCGGTCCATCACGGCCGGACTCGTCGGACCAGACGGGCAGCCATCCCAGACCGCGGTCTACATGCACTTACCGATCGGTCAGCCGGTCGACCCGAAGATGTACGCCCATCCGTGGACGCCGGCCGGCGGTAGCGCCTACGGCGCCGTCAGCAGCACCGGCACCTTCGTCACGCCGGTCACGGCCGCGCCGGCCACCGGCGAGGCCACGACGCCGGCCAGGGAACTCGCCGCGATATCGGCGCCCGATCCCAAGCTCCAGCTCGCGATCAGCAGCGCGTTCAACACCTCGCAGCGGGTGGACAACATGCTGATGGTCACAGACAACGGCATCGCGGTCTCCTGGCCGCAGCGCACGGTCAGCATCGAGTACTTCACGGCGCTCACCGGCATGCAGGCTGAGCCGATTCCCGAGCCGTCCGCGGAGATCAAGGAGCGGATCGCAAAGGCCGAGAAGGCCCTGTACTCAATGGATGCGGACGGCAACTACACCGGATATACGCCACGGCACGCGCAGTACCGCCGCAACCAGAAGGCGCTCTCGGACGCGCGCAGCGAGTTGGCGCTGGCGTACGCCCAGGCTATGGCGGATCCGGTGCTGGGGCAGGCCTGGCCGGTGACGAGCTCGAAGTACCAGAACGCCGTAGACCAGGCGTACGACGACTGGCGCGCGATGGGCGGGCAGGAGATCGAGGACGCGCTGCACACCCTGCAGTCGGTCGGTGGCAGCGCCGCTGCCGCGCTCATCGCAAAGGCGCGCAAGCTGTACAACGAGTACAGCGTCGGTCTCGGCGGTGCGGTCGCCGTGAAGGTGCCGTGGTCGTACATCGACCCGGTCTCCTGGTGGGACCACACCAACGACGACTTCGGCGTGATGCGGGTGACCGCGAGATCGTCGCAGTACCAGGCCGGCGGCGGTGGGGGCGAGCACAGCTTCGGCCACAAGTTCTACCGGGACGAGTCGTCCTCGACGTCGGGCAGCGTGGGCTTCAACTTCTACCTCGGCGTGTCCGCGAACGCGTCGGCGTCGACCAGCTCGACCAGCCACGACGACGGTTCGAACGCCGACCGGTCGTCCTGGTCCCGGCACAACGACGAGAGCTCGTCCGCCACGATCGAGTTCGAGTGGTTCATGGCCAGCATCGAGCGGCCCTGGCTGCTGGGCGACCTGTTCCACATGGACGGCTGGTACCTCGCCGGCCAGAAGAAGGGCGCGATCAGCGACGGCACGATCCAGGGCCAGATCGGCGACGTGCCCAAGCTGCTTCCGATGATCCCCAAGTCATTCGTGGTCGTGCGCAACGTCAAGATCACCTCTGACTCGTGGGGCAGCCTGGGCAACTCGCTCCAGAGCGCCGTGGACAGCTCGCGCGGCCACACCGACGGCAGTTCGACCTCCTACGGCGGCTCGATCGGCTGGCTCGGCGTGGGCGGCTCGGTGCAGCACTCCGAGTCCGAGTCCGGTGGTGCCTTCACGTCGACGCACGACGCGTCCCACGGCTGGTCGTTCACCTCACACGGCCAGGGCGGGACGTTGGAGCTGCGCGGTTCGCAGATCGTCGGATGGGTCGGCCAGATCCAGCCCGAGGCGCCACGCAAGGACGACCCGAACCTCGGCGCCGAACCGGAGCCGCAGGAGACCACGTCGGCTCCGGTGCCGGCACCAACCGGCTGAGGGGGAGGTGCGCCGTGAGCGAGAACGCCGACCAGCTCGCGATCCTCGGCCGGCAGGTGTTGGATGCGATCGTCGCGGCCTATCTCCCTGACGGCGACTCGTCGCTGGCGCTTGCCCTGCACCCGGGGCAGGCGCTGGCCGACGAGTTGGTGCAGAACGGTCAGACCAACCCGCTGCGGCTCTCCGAGTGGATCGCGGACCAGTACGACTATCCGCTGTGGCTCAAGCGGGCCGACGGCACGGCGGTCTCGGCGTCGCTCGTCGGCGGCATCACCGCCAAGGCCGCCTACCTGAACATGGTGCCGTGGGCGCTGCCAAGCGTGGCGGTGGACGTGGCGTCCTTTCCGCGGCTGAACGCGCTGATTGCGGCGGCGCGCAGGAGCCTGGGCGACAATCCCGAGGCCCTGCCGTTCGGCTGCGAGCCGACGGACTTCGCCGAAGCCGACAGCTCCGGGTGGCACGTCTTCGACACGAAGATCACCAGTAGCACGACGGTGACCGAGACGATCCGTCCCGACGCCGTACCGGCCGTCGAGCTCAATCCGGAGCTGTGGACGCTACGGCCGGTGCCGGTCGAGATGTTGTCCGTGCTGCTGGAGCGGGAGTCGAAGATCGAAGAGCAACGCCGGCTGATCGAAGAGCTGTCGAGGATGCCGCGGTACGAGGCGGTCGAACGGCTGCGGGAGATCCCCGACGTCATGGAGTACATCACCCAGCCGGCCGAGCCGTGGACGATCGACGACGCGGTGGTCGACGTGGTGGTGGCCGACGTGGTGGTCGACGACGCGGTGGTCGACGTGGTGGTCGACGACGCGGTGGCCGACGTGGTGGTCGACGATGTGGTCAACCTGGCGGAGGTGGCGCTGGTCGAGCCGGCGCCACCGCCACCGGAGGAGGCGATCTACGCCATCGAGTACGACCCCGACGTTCTCGAACAGCTCGCCACCATCCAGCTGGACGACCTGCTGTCCCAGCCGGTGATCACCGAGACCACCACGCGGGACAGCGAGCTGCACGTACATTTCGAATACTGCCTGCTCGCCATCACCCGGCGAGTTGCCGGGAACCGCTGGTGGCTCCAGGAATTCGTCACCGAGGACGACTGGTACGTGCCCGGGATGAAACGCGGTGACATGGTGAAGGAGTCGACGAAGGAGGGCTACGGCCATTTCCTGCCGCAGGCGCTGCTCGTCGTGCGCAACGTCAGCCTCACCGGCTCGTGGACCGACAGGGCGCGCGAGTCGATGAGGAACGGCGTCGCCTTTCTCGGGCCATTCCTGACCCATCTGCCCGCTTCCGCCGAGGCCAGCGCCGAGGCCACGGAGCAGGTCGCCGTGCTCGGCGTAGGGATGCAGGTCATCGGGGAGCTGTGCGCGCCGCTGCCGCCCCTACCGCCGCGCGACGATCCCGAGCTGGCACCGCGCACCCCGTGAGTGGCGATGAGTGCTACAGCACTCATCGCCACTCACGGGGCGGTCACGCCACCCCACCGCCTGGTGCCCTCGGCAGCGTCCCGTTCACGCACCCGGCCAATGCCCCGCGGCCGGCCGCGTTGGGGTGCGGCCAGCCGGGCACCACCGCCCAGTTCGCGATGCCGAACGAGAGCAGCCGGGTCTGGATGGATGCGGCGCCCGGGTTCCACAGCTGCTGGCAGACCGCCTGGATCCGGTTGGGGTTGCCGCCGAGGAACGCCCACACGATCTTGGCGACGAGGATGCCGACGCCGATCCAGCCGTTCATGGTCGTGGTGGCGGTGACCGCCGCGGGGTTGCACACCGGCGGCAGGTTGGGGTCGCCGATCCAGCGGTAGTAGAGCGGGTGGCGGACCTGTGCTCCGGGGTCGGCGGAGATCAGGTTGAGCGAGATGGCGGCGGCGCCGCCCGCGATGGCGCCCGATACCGCCGCGCCGTTCCAGGCGGGTGGGATCGCGCCGGGCGGCGCACCCGGCGTCGCGTTGCCCGCCGGGTTGCCGATGACCCAGTCGGTGCACGCGCCCGGGTTGGCGACGGCCCAGCCGGGAGCGAAGCCGAACAGGCCGGCGACCGCGCCGCCCAGCTGGCGGGCGACCAGCTGCGTCGCCACGGCCACCCAGTTCGTGTCGTTGACTCCGGCGGTGACGACGGCGACGTTGGCCGCGCCGGCCCGGCTCGGGTTTGCCGCGAGTACCGCGTTCGCGTCCGCGATCTGGGTCCGCGCGGCCTGGGAGACGACGCCGCACGGGTTCGTGTAGGGCGAGGTCGTCAGGACGTTGCCGGTCGACGCACCGCTGTGCGCGAAGTTGAAGTAGCGGTTCCACGGGACGCCGAGCAGCGCGCGGAGGTTGCCCGCCCAGCTCGAGCCCGGTGCCGCGGGGCCGACTCCCGGGTCGTCACAGGTGGTTCGCCACGGCTGCCACCACCATGCACCCGGCCGGGCCTCGTGGCCGGAGGTGACCGAGTCGCCCACCGCGACGAGCAGCGGGGGAGGTGGGGGCGGTGGCTGGGTCGTCGTTGTCGTCGGAACGGTGGTCGTGGTGGTGGGCGGCGGGGTGGTGGTCGTGGGCGGCGGGGTGGTGGTCGTGGGTGGCGGCAGAGTGGTGGTGGTCGTGGGTGGCGGCAGAGTGGTGGGCGGCGGTGGCGGCACGGTGGTGGAGGTCGACGGTGGCAGTACGGTGCTGTCCGACTCGGCCGTGCCGGAGGGCGGGCCGCCCTGGTAGTGGGGCAGCGTGTTGTATGCGGGGGGAATGACGGGCGGATTCTGCCTCAATCCCTCGATCAGGTCCGCCGGGGCGCCCTGTGCTTCCATTTCGTCGAGCATTTCCGGGGTGATTCGATCGCTGGGATCAGGGCTCTGGCCCGGTGGCACGGTCCCGTCGACGCCGCCTGTCAAGGCCGGGATCCTCTCTGGAAATGGCTGGCCGGCGCCTGACTGGGCGATCTGGTCGAGCACCGACCGGCACGCCGGCGGCGCGCTTTGATACGACTCGACGCCAGTGCACTCGCCGGAGTCGAACAGGGCAAGCAGCGCCGGCAGGCCGCCGGGATAGCTCTCGCTGACGGCAAGAACCCCGGCGGCGGCCTCACCGGACGACGGCGCGCTCGATGTGCCAGCGGAGGCCGCGGCATTGTTGATCGTCAATTGGGTCAGGTATGCGACGAGGGCGAGGGCGACCCATATCGCGCCAATGGCGAGCAGCCGCTGCCGTCTTTTCGAAAGGCCGGGAATACGTCGAGGCATGTCGACTCCTCAGGGACCCTGATGGCGCGCGCCGCAGCAGGAAGCTCTGCCGCTGGGTGATCGCAGCCTCACTCAGCGTAGGCGGACTAGCGGTCGTGGAGGAATCAGCCAGTCAGCCTAAGAACGCCGACACCGCGCGTACGAACGGCCGCCGGCCAGGCGGCGCGCGGGCGTCAGCCGCCCGGTCCGAAGTAGGTCACGGGCGGCGGACCGGGCGGGAACGGCGGGCCGCCGGGATACAGCCCCGGCTCCGGCGGCGGGCCGCCCTGGAACGGCGGGCCGCCCTGGAACACCTGCTCGCCGGGACGGCCGCCCAGGATGCTGCGGGTGAGCGCGTGCCGCTCGTCCAGCAGCTCGTCCAGCGCGGCGCGCAGCGTCGCCTCGTCCAGCCGGGTCTCGCCGCCGGCGTCGATCGCGCGCAGCACGGCCCGGCGCGCGAGCTCCCGCAGGAACGACGCGGTGACGCCGGCGGTCGCGTCGACGAGCGCGCCGGCGTCCGGCAGGTCCAGCGGCACGCCGCTCGCGTAGAGCCGCAGCAGCCGCTCGCGGGCCGCCGCGTCCGGGCGCGGGATCTCGACGGCGAGGTCGACCCGTCCGGGGCGGTCGGTGAGGGCGTGCTCGAGCACCTCCACCCGGTTGGTGGTGAGCACGAACGTCACGTCGGCGTCCGAGCCCACCCCGTCCATCTCGTTGAGCAGCTGGAACAGCATCGGGTGGCCGGACAGCGAGAACGAGCGGTCCTGCGCGATCAGGTCGACGTCCTCCACCACCACGACCGCGGGCTGCAACCGCCTGGCGAGTGCGGTCGCCTCGCCGATCATCATCAGCGCAGGCCCCGACACCACGACGACGGTGCGGCCGGTCAGCCGGCTCATCAGGTAGCGGACGGTGTGCGTCTTGCCGGTGCCCGGCGGCCCGTGCAGCAGCAGGCCCCGCTTGAGGTGCTGGCCGGCGCGGCGCAGCCGCTCGGCCCGGTCCGCGGCCAGCACGACGTGCCGCTCGACGGACTCCAGCACTCCTGGCGGCAGCACGACCTGCTCCTGCGTCAGCGTCGGCCGCGGCTGGAAGGTCACCAGTTGGTTGCCGCGGTGCTCGCTGAAGCCGAAGGTGAGCACCTGTCCACGGAAGACGTCGTGCTCGCGCATCAGCTCCTCGACGCGTTCCCGCACCGCGGTCGCCGTCCCGCGGTCGGCGGCCAGCACCTGCAGCCCGCACACCGGCTCGGAGTGCGGCGGCGCGCCGCGCAGCGCGATCACCACCGGGGTGCCGTCCGGGGCGAAGGTGCGCGTCATGCCGAACTGGATGGCGTCCATGCTGCGGTCCGGGCCGATCGGCACGCTGGCGTAGTCGACCGCGCCGAGCCGGAACCCGCCGCGGGCCGCCATCGCGAGCATGTCGACCAGGTCGTGGTGGCCGTGGCCCATGCCGCTGACCCCGAACCACACCGCGTCCGGCGAGCGCTCGGCGAGGTAGGCGTCCACGCCGCGCTGCAGGTTGGCGTGCTCCCAGGCCGGCCACATCGCCAGCACGTTGGGGATCGCGCTCGTCTCGCAGCCGATGTGTTCGGTGACCATGCGCGGCAGCTCGGCGGCCGCGTCGTCGACGAGCGCATGTTCGACTGCGCCCAGGACGTTGCGCAGCGCCTGAGCCAACTCGCGCGCGGTCCGGCCGTCCACCCCAGTTTCAGACACCCGTGAACTCTGGCACGCCCGTCGCGGGCGCCGCCAGCGAGCCGGCGTCCGGGACGCCCGCGGCGCACTGCCCGAACCGGAGGGTCTACAGCCGCGCCCACGCCTGCGTCAGCACGGTCCGCATGATCCGTTCGATCTCGTCGAACTCCGCGGGGCCGGCCACCAGCGGCGGCGCGAACTGGACGACGGGGTCGCCGCGCTCGTCGGGCCGACAGTAGAGCCCGGCCTCGAACAGTGCGGGGGACAGGAATCCGCGCAGCAGGCGCTCCCGCTCCGCCGCGTCGAAGGTCTCCTTGGTGGCCTTGTCCTTCACCAGCTCGACGCCGAACAGGAAGCCCTCGCCGCGGACGTCGCCGACGATCGGCAGGTCGAGCAGCCTCTCCAGGGTCGCGCGGAACACCGGCGACTGCGCGCGCACGTGGTCGCCCAGCCGCTCGTTCTCGATGATGTCCAGGTTGGCAATGGCCACCGCGGCCGACACGGGGTGCCCGCCGAACGTGTAGCCGTGCAGGAACGAGTTGGTCCCGTGGGTGAACGGCTCGAACACTCGATCGCTCACGATCATCGCCCCGATCGGCGAGTAGCCGGACGACAGGCCCTTGCCGCAGGTGATGACGTCGGGGACGTAGCCGAAGTCGCCGCACGGGAAGATCGAGCCGAGCCGGCCGAACGCGCAGATCGTCTCGTCGGACACCAGAAGGACGTCGTGGGCGTCGCAGATCTCGCGTAGCCGCTCGAAGTACCCGGGCGGGGGCGGGAAGGGGCCGCCCGCGTTCTGGACCGGCTCCACGAAGACGGCCGCGACGGTGTCGGGCCCCTCGGCGAGGATCGCCTCCTCCACCCGGTTGGCGGCCCACAGCCCGAACGCCTTGCCTTCGAGGCCGTCCGGCGCGCGGTATGCGTTGGTGTTGGGCACCGTGTACGCGCCGGCCACGAGCGGTTCGAAGGGCGCCCTCAGCTTGGGCACCCCGGTGATGGCGAGGGCTCCGTGCGGGGTGCCGTGGTACGCGGTGAAGCGGCTGATCATCTTGTGCTTGCCGGGCTTGCCGACCAGCTTGAAGTACTGCTTGGCAAGCTTCAACGCGCTGTCCACGGCCTCCCCGCCGCCGGTGGTGAAGAAGACCCGGTTGAGGTCGCCCGGGGCGTAGTGGGCCAGCCGCTCGGCCAGGTCGATCGCGGCCGGGTGGGCGTAGGACCAGACCGGGAAGTACGCCAGCTCGGCCGCCTGCCGCGCGGCCACCTCGGCGAGCTCGCGCCGCCCGTGCCCGACCTGGACGACGAACAGCCCGGAGATGCCGTCGAGGTAGCCGCGGCCGGCGGCGTCGAACACCCGGCAGCCGCGGCCACGCACCATGATCGGCACCTGCGCTCCGCCCTCGAAGGCCCCGCCCTCGAAGGCGCCGCCCTCGAAGACAGAGTGCCGGGTGAAGTGCATCCACAGGTGGTCGCGGGCGGCGGCGGCGCGGGCGGTGCCCCGCGGTGTGGTGCTCATCGCGTCCCCGGGTCTCGTGCTGCCGGCGGTGGTCGTCAGGACCAGAGGATCAGCGAGTTGTCCGGCATCCTGCCGACGAACGAGCTCGCGGAGATCCGGACGCCGCTGCCGGTGGCCGGCGCCACGGCGTGCGCGTTGCGGGAATTGAAGAGGATCACGTCGCCGCGCTGCGGGCTCACCACGTACCGCTCGCAGTCCTCGACGGCGTCCGGCCGGTAGAAGCCGAAGGCTCCCTCGGCGAAGGACTCCATGTCCGGCGTGGACGGTCGCTGGTACACCGTGGTCTCCCCGCCGTGCTCGGTGAGGTCGTAGTAGAGGTTCCAGACCAGCTGGCTGGTGACCGTGCCGACCAGCCAGCCGGGTGCGTCGTGCTGCGCCCAGTCGCAGTGCACCTTGATGCCCCCGACGGTGATCCGCACGATCCCGGCGAAGTAGTCGCCGTAGGCGTCCTCGGCGGCCAGCCCGACCTTGGCCGGCCAGGCCGCGGTCAGGGCGTCGAGCACCTGGGGGATCGGGTCCACCGACTCGGCGAAGATCCGCTTCCTGGTCCCGTGGGCGATGGCCGCCTGGCGGAAGTACTCCGCCTTGTCGCCCCGGTGGTCGTACTGGGCGATCCCGATCCGCCCCAGCGGCGGGTCCAGCGTCTCGTAGAAGTCGAAGCCGTTGCTGACGACCGCCTTGGAAACGGCGCGACAGTCGTCGGCCGAGGTGAAGTTCGCGATCCGCACCCCGCCGACCTCGTTGGCGAACAGGGCGTCGAGAACGTCCTCGGACAGCTCATCCACCTGCACGACGTCCCATGACGACGAACTCATCTCGATACCTCCATCGGTGTTCAGCGGCATACGGCAGGCGGGCCGCGTTGCTCGTCCTCCCGCAGACCTGCAGCTTCTAGCGATGGTGGCAGCCGGCTTCCGGCGGTCGCATCTCCTGGAATGTCGTCCAGCAGGTCAGCGGTAGCCGGTGGTGTCGGCGGGCTTGCCAGCGTCCTGGACCTCGGGGAGGTACCGCCAGGCGTCGGGCTGGCTGCCGTCGAGGTCGGTGAAGCCGTAGACCTTGGCCAGCTGCCCGCTGGACAGCGACGTCCCGTTCCAGCGGGACACGCCGGGATCCCGTGCCAGCGCCGCCACGGCGCGGCCGACGAACGCCGGGCTCTCCGAGATGGCGAAGTGCGGCACGCGCGTCGTCGCGTCACGCCAGTTCGACTCGGTGACGCCGAAGGCCTCCAGCATGGCCTCGGATCGCAGCCAGCCCGGGGTGAGCGACACGGCCGTCGCGCCGTGCGGCCGCAGCTCGTGGGCGAGCGCGAACGCCATCCGACCCACCGCCGCCTTGGCCAGGTCGTAGAAGAAGGAGACCCGGTAGTTGGTCGCGTTGTACTCGTCGGTTCCGTCGGTCACCTCGACGACCAGGCCGCCCGGCTTCCTGATCAGCAGCGGTATCGCG
>Ga0299913_10002272_pt1 | contig 15045 bp, 12 predicted proteins | sample RVTome_9_FD_201360 | JGI IMG/M metagenome (GOLD analysis project Ga0299913, IMG submission 201360) | Soil microbial communities from uranium-contaminated site in the Upper Colorado River Basin, Wyoming, United States - RVT155D38 (version 2) ...
ACACCTGTCGCACGCTCTCGCATCCGCTGCGCCCGCTCCCCCGGACCTCCGAAATTCCCCGCCGTTCTTCGGTTGACAGTATCCTGACCCACCGATAAGTTTCCCGGTCTGTCCGGTTTCCGGGCCGGCGCGCTCCAGCCGAAGCGCTCCGACCGAACTGACGGGGGCATGGGTGGCCCCCGCTTTTTTCCGACCTACCTCCCGGGACGGGGGCGTCGGGGAGCCGGGCCGCACGTGGTAGATCCCGTAGCCAAGACCAGGATGCCGACGATCAGTCAGCTCGTCCGCAAGGGACGAAAGAAGGTCGCCAAGAAGGACAAGGCGCCGGCGCTCCAGGGGAACCCCCAGAAGCGAGGCGTCTGTACCCGCGTGTACACGACGACGCCGAAGAAGCCGAACTCGGCTCTCCGGAAGGTCGCGCGCGTGCGGCTCACGAACGGCTACGAGGTGACGGCCTACATCCCGGGCGAAGGGCACAACCTCCAGGAGCACTCGATCGTGATGATCCGCGGGGGCCGTGTGAAGGACCTGCCCGGGGTCCGCTACCACATCATCCGCGGGACCCTGGACGCGAGCGGCGTATCCGACCGCCGCCAGGGCCGGTCGAAGTACGGCGCGAAGAGGCCGAGGTGACGCGATGAGCCGACGCAGCAAGGCGGTCGTCCGTAAGGTCCCCGCCGATCCGATCTACGAGTCGACCCTGGTCACCAAGTTCATCAACGACCTGATGGTGCAGGGGAAGAAGTCGGTCGCCGAGAAGATCTTCTACGACGCCATGAAGATCGTCGAGGAGAAGGGCGGCCAGCCGGCGATCAATTTGTTCCGCCAGGCCATCTCCAACGCGAAGCCGACGCTGGAGGTGAAGAGCAGGCGCGTGGGCGGCGCGACCTATCAGGTCCCGGTCGAGGTGCGTCCCGAGCGGCGCCAGGCGCTGGCCATCAAGTGGATGGTCGGCTTCGCGCGGATGCGCGGGGAGAAGACGATGACGGACAAGCTGGCGGCCGAGATCCTGTCGGCCAGCCGCAACGAGGGCAGCACGATCAAGAAGAAGGACGACACGCACCGGATGGCGGAGGCCAACAAGGCCTTCGCGCACTACCGCTGGTAGGCCACGGCGCGCGGCGAAGGAATAGATAGAGACGATGGCGAGGATCACCCCGCTCGAGAAGCTCCGCAACATCGGCATCATGGCCCACATCGATGCCGGGAAGACCACGACGACGGAGCGCATCCTGTACTACACGGGCCGCGTGCACCGCATGGGAGAGGTGCACGAGGGCGCGGCGACGATGGACTGGATGGAGCAGGAGCAGGAGCGCGGCATCACGATCACGTCGGCCGCGACGACCGCGTTCTGGAAGCGTCAGGGCGACGACTTCCGGATCAACATCATCGACACCCCCGGGCACGTCGACTTCACCGTCGAGGTCGAGCGGAGCCTGCGCGTCCTGGACGGCGCGGTGGCGGTGTTCTGCGCGGTGGGCGGCGTCGAGCCGCAGTCGGAGACGGTGTGGCGCCAGGCCGACCGCTACAACGTGCCGCGCATCGCGTTCGTGAACAAAATGGACCGCGTCGGTGCCGACTTCATGAACGTCGTGGACATGATCCGCGACCGGCTCGGCGCGCGCGCGTTCCCCATCCAGATCCCGCTCGGTGAGGGCGAGCTGTTCACCGGCATCGTCGACATCGTGCGGCGGGTGGAGATCGTCTACGACGAGGAGTCGCTGGGCGCCAAGTTCGAGGAGGGCCCCGTGCCCGATTCGCTCCAGGCTCGGGTCGAGCAGCTGCGCGACGAGCTGATCGAGGCCGCCGTCGAGTCCGACGACGGGCTCCTGGAGAAGTACCTCGACGGCACCGAGCTCTCGGACGAGGAGGTCGCGCGCGCGATCCGCGCCGCGACGCTGGCCAACAACATCACGCCAGTGCTGTGCGGATCGGCGTTCAAGAACAAGGGCGTGCAGCAGCTGCTGGACGCGGTGATCGACTACCTGCCATCGCCGGTCGACGTCGGGTCCATCACCGGCCATCCGCCCTACAAAGACGAGCAGGAGCTGATCCGGGAGCCTAGCGACGACGCGCCGTTCAGCGCGCTGGCGTTCAAGATCGCCACCGATCCCTATGTCGGGCGGCTGACGTTCTTCCGGGTCTATTCCGGATCGCTCGAGGCCGGGTCGTACGTGCTGAACTCGACCAAGGACAAGCGCGAGCGCATCGGCCGGCTCCTGCAGATGCACGCGAACCACCGGGAGGAGCGCGAGCAGCTCTACGCGGGTGACATCGCCGCCGCCATCGGGCTCAAGGACACCAAGACGGGCGACACCCTGTGCGACCCCGACGACCCGATCATCCTGGAGGCGATGCGCTTCCCGGAGCCGGTCATCAGCGTCGCGATCGAGCCCAAGACGAAGGCGGACCAGGACAAGCTCGGTACCGGGCTCCAGAAGCTCGCCGAGGAGGACCCCACGTTCCGCGTCCACACCGACGAGGAGACGGGGCAGACGATCATCAGCGGGATGGGCGAGCTGCACCTCGAGATCATCGTCGACCGACTGCGCAGGGAGTTCAAGGTGGACGCCAACGTGGGCCGCCCCCAGGTGGCCTACCGGGAAACGATCCGCCAGCCCGCCCAGAACGTCGAAGGCAAGTTCGTACGCCAGACGGGCGGGCGCGGCCAGTACGGGCACGTGGTGATCAACATCGAGCCCGGAGCGCCCGGCACCGGCTTCATCTTCGAGGACAAGATCGTCGGCGGCTCGATCCCGCGGGAATACATCGGCTCCGTCGAGCAGGGCGTGAGGGAGGCGATGGAGACCGGGGTGCTCGCCGGCTATCCGATGGTGGACGTGCGCGTGGAGCTGATCGACGGATCGTACCACGACGTCGACTCCAGCGAGATGGCGTTCAAGATCGCCGGCTCGATGGCCTTGAAGGAGGGCGCCCGCAAGGCCGGACCGATGCTGCTCGAGCCAATCATGGATGTCGAGGTCGTGACGCCCGGCGAGTACATGGGCGACGTGATGGGCGACCTCTCCAGCCGCCGCGGCAAGATCGGCGGGATGACGCAGCGGGCCGAGGCGCAGGTGATCGGGGCGAGCGTGCCGCTGGCCGAGATGTTCGGATATTCCACGCGCCTGCGTTCGCTGACGCAAGGCCGTGCCGTCTACTCGATGCAGTTCGCGCACTACGAGGAAGTCCCGAAGTCCAAGGCCGAGGAGATCATCGCCAAGATCGGCGGCTGAGTCTCCACGAACCGGACACGAACCGAAAAGATCATGGGCAAGGCGAAGTTTGAGCGGACGAAGCCGCACGTGAACGTGGGTACGATCGGGCACGTGGATCACGGGAAGACGACGTTGACGGCGGCGATCACGGAGATCCAGGCGGCGAAGGGTCTGGCGGAGTTCGTGAGTTTCGACAACATCGACAAGGCGCCGGAGGAGCGGGAGCGGGGGATCACGATTGCGACGGCGCACGTGGAGTACGAGACGGAGAATCGGCATTACGCGCACGTGGACTGTCCGGGACACGCCGACTACGTGAAGAACATGATCACGGGGGCGGCGCAGATGGACGGGGCGATTCTGGTGGTGAGCGCGGCGGACGGGCCGATGCCGCAGACGCGCGAGCACATATTGCTGGCGCGGCAGGTGAACGTGCCGTTCATCGTGGTCTTCCTGAACAAGGTGGACATGGTGGACGACGAGGAGCTGGTGGAGCTGGTGGAGCTGGAGGTTCGGGAGCTGCTTTCGGAGTACGAGTATCCGGGCGACGAGGTGCCGGTGATCCGGGGGAGCGCGTTGAAGGCGCTGGACAGCGGGGATCCGAACGACGAGTGGGGCCAGAAGGTCACGGAGTTGATGGAGGCGATCGACAGCTACATCCCGGAGCCGGAGCGGGAGATCGACAAGCCGTTCCTGATGCCGGTCGAGGACGTGTTCAGCATCACGGGTCGTGGGACGGTGGCGACGGGGCGGATCGAGCGGGGGATCATCAAGCAGGGCGAGGAGGTCGCGCTGGTGGGGATGGGCGCGGACAAGAGGACGGTGGTGACGGGTGTGGAGATGTTCCGCAAGCTGCTGGACGAGGGGCGAGCGGGCGACAACGTGGGGCTGCTGCTGCGGGGTGTGGGCAAGGAGGAGATCGAGCGGGGCATGGTGCTGGCGAAGCCGGGCTCGATCACGCCGCACACGAAGTTCAAGGCGGAGGTCTACGTGCTGACGAAGGAAGAGGGGGGCCGGCACACGCCGTTCTTCAACGGGTACCGGCCGCAGTTCTACTTCCGGACGACGGACGTGACGGGCTCGGCGCAGCTGCCGAGCGGGGTGGAGATGGTGATGCCGGGCGACAACGTCCAGATGGAGGTCGAGCTGATCACGCCGATCGCCATGGACAAGGAGCTCCGCTTCGCCATCCGCGAGGGCGGCCGCACCGTCGGCGCCGGCGTCGTCACCGACATCATCGAGTAAGGACGGGGCACTAGCATGGCGCGCGACAAGATCGTGATAGCGTGCACGGTGTGCGAGGAGCGCAACTACCACACGACGAAGAACCGCCGGCTGCACCCCGAGCGGGTCGAGTGGAAGAAGCACTGCCCGCGCTGCAACGAGCACACGCTGCACAAGGAAACGAAGTAACGGGCCGCTTTCCGCCGGTACCCGACGCGCGCGCGGATCGACCAGAGATTCCGAACCGATGGCTGTAGCCGAGAACATCCAGAGGACCAAAGTCTTCGTCGACCAGACGGTCGAGGAGATGAAGAAGGTCACGTGGCCCGATTGGCCGCAGTTGCGCAACGCGACCTTCGTCATCCTGATCTTCGTCATCGTGGTCGCCGCGATCATCTGGCTCATGGACCGGAGCGTCAGCTTCATCCTGAACTTCATCATCGACCTCTTCGCGGGCTGATCGTGGCCGACGACGCACGCTGGTACGCGATCCAGACGTACTCGGGGCACGAGAACAAGGTGAAGCGGCTGATCGATCACCGCATCGACCAGCAGCCGGGCGAAGAACCCGAGGAGAAGGACATCCAGGAGGCGCTCGTGCCGACCCAGGATGTCGCCGAGATCAAGAACGGGAAGCGCGTGACGGTGACCAAGCGCCTCTACCCCGGCTACGTGCTCGTGAAGATGCGGGCCAACCAGCAGTCGCTTCACACCGTCAACAGCATTCAGGGCGTCATCAAGTTCGTCGGCGGTGGCGTGGAGCCCCAACCCCTGCGCGAAGACGAGATGGCGAAGATCCTCGGGCTCGAGCCGGAGGTGGCCGAGGTCGAGGCGAAGGAGGAGATCCCGTTCCGCGTGGGCCAGGTGGTGGAGGTGACCGAGGGTCCCTTCACCGACTTCAGCGGGACGGTGCAGGAGGTGTACGACGACAAGGGCAAGGTCAAGGTCGAGGTCAGCCTGTTCGGACGGCCCACGTCGGTGGAGTTGGATTACACGCAGCTGAAGGGCTTCTAGACCCCATCGGGGTCGCCCCGCGCCCACCCGTGGACGCGGGGGGTCGATCCAGCCGGATCGACGGCCTTCAGGACGCGCGGTGTGGAAGCCCACGCTCCCGGGCACACCACGCCGCCGATGGACCGGGAGCGAAAAGGATCGTCATGGCGAAGAAGGTCATCGGGTTCATCAAGCTCCAGGTGCCCGCCGGTCAGGCCAACCCCGCGCCCCCCGTGGGCCCGGCGCTCGGCCAGCACGGCGTCAACATCATGGAGTTCTGCAAGACGTTCAACGCGAGGACGCAGCAGGGGGGCGGGATCCTGATTCCGGTCGAGATCACGGTCTACGCCGACCGCTCCTTCACCTTCATCACGAAGACCCCGCCGGCCGCGGTGCTGCTCAAGCGAGCGGCCGGCTTGCAGAAGGCGTCCGGGGTGCCGCACTCGGAGAAGGTCGGCTCGGTGACGAGCGCCCAGGTCCGCGAGATCGCCGAGACCAAGATGCCGGACCTGAACGCGGCGAACGTGGAATCCGCGATGCGCATGATCGCGGGCACGGCGCGCTCCATGGGCATCACGGTGGTGGACTGATGCCCAGGCACGGAAAGAACTATCGGAACGCCGCCTCGGCGGTCCCGGCCGACCTTCGCTTCGAGACGACCCTCGAGGCGCTGAAGCTCGTCAAGGACGCGGCCTTCGCCAAGTTCGACGAGACGGTCGAGGTGTCGGTGCGGCTGGGGGTGGACCCGCGGCACGCCGACCAGATCGTGCGCGGCACCGTCGTGCTTCCGCACGGCACCGGGAAGTCGGTCCGGGTCCTGGTGCTGGCCCAGGGCGACAAGGCGCGCGAGGCGGAGGAGGCCGGCGCCGACTTCGTCGGCCTGGAGCACATCGAGAAGGTCAAGGAGGGCTGGCTGGACTTCGATACCGTGATCGCCACGCCGGACGTCATGGGGCAGGTGGCGCAGGTGGGTCGGATCCTCGGGCCGCGCGGCCTGATGCCCAACCCCAAGGCCGGCACCGTCACCTTCGATGTCGGCAAGGCGGTAGGGGAGGTGAAGGCGGGGAAGATCGAGTACCGCGTGGACAAGACCGGGAACCTGCACGCGCCGATCGGCCGGGTGTCCTTCGAGGCCGAACGGCTCGATGCGAACCTGGGCGCCTTCATGGATTCGGTCGTCCGGGCCCGGCCGCCCGCCGCCAAGGGGTCGTACATCCGCACGGTCGTGGTCTCGAGCACGATGGGCCCGGGCGTGAGGATCGATCCGAACCTGTATCGCCGAACGACGGCGGGGGCGGCGTCATGAAGGTCGAGGCGAAGAAGGAGGTCGTGCAGGAGATCGCGGGCAAGCTGGATTCTGCGCGCGCGTTCTACCTCACCGACTTCACCGGGCTGGACGTCAAGAAGATGACCGCGCTGCGGGCGCAGCTCCGCGACGCGGGGATCGAGTACCTCGTGGTCAAGAACTCGCTCGCGCAGCGGGCGGTGGCGACGCTCGAGGTGCCCGACATCGCGGAGTTCTTCATCGGGCCGACCGGCCTGGTGATCGGCACGCTCGACGCCGTCTCCCCCGCGAAGCTCCTGACGGATTTCGCGAAGGACCACGACAATCGCCCGACCGTGAAGGTGGCGATCGTCGAGGGCGAGATCGTCGACGCCGTCGGCGTCGGACGCCTCGCCAAGCTGCCTCCCAGGGAGCAGCTCCTGGCCGAGCTGGCCGGAGCGCTCGAGGCACCGATGGCGTCGCTCGTCTCGATGATGCAGGCGATGCTCTACGAAGTGGCCGGACTGATCGATGCCCTGCGGGTCCAGAAGGATGCCGCGGGTTCCTGACCCTCATCGGTAGGAAGACAAAGGGATAGCGAGATGGCGACCAAGGAAGAGCTGCTCGACGCGATCGGCGAGATGACCGTGATGGAGCTCGCGGACTTCGTCGAGGCCTTCAAGGAGAAGTTCAACGTCACCGCGGTCGCGGCCGCTCCGGTGGCCGCCGGCGCGGCGGCGGCCGGAGGAGCCGCCGAGGCGGAGGCGGAGCAGGACGAGTTCGACGTCATCCTCAAGGACGTGGGCGCCAAGAAGATCCAGGTGATCAAGGCCGTTCGCGAGGTGACGAGCCTCGGCCTCAAGGAGGCCAAGGACGTGGTGGACGGCGCGCCGTCCACGGTACGTGAGGCCGTCTCCAAGGACGAGGCCGAGCAGATCAAGGCCAAGCTCGAGGAGCAGGGCGCGACCGTCGAGCTGAAGTAGCGACGCGCCGCCGGTCGGCCCCGCGCAGCGGTGCGGGGCTGTTCGCCGCCGCTTCCGGGACACCGGAGACGGCACCGCGCGATCGCAACTTCAGCCGAGGGCGCCGAATGCTCCGACGCCAACCGTACAGCGCAGGACCCGCAGAACCCCACCGCCCGTGGCGGCCGGGGGTTTCTGCGCTTCGCACCGGTCGAATCGGTGGGTGCCGGCGGACCTCGTCCGCGCGGCCGCACCGCAGCGACTCGACATCGGAAGGGATCGGAAGGGGGAGTTCCTCTTGGCTACACGTATGAGCGGCAAGCGGCCGGTCGTCACATTCAGCAAGCTGCCGGACGCGATGCCCATGCCCAACCTCCTGGACGTCCAGGTGGAGGCGTTTTCGCGCCTGTTGCGCACCGAGGCGGAGTCCGGCGTGCAGGAGGACGTCGGCCTGGAGCGGGTGTTCCACGAGATCTTCCCGATCTCGGATGTGAACGAGAAGTTCTCGCTCGAGTTCGTCGGCTACAGCCTCGGCGAGCCGAAGTACACGGTCGACGAGTGCATCGAGCGCGACATGACGTACGCCGCGCCGTTGAAGGCGCTCCTGCGGCTGATCGTGTGGGAGGAGGTCGAGGACGAGGAAGAGCCCCGGCCCAAGGACATCATCGAGAAGGAGGTCTATCTCGGCGACCTGCCCCTCCTGACGGACCTGGGCACCTTCATCATCAACGGGGCCGAGCGCGTCATCGTCAGCCAGCTCCACCGCTCGCCGGGCGTGGTGTTCGAGGAGAACATCCACCCGAACGGCTCGAAGCTGCACAGCGCGCGAATCATCCCCTTCCGTGGCTCGTGGGTCGAGTTCACGATCGACATCCACGACGTCATCCACGTCCACATCGACCGCAAGAAGAAATTCCCGGCGACGGCGCTGCTGCGCGCGTTCGGCTACGGCGAGGACGAGGACGTGATGCAGCTCTTCTATTCCAAGAAGACCGTCCCGCTGCCCCAGCCCGACCCGTCCGACAAGGGGGCGCGCCGCGAGGGCCTGGGAGCCCTGGCCGCCGAGGACATCGTCGACCCCGAGTCCGGCGAGGTGCTGGTCGAGACGGCCGGCGAGCTCACCGAGGACGTGGTCGAGCAGCTCGAGCGCGCGGGCGTCAAGAAGGTGACGATCTTCGCGAGCGAGGGGGAATCGGCGCGCGGCGACAGCCCGCTGCTCAAGAACACCCTGAAGAAGGATCCGACCTCCGACGAGGAGTCGGCGCTGCGCGCGATCTACTCCCTGCTCCGCCCGGGCGAGCCGCCCAACATGGAGACCGCGCGCCAGGCGCTCGAGCGCATCTTCTTCAATCCGAAGCGCTACGATCTGGGCCGCGTGGGCCGTTACAAGATCAACCAGCGGCTCGGCCTGGACACGCCGGCGGGCACCACGGTGCTCACCCAGGAGGACTTCATCGAGATCTTCCGCTACCTCATCGAGCTCAACGAGGGGCGGGGATTCGTCGACGACATCGACCACCTCGGCAACCGGCGCATCCGCACCGTCGGCGAGCTGATCGCGAACCAGTTCTCCGTCGGCCTGTCGCGCATGGCGCGGCTGGTCAAGGAGCGCATGTCGATCACGACGGACGTCGACAAGATGAACATCGACGACCTGGTGAACGCGCGCACGGTGAGCGCCGTCATCCAGGCCTTCTTCGGGTCGAGCCAGCTCAGCCAGTTCATGGACCAGACCAATCCGCTCGCGGAGATGACGCACAAGCGGCGTCTGTCCGCGCTCGGGCCGGGCGGCCTGACCCGCGAGCGCGCCGGCTTCGAGGTGCGCGACGTGCACTATTCGCACTACGGCCGGATGTGCCCGATCGAGACCCCGGAGGGTCCGAACATCGGGCTGATCACGAGCATGACGACGTACGCGCGGATCAACGACCTGGGCTTCATCGAGACGCCCTACCGCAAGGTGGTCGACGACCGCGTCACCGACGAGATCGTCTGGCTGGACGCGAACGCCGAGGAGGACGCGACGATCGCGCAGGCGAACGCGCCGCTGAACCCCGACGGCACCTTCACCAACGAGTTCGTGCTGTGCCGCTACCGGGGCGACTTCCCGCTCGCGCGGCCGGAGCGGATCGACTACATGGACGTCGCACCCGACCAGCTGGTGTCGGTCGCCGCGGCGCTGATCCCGTTCCTGGAGCACGACGACGCCAACCGCGCGCTGATGGGATCCAACATGCAGCGCCAGGCGGTGCCCTTGCTGTACCCGGAGGCCCCCTATGTGGGAACCGGCCTCGAGGAGAAGGTGGCGCGCGACTCGGGGGCGGTGATCCTCGCCCGGCGGCCCGGGATCGTCGAGCGCGTCACGGCCGACGAGATCATCGTGGACACCGGCGCGGTCTCGCCCGGGAAGTCCGACGAGCCGCTCGCCAAGCTGGCGCAGTTCGACCGCTACCGGCTGAAGAAGTTCTGGCGGACCAACCAGGACACGGCCATCAACCAGCGGCCGCTCGTGGAGCAGGGGCAGACGGTCGAGGTCGGCGAGATCATCGCGGACGGGCCTTCCACGCAGTTCGGCGAGCTCGCGCTCGGGCGCAACGTCCTCGTGGCGTTCATGCCGTGGTACGGCCACAACTTCGAGGACGCCATCGTCATCAGCGAGAAGCTGGTGAAGGAGGACGTCTACACGTCGATCCACATCCAGGAGCTCGAGCTGCACGTGCGGGACACTAAGCGGGGGATGGAGGAGATCACCCGCGAGATCCCGAACGTCGCCGAGGAGGGTCTCGTCCAGCTCGACGAGCGGGGCGTGGTCCGCATCGGCGCGCGCGTGAACCCGGGCGACATCCTGGTCGGCAAGATCACGCCAAAGGGCGAGACCGAGCTCTCACCCGAGGAGAAGCTGCTGACGGCGATCTTCGGGGAGAAGGCGAAGGACGTGAAGGACTCCTCGCTCAAGGTCCCGCCCGGGCTCGACGGGACTGTCATCGACGTGAAGGTCTTCAGCCGCCGCATCGACGACCCGCTCCTCGAGCAGGAGCGCGGCGCCCGCATCGGCGAGCTGCGCTCCTTCGAGCGCGTCGAGATCCGCCGCATCAGCGATGCCAGGGACGAGGAGCTGCGCGAGCTGCTGAAGGGGCAGACCGTCTCCCTGATGCTTCGCCACGGCACGGTCGAGCCGTATCTGGATGAAGGCACGAAGCTCCTCGTGAAGGTGCTCGACGACGCCGATTTCGGCGACATCGACCTGACCACCCTCAAGGTCAAGAACAAGGAGGCCAACGAGCGCATCCGCCGCGTCATCGACGAGGCGAAGCGGCGCATCGAGCGCGTCCGGGAGAAGACCGAGGAACAGATCGACAAGGTCTTCCAGCCGGACGAGCTGCCGCCGGGCGTGGTCCAGCTCGTCAAGGTGTACATCGCCGAGAAGCGCAAGATCAGCGTCGGCGACAAGATGGCCGGCCGGCACGGCAACAAGGGCATCATCGCCCGCATCGTGCCCGAGGAGGACATGCCGTTCCTCCCCGACGGCCGGCCCGTCGAGATCGTGCTCAACCCGCTCGGCGTGCCCAGCCGCATGAACGTCGGGCAGATCCTGGAGACCCACCTCGGCTGGGTCGCCGACATGCTCGGCTTCGAAGCGAAGACGCCGGTCTTCCAGGGCGCCTCCGAGGACGAGGTAGGGGCCCTGCTGAAGATCAGCGGGCTGCGCTGGGCCGCGCGGTCGGAGCGCCTCGGGGCGGCCTTCCCCGAGTTCGGGAAGCAGGAGGCCGAGGCCCTGATCAAGCTGATCCACGACCAGGGGCCCGAACGGACCACCTATGTCGTGGAGACCGCGACCGCGAACGGCGCGCACGGCCACGGGATGGGCACCGCCACGGTCGGCGCCGACATCGACGCCCACTTCGGCAAGGGCATGGGCAAGGCGATCCAGAAGCCCATGGAGGCCGTCAAGTCCTTCCTCGTCGACGCGGCCGAGGAGATGGCCGAGCGCCGCGAGGTCGCTTTCGAAGAGGCCTTCCCGGCGATCGCGGCCCTCAAGCGCAAGCGCACGCTCTCCGAGGGCATGGGCTTCGATGCGGCGCTGGTGGAGCTGCTCGTCGCGGCCGGCATCACGCCGGCGGGCAAAGTGTGGCTGCGGGACGGCCGGAGCGGGAAGCGCTTCGACTTCCCGGTCACCGTCGGGCAGATCTACATGCTCAAGCTGTCGCACCTCGTGGACGACAAGATCCACGCCCGGTCGATCGGGCCCTACTCGCTGGTCACGCAGCAGCCGCTAGCCGGGAAGGCCCAGTTCGGGGGCCAGCGGTTCGGGGAGATGGAGGTGTGGGCGCTCGAGGCGTACGGCGCCGCGCACACGCTCCAGGAGATCCTGACCGTGAAGTCCGACGACGTGTCGGGCCGCTCACGGGTCTACGAGGCGATCGTCAAGGGCGACAACCTGCCCGAGCCGGGGATCCCCGAGTCGTTCAACGTGCTGGTCAAGGAGCTCCAGGCCCTGGGACTGTCCGTCAAGCTCGGACGAGAGGAATAGCATACATGATCGATTTTCCGCGCACCCGCGAGCCGCGCTCCAGCGACTTCGACTTCATCCAGTTGCGGATCGCCTCCCCGGAGGAGATCCGGAGCTGGTCGTACGGCGAGGTCACCAAGCCGGAGACCATCAACTACCGGTCGTTCAAGCCGGAGCGTGACGGCCTGTTCTGCGAACGCATCTTCGGGCCGGTGAAGGACTGGGAGTGCCACTGCGGGAAGTTCAAGCGGATCCGCTTCCGCGGGCACATCTGCGACAAGTGCGGCGTCGAAGTCACGCTCTCCAAGGTGCGGCGCGAGCGCATGGGCCACATCGAGCTGGCCGTGCCGGTCGCGCACATCTGGTTCTTCAAGACGCTGCCGAGCCAGATGGGCTACCTGCTAGGCATGACCCTGCGGGACCTCGAGAAGGTGATCTACTACGCGGCCTACGTGGTCACGAACGCCGGTCGCCAGGACGTCACCTACCAGCAGTTGCTGGACGAGGACGAGTACTACGACCTGCGCATCAAGGCGCGCGAGGAGGGCGACGACGAGTTCAAGGCGGAGATCGGCGCCGAAGGCGTCCGCACGCTGCTCATGCGGCTGGACGAGGAGGACCGCACGATCGAGAACCGCAACAAGGACGGGCGCGGCATCGACCGGCTCGCCGAGCGGCTCCGCTACGAGGTCGCCAACGAAACCAGCCAGCACCGCAAGAAGCAGAAGCTGAAGCGGCTGAAGGTGCTGGACGCGATCCGCAACTCCGGGCAGACGCCGGAGCAGCGCAACAAGCCCGAGTGGATGATCATGGACGTCGTGCCGGTGATTCCGCCGGACCTGCGTCCGCTCGTGCCGCTCGACGGCGGGCGTTTCGCGACGAGCGATCTGAACGACCTCTACCGCCGCGTCATCAACCGGAACAACCGGCTGAAGAAGCTCATGGAGATGCGCGCGCCGGAGGTCATCCTGCGCAACGAGAAGCGCATGCTCCAGGAGGCCGTCGACGCGCTGTTCGACAACAGCCGGCGCTCCAAGGCGATCCGCGGGCGCGGCAAGCGGCCGCTCAAGTCGCTGTCCGACATGCTGAAAGGCAAGCAGGGCCGCTTCCGCCAGAACCTGCTCGGCAAGCGCGTGGACTACTCGGGCCGCTCCGTCATCGTGGTCGGCCCCGAGCTCAAGCTCCACCAGTGCGGCCTGCCGAAGGTCATGGCGGTGGAGCTGTTCAAGCCGTTCATCATCCACGAGCTGGAGAAGCGCGGCGAGGCCGAAACGGTCAAGCGCGCCAAGAAGATCGTGGAGCGCGAGGACCCGAAGGTCTACGAGGTGCTCGAGGACATCATCCGAGACCACCCCGTGCTGCTGAACCGGGCGCCGACCCTGCACCGGCTGGGCATCCAGGCCTTCGAGCCGGTGCTCGTCGAGGGGAAGGCCATCCGCATCCACCCGCTGGTATGCGCGGCGTTCAACGCCGACTTCGACGGCGACCAGATGGCGGTCCATCTGCCTCTCAGCTTCGAGGCGCAGATCGAGGCGCGCGTGCTCATGCTCGCGGCCAACAACATCCTGCTGCCGTCCAACGGCCGTCCGATCGCGAGCCCGACGCAGGACATGGTGATCGGGTGCTACTACTTGACCAAGGCGCCGATGGACGTGCAGGACCTGGAGGAGCGCACGACGTCGCCGCGGCTCTCGAAGGAGCAGCGCGCCAGGGCCAACACGGAGCTCGATGAGGCCTACGCGGACGCCCCCCGCTACGGCGTCTTCGCCGAGGCCGAGGCCGCCCTCGAGATGGGCGGCGCGAACTTCCACTCGCCCTGCTGGTTCTGGGTCGAGCGTCGCTCGGTGGAAGGCGAGGCGGAGGAGGAGGACCGGCGCGGGAAGTGGATCCGCACCACCATCGGCCGCGCGATCTTCAATTCGATCGTGCCCGAGGAGCTGGGCTTCTGGAATACGACGATGGGCAAGCGCGAGCTCGCAGACATCATCGCCAAGGCCTATCGCGACGTGGGGCTGCGGCGGACGACGGAGTTCCTCGACTCGCTCAAGACGTTCGGCTTCCGCTACGCGACGATGGGCGGCATCTCCGTCGGGCTCGCCGACCTGCAGATCCCGGGCGAGAAGTCCGAGATCCTGTCGGAGGCGGACGAGGAGGTCGCCCGCTTCAACCGCGCCTACCAGAAGGGCGTCATCAGCTTCGGGGAGCGCTACAACAAGGTGATCGACACCTGGACGCACGCGAACAACGACGTCGCGGACGCCATGGTGCGGCACCTGGAGCGCAGTCGGGGCGGCTTCAACCCGGTGTTCATGATGATGAACTCGGGCGCGCGCGGGAACCGCGACCAGATGCGCCAGCTCGCCGGGATGCGCGGGCTCATGGCCAAGCCCCAGAAGAAGTTGACCGGCGGCATCGGCGAGATCATCGAAAGCCCGATCAAGTCGAACTTCCGGGAGGGCCTCACCGTGCTGGAGTACTTCATCTCTACGCACGGCGCGCGGAAGGGCCTGGCCGACACGGCGCTGAAGACCGCCGACGCCGGCTACCTCACCCGCCGCCTCGTGGACGTCGCACAGGACGTGACGATCTCCGAGGAGGACTGCGGCACGGTGCTCGGGATCGACACCACCGCGCTCAAGGAGGGCGAGGACATCATCGAGCCGCTGGCCGACCGCATCGTCGGCAACGTGGCGCTGGCCGACGTGGTCGACCCGATCGACGGCGAGCTGCTCGTGCAGGAGGGCGAGCTGATCGACGAGAACGCCGCGGAAGCGATCGAGGACGCCGGCATCCAGAACGTCAACATCCGCTCCGTGCTGACCTGCGAGGCGAAGCGCGGCATCTGCCGGATGTGCTACGGTCGCAACCTGG
>Ga0299913_10002273_pt1 | contig 15044 bp, 12 predicted proteins | sample RVTome_9_FD_201360 | JGI IMG/M metagenome (GOLD analysis project Ga0299913, IMG submission 201360) | Soil microbial communities from uranium-contaminated site in the Upper Colorado River Basin, Wyoming, United States - RVT155D38 (version 2) ...
GGCGGCCGCGCTCAGGAGCGGAGATAGAGGAGCACGGCCAGGACGCGGCGCGAGTCGCTGCCGCTCGAGGGCAGGCCGAGCTTCCCGAAGATGCTCGAGACGTACTTCTCGACGGCGCGAAGCGAGATCACGAGCTTGTCCGCGATCCCCTGGTTCGAGCGGCCCTCGGCCATCAGCTCGAGCACCTCGCGCTCGCGCGGCGTGAGCTCGGTGAGCGGATCCTCGCTCCGGCGCCGGGAGAGCAGGGTCGACACGATGATCGGGTCGATCGCCGAGCCGCCCTCCGCGACGCGCCGCACGGCGCCGACGAACTCCCTGACGTCGCCGATGCGGTCCTTGAGCAGGTAGCCGGCGCCCTCGGCGGAATCGGCGAGCAGCTTGAGGGCGAGGCCCACCTCGACGTACTGGGAGAGCACGAGCACGCCCACGGAGGGATGGCGGGCGCGGATCTCCAGGGCCGCGCGCATCCCCTCGTCGCTGTGGGTGGGCGGGAGCCGGATGTCGACGATGGCCACGTCGGGCGTGTAGCTCCGCACCTTCAGGAGCAGGTCGTCCGCGCCCTCGCAGCTGCCGACCACCTCGACGCCGTTCTCGCCCAGCAGGCGCTCGAGCCCCTCCCGCAGGAGCACGCTGTCCTCGGCGATCACAGCGCGCACGGGATCTCCGCTCGCAGACGCGTGCCCCCGCCGCGCGGGCTCCAGACCCGCAGCCGCCCGCCGAGCGCCTCGACGCGGTCGGCGAGTCCGCGCAGCCCCGTGCCGAGCTCGGTGTCGGCACCCCCGATCCCGTCGTCCACGACCTCGACCACGACCTGCCCGTCCACCCGGGCGACCTCGACGGAGGCCGAGGCTGCGCGTGCGTGCTTCGTGACGTTGGCGAGGCTTTCGGAGACGAGGTAGAACGCGGCGACCTCGATACGCTCGGGGAGCCGCCCGGCCAGGCGCACGCTCAAACGCACCGGCACTCCCGCCCGAGCGGCCAGCTGCTCGAGCGCGACCGCCAGACCATGCCCGCTGACGACGGCCGGGTGGATACCGCGGGCGACGGCCCGCAGCTCCTCGAGCGACGTCGCGATCTCGCGCCTCGCCTGCGCGAGGCGCGCCCGCGACTCCGGATCACCCTTCAATCGCGCCTCCAGGAGCCCCAGCTCGAGCGAGAGGGCGATGAGCCGCTGCTGCGCGCCGTCGTGCAGGTTCCGCTCGAGCCGCTGGCGCTCGCTCTGGCCGGCGTCGACGATGCGTGCACGGGATCCCCTCAGCTCCTCGAGCCGGGCCCGCAGCTCGACGTGCAGCCGTTCGTTCTCGAGCGCCATCTCGGCGCCGGCGGTGACGGCGTTGAGGAGCTCGGGCTCCTCGTCCAGCGCGGGATCGTGCAGCAGCGCCGCCACCGGCGCCCCTGTGCGGCCGATCAGGGTCACGCTCCGCCTGTCGTCCGCGCGAGGCAACGCCACCGAACGCCCGTCCACATCCGCATAGCTCCCGAACTCGGGCAGCCAGTAGGCGAGCGTCAGCGAGGGATCCCGAAGCGCCCGGGCGAGCGCGTCGCGCAGGTCGGCCGGCTCCGGATTCGCCTGCAGGTCGACGAAGAGCTCGGCCGCCGAAGAACGGGCCAGGCGGGCGTGGAGGAGCGCGATCAGAAAAGCCACCGGCGCCAGGCCGAGCGCCGCGAAGGTGGCCCACCGGATCTGCTCGACCGCAGGGCCGCCCCAGGCGGCCGACAGGAGGAGCAGGGCGATCAGGACGAGTGCGAGCCCGAACGCGTCGGCGATGAGCGCGAGCGGACGACGGAGCGGCCGACCCGTGCGCCGCCGCCGGAAGACCAGCACGCCCACCCCGGCCAGGCAGTAGGCGCTGACGAGCGTGAGCTGGACGCGCAGCACCGCCAGGGCCGCGTCGGGATTCGGCGCCAGCTCGAGCAGGTTGTGTGGGCCGAAGCCGCCGAGGGCCATGCGGACGACCTCGAGGCCGACCGCAAAGGCGTAGCCGGTCACGACGAGGCTCCGCTCGAACCCCTTTTGCAGCCGGCCGCTCGGAAACGCCACGAACAGGTGCAGGAAGAGCACCGGCGGAACCAGGTCGAACGACTGTCCCAGCGTGAACGGAAGGCTGCTTTCCGCCCAGGAGAGGGTCGCGAGGAAATTGCCGAAGCCCGCGGCGATCATGAGCGGGCCGAAACGGCTCGCGGGCCGATGCCACCAGGCGAGGAGCCCGCACAGCACGTACGACAGCGTGATCCAGACGGAGAGGAGCGCGATCACGAGCGGCTCGCCCAGCTCGGCGCCGATGCCGGCGCTCGTCACGGCGAGTGCGAGGGAACAGCCTGCGGCCGCGCACCCGGCGAGCCCGACGCTCCAGAACACGACGACCCTAGGCGGGCGCACGACGACAGACCCGAGGCCACCCTGCTCGAGCGCCGATGCACCCATCTCTCTCCTCTCGGTAGCCGTCAGGCCCGGACGGAACCTCTCAGGCGTAACCGCTCAACCGCGCTAAACGGCGGGATGAAAGGAGGCGTCTTGCGCCCGAGGATACTCCCACCCGCCCGTCCGCGCCATGCGCCTCCTGAACGACGAAGGGCAGGCCCTCCGGCCCGCCCTTCGCAGCGAGTCAGCGGAGCCGCGTCAGTGCCGGCCCCAGCCCCCCTTGTCCTTGCCCCGGTGGTCGCGATCGTCGTCGCGGCCCCAGTCCCTGTCGTTCCAGTGGTCATCCTTGCACCGGTCCTTGTCGCGATCCTTGTCGCGGTCGTCCCGGTCGTCGCGGTCGCACTTGTCCTTGCCGTGACCGCCGTACTTGCCGTAGCGGTCCTTGTCGCGATCGCAGCGGTCGTCGTCGTCGCGGTCGCACTTGTCGTCGCGGTCGTGACCCCACCAGCCGTACTTGTCCTTGTCCTTGCACTCCTTCTTCTTGCACTCCACGTCGACCTTGAGGACGTGCGTGTCCTCGACCCGCGTCTCCGTGTGGTTCGTGATCGCCCACGCGGTGTTCTCGAAGCGGTACTCGCCGCACTTCTCATACGGGCCGATCTCCCACGAGTACGTGACGGTCTTGTTCGCCTGGTTGACGCAGGTCTGCTCGTCGACGAGCCCGAGCAGCGAGTCGTAGATGGCCACGCAGGCGTCGATGCGGTTGTCGACCGCCGTGGCGAACTCGACCGGCGCGGACGCGGTGAACTCACCCGACCCGACCGAAGCGGTCGCGGTCGAGATGCGGTCGGTCGCGTCAGGCAGCTCGATCGTGAACCGGCACCGGAGCTGCGCGCCGGAGTTCAGCTGTCGCGGCAGGGCCTCGCCCTGACACGTAACCGTTGCCGGCCCGACGCCCGAGACGACGTTCGTGACGGAGTTGACCGTCACGGGCCCGAGTTGCTTGTTGTAGACGAGGATCTCGCCGGACGCCGACCAGCCGGTGGCGCCCTCCGTCTCCTGCACGGTCACCGAGTAGTTGATCGTGGCCGTCTCGCCCGGCTTCAGCTTCAGCCTGTCCACGTCGGCCGTCTTCTCGATCTCCCAGGTAAACGGGCGGTCGATGGACGCCCTGACGGTCAGCTCGATGTCGGGCCTCGTCGGATCGGGCGGATTCGCCGCGGCCGGCAGGGCGAAGACCGCCGTCGCCGCGGTGAGGACCGCCGTGATCGCCGCCACGAGGCCCCAACGGCCTCGCCCGGCTCGCGTACGTCTTACGGCCATGAACCCTCTCTCCCTCTTCTGGTCGCTGGGCCGCCCCGCCGCAGGCGGGCGCACCCCTCCCTGCGCCGCGCGTCGCCGGCGGGGGGTCCCTCACCCCACGCGTCCCGGCGGGCGCGCCGCAGACGGGATTGAAGAAGCAGAACCGTCCGTTGCCAAGGCCAGATCGAACCTAGACGGGTTGGTAGTAGCCGACTGTCGGGCGATACTTCAGCCACCGGAATGTCGAGACACCGGATCGGCTTCTGCGCGCTCCTCTCCGCCGCCGCGTTCGCGGCGGCTCCGGCCGTCGCTGCCGCCGAGACAGTCAGCCTCCAGCCGGCGTCGCAGACCGTGCCCTTCGGGGCGGCCGCGCGCCTGACCGGGGCCGTCGACCCGGCCCGGCAGACGCAGGTGCAGCTCTTCGCGCTCGACTCCGGCGGCGCCTGGCAGCCGGTGGGCTCGGTGCAATCGGGGGCCGACGGACGGTTCTCGTTCCAGCTGAGCGCGAGCGCGCCGGCCGTCTACCTGGCGCGGACGGACGCCGCCGAGTCGCCGCAGGCCGCGGTGCGGGTCCGGCCGTCGCTGACCGGGTCGGTGCAGGGCCTCGCCGTCCTCGGCGCGAAGCTCAGGGTCGTCGGCCGGCTCAGGCCGGCGGCGGCGGGCCGGCTCGAGCTGACCGTGAACGGCCGCAGGCGGATCGTGCGGGTCGGTCCCGCGGGCCGCTTCTCCGCGGCTATCCCCACCCGGGCCGCCCGGAGGCTACGCCTGGCCCTGGCGCTCGTCCCGGAGGAGGGTTACGCGACCGCGCGGCGCCGGCTCGCGGCCCGAGTCCAGGCGCCCGTCCTCGGCCTCGGCGCGCGGGGCCGCGCCGTGCGCTTCCTCGAGGACCGCCTGCGGAGCCTGCGCTACGCGATCCGCAGCGTCGACCGCAGGTTCAGCTGGGACACCCGCGACGCGCTCTACGCCTTCCAGAAGGTGCGCGGCCTTCCCCGCGAGGGCCTGGCGAGCCCGCGGGTCTGGCGCGCCCTGAGGACCGCCCGCACGCCTCGGGCCGCCTATCCGCACGGGAACCACATCGAGGTGGACAAGGCGCGGCAGGTCCTGTTCGAGGTCCGGCGGGGGAAGGTCGTGCGCGTCGTCCACGTCTCCACGGGCGCGACCGGGAACACGCCGCTCGGTCGCTGGGAGATCTACCGGAAGACGCCGGGCTTCAACTCCCTCTCGATGTACTACTCCATGTACTTCCTCCGCGGGTTCGCCACCCACGGCTATCCGTCCGTCCCCACCTGGCCCGCGAGCCACGGCTGCGTCCGGCTCCCGAACTGGTTCGCTCCGGGCTTCTACTCCCGCTGGGACATCGGCGACCGGATCTGGGTCTTCCCGACCACGGCTCGCGGCTCGAGGCTCTGGCGCCCGCCCGCCGCGATCGCCCGGACACCCGCCCCACGCCCCGCCGGGCGCGTCGGGCCGTGAGGCGGCTCACGAGGCCGCGTACAGCTCCCACGCGCCGGGGACGCCCCTGAGCTCGTGCGCTCCCCGGTCAGCGAAGGCGATGCCGGAGCCCGACGTCAGCTCTTTGACCGTGCGGGAGACCAGCACCTCGCCCGGGCCGGCGAGGGACGCGATCCGCGCGGCGGCGTGAACCGCGACTCCCCCGACGTCCTCGCCGCGCAGCTCCACCTCCCCCGTGTGCGCGCCCGCCCGGATCTCCAGCCCGAAGGCGCCGACGGCATCGCCGATCGCCCGGGCGCAGCGGACCGCGCGCGCGGGCCCGTCGAAGACCGCCAGGAACCCGTCGCCGGTGGTCTTCACCTCGCGCCCCCGGTAGCGCTCGAGATAGCGGCGCACGGTCTCGTCGTGGCGGTCGAGCAGCCGCCGCCACGCTTCGTCGCCGAGGGCGGCGGCGGTCTCGGTGGAGCCGACGATGTCGGTGAAGAGGACGGTGACGAGCACGCGGTCGGGCACCTCGGCCGGCGGCACCCCAGTCACGAACTCCTCGACGAGGTCGACGATCGGATCGGGATCGGCCCAGATGAGGTGATCGTCCCCCGGCAGCTCCACGTAACGCGCGCCCGGGATCTGCTCGGCCAGCCAGCGCGCGGCCCCCACGTCCACGCGCCGGTCGCCGCTGTGGTGGACGATCAGAGTCGGAACGGTGATCCCGGGCAGGACGGAGCGGACGTCGACGTCGCTGTTCATGCTCGTCAAGGCGGCGGCGGCTGCGGGGCTGGCGCTGGAGCGCAGGTACCGGGCCCACCAGCCCCGGAACTCCTCGTCGTCCACGAGATCCGGGGCCAGCTCGTCCAGGTGCACGACGCCGCCCCACTCCTCCTTGATCCTGCGGACGTGCCGCTCGCGCTCCTCGAGCGTCGGTCCCCAGGGATGATCCGGTTGCCACGGCCGGACCGCGAACGTCCCGTAGAGGACGAGCCCCTCCGTCCGTTGCGGGTAGGCGGCGGCGAAGAGCATGCACATGGGGCCGCCCTCGGAGTGGCCGAAGAGGACCGCCCGTTCGGAGCCAGCAGCGTCCATCACCGCCCGGACGTCGTCCATCCGCTGCTCGAGCGTCGGGAGCCGGTCGACGGGAACGCGGTCCGAGAGGCCGGTGCCGCGCTTGTCGAAGTTGATCACGCGGCAGAACGACCCGAGCCGCTCGAGCGCCCGGGCGACGCGCGGGTGCTCCCACAGGAGCTCGAGGTTCGTCACCCAGCCGTGGACGAAGACGAGGTCTCGCGGCCCCGAGCCGAAGACGTCGTAGGCGATCTGAACGCCGTCACTGTCCGCGTAGCGGATCTCTCGGGCCATCGACGCCGACCTTCTTACCACGTCGGGGCCGGGGCGGCGCCGTGAGGGACGCCGACAACGCGATCGTCACGCCGGTGGCGCCCGGACGCGGCGGCGGGCCGGGGCCGCTCTCGGGCCGCACGCTCCTCGTCAAGGACCTGATCGACGTGGCCGGGGTGCGGACGACCTACGGGTCGCGGATCTACGCCGACCAGGTGCCGGAGCGGACCGCCCCCGCCGTGCAACGGCTGCTCGACGCGGGCGCCGTGCTCGTCGGCAAGGCCAACCTGCCCGAGTTCGCCTGGAACGTCACCGGCCAGAACCCCTGGTACGGGACCGTGCGGAACCCGGTCCATCCCGGCCGGACGACCGGCGGCTCCTCGAGCGGGAACGCGGCCGCGCTCGCGGCCGGGCTCTGCGAGCTCGGGCTCGGCACCGACACCGGCTGTTCGATCCGGCTCCCCTCGGCCTGCTGCGGCACCGTCGGGCTGAAGCCGAGCTGGGGCTCCGTCTCGACGGAGGGCGTCTTCCCGCTCGTGCCCACGCTCGACACGGTTGGGCCGATGGCGCGGTCGGTCGCCGACGTCGCGCTGCTGTGGTCGGTCCTCACCGGGCGGCCGGTTCCGGAGCCGCGCCTGGCCGGGCTCACGGTCGGGCTCCTCACGCGGCCGCCGACCGTGGGGGACGGCGGCGAGCCGCCCGAGAGTTTCGCCGCCGAGCAGTGGGTCGGCCGGCTGGAGGAGCTGGGCGCGCGCGTCGTCGCGGCGGCGATCCCCGAGCCCGAGGCGAACACCTGGCCGCTCTTCTTCCACGAGGCGGCGCGCTCGCATGCGGCGACCTTCCCGGCGCGGGCCGACGAGTACTCCGACAACGTCCGCACGAAGCTCGAGCTCGCGCAGCGGGTCGACCTTGACGACGTCGCCGTCGCCTACCGCGCGCTCGAGCGCTGGCGCCGCTACGAGCCCGAGGTCGACCTCTACGTCTCGCCGTGCATCGGCATCGACCTGCCGCCGGAGGACTGCGACGAGCTCGAGGTGCGCATCCCCTTCTCGGCGTTCCTGCGCCCGTTCAACCTGCTCGGCTGGGCCGGCCTCGCGATCGGGAACCTGCAGCTGGTTGCACCCGCCGACGAGGTCGTGCTCGCCGCGGGTCTGGCCTGGGAATGCGCCTAGCGCCCTTCGAACCGCGGCTTGCGCTTCTCGCCGAAGGCCTCCACGCCCTCCCGGAAGTCGTCAGTCGAGCGGAGGAGCCCGTAGGCGAGGCCCTCCACGTGGAGGCCGACATGGAGCGGGCCCTCCTCCGCCAGGTCGAGGACGCGCTTCGCCACCGCGAGCGCGAGCGGCGAGAGCTCGGCGAGCTCCGCGACGAGCTCCGCCACGGCGGCGTCCAGCTCGGCGGCGGGAACCACGCGCGTGACGAGCCCGAGCGCGAGCGCCTCCTCCGCGCCGATCCGGCGGCCGCGCATGACCACGTCCTTCGCCCGCCCGAGGCCGATCAGCCTGACGAGCCGCTGCGTGCCGCCGCTCCCCGGGATCATCCCCAGTTTCACCTCCGGTAGGGCGAGCTCGACGTCGCCCGCCGCGATGCGGAAGTCGCAGGCGAGCGCCAGCTCGAGCCCGACGCCGAACGCGTAGCCCTCGAGGCGGGCGATCACCGGCTTGGGGCAGCGCTCCGGCGCGGCCACGTTCCAGTGGAGGCGGGAGAGCTCCTCCGGCTTCGCCTCGAGGAAGCTGGCGATGTCGCCGCCGGCCGTGAACGCCCCGCCCGCGCCGGCGAGCACGACGAAGCGGACGGCGTCGTCGGCGCCGAGCTCCCGGAAGACCTCGTCGAGCTGGGAGCGCGCGCCCAGCGTCACCCGGTTGAACTTGCCGGGGACGTCGAGCGTGATCGTCGCCACGCCGCCGGCAGTCTCGACGGTGAAGCCTTCGTACTCGGTCATGCGGACACGTTCTCCTCTCGCAGGAGCCGGCGGAGCAGCTTGCCCGACGGGCTCTTGGGCAGATCCTCCACGAAGCGGTACTCCCGCGGCCGCTTGAACCGCGCGAGCGTCTTCGACGCCAGGCAGTGGGCGTCGAGGTCCTCCGCCGTCACCTCCTCCGCACGCACGACGTAGGCAACCACGCGCTGGCCCCAGCGGTCGTCCGGCGTCCCGACCACGGCGACCTCGCCGACGCCCGGGTGCCGGGCGAGGACGTCCTCGACCTCCAGCGGGTACACGTTCTCGCCGCCGGAGATGATCATGTCGTCGACGCGGCCGACGATCCAGAGGTCGCCGTCGGCGTCGAGGCGGCCGAGGTCGCCCGTGGAGTACCAGCCGCCGCGGAGGGCCTTCTCGTCCGCATCCGGGCGGTTCCAGTAGCCGGCGAAGGCCTCGTCCGAGCCCAGGTGGCAGAGGATCTGGCCCTCCTCGCCGGGGGCGACAGTCTCGTCCGGGCCCGCGCCGGGCTCGGGCCTGACGAGCCGCACGCGGGCGTTCAGCGACGCGCGGCCCGCGCAGCCGGGCTTCGCCTGCTGGTCGCGGTGGACGGTGAAGGTGTAGATCTCCGTCGAGCCGTAGTGGTTCACGAAGATCCGCGGCGCGAAGGCGGCGGCGCAGCGCTCGACCAGCGCGCTCGTCATCGCGGAGCCGGCGTAGGCGAGCGCCTCCACCGAGGAGACGTCGTGCTCGCCCAGGCGCGGGTGGTGGACGAGGTCGTGGAAGAGCGTCGGCGCGAGGTAGAGCGAGGTCAGCCGCTCCGTCTCGATCAGCCCGAGCGCGACCTCCGCGTCCCAGTCCGGCTGGCAGACGAAGCAGCCGCCGATCAGGTGCATCGCCAGGAGGGAGTGCATGCCCATCGTGTGGTAGAGCGGCATGACGCCCAGGGTGCGGTCGCCGTGGCGGTAGCCGTGCTGGACGACCTGCGAGAGCCCGCCGGCGCGGTCGGCACGCTGGGAGCGCGGGACGCCCTTCGGCCGCCCGGTCGTGCCGGACGTGTAGAGCATGAGCGAGGGCGCCCGCTCGTCCAGGTCGAGCGCGCCCGGGTGGGCGTCCGCCACGGGGACCTCTGCGCCGAGCTCGAAGTGGGCCGCTGCGCCGGCGTCCGTCCGGCAGTACTCGAGGTCGGCCGGAGAGAGCCGCGGAGAGAGCGGCACGAAGACCGCTCCGAGCCACTGGCAGGCCCAGTAGAGCGTCACCGCCTCACGCGTCGGCTGCACCACGGCCGTCACCCTGTCACCGCGCCCGACTCCGGTCGCGGCGAGCCCGCCGGCGACCCGGCGCGCGTCCTCGAGGAGCTGCGGGTACGTGAGCCTGACGCCGCCGCCCACGACGGCGTCGGCTTCCGGGTTGCGCTCGGCCGCGGAGAGAAGGGAGAGCGCCAGGTTCACACCGGCTCCGTTTCCGCGGCGCGCGCGATCGCCTCCACGATCGGCTCGTAGCCGGTGCAGCGGCAGAGGTGGCCGGAGAGAAGGTCGGTGATCTCCGCGCGCGTCGGGGGCGCGTCCGCCTCGAGCAGCTCGGAGGCCGCCATCAGGATCCCCGGCGTGCAGAAGCCGCACTGGAGCGCGTGCGTCTCGCGGAAGGCCGCCTGGAGCGGGGTCAGCTCGCCGTCCGGGGTGAGGCCCTCCACCGTCTGGACCTCGGCGCCGTCGAGCTGGACGGCCAGCAGGAGGCAGGAGCGGACGGCGGCGCCGTCGAGGCGGACGGTGCAGGCGCCGCAGACGCCGTGCTCGCAGCCGACGTGCGTCCCGGTCAGGCCGAGCGTGTGCCGCAGGAAGTCGGAGGCGAGCAGGCGAGGCTCGATCTCCTCGCGGACGCGGCGGCCGTTGACGACGACCTCGATCGCGGTCACGCCGCCTCCTCCCACGCGCGCAGCACCGCCCTGCCGGCGAGCACGCCGGTGACGTGGCGGAGGTACTCCGGGGAGGCGTGCAGATGGCCCGAGGGGGAGACCGCCGCGCGGGCGGCCTCGGCGGCCTCGCGTACGGCTTCGGCGTCCACGGCGCGCCCGGCCAGCGGGACGTCCACGAGCGTCGGCCGCGCGGCCACCGCGCCCAGCACGAGCCGGGCCTCGGCGACGGCGCCGCCCTCGACCAGGAGCGCGCAGGCGGCCATCGCGAGCGCGTAGTCGCCGTGGCGGAGCGCCAGCTCCTCGAAGGCGAAGCCCGTGCCGGGCCGGGCGGCCGGCCAGAGGGTCTCGACCAGGAGCTCGTCCGGCGCGAGCGCCGTGGTGAAGTGGGAGACGAAGAGCTCGTCCGCGGCGATCTCGCGCCGGCCCCGTACCGACTCCGCGACGACCGACCCTCCCAGGGCGACGAGCGCGAGCGGAAGCTCGGCTGCGGCGTCCGCGTGCGCGATCGAGCCGCCCACGGTCCCCCGGTTCCGCGTGGCGGCGTGCCCGACGAAGGGCAGGCAGGCGGCGAGGAGCGGGACACGCTCGCGCACGGGCGCCGAGCGCTCGGCGGCGCGCTGGCGGCAGGTGGCACCCACGCGGACGTGCCCGTTCTCGGCAACGATCCCGTCGAGCCCGGCGACGCGGTTCACGTCGACGACGAGCGCGGGGCGCGCGAGGCGCATGTTCAGCATGGGGACCAGGCTCTGGCCGCCGGCGAGGACCTTGGCGTCGTGCCCGCCCTCGGCGAGGAGACCGACCGCCTCCTCCACGCTCTCCGCGCGCCGGTACTCGAGCGGCGCCGGCTTCACGGGAGCGCCTCCCAGACGCGCGGCGCGGTCAGCGGCAGCTCGACCTTCTCCACGCCGAGCGCGTCCGCGACGGCGGCGGCGAGCGCAGCCGGCGCGCTCATCGTCGTGCCCTCGCCCAGGCCCTTGGCGCCCAGCAGCGTGAACGGCGACGGCGTCTCCCGGTGCCCGAGCCGGAGCGGCGGCAGGTCGGGAGCGGTCGGGCAGAGATAGTCGACGAAGGAGCCGGTGAGCAGGTTCCCGTCGTCGTCGTAGACTACGCGCTCGAAGAGCGCCGCGCCGGCGCCGTGCGCGAACCCGCCGCGCACCTGCCCCTCGGCCAGCAGGGGGTTGAGGAGCCGGCCGGCGTCGTGGACGGTCGCGTAGTCGAGCACGGTGACGGCGCCGGTCTCGCGGTCGACCTCGACGACGGCGACGTCGGCGATGAAGCCGTGGGCGGCCGAGGAGGCGACGCGGTCTGTCTCGTCGGGGGGCGCCAGGTTCTCGGCCGCGGCGAAGGCGGTCTCGTGCAGCCCCGGCTCGAGCCCGGGCGGGAGCGCGTGCGGGTTCCAGTGGGCGACGCCCGCGAGGCGGCGGAGCGAGACGGACTCCTCCCCACGCCACGCGCGGCCCTCGCGGAGCTCGATTTCGGAAGGGTCGCAGCCGAGCTCGGCCGCGGCGATCGTCCTCAGCTTCGCGGCGACCTTGAGCGCTGCCAGGTGAACCGCGGCCGTGCCGATGCCGGAGAAGCGCGACGAGTAGTTCCCGGAGGCGACGCTCCAGGCACTCGTGGACGTGTCCATCTCGGTCAGCACGTCGACGTCGGCGGGCTCGACGCCGAGCGCGTCGGCGACGACCTGGGCGCAGACCGTGTGGTGGCCCTGCCCCTGCGGGGTCGTCCCGATCCGGACGGTGATCCCGCCGAGCGGGGAGACGATCACGGTCGCGCCCTCTGCGTTCCCCGACTTGGGCAGGGCCTCGGCCCGCTCCTCCGCGGTCTGGACGAGCGTGATGTAGCCCATGTTCGAGATCGACGGCTCCACGACGCAGGCGACGCCGATGCCGACGAGCCGGCGCTCCTCGCGGGCGGCGGCCTGCTCGGCCCGGCGCTCGTCGTAGCCCGCGAGCGCGAGCGCGTCGTCGAGGCAGGCCTCGTAGTCGCCGGAGTCGTAGAGGCCGCCGGAGGGGGTCCGGTACGGGAACTGGTCGGCGCCGACGAGATTGCGCCGCCGCAGCTCCGCCGGGTCGATCCCCAGCCGCGCGGCGGCCAGATTCATCGCCCCCTCGAGCGCGAGGTAGAGCTGCGGCCCGCCGAAGCCGCGGTTGAGCCCGGTCGGGCAGCGGTTGGTAAGCACGACACGGTTCCGCGCGGCGACGTTCTGCACCCGGTAGGCCCCCGAGAGCGACCCGTGCATCCGGTAGAGGGTCGCGGGCTCGGGCGCCCGGATGTACGCGCCGACGTCCTCGGTCACGTCGTAGGCGACCGCGAGCAGCTCGCCCTCGTCTGAGAAGCCCGCCCGCACCGCCGTCGAGCGCGCGGTCGAGCCCGAGCTCCCGGCCAGGTGCTCGAGGCGGTCCTCGATCCACCGCACCGGGACGCCGAGCTTGCGTGAGGCGAGCCCCATGAGCGCGATGTAGACGTAGACCGTCGACTTGATCCCGAAGCTCCCGCCCGAGTCGCGCGGCGTCAGGATCCGCAGCTTCGAGCCGGGAAGGCCGAGCGCGGCGGCGGCGACCGAGTGGAGCGTGAACGGGCCCTGGAAGTTCGCCCAGGCGGTGAGCGTCCCCGCAGCCCGGTCCCAGTCGGCGACAACGCCGTAGCACTCGACGGGCGCACAGGTCCAGCGGGGAAAGGCGAACGTCTCCTCGACGACCAGGTCGGCGCGCGCGAACGCCTCGTCGGGGTCGCCGTAGGAGAACGTCCGCTCCGAGACGACCTCCCCCTGCGCGGGGTCGAGCACGGAGTCGAGCGGCTCGTAGTCGACCTCGACCAGCTCGACGGCGTCCTCGGCGACGTAGCGGTCCTTCGCCACGACGACGGCGACCGGCTCGCCGGCGTAGTGCGCGGTCTCGACGGCGGCCGCGTAGTAGGGCCGGGCGCCCTCGACCCCGACCGGGAACGGCCGGGACAGGGCCGCGACGTCCTCCCCGGTCAGCACCCCGACGACCCCGGGAACCTCCAGTGCCGGGGCCGCGTCGACCCGGGTGATGCGCGCGTGCGCGAACGGCGAGCGCAGGATGGCGGCGTGCCGCGCGTTGGGAACCGGGTCGAGGTCGTCCATGAAGCTGCCCTCGCCGCGGAGCAGGATCTCGTCCTCGAGACGGGGCAGCGCGCGACCGACCCACGTCGCCGTTCCGGTCGCGGTCCTCACGCCGTATTACTACCCGGTAGCGATAATCGGCGCATGCCCGACCTCCGCTCCGACCTGGCCGACCTCCTGGAGGAGGTCCGCCTGGGCCGCGTGGCGCCCGAGGAAGCCCTCGACCGCTTCGCCGAGCTCCCCTACCGCGACCTCGGCTTCGCCCGCGTCGACACGCACCGCGAGGTGCGCCAGGGCGCCCCCGAGGCGGTTCTTGCCGAGGGGAAGACGCCGGAGCAGGTGGCGGCCATCGTCGCCGCCCTGCTGGAGGCAGGCGCGGGCAGCGTCCTCGCCACGCGGGCCGACGAGGCCGCGCGGGCCGCCGTCTTCGAGGTCGCGCCGGACGCCGAGGAGGACGAGCGCGCCCGCGCCGTCTGGGTCGCTCGGGGGATCCCGGAGGTGCGGGGCTGCGTGACGATGGTCTCCGCGGGCACCTCCGACGGTCCGGTGCTGCACGAGGCGCGCATTCGCGCCGAGCTGCTCGGCACGGAGGTGCTCGTCCACGAGGACATCGGCGTCGCCGGGCTCCACCGGCTCGCGGACGCGCTGCCGTCACTCGTCCGCGCCGACTGCGTCGTCGTCGTTGCCGGGATGGACGGCGCGCTCGCGAGCGTCGTCGGCGGCCTCGTCGCCGCGCCCGTGATCGGCGTGCCGACGAGCGTCGGCTACGGCTCGGCCGAGGGCGGCCGCACCGCGCTGAACGCCATGCTCTGCTCCTGCGCCGCGGGGCTCGCGGTCGTCGGCATCGACGACGGGTTCGGCGCCGGGACGATCGCGGCGCGGATCGCGCGGGCGGCGCACGCGGGCCCGTGACGCGGCTCGCGTATCTGGACTGCGTCGGCGGGCTTGCCGGCGACATGCTGCTGGCCGCGCTCCTCGACGCCGGCGCCGGCGAGGCCCCGCTGCGGGCGCTCCCGGCCGCGCTCGGCATCGAGGCCGAGGTCGTCGTGACGCGCCAGGAGCGCCACGGCATCGGCGCACTCCACGTGGACGTGCGCACCGGGGACGAGACCCACCACCGGAGCTGGCGGGCGATCCGGGGGATGCTGGAGGAGGCAGATCTGGACGAGCGGGTGCGCGCGCGGTCGGTGGCCGCGTTCCAGCGGCTCGCCGAGGCCGAGGGCGCCATGCACGGCGTTCCCGCCGAGGACGTCGAGCTGCACGAGCTGGGAGCCGTCGACACGCTGATGGACATCTGCGGCGCCGTCGCGCTTCTCGCCAACCTGGGCGTCGAGGAGGTGCGCTGCTCGCCGCTCCCCGCCGCGCGCGGAACGACCCGCGCGGCGCACGGGGTCCTGCCCCTCCCCGCCCCCGCCACGCTCGAGCTCCTGAAGGGCGTGCCGCTCGTGGGCGTCGAAGGCGAGGGCGAGCTGGTGACGCCGACCGGCGCGACGCTCGCGGTCACGCTCGCCTCGGGCTTCGGGCCGCTGCCGGCACTGACCCTGGAACAGGTCGGCTACGGCACCGGGACGATCGACACGCCGGAGCGGCCGAACCTCGTCCGCGTCCTGATCGGCGAGGCCGCCGCGCTGGTCGGCCCGCAGGCCGAGGTCTCGCTCCTGGAGACGAACCTCGACGA
>Ga0299913_10002274_pt1 | contig 15037 bp, 14 predicted proteins | sample RVTome_9_FD_201360 | JGI IMG/M metagenome (GOLD analysis project Ga0299913, IMG submission 201360) | Soil microbial communities from uranium-contaminated site in the Upper Colorado River Basin, Wyoming, United States - RVT155D38 (version 2) ...
GCCCCTCCATCGTCGTGTCGGGCCGCAGGAACTCGTCTCGGGCGGCGACGCGCCAGCCCTCGTCGGAGAAGACGCTCATCGGGACGATCGTCTCCTCCATGACACCGTTCTGCCAGGCGGCTGCGGCGCGCTGCTGCGAGGTGACGGCGAAGGCGTCCGCCGCCTCCTTCGACAGGTGGGGGAAGCGGTCGTGGAGGTTCTCGGCCGTCGCGCCCATCGAGATCGCGGACTCGTCGATCAGCCGCTCCGAGACGAAGCGGGGGTTGAACTCGACCTCGGCGCCCATCGGGTGGTGGCCCATGTGCTCGACGCCGCCCGCGACGACCACGTCGGCGGCGCCCAGCGCGATCTCGCCCGCTCCGGCCGTCACCGCGGTGAGCGCGCCCGCGCACATGCGGTCGACGGCGAAACCCGGCACCGACTCGGGGATGCCGGCGAGGAGCGCGACCTCGCGGCCGAGCGTGAGCCCCTGGTCGCCCACCTGAGCGGTCGCCGCGAGGATCACGTCGCCGATGCGCTCCGGATCGAGCTGCGGGTTGCGGCGCAGGAGCTCCCGCACGACCTTCACCGCCATGTCGTCCGCGCGCGTCCGCCAGAACAGCCCCTTGGGGCCTGCCTTGCCGAAGGCGGTGCGGACGCCGTCGACGAAGACCACCTCGTTCAGCTCGCGCGGCATCGGGCGGAGTCTAGCGCCGTCGACTGAACGGTCAGTCAACCAGTCGTCGTCGGCGCACCCGCGGCGGCGCACGCCCATACTCCCGCCGTGGACTGGCAGGCGCAGCTCGAGCGGGCGGAGGCGCGCTACGCGGACGGCGAGGGGCGGCTGCCGGAGGACACGGACGCCCGGCAGCGGCAGCTGACGCGGCTCGGGAACGCGGCCTGGGCGGCCGGTCTCTGCACGCTGATGGCCGGCGGTGACCCGCGCGAGTGGCTGGCGCGGGCGGCGGCGCGCTATCGCGAGAGCTGGGACGACGCTCCGCCCGGGAGCTGGGGGCGTCCCATCGGCGCCATGAAGGCGCTCGTCCTGGCCGGCGACTGGGACGGCGCGGCCGGAGCGGCGCGGTGGGCGCTCGAGGCCGGCGCCGCGGAGTCGGAGTCGCCGATCGGCCGCTACGCCGCCGCCCTCGCCTCGCTCCTGCTCGGCGAGTGGGACGACGCGCGCGCGCACGCGGACGACGTGCGCACGCACGAGGACTTCCCCAGCGACGTCGCCGACGCGCTCGCCTACGTCGCCGCCGAGGACGTCGTCGGCTACGTCGTGGCGGTCGAGAGCGTCCTGAAGAGCTTCGAGTCCCGCAGCGAGTACCTCGAGAACGTGCCCGTGGCCGACACCGTCCTCGTGCTGCAGGCCCTCGCCGGCCGCCGCGGCATGGGGGCGACGCTGAGCTCGCCGCTCCTGCCGACCTAGGAGAGTTTGGCGGAATGGCGCACCCCGGCGGCTCAGCCGCTCTTTCGCCAAACCCTCCTAGCCCAGCAGGGATGCGGCCGCGGGGTCGAGGAGCGCGACCGTCGTCCGGCCGCGGACGAGGCTCGCAGGCGTCGCCTCGCTCGGCTCCGCCGCGAACGCGCGCCTGACGGCGTCCGCCTTCTCCTCGCCCGCCACCAGGTAGACCAGCGCGGCCGCGGCCGCGAACACCGGCGGCGTCATCGTCACGCGCGGGACGAGCGGCTCCAGGCCGGCCTCCGCCGCCACGGCCCGGCGCGCCGACTCCCGGAGCGCCGGCGCACCGGGGAAGAGCGAGGCGGTGTGCCCGTCGGGGCCGATGCCGTTCAGCGCGAGGTCGAGCGTGACGCCGCCGAGCTCCGCGTCGTAGAGCGCCGCCGCCTCCTCCGCCGTCCGCTCGCCCTGGACGCGATGCACCTCCGGCGGCGACTCCAGCGTGTCGACGAGCCGGTCGCGGACGAGGCGGAAGTTCGAGTGCTCGTCCCACGGCGGCACCGCGCGCTCGTCACCGAACCAGATGTGCACGTCGCGCCAGCGCGAGCGCAGTCGTGCCGCCGCGTCGTATGCCCCGCCCACCGCCGTGCCGCCGCACAATGCGATCTGCGCGCCGGCGACGGCGGTCTCCGCCAACAGCTCGCCCGCGGCGAGGGCGGGATCCTCCACGACGCGAACGTCGACGCTCATGCGTCGCGCGCGAGCTCGCGCGAGCGGTCCATCGCCGCCTGGATGGCGTTCAGGAAGGCCGCTCGGACACCCGCCTGCTCCAGCTCGCGGATCGCTGCGATCGTTGTCCCACCCGGCGACGTCACCATCTCGCGCAGCTCCACGGGATGGATGCGCTCGTCGCGCAGCTGCTTCGCCGTGCCGAACATCGTCTGTACGACGAGCTGGGTCGAGATCTCGCGCGAGAGCCCAAGCAGGATTCCTGCCTCGATCATCGCCTCGGCGAGGAGCGCGAAGTAGGCAGGGCCCGAGCCCGAGACGGCGGTGATCGCGTCGAGCGCGCTCTCGGGGACGCGGACGACCGCGCCGAGGTGCGACAGCGCTTCCTCTGCGAGATCGAGGTGCTCGTCTGCGGCGTGGGCTCCTGCCGAGAGGCCCGCAATCCCCTCGTGCACCGTGGACGGCGTGTTCGGCATCGCTCGGACGACGGGAACGCCGGTGGCGAGCCTGTTCTCGATGTGCGAGGTCGGGATCGCGGCCACGATCGAGAGGACCGTCTGCTCCGGCCCGAGCAGCCCGCCGATCTCGCCGAGCAGGCCCTCGATGTCCTGCGGCTTGACCGCGATCACGACGAGCGCCGCGCCCGCCGCCGCGTCGTGGTTCGAGAGGGTCGCCTCGATCCCGTGCCGCTCCCTGAGCTCCGCGACGCGTTCGGCGCGCCGCGCGGTGGCGGCGATCTCCGAGGGCGTCCGCCATCCCGACGACAGCAGTCCGGAGACCAGCGCCTCGCCGATGCGCCCCGCCCCGAGGATGGCGATCCTGCGCGAGTCGCCCATCCGGCGAGTCTAGGCGGCTCGACGCGAACGCACGAGTCGCGCGCGGTCGGCGCTCGCTCCGGGAACGAGCCCGCGCGCGAAGCCCGCGAGCAGGAAGACGCTCGCGAGACCCTGCCACTCCCCGTACGGCGCGAGGAGCTCCGCCGTCTCGTCCGGGCGCTCCGGCCAGCGGCCGCGCACGGATGCGAAGAGCTTCAGCAGGCCAAGGTCGGAGACGAGCCCGATGTCGTAGCGGCCGAGGCCCTGCAGCGAGACGACCCCGAGGCTCCACGGCCCGAACCCGCGCTCGCGAAGGAGGCGTGCCGGTGCGATGTCGGGCCGGTATCGGAGCGCTTCCAGGTCGACGGTTCGCACGAGTCGGGCGACCGTCGCGGCGCGGCTCGCGACGAGACCGTGCCGGCAGAGCATCGCCGGGGAGAGGCGAGCGAGCGCGGTGCGAGACGGAGGGTCCTCGCCGCACGCGCGCACGATGCTCCGCTCGATGTCGCGCGCGGCGCGCGCCTGGATGAGCTGACCGCACATCGCCCGGAGAGTCGCGTGCGCCACGGTCGCCGTGCGCCGGGGGCGCAGGCCGCGCAGCGCTCGCACCGAGGGGCCGAGGAGCGGGTCGTTCGAGAATCGGCGGTGGAACTCGCTCGTGTCGTCGTCGAGCGCGAGGAGGAACCGCGACTCGTCGACCCCCCGCTCGCATGACGCCCGGATCGCGACGGTTCCGTCGGGGCGCTGCCGTGCCTGCGCCCAACGGGACTCGGGGAGCGGCGCGCGCCACTCGGGAGTCCATGCCGAGAGTCGAAGCGAGTACGGACCGACGGGCTTGACGACCGCTTCGACCATCGAGGCAGCCTAGACGTGCCGCCCGACGTGGTTCCTGCCCGGCGACTCGCATACTTACGCGCGTGCGCTTCGCCGATGCCGTGTCCCTGCGCTCGCGCAAGCGGAAGCTCGAGCTGTTCCTCGACGAGCTCCAGCCGACCCCCGAGACGACCGTGCTCGACGTGGGCGCGGACGAGCTCGCGTTCGGCGAGGGCGGCGGCTGCGGGACGCTGAACTTCTTCGAGGAGCTCTATCCCTGGCCCGAGCGGATCACGGCGCTCGGGCTGCAGGACGGGTCGGCGTTCCGCGCCCGCCACCCGCACGTCCCCTACGTGCAGGGGGACGCTTGCGCTCTCCCGTTCGAGGACGGGGCCTTCGACGTCGTCTTCTCGAACGCCGTCATCGAGCACGTCGGCGGACCGGAGCGGCAGCGGCGGCTGGTCTCCGAGGCGCTCCGCGTCGGCCGGCGGGCGTTCCTGACCACGCCGAACCGGCAGTTCCCGCTCGAGGTGCACACTCGCCTGCCCGTCGTCCACTGGCTCCCGGACCGGCTCTCGCATGGCGTGTACGACGCTCTTGGCAAGGGCGAGGCGAAGGAGATCCGCCTCCTCACGCCGCGCTCGTTTCGGGCGCTCTTCCCGGGACGCGTGCGGATCGTCAACCTCGGGCTGACTCTGGCGGCCATCGTTGACTAGCGACCTCGGCCGCCTCGCACTCGTCGTTCTCGTCGTCGGGCTCGCGGTGCACAACGCCGCCATGGCCCAGCTCTGGGACCTTGGCGTCCGCGGCGACCTCCTCGACGGCGTCGCGGCGTGGAAGGAGGTGCTGCTCGCGATCGCCGTCGCCGTGCTTGCGTGGCGCGTGCGGGACCGCGTCACGGTCGCGACGCTGGACGTGCTCGCGATCGCGTACACGCTCGCGGTCGTCGTCTACGCGGTCGTGCCGCAGGACTGGCTCGGCGGCGACGCGACCTCGCGCGGCGAGCTGCTCGCTCTCCGTCACCACCTCCTGCCCGTCGGCGCCTACGTCCTCGGGAGGCTGATCGGGACGATCCGGCGGGACACGTCCTGGCTCGGCGCGGCGCTCGTCCTCACCGCCGCCGGCATCGCGCTCATCGGGCTCCTCGACCTGGCCGTGGTGAGCTTGCAGGCATGGCGGGCGTCCGGCGTCCCCAGCTGGTACGGCGAGCAGCTCGGCCTTGACTACCGTGGCCTCTCCGGGCTTCCGGAGAACTGGATCTACAACACCGGTGACGAGCAGAACCCGATCCGCCGTCTCGTCTCGACGTTCCTGTCGCCGCTCGCGAGCGCGTACGCGTTCGTCGTCGCGCTGATCTACGTCGTCAGCCGTCCGCTCCGGTGGTGGTGGGCGCTCGTCGCGGCGCTCCTCTACGTCGGGCTCCTGTACACGCACACGCGGGCCGCGTTTGCCGCCCTCGCGGTCGGCCTCGTCCTGCTCGGAGTTCTCCAGAGGCGGGTCGCGCCCGTGGTGCTTGCCGTCGCGTCGGTCGTCGTCGCGGCCGGGTTCCTCGTCGCGTATCCGAGCATCGGCCCGTCGACGAGCTACACGCAGGAAGAGCTCGAGTTCCTACGAGCGAACGCGGCCCGTGACCCGGGCGAGAGCTCGGATCCGTTCTCGCCCGGCGAGTCGTCCGCGTCCAGCCATCTCGAGAACCTCCGCGACGGGATCCGGGCCGTCTTCGAACACCCCCAGGGCTACGGCCTCGGGAATGCAGGCGTGGTCGCGAAACGGACCGGTCTCGAGCCCCTCGCCGGCGAGTCCACCTACACCGAGCTCGGAGTCGATACGGGCATCGTCGGGATGCTGGCGTTCGTGCTCTGGAGCGGCGCGCTCCTGCTCGCGCTCGTTCGCCGGGAGGCGTGGCTTGCGGCCGCGTTCGGCACGGTTCTGCTCCTCGCCCTGCAGACCGACGTGATCGGGATCCACTGGCTCGCGCTCGCGGTCTGGGGCGCCGCGGGCATCGCCGTCTCGCGCCCGCGGGCCGAGGAGGGACCCGAGCCGGAGACGCCGGAGTCGTCCACATCCGCTATACCTGAGCCATCGGGGTGAGCAAGCCAATCGAGCAGCTCGAGCGGGTCGTGATCCGCTTCGCGGGCGACTCCGGCGACGGCATGCAGCTCACCGGGGACCGCTTCACGAGCGAGACCGCGGTCTTCGGCAACGACCTCGCGACGCTGCCCGACTTCCCCGCGGAGATCCGCGCGCCCGCGGGCTCGCTGCCGGGCGTCTCCGGGTTCCAGGTGCACTTCGCCGACCACGACATCCTCACGCCCGGAGACCAGCCGAACGTCCTCGTGGCGATGAACCCGGCGGCACTCAAGGTCAACATCGGCGACCTCGCGAAGGGCGGCACCCTCATCGTCAACACCGACGCGTTCTCCGACCGCAACCTGCAGAAAGCGGGGTACGCGGAGAGCCCGCTCGAGGACGGCTCGCTCGCCGATTTCCACCTGCACGAGGTCGCGCTCTCGTCGATGACGATCGAGGCGCTCAGGGAGGTCGAGGGCATCACCTCGCGGGAGGCGGAGCGCTCGAAGAACTTCTTCGCGCTCGGGCTCATGTCATGGCTCTACCACCGGCCGATCGAGGGGACGCTCGCGTTCATCGAGCAGAAGTTCGCGAAGCGCCCGGAGATCGCCGATGCGAACGCGCGCGCCTTCAAGGCGGGCTGGAACTACGGCGAGACCTCCGAGGACTTCGCGATCTCGTACGAGATCGCCCCCGCGAGGCTCCGGCCGGGGAGGTATCGCCAGGTCTCGGGCAACACCGCGTTGACCTACGGGCTCGTCGCGGCGAGCAGGCTCTCCGGGCTCCCGCTCTTCCTCGGCGCGTACCCGATCACGCCAGCCTCGGACGTGCTCGAGCAGCTCGCGCAGCTGAAGCACTTCGGCGTGCGCACTTTCCAGGCCGAGGACGAGATCGCGGCCTCGGGCGCGGCGCTCGGCGCGGCGTTCGGCGGCTCGCTCGGCGTCTCGACGTCGGCAGGGCCCGGCGTCGTCCTGAAGTCAGAGACCGTCGGGCTCGCGGTGACCCTCGAGCTCCCGCTCGTCATCGTCGACGTCCAGCGCGCAGGGCCGTCGACCGGCATGCCGACGAAGCCGGAGCAGGCCGACCTCCTCATGGTCATGTTCGGGCGGAACTCGGAGTCGCCGGTGCCGGTGGTGGCGGCGTCGACGCCGTCGGGCTGCTTCGACGCGGCGATCGAGGCCGCCCGCATCGCGATCAAGTACCGGACGCCCGTCTTCCTGCTCTCGGACGCGTACCTGGCGAACGGCTCCGAGCCGTGGCTCATCCCCGACATCGAATCCCTCCCCGACATCTCGACCGAGTTCGCGGCGACGCCGAACGACGGCGAGGGCTTCCTTCCCTACCGGCGCGACGCCGAGACGCTCGCCCGCCCGTGGGCGATCCCGGGCACGCCCGGCCTCGAGCACCGGATCGGCGGCCTCGAGAAGGAGGACGAGACGGGCAACGTCTCCTACGACCCGGAGAACCACGACCTGATGGTTCGGCTGCGTGCCGCCAAGGTGGCCGGGATCGCGTCGGACATCCCCGAGCTCGACGTCGACGACCCCGACGGCGACGCGGAGCTCCTCGTCCTCGGGTGGGGCTCGACGCACGGCGCCATCGGAGCGGCTGCGCGGCGCGTCCGAGCGAGCGGGCGGAAGGTCGCGACCGCGCATCTCCACCACCTGAACCCGTTCCCCCTGAACACCGGCGAGGTCGTACGGCGCTACGAGAAGGTCCTGGTGCCGGAGATCAACCTCGGGCAGCTCCGGATGCTCGTGCGCGCCGAGTTCCTCGTCGACGCGATCGGCTACAACAAGGTGCGCGGCCGTCCCTTCCGGGCCGCCGAGCTCGAGGACGCGATCGCGGCGCTGGTGGACGCCTGATGGCGGACGGAAACGGAAACCTCGTGCAGCTGACGGCGAAGGACTTCAAGTCCGACCAGGAGGTCCGCTGGTGCCCGGGCTGCGGCGACTACGCGATTCTGAACGTGATCCAGGGCTTCATGCCCGAGCTCGGCCTCTCCCGCGAGCGCATCGTGTTCGTCTCCGGGATCGGCTGCGCCGCCCGCTTCCCGTACTACATGCAGACGTACGGCATGCATTCCATCCACGGACGCGCGCCGGCGATCGCGACCGGACTCGCCGTGACCCGGCCGGACCTGTCGGTGTGGGTCGTGACGGGAGACGGAGACTCGCTGTCGATCGGCGGCAACCACCTCATCCATGCGCTCCGGCGCAACGTCAACCTCAAGATCCTGCTCTTCAACAACGAGATCTACGGCCTGACGAAGGGCCAGTACTCTCCGACCTCGAAGGTCGGCAAGGTGACGAAGTCGACGCCGATGGGCTCGCTCGACTACCCCTTCAACCCGCTCTCGATCGCGATCGGCGCCGAGGCGTCGTTCGTGGCGCGCGCGATCGACACGGACAAGAAGGGGCTCTCGGAGGTGCTCGGCGCGGCGGCCCGCCATCGGGGCTCCGCCTTCGTCGAGATCCTCCAGAACTGCAACATCTACAACGACGGCGCGTTCGACTTCGTGCGCGAGGAGAAGGGAAACCGCATCTACCTCCAGCACGGCGAGCGCATCCGCTTCGGGACCGAGGGCGAGAAGGGCGTCCAGCAGTACCCGGACGGCTCCCTGCGCGTGGTCGAGGTCGCCGAGGCGGGCGAGAACTCGCTGCTCGTCCACGACACCGGGCACGAGCAAGCGAGCCTGGCGTTCGCGCTCTCGCGCGTCACCTTCGAGAGCCACGGCGCCGTGCCGCTCGGCGTCTTCCGCTCGATCGAGCGGCCGGTCTACGACGACCTCATGGGCGAGCAGCTCGAGGCCGCGCGCGAGCGGTCGGGCGAGGGCGACCTCGCGGCGCTCCTCCACTCCGGCGACACCTGGACCGTCGAGGCCTAGGTCTCTGCGAGAAACCGCACGATCCGCTCGGCGATCTCCTCGCCCTTCTCCTCCTGCAGGAAGTGCCCGGCGCCCACGACGATCTCGGCAGGCCCGGCGCCCGGGATCGACGCGGCGATCCTCTCGGCGGCCCGGGGCGTGAAGATCGGGTCGGAATCCGAGAAGAGGACGAGCGCCGGCTTCTCCCAGCGCTCGAGCTCGGCGCGCACCTCGTTCATCTTCGCGGTGTTCGGGTGCTCGGGCTCGGTCGGTACCAGCTCCGGGAACGCGACGATGCCGGCTCTCGACTCCGGGACGGGAAACGGCGCGTCGTAGCCCGCGACGACGTCGTCGGAGAGCTCGTTCACGCACGAGATCCGGACGAGCCGCCCGGCCACGATGTCGGTCCCGACGCGACGCATGAAGTCGCGGAAGCGCAGCCACTCGGGGGACGGCGGGCGGCCGCCACCGATCCCCGTGTTGAGGATCACGAGCCGGGCGACCCGCTCCGCATGCTCTGCGGCGAGGCGGAGGCCGATCGGACCGCCCCAGTCCTGGACGACGACCGTCGTATCGCGGAGATCGAGCTCGTCGGCGAGGCGCGCGATCGAGCCGTAGTGGAAGTCGTACGAGTAGTCCGCGACGCGCGTCGGCTTGTCCGAGCGGCCGAAGCCGAAGAAGTCGGGTGCGACGACTCGCGCGAAGTCGGCGAGCGGCGGGATCATCCGCCGGTAGAGGAACGCCCAGGACGGCTCGCCGTGCAGCATGAGCACGGGATCGCCGGCACCCTCGTCGACATAGTGCATCCGCAGCCCGTCCCGGTCGAGGTACCGCGGCTCGAATGCGTAGTCCGGCAGCCCCTCGAAGCGCACGTCGGGGGTGCGGTAGACGTCCACCCTAGACCGGTGCGAGCTCGCGCGACGCACGGGTCCGGAGGAGGCTCGCGATCCCGATCGTGGCGAGAGAGGTGACGCCCGCGACCGAGAGAGCGAGCTCCGTGCCGCCGACCTCCGCGAGCCAGCTCGTGAACAGGCCGCCGACCGGCGCGAGGCCGACGAACGCGAACAGGAAGAGCGCGATCATGCGGCCGCGGAGGACGTCCGGCGCGGCCAGCTGGATCAGCGCGTTCGCATTCGCGGTGAAGAGCGTGAACGAGACGCCGACCGCGAGGAGCAGCGCGCCGGCCAGTATGGCGTTCTCCACCGGGGCCAGCATGAGCGCAAGCACGCCGAAGGCCGCGGCGCCGGTCGCGAAGAGGCGCCAGCTCGCTCCGCGGAACGTGGCCGTCGCGAGCGCGCCCGCCATCGCGCCGAGTCCGAACGCGGCGGAAAGGAGGCCGAAGCCCTGCGGGCCGACGTGGAGCGTCTGCGATGCCAGCAGCGGCACGAGGACGTGGAAGTTGAACCCGACGGTGCTGATGACGGTGACGACGGCAAGCACGGAGCGGAGCTGCCGGTCGTGGCGGACGTACGCGAAGGCGCGGCGCATTCCGTCGACGAGGCCGGTTCCGGTTTCCCGCTCGACGGCGACGAGCTCCTCCGAGCGCAGGCTCGCGAGCGCCGCGAGGACGGCGAGGAAGCTGAAGGCGTTGACGACGAAGCAGACGCCGACGCCGAAGGCGGCGATCACGACGCCGGCGATCGCCGGGCCGATCACGCGCGAGCCGTTGAAGAGACCGGCGTTGAGCGCGACGGCGTTCGGCAGCGACCGCGGCCCGACCATCTCGTACGTCAGCGACTGCCGGCCCGGCGCGTCGAACGCGAGCGTGAGGCCGCCGAGCGCGGCGAGGACGTAGACGGCGGGCAGCGTCGCGGTGCCCGTCAGCGTGACGACGGCGAGCGCGATCGAGACCAGGAGCTGCGCGCCCTGCGTCGCCATGACGAGGCGGCGGGAGTCGACGCGGTCGGCGAGAACACCTGCCAGGAGGCCAAACACCGTGAACGGAAGGAAGCGCGCGAAGACGAGCGCGCCGACCGCGAGCGGCGAGCCGGAGAGCTCGAGGACGAGCCACGCTAGCGCGATGTTCTGCATCCAGCTGCCGGCGAGCGAGACGACCTGGCCGACGAAGAAGATCCGGAAGTTGCGGTGGCGGCGGAGGCTTCTGAAGGTTCGCGTCCGGAGGACCCGCGCGAACGTCGTCACGCGGCCTCCCCGAGGAGCCTCCGAAGAGCGGGGAGGGCACGCTCGACCGCCGCGAGCTGGGCGTCGTCGAGCTCGCGCAGGCGCTCCGCGAGCCACGTCGTCCGGCGGGCGCGGATGCGACGCAGGACGCTCGCGCCCTCTTCCGTGAGCCGCAGGCCGACCCTCCGTCGATCCTCGGTCGAGCGGATCCGCTCGAGCAGGCCCGCGCGCTCGAGCCGATCGACGTGCCCGGACAGGGCGGGCGCGGAGATCCCTTCCTCCGCGGCGAGCTCGGCGAGCGAAAGGCCGGGGCTTCGCTTGACGAGCCAGAGCAGCGTCGCCTGCCGCGCGGTGACGCCGAGCTGCTCCGTCTCGTTCCGCAGCTCTCGCGCCAGGCGAAGCAGCACGGGCCTCAACTCGTCGGCGACCTGCTCGGCGCTAAGCGTAACCTCGCTAACCATTAGTGAGGCTAACTATAACCGAGCCCTCGGGCCGAGCTACGGCCTGACCCGAGTGGCGCCTACGGCTTCGCGATCGCCTCGAGCTTGTAGCCGACGCCGTAGCGCGTGTGGATGAACGTGTGCTGCGACGCGCGGCGGTCGATCTTCTCGCGGAGCTTGCGGACGAAGACGTCCACCGTACGGTCGCGATGGGTGGCACGGCGGCCCCAGACGCGCTGGAGAAGCTCGTCACGGGTCAGAACGCGGCCCTGCTCGCGCGCGAGCGTGTAGACGAGCCGAAACTCGGTCGGCGTCAGCTCGGCGCTCTCGCCGTCGACGAACGCCTGCACGTTGTCGGGGTCGAGCCGGAGCTCCTCGATTACGATCGCGTCGCCTCGCCGCGGCTCCGCGTCTCGAACCCCGCGCCGGGCGGCGGCGTGTACACGCGCGGTGAGCTCCTTCAACGAGAACGGCTTCACGAGGTAGTCGTCGGCGCCGATCTCGAGCGCGTGCACGCGATCGTGCTCCGTGCCGCGGGCCGAGACCACGACGATCGGCGTCCCGATGCCTTCGGAGCGGGCCTGCTCGATCACGCTCCAGCCGTCGATGCCGGGGAGCATGAGATCGAGGACGCAGACGTCGGGCCGCTCATAGCGGAGGCGCGCGAGCCCGGTCTCGCCGTTGGCGACGCCCACGGCGTCGAACCCGGCGGTCTCGAGATGGCGCGCCATGCCCCGGGCGATGACGTCGTCGTCCTCGATGATCAAGACCTTCGCCATCCGGCAACACGATAGTTGCGCCTGGCGCAGGGATTCGGGGGCGCAGACCGGTGATCGACTGGTAACCGGGTGGTGAACGCCGGTTAGGTGTTACAACCGCCTCGTGGACGGAGATGCATCTCGCGGCCGCGCGCTCGTCGAGGAGAGCCGGGAGGCCGTCGTCGTGCTCGACGAGGACGACCGCGTCCTGCTCGCCAGCCGGCGCGCCCGCGAGAGCATAGAAGGAGTACGCGACGGCGATGTGCTGCCCCCCGACCTCCTGAACGGCGAGCGGGGGGTCGTGCCCTTCGTCGTCCCGATCGACACCGAGGGCCGCTCCGAGCGACTCGTCTACCTCTCGCGCGAGGGCGATCTCGCCGCGTACGAGGAGCTCCGCTCGGGCTTCACCGCCGCGGTCTCGCACGAGCTGCGGACGCCGCTCGCGCGCCTGCTGACGCTGCTCGAGACGGCGACGCTCCCGGGGGAGGACGCGCTCGAGCTCATAACGCAGGCGACGGGCGAGGTGGAGCAGATCACCGAGCTGATCGACGAGGTGCTGTTCCTGAGCGAGCTCGAGTCCGGTGCGCGCGTCGTGTCGCTCGGCGCGACTCCTGTCCGCCCGGTCCTGGCGGAGGCGCTCGACGAGCTCGCAGAGCGGGCTGCACGCTCGGGAGTCACGCTGAACCTCGAGAGCCCGGACGACGTGCAGGTGACGATCCGTCCGCGGATGCTGCGGGTCCTCGCTCACAACCTGGCGGAGAACGCGATCCGATACGCGGGGCCCGACGCGACGTTCACGCTCGCCGTCGTGCGCACACCCGAAGGATCCGTCGTCCTGTCCGGCACTGATGACGGCGTCGGCGTCGGCGAGGCCGAGCTTCCGCGAATCTTCGAGCGCTTCTACCGCTCCGACCGGGCGCGTGCGTCGCGCGGAACGGGCCTCGGACTCGCGATCGTCAAGCACGTCGTCACGCAGGCCGGGGGAACGGTGGAGGCCCGCCGCAGCGCTCCCCGCGGCCTCGAGATCCGCTGCACCTTTCCCTGATCGCCTCCGGCAAGCACCGTTCGGCCAGCGCGGTTACCAGACCTCCACCAGATGTTCACCAGTCGCTGCCCCTCCCGCCGCCGGACCGACGAGAGACTGGCCGTGTCTGATCTCGTTGACCTATCGGCTGGCAGAAGGAGGAAGCGTTGTTCAAGGGACGAGCGATTGCGCTGTTGACGATCATGTTGGTTCTCGCGCCAGTAGCGGCGAGCTGCGGCGGGGACGACGACGGTGGCGGGGGCGAGCTCACCGGCACGATTCGGATCGACGGCTCGAGCACGGTGGCGCCGCTGTCCGAAGCAGCCGCCGAGCTCTTCCAGGACGTGAACCCGGGTGTCCAGGTGACAGTCGGCACGTCGGGTACCGGTGGGGGCTTCGAGAAATTCTGCAACGGAGAGACCGAGATCTCGGATGCCTCACGGCCGATCGCCGACGACGAGGTCGCGGCGTGCGAGGAGGATGGCGTCTCGTTCGAGCAGGTCACCGTCGCCAACGACGCTCTCTCGGTGCTCGTCAACCCCGACAACCCGGTGGAGTGCCTGAGCGTGGAACAGCTCAACCAGATCTGGGGACCCGACTCGAAGCTGAAGAGCTGGAGCGAGATCGACGGGCTGGAGCCGGCGTTCGACGAGTCGCTCGACCTCTACGGGCCGGGCACCGACTCGGGCACGTTCGACTACTTCACGGACGCGATCAACGGTGAGGAAGGCGCCCAGCGCACCGACTACAACAACATCGGCGAGGACGACAACACCGGCATCGTTGGCGTCGAGGGCTCGCCCGGCGGCATGTTCTACGTCGGCTTCTCGTACTTCGCCGAGAACCAGGATCGCGTGAAGGCGCTGTCCATCGACGGCGGTAGCGGCTGCGTCGAGCCGTCCTTCGAGACCGTCCAGGGCGGGACGTACACCCCGCTCGGGCGTGGGCTCTTCATCTACCCTTCGGGCGCTGCGCTGGAGAAGCCCGAAGTGCTCGCATTCGTCGAGTTCTACATCGAGAACCAGGCCGAGATCGCCGAGGCGGCCGGCTACATCAGCCTGACCGAGGAGCAGGAGGCCGAGGCCCTGGCGAAGGTCGAGAGCCTCACCGGCTGAGATCCTCGGTCGCGGAGAGAGATGGCATCGGACGTCGTGGCCTCCAGCGAGCGGATCGGGGAGCTTCCCCGACCGCAGCTGGAGGCCACGAGCTCTCGGTACGGCGAGAAGGCGATCAAGGCGTTCCTGTTCGCGTGTGCGGCGCTCTCGGTTGCGGTCACGACTTCCATCGTCGTCGCGCTCCTGCTCCCGACCCTCGACTTCTTCGGAGAGGTCTCCGTGTCCGAGTTCCTCACGGGGACCGAGTGGGCTCCGGCTTTCGCCGACGCCAGCTTCGGCGTCCTCCCCATCGTCGTCGGCACCCTCACGGTCGTCTGCTGGGCGTTGGTAGTCGCCATTCCGGTCGGGCTCGCCTCTGCGATCTACCTCGCCGAGTACGCGCCACCGTCGGTGCGCAAGGTCATCAAGCCCACGCTGGAGGTGCTCGCGGGAATTCCCACCGTCGCGATCGGCCTCTTCGCTCTGGTGTTTCTGCGGCCGCTCGCTGAGGACGCCCTTCCGTTCCTGGAATGGCGGGGCCCGTTCTCGGTCGGTGTCGCCGGCATCGCCGTCGGACTCATGATCGTGCCGCTCGTCTCGTCGGTCTCCGACGACGCGATGCGGTCGGTCCCGAGCGGGCTGCGCGAAGGCGCCTACGCCCTCGGTGCGACCAAGGTCAAGGTCGCGACGCGCGTCGTGTTCCCGGCGGCGATCTCGGGGATCGTCGCGGCGATCGTCCTCGCGGCGTCGCGCGCCATCGGCGAGACGATGGTCGTGCTGCTCGCGGCGGGCGCGAGCCCGAACCTGACGCTCGACCCGACGGCTTCCATCCTGACGATGACGGCGTTCATCGGACAGACGGCGACCGGTGACATCGCGACCGGCACGACCCAGTACAACACGATCTTCGCGGTCGGCGCACTCCTGTT
>Ga0299913_10002275_pt1 | contig 15036 bp, 26 predicted proteins | sample RVTome_9_FD_201360 | JGI IMG/M metagenome (GOLD analysis project Ga0299913, IMG submission 201360) | Soil microbial communities from uranium-contaminated site in the Upper Colorado River Basin, Wyoming, United States - RVT155D38 (version 2) ...
GAGGGGGGCCTTGGGTCCCGGGGGGTCGGTGGTGGGGGGGTCCTCGACGGCGGCGTCGTAGTACCGGGGGGGGTTCACCAGGGCCGTCTCCAGGTAGCCCTCCCCGTGGCACCGGGGGCAGTTGGTCGCCCCGACCGCCAGCTTCCCGGTACCGCCGCACGTCAGGCACTTCACGTACAGCCGGTCGGGGAGGGGGGTGTTGTCCTGGGGGTCGGCTGGGGGCGGGGGTGCTTCAGGGGTGCCCCCTTCAGGACGGCCATGGGCCGGACAGTGGGGATCAGCCACACGCTCGCGGCCCCTGATGAGGCGCATCCCCTCTGGCCGCTCCACCGTGATCTGCGTGCAGGTGCACTTGTCCATAGGGTCCGTCCCACCGCCGCAGCAGTCCGGGTCACCGCAGTAGCCCAGGTCGTCCTCGGGCTCCGCCGACCCCTGCGCCTCGATCCGCCTTTCCGCTTCGAGCCGTTCAGCCCGCTTCTGGAGGCTGCGGTTGCGCTGGACCTCGGCGCGGTAGCGGCGGTCGTTGTCCTGGGCGACCCTGGCCCACTCCTGGGACTGCCGCATCAGAGCCGTGTAGCGCTCGGCGTCCTGCCGCGCCTGGTCCTTGAGGCGGCGCACCTCGCGCTCCAGCTCCCTGCGCCCCTCGATGAGGTCGCTGAGGTCGCCGTGGACCGACATCTGGCCCAGCGCCCCGCGCAGCTCGTCGCGCTGCTGCTCGTAGTCCTCCGCGGTCGCCACCCACTGCTGGACCTTCTCGGCGTGCTGCCGCTGCTGGACCTCCAGCCGCTCCTCGTGCTCCGCGATCAGGCGCTGCGTCTCGGCCCGGTAGCGCTCGCGGGCCTCGGTGCGGTCGTCCAGGGCGTCCTGCATGTGGCGCACGGCGTTGTCCCGGGCCTGCTCCGCCGCCCGGAGCCGGGCACGGAGGTCCGACAGGTCGTGGTGGGCGTTGCGCAGCTCGTCCTGCTGGGCGAGCACCTGGGCGCGGAGCGCGTCCATGGCGTGCTCGTGGTCGCGCCCCTGCTCCTCGCTCAGGTCGCCCCGCGCAGCGCCACCATCCGGTGGGCCTTGGAGGATGTCCTCGACGGCTCCGCGGAGGTTGTCCGCGAAGTGCTCGAAGATGCGCCGTCCGACGGAGAGGGCGTCGTCGTCATCTGGCCGGTTGGCTGCCATAGTGGCTCCCTTCCTGCTGGTGCCCAGGTCCCCACGAGGTCCGGGCGGGTCTGATCCGGGTCCTGTGGCCCGATGGGGCGGTCCGGCAAGGCCCAGGAGGGCCGCGCCGGGCTGGGGGTGGTGTCCGGCCGTGGGAGGGCCGACCTGGGGTGCCGACGGCGCTCCACGACCGGGTTGCGCCGGACCTGGCCCGGCCGCGAGCCCTCACCCGTCAGAGCCAGGGCGATGATCGCCCCGGCGGCCATGGAGACCGTCACGGCGAGCGCGGACGCGGTCAAGACGATGGTTGTGCTCATGCGCGGTCCCCGACCCGGTAGTCCGCCGCGAGGATGAAGTCGCAGCGACAATCCTCGCACTTGGCCGTGCGCGTCGCCCGGTCGTCCAGGAGCAGGCGACCGCCGCAGCCGCGGCAGGTCCCGCAGGGCACCAGGGCGTCCGGAGCCCTCCAGGACGCCCGCCGCGCGATCTGGCACGCCAGAGAGCGGATGAAGGGGCTAGCGGCCGTGATCGGCCCGCCGGGCTCGACGGTGCTGTCGCCGGGCCGCTTGAGCCAGGCCAACTGCCTGACCGCGGCCTCCAGGGCCGCGCGGCGGTCCTCCTCGCTGACCGAGCGCCAGAACACGTCGTCGGGGTGCGTCGGGTCGGTGCCGAAGGGCAGCGGTGCTCTGGCGGCCTCCTGGGCGCTCAGCTCCTGCGTCCGCACCTCCTTGGCGGCGCGCAGCAGCGCGGCGAACTTCGGACCCCGCTCCTCGGTCTCGGCCAGCTCGAAGACGGCCTTGGCGACCGTGCTCAGGGCCAGCCCGCCGTCGGCGCTGGCGAAGCCCGCCGGTACGACCTGGCGCAGGTGTGCGCCCCACTGGAGCACGGTGTCGGTGTCCAGGCCGTACCAGTAGGTCGCGTACAGCTCGAAGGCGCGGTTGAGGTCGGTGTCAACGTCCAGGACGACCACCAGGTCGGCCTCAGTCGCCGTCGCCTGCTCCAAGCGCGCGCTGATCTCGCGCCAGAGGGTCTGGGCGCGGTCGTCGGTCATCATGGCGGCTCCCTTCTCGACGGATGCGGCGCAGGGCCTCGCGGTAGCCCACCCGCCTGCGCATGCTCTCCGGCACGACCGTCTTAGCAGCCCCGGCTGGCTCCATCCAGTCCTTCCAGCGCTGCTGGTTGAGCCAGGTGGTCGCGTGGGCCGGGGGTGTGGTCGTGGACGGGCGGTTGATGAACTCGGCGTAGTGCACGACGGCGATCATCACGTCCGCCAGCTCGTGGCGCGCCAGCACGTCCCAGCGCTTGCGGGTCTCGACCTTGGATGCGCCACCACCGCGCTTGGCGCTCTCCGGGTGCCGGGGGTACTCGACCCAGAAGTCCTCGAAGGTAAACGGCGGCTCGGGCAGGGCGACCGGTCGGTGATCCTCGACCTCCAGAATGAGGGGTGACTGAGTTCCCTCCTCCACCACAGAGGGTTTCGGTCTGTCTGTAGGTCTGTCTGTAGGTCTGTCTGTGCGATTCGGGGGGCGAATCGGGGGGCGAATCGCCCCGATGCAGAACTCGCACTCCGGGTTGTGCTCACCGCGGTTGACGTGCCAGCGGACGTGGTTGCCGAAGCTCCCCGCATCGCTCGCCCCCTCGACGGCCACGACGGCCTTGCCGCCGTGCTGATCCCAGTCGTGGATGTACCAGCCGTGTGGGGTGGGGTCGAGCAGGCCCACCGTGGTCAGGACCTCGACGAACTTCTCCGGGTCGCCCTCCCAGTCGACCTCCTCGGCCACGTCCGCGACGTCGCCGGGGTGGATCACGCCGTCCGGGGCATAGTCGACCGCCCACCACCACAGCAGGTGCAGGTGGCCGATCATCTGCGGCCGGTTGACGCCGAGCGCGCGGCGCGCCCGCTTGACCTTCGGGTGGCGGGCCAGGGAGGACCAGGACTCGATCCAGCGGCTCACGTCCGGCCCCAGGGCGCTAGGTCCTCGCGGAAGGGCCACCAGGTCGCTTCTACGGTGATGTAGGCCGTTGCCCGGCCTGGACCATGCCCCCACGAGGCCGGTCGCGCTCCGCGCACCTGATGGGCTCCCTCCCGTCGTGCGGCCCCCTCCTGGCCAAGGACGCAGACTACAGGGTGCGGAGCGTACAGGAAACACGGTTATCCGTGCGTTGGCGCTCACAGCAGGCGCTCCGCGGTCATGGCGAGCACGAGCAGGCACCAGGCCACGACCGCCAGCGCCGCGGCGAGCCAGTACCACCAACGGGGCGTCACGGCCCTACTTCAGCTCCCACTCGGTGCCGATGTCCGGGGCCTCATAGACCTCCGCGGAGGGGGCACCGGGGTAGTACTGGCCGCCGGGCTCGGACCGCCGCCAGCGGTGGCGCTTCTGTAGCGCCGCGCCCAGGACGGCCATCACGGCGAAGATCGTCAGCGCCAGCGGCGAGAACGGGTCGTAGCCGTCCAGCACCTGGGCGATGCCGACCGCGACCAGGAGCGTCCCAGCGAAGCGGACCGCCGCGGAGGGGGCGATGGCCAGGGCGAACCTGACGGCCCGCACGATCGCATACCAGGCACGGCGGTCCCCGGCGTGCATCGGCTCCCACGGCGGCTCGTCGCTCTCCGGATCGTTGGCGCGGTCGGTGTCGTAGTCCCCGCTGACGTAGGGCGTGCCGTCCGGCCAGCGGGGGACGGGCCGCCAGTCGTCCTCGTCGTCGTCCTCGCTGGGCGGCTCACTCGCGCGCACCTCGGCCACGACCTCGGCGTGGCCGGTCAGGGCCTGCCGCTCGGTGGCGTAGCGCCGGACGTCGATGTCGCCCCGCGCCCGGCCGTCGATGAAGGCCATGGTCTCGAAGATCAGCGGCGGCCCCTCGCCGCTCCAGTTGTGGTTGATGCCGAGCCACGCCGTCGACACGACTGTCTCGTCCACCTCCTCCTGGCGCAGCACCTTGTAGGCCGGGTCGCTCCAGAGCTGGCTCCAGGCCTCCGCGGTCAGTGGGTGTCCCTGGCGGTCGAAGTACGGCACGGCCGCCCGCTCGACCTCCACGTGCCTGACCGGGTCGACCCCCTCCGCCACGTGGACGGGCTCGACCTGGACGCCCTCGCTCGGCAGGACGATCGGGCGGTAGTCCTCGGAGGTTGCCCGCTCGAAGGCCTCCCGGGCCAGGCGGTCCGCCTGGAGCGAGCGTCGCAGCGCGCCCTCGCGTTCGGCGGCGATGGTCTGCTCGATCTCGGTCTGGAGACGCGCGGCCTCCTCCCGCATGGCCTGCTCGATCGCGTGCCACCTCGGTGGCGGGTCTGGCGGTGATCTCATGGCTGGCTCCCTTCGTGCTACGGCCGGTAGGTGCGCACGTCGGTCTCCTCGAAGGCGCGCAGGGCCACCCAGCCGCGGGTGGCGATGACGAGCACGCGGCCCGCTTTCCCGGCCGTGGTCTCGCGCTCCCGGTCCGTGGCGAGCACGAAGCCGCCGGACAGCAGGTCGCTGACGCGCTTCCACCCGCCACGGGTTAGGCCGGTGCGCAGGCAGGCCTCATCCGCGGTCAGGCCGTAGCCGCCCGCCACCGCGTACTCCCGTAGCAGGACGTGCTTCTGGCTGTCGCGCGTGATGACCGCGTTGGGGTCGACGTCCGCCGCGGCGCGCTGGGACGTGCTCGGATCGCTCCGACGTGCGTGCTCGCCACCGAACAGGCTCGGCTCGTCCCTGCTCATGCCGTCAGCACCCCCCTGATGATCGAGCCGATGATGGCCGCCGGGAGGATCACGACCAGCAGCAGCGTGTTGTAGGCCGCGTGGACGGCCGCGGAGTGCTGGAGGGCGGTCACGCGCGAGCCGCTGGCGCGGTGCGCGCGCAGGTAGGCCGCCAGGAACCACGCGCCACCGAGCGCGAGCGCGAGCGCCACGCCGAGCGGGATGATCAGGTTCCAGATGTGGGCGAGGCCGAAGCGCAGCGTCACCCAGGCCCGGCGCGGCCAGCTCCAGCTCTCCGCGCCAGCGCGGTACGCGCGCTCCTCCTTCATCGCGTAGTGGTTGACGCCCCGGCCGCTCTTGCGCCCGGTGTGCAGGAAGATGACCAGGCCCAGGAAGGCCAGCACGGCGACGGTCTCGGCGCGGCTCGCGACGCTGCCCAGCTCCGGCTCGGCCAGGATCGGCACATCGGTCAGGAGCCGGGCCACGAGGCCGATGATGCTGACGTCGAGCATGGGCACGGTGGTCAGGGTCAGGGCCGTCGTCGCCACCACCGCCAGCGCGCCAAGCGCCGAGACGTAGTGGCGCGTCGTAGGGCGGATCGGCTGCGTGTGTCGCCAGGCGTGCAGCGTGCTCAGCTCCCGCGGCGTCCAGGAGCCGTCCGGCTCCTGGACCATCTCGATCCGCTGCGCTCGGCGCGCCTCGTGGGCCTCACGGACCTCCCGCACGATGCGGTACGCCTCGCGCAGGGTCGGGCGCTCCGGCTTAGCCACTATCGGGCTCCTCCTCCACAGGCTCATCCACAGGCTGTGGATCACCCGCTCCCAGGGCGTCGTGGTCGGCGGCGGCGCTGATCTGGACCTCCTCGCTGCCCGGCTCGACGTAGGCCGTGCGGCCGTCGGCGTCGACCGCGGCGTACTCGATGTCGCCGCCGAGCCACTTGAACAGGCGGCGGCAGGCCGTCTTGCGCGCCATGGCCGCCAGGTCGGTCCCCCACGGCGAGCGCTCGCCGCGGCTGCTCCAGGCGTCCGAACGCGAGCGCGCGTCCAGGACGCGCTCCCAGGTCAGGTACTCCACGATGGGCGTGCGGTTGTCGGTGAAGCGGGCCACGGCGTAGGCCCCGATGGGGTCACCGCGCTCGGTGGCCGGGATGGCGTGCTCGAAGTCGTCGTGCGTCGGGTAGCGCGTGAACTGCCAGGCGTCGTGCTCGCAGACGACCTCGGTCAGCACCGCGATGCCGCCACGGCGCGCCAGCTCGACCATGCCCAGGTAGCCCAGCATCCACTGGACCTCCTTGGCCTTGATCCGGCCGTTGTAGCGCGGGATCATGTAGACGTGCTGCGCCGGGCCGGGCTCTAGGCGGTAGCGCGCGGACAGCATCAGCGCGCCCAGCAGGCTCTCGGCGGTGCAGGCCATCAGCTCCGGGCTCCGGCGCACCTCCGTCAGCGCGACGCGCACGAAGCGCTCGGCCTCCCCGCTGTTGCGCAGCAGGGTCTGGAAGGCGGGCTGCTGGCGGCGGATCAGGTCCACCACGGTGGGCCTGCCGGACGCCTCCTCCACGGCGGCGTCCCGGCGCTCCAGCTCGGCCCGGACCTTCTCGGTGGCGTTGCTCATGGTGCCGCCTTGATGTCGATGTCGGTGAGGCCGATCGACAGCAGGGTGTCGAAGACCTCCTCGTAGCCGTCCTCGGTCAGGCCGGTCGCGTCCGCCTCGTCGGCCATGTCGGCGTCCGCCGCGGTCGCGGTGATGACGATGCGACTCACAGCGACCCCTGCTCCTCGGCGGTGTCGGGGACCTTCACGCGGTCCCTGTGGACGCGCTGCCAGTGGCGGATGTAGGCCGCGGCGTCGCGCAGGCCGCGCTTGTGGCCCTGGGTCGCCCCGACCTCACCCGCCACGCGGGCCGCGTACTCCGCGACGCGCGGCGTGGTGACGTCCTGGGCGCGGAAGATCAGCACCGGCTCGTCGTCGGGGATGTCCCCGTACTCCGTCGTGATCCGGCCGTACTTGCCGTCGAATGCCATTGTCAGCTCCCTTGCTCTCGGTTCACGCCACCTGGGTCAGGTGGCGTGGCTTGGGCGTGTCGGGGTAGACGACCCTGCCCTGGGCCTTCATCCAGGACATCAGGACCTCCCAGGACGCGCCGTTGCGGGCCAGCCAGCCGATGCACAGCAGGCAGGGTCGCCGGTCCGTCGGCGGGTCACCCTTGATGTCCCAGACCGGCAGGACGTGGTCCCGGACCCAGTACTTGTTGCAGTAGGTCGCGATCTGGCCCTCGTGGATTCCGCGTCCGCGGACGCCGAGGTGGACGACCTTGCTGCCCTTCCTCCAGGCCCAGCTCGTGGTGGACAGTGCCATGGCTTCAGCTCCCTTCAGTCCGGGCGACGTACAACTGCCGCCGCTCCGGTCGTTCGTACTCGACGTGGCCGCCGGGGATCACGGTGTAGTGCGCGATCCGGCGCTCCCCGTCCCATAGCTCGTCGTGGTCGCCCAGCTCGGCCATCAGGCGCGCCCGGGCGTACTCCTGCTCCGCCCTGGCCTGGGCGCAGCGGCCCTGCCAGGTGCGGTAGTCCTCGAAGGCCTCGATGGCCTCCGGCGTGGCTTCCCGGATGCCCTGGCCCCCGGTGCGGTAGACCCGTCGCAGTAGGCCGACGTCCACGGCCGTGACCGGCGGCGGGCGACGTTCGAGCACGTGCTCGAACCAGAACACCGCCACGCGCTCGCGGACCTCCGTGACCAGGGCCTCGTCGTACTCGACCTCGGCCACGCGCAGGCGCTGCCCGCCGATCAGGCCGCCCACGACGCCGGAGCGCTGGCCGCCGATGTCCATGGCCCACAGGCACTGGAGGACGGCCGCCACCGGGGCCTCGCCGTCGGCCCAGTCCTTGGCGCGCCAGCCGGAGGTCGTCTTGACCTCCAGGACCTCGCCGGTCCCGTGCTCCAGGGAGCCGACCGCGTGGAGGGCCGCAGCGTCCTCCTCGGTCAGGAGGAGGCCGTCAGGGTTCACGCGCCGCCAGCGCTCGTCGGGGTCGACCCAGGTCAACGGCACCGTCGCGTAGACGCGCTCCCGGCGCTCCGCGATGACGTGCGCCACGACCGGCTCCAGGCGCGTGCCCCAGAACATCGCCTCGGCGTTGCCCCGGTTCTCACCGGGGTGCTCTCCTACCTTCTCCAGGTACACCTCGTACGGCGTGCGGTGGGGGTGCAGGCCGAGGATGGCGGCGACGTCGCTGCCGCCTACGCCCCGGTCTCGGACCTCGACCTCACGCGGCTCCTCAGCGGTCATGGGCCACCCCGCTCCGCATCAGCGGCCTGCCGCAGCATCTCGGCCGCCGCTTCCTGCATGGCCTCCGCCAGGAGCGCGACCGCCTGGGCAAGCGTCGCGTCCTCCGGGACCTCGCCCTGGGCAACGGTGAACTGGTCGCCGTTGAAGTCGATGATGACCGAGCCGCGCATCAGACCAGCTCCGTTCGGACGTCCTCGATGGGCTTGCCGTCCATGCGGCTCCGGATGCGCAGCAGGCTGTCGGCGGGCTGGATCCGGACCGGGTGGCGCGCGCTAGCGCCGGTCAGCTCACGCTGGAGGTTCAGCGCGCAGAAGGCCGTGCAGTAGAAGATCAGTGCGTCGGCCGCGACGGTCTGGCGCGGCCGAACGACGGTGACCCAACCGCGGGACGCCGCGGCCCGCGCCAGGCCCGTGATGCCACGGTCCCCCGGCGCGGGGCAGCTCGCGCTGACGAAGCTCTCACAGCCCTCGGCGTCACAGACCAGGATGTGCTCGTGGCCCATCAGTGCGGGTCCTCTCCGTGGCGCAGGTAGCCCTCGAAGCGCTGCGCGCGGCGCAGCGTGACCGAGTCCTCCTCGTTGTGCGTCGTGGGATAGGTGGCGTTCTTGATGCTGTTGGCGAGCTTCGCACCCACCGCCAGGAATAGCGCCACGCCCCTGACGATGAAGGCGTCCTCGTCCATCTCCTCGTCCATCACGAATCCCCTTCAAGCAGGCGGTCCAGCCGCTCCTGGTCCTCCCGGGCCTCCCGGGCATCCCGCTCACGCCGCGCCTCGCGCTGATCCAGCCAGCGCTCCACGACGGAGCGCTTGTCGTTCCGCAGGGAGGACGTGGGATGGGCGAACAGGCCGATGCCGCCGACTACGATGAGCAGCGAGAGCAGGATGACGCCACCCCACCACAGGTGGAGGAGCATCACTGGCCTCCCCCTCCGGCCGGGACGGCCACCGTGCCACCCTCCGGCAGTTGCATGAACTGCACCTGGCCGCTCTTGATGGCCTCCAGCAGCACGTAGTTCTCCGCGCCGTATAGCTCGACCTCCTGGCGCTTGGCCTTCAGCGCATTCTCGATCTCAGTGTTGCGCGCGAGCTGGGCCTCGGCGTTGTTGGCCGCGATCTGCTTCTGCTCCTCGGCCTCCACGATCCGCTGGTTGACCAGCTCCGGACGGCCGACCTCCACGTTGATATCCGGGCAGCCCTCCCCGACGCCACAGAAGTAGTCCCCGCCGACGATGCGCGCGATCTCGCGCGACACGCGAGAGGTCAGGTTCGTGGCGAAGCTCCGGCGCGTCTCTGAGTTCCCGCGCAGGTCATCGCTCTCGTAGTTGCCGCAGGTCTCGACCACGATGCGCTCCAGCGGCGTGTCGAAGTAGGTCGGTAGCAGCCAGCCCTCCCAGCCGTCGGTCGTCCACGCGCCGGGGCGCTGCTTGCGCCCGATGCGCTCGTGGAACTGGCGCAGGACGCCCTCGTTGCTGTTCAGCTCGAAGTACAGCGCGGTGTCCACGAGCATGCGCACGTCGTCCTGGGTGACACATTCATAGGCGGCCCGGTCCGCGCCGTTGGCCTGCTTGAAGCCGTCACCGGCCTTGGTGCTCGCCGCGATCCAGGAGCGCTGGGTGTTGGGGTAGGGGAAGTAGTTATCGCCCATCCCCGTACCGGACGTGATCATGTTCGTCGTCCCCGGCGCGACGGTGCCCTTGAACTCGTTGGTGCTCTCCCGGATGCCGCCGCCGTAGCGCAGCGTGGTGGCCTCCGGATCAGTCGAGACCATGCCGCATCCGGCGAGCAGGAGGGCGAGCAGTAGCACAATCATTGGCGTGGTGCGGTTCACGATGTAGCTCCCTTGTGGTAGCGCGCCATCGGCGCGTCGTTCTCAGCGCCGCGCAGCGTGTCGAGCGCACTGCGCAGCAGGTACTTGCTGTCGGGGTCCTTGGTGGAGTCCCGGATCAGTTCCAACTTGCCGTCGAGCCGCCCCATGCGGATGAGCACCGCGGTGCGCTCGTCCTGGGTCTGCTCCAGGTCGACGCGGAGCGTGTCCCGCTCGCGGCGGTATATCTCGGCGTCCCGGCGCGCGTTGCTGTCCCGGTAGACCAGGAAGGCCACGATGAGCGCGACCAGGACGAGGGCGGCGACGATGATGGCGATAGTCATGCGGCGACCTCCGCCCGAAGCTGCTGGAGCCGCCTGACGGCGGCCTTCGGATAGGTGTAGGTGGCGGACCAGGGGCCGTGGATCAGCGGGCCGACGGACCCGTCCTCAGCACGCTGGCCCTCGATGCGCAGGTAGACGTTGACGACGCCCCCGGCGCGGGCGGCGCGCGCCCGCGTCTCGCGCAGCTCTCGCCACATCAGCGCCGACAGGCTCGCGCCGCTGGGGTACGGGCGCGTGGCGTCGACCGTCGCCAGGTGGAGCTGGCGGCCGTCCGCACGCGCCTCGACCACCCACACGATCCTGGTCATGGCTCGACATCCAGACGCTCGGTGTAGCCGCGCTCGGCCTCGTCGGCCCACTGCTCGATCTCGGCGTCCGTCACGACGCGGCCGGTCTTGGTGACCAGCGGCCCGGCCTTATCCGGCGCGCCGAGGTCCCCGGTCATCTGGCCGTGGATGGTCGCGTCCTGCCAGAAGGCCTCGTCGTCGCCACGACGCTGGGCGGCCAGGCCACGGCGGAAGGCCCGGCGGCGCTCCTTGGCGACCAGCTCGGTCCAGGTCAGGTGGCGCAGGAACCAGCCGATGAGGACGCCGACCAGGAGCAGCGCCCCGGCCGCGGCCAGGGCGGCAGGCTCGCCGCGCAGCAGCGCGATGCCGTCACCCATCAGGCCACCTCACGCAGCGGGACGGTTCCCGGCACGGCCCCGGTGGCCCCGAACACGTGGGCCAGGACGATGGCCCCGGCGATCGACACGTTGAGGCAGTTGCCGACCCCGGCCTGGGGGATCTCGACCACGACGTCGGCCAGGTCCAGGGCCTCCTGGGGCACGCCGCCGCGCTCGTTGCCGAGCACGATCGTGGCCTCCGTCAGGGCCGGGAGCGCCGACACCGGGAGCGCGCCGTCCGCCAGCTCCACGGCGATGACCGGCCGCGGGGCATCGGCCGCCAGCCAGGCCAGCGGCTCGGGCACGCGCAGCAGGCGCAGGTTGTCCACGCCGATCATCAGGCGGCGCTCGATCTGCCAGCCGGGCGTGGACGTCGGCACGGCGTAGGTCGCGTCAAAGGCGTCCGCGGTCCGGCCCAGGATGCCCAGGTTGCTGTTGTGCATCGGCCACAGGCTCGCCAGGACCAGCCCTCCGCCGTCGACCGGCCGGGCGTAGGCCCGCCGCTCCAGGCGCAGCTCGTCCTTCGTCTTCTGTCTCATGTCGTCAGTCCTCGTTCCTGCCAGTAGTCACTGAGCGCGTCGAGCGCGCGCCGCTCCGCGCGGTAGTCGCGCGGCCGGTCGTGGGCCACGCGCTCACGCGCGCCCATGCTGCGGCGGCGGATCCAGGCGAAGCCGTGCCAGCAGCGCCAGAACTCGCGCACGCGGTCGTCCTCCACCTGGCGGTTGGTTACGCGGCGCTCGGTGCAGGCCGCGATGTGGTCAGTGGTCGGTGTTGCCATGGCTCCCTCCTTACCGCTTGCGTCGGGCCTCGCGGTCGGCGTGGCGGTCCACGCCGCGCGCGTCCTGCTCGGCGCGGTACTCATCCAAGTGCTCGGGGTGGTAGGCCTGGACGTGGCGGGTCATGCCGCCGGACGGCTGGGCCAACCTGCGCCCGCACCACGGGCACGGCAGCTTCGGGACGCGCTTGCGCCGCTTCGGCTCCGGCTCCGGCTCACCGGTCCCCAGCTCGGCCAGCTTGGCCGCCTCCAGCTCGGCCAGCGGCCCGGGGTCCAGGGACTGCGTCTGCATCGTCGGGTCGCGGTCCAGCGCCACCGACGCCATGGCCTCGCGGACCATGAGCGGGTTGGCCCCAGGAGCGGCCAGGAGCGCCCGCAGGAACTCGTCCTGGGCCGGGGCGTCGTAGGTCATGCGCTCCGGCTCCGGCTCGCGCAGGGCGCGCGCGATGGCGTCGATGGTGTCGGCCAGGTCCGGGTCCTCGCGCACGCCGACGCGCAGGGCGCGGCTGTCGACGCGCTCCCGCGGGGGCGCGAGCGCCGGGCGCTCGATGTCGGTCAGCGCGTCCGCGTCGACGGTGGCGACGTCGACGCCGTCGGCGCTGATGACCACCTGGCCGTGCCACAGGCGCAGGCCGGTCACCAGGCCGTGGCCGCGCACCTCGTCGCCCAGCATCAGGCAGTCGGCGCGGACGGTCTCCAGGACCATCACCACAGCCCCCACAGCATCGACATGGTGCCGCGGTAGGGCCACAGCAGGACGTACGTCGGGACGAAGCCCGCCAGCAGCGCGAGCGCGCCGGGCCGTCGCAGGTGAACTAGCATGCGGTTGCCTTCCATCGGGGACACCGGGCCGGGGGACGCGGTTCGCGGCGCGCCCCCCGGCCGTTCGGTTGGCCCGCCCCAACGCCAGCGGCTACTGGCGGGGGCGGGTTGAATGAGCGGCACGGCCGCTCCGGTGGCCGGACCCCCCGGGGGCTGTGTGGTCGGTCGACCACGTTTGTAAGGGGTCCGGCCGCCGCAACGGTCCTACGCGCTAGCGGTCTCGTGCTCCTCCTGCCCGTCGTTGGCCTCGACCGGCTCCATCACGGCGTCATCGCGCACGCCGAGCGCCACCGCGATGCGGTGGCCGAAGTCCCAGGTCAGGGGCAGGTGCCCCTTGAGGATGCGGTTGAGCCGGACCGGCGTGGTGCCCATGGCCTCGGCCAGCGCGCGCTGGGTCGAGGGCTCGACGCCGCGCGCCTGGTTGTTCAGCAGGAACTGCCGGATAGGGCCTGGCAGCGGCCGATACGTGGTGTCCATGAGGCGAGTATACTCCGCTCTGTAACGGACGGCTAACAGAGTTTCGTCCGGCTGGACAGGAGTATCGCATGGAGTACCCGAAGACGGTGGCTGCCGTCGAGGCAGGGGAGCGCCAGCCCTGGGACCTGGCGTACGCACTGCTGGAGGAGGTCCCCACGACTCAGACCGGTCGCGCTCAGCGTGGCTCGCTGGAGGAGGCTCGCAAGGCCATCCTCCGCATCAAGGGCGTGGATGAGACGCGGTACTCCGCGCAGTACCTCGGCGCGCTGCGATCGACCGCCCAGTGGATGAGCAGGCTCGAGCCTGCTTATCTCCGGTCCATGCCCACGAGGGCCGCAGAGGTGGCCATGGGTGCTGGGGTGGATCCGGAGCGCGCGCTGGAGCTGTGGCAGTCCCGCTCGTGGACGCTCCGGGAGTGGAGCAAGCACCTGACCGGCAAGGACTGGTCGGATGGCCGCCCAGCCGGAGCCGACGCGATGCAGACCTGGACGCCCGAGCAGCGCGCCGAAGCCGTGGAGGCCCTGGCCCAGGACCGCGACCCACAGGTCCGGAACGCGCTCGCGCGTACGGCCGCGCGGGAGCCGGGCCTGGTCCGCGCGATGGACGACGAGCGCCGCACGTTCACGCCCCCGGCGGAGCCGCAGCCCCCGACGGGCCGCCTGACCGTGATGGCCGACCTGACCAAGCTGCGCCACGGCGTGCGCGCCGCGCTCGACCACTACCGCGAGGTGGAGGATCGGCTGGACGACGACGGCCGGGGAGCGATCCGCGAGGCGTACGAGAAGTTCCGCGCGGCGGCCGACCTGCTCGGCGTCGCGATCACCGACCGGAGCGGCGTCGACTGGGACGCCGAGCTGGCCAGGCTGGAGGACATCGCATGACCGCCTACTGCCCCCACGACCTCGATCCCGAGACCTGCGCGACCTGCCTGTTCGGGTTCGAGCGCCGCGGACCGGGACGCCCTCCGGAGTACGACTGGAAGGACCTCCGGGAGCGCCTGTTCGACTACCTGCCGGACGAGAGTCCGGGCGTGACGCTCACCCAGATCCAGGAGCACCTGGACGTCCCGGAGGCCGTGGCCCGCCAGGTCATCGGCCAGCTCCGGGACGTCCTCGGCGGCAACGTCGAGGCCGATGACGAGGACTACGCCGAGTCGTCCATCAACGTGGTGGTCGAGCCGGAGGGCCAGCGCTGGGGCTACTGGCTGGAGGCCACGCTGGACGAGGCCAGCCCCTGGGCCGAGTACCGGCTCAAGGGTCTCGTTACCATGCTCCGGCGGGTCCACTCCGTCGCGCTCTCGCTCGCGCGCAGCGTCGACGGCCGGACCACGTTCGGGCGCGCGTCCCGCCGCTTCGAGCGGGCGACTCGCCGGCTGCACGAGGACGCCAAGGACCTCCTGACGGAGGTGCAGGAGCGCCGCAGCGAGCGCACGCGCGCAGGCAGCTCGTAAGCTGCCGAGCCCCAGGAGCCGGATTGGCCGTAGGGCTGTCCGGCTCCGGGCTATCTAGCGTCAACCGAACCTTGACATGAGAGGGAGCCCACCATGAGCTACCAGACCTATATCGAGTGCGACGGGTGCGAGGCCTCAGAAGCCGTCGAGCACTACCCGCACCCACTGGAGGCGATCCCCTCCCCACCGGGGTGGATCACCGTGACGCTCGCCGCCGTCAGCTCGATGGACGACGACGAGGTCCTGCACTTCCACGAGGAGGGCTGCGCCGGGCAGGCCCTGTGGAGCCGGGCCACCGCCTACAGCTCGAAGCCCGGCGAGCCGATGGACGCGGAGGTGGTCGATGGCGAGGCCCCCGTGTTTCTCGGCGGGGACGTCACCCAGGAGGTCAGGGTCCCGTGAGTGGGCCCAGGCTCCTCCGACGCCTCCAGCGCGGGCGCAGTCCTGCGTGAGGGTCCGCTACGCTCTCAGCGTAGCAAGGGGAACGGTGCGTAGGGCCTTTCGATCGGCGGCCCGGCGCGTCGAAGATGTCGTGCGAAGCGCGTTCCTACGCATCGAGTACGCTGACCCGCTAACGGCATCGACGCCGG
>Ga0299913_10002276_pt1 | contig 15034 bp, 16 predicted proteins | sample RVTome_9_FD_201360 | JGI IMG/M metagenome (GOLD analysis project Ga0299913, IMG submission 201360) | Soil microbial communities from uranium-contaminated site in the Upper Colorado River Basin, Wyoming, United States - RVT155D38 (version 2) ...
CGGCATCTCGGGATACCGCCGTTGGTAGACACTGACGGTGTTCCGGTGCGCCAAGCCGAGCAGCTCGGCGGCCTCACTTGCGTCGACGAGATCGTCGACCTCGACCTTCCTCCCCATGCGTCGAGATTACTAACGTAATCGGTTCCGTCCGAGCCGCGGACTAGATTACGGTTGTAATCAGCAATCGGCCCCCGGCGGTGCGCGAACACCCCAGGGCCAAGGCACTCCTCGTAGCTCGTCCATGGCTTGTCGTAGAACTCGGTCCTCTCCTGAGGGTCAGCGATCGCCGCCTGGTTCTGCTCTACCAGTACCTGTTCGGTGTCCCCGACCTCCCGGGAGCTGATCGACGCGGCCCGGTCGCCGTCCTCCTCCTTGAGCTTGATGTAGCGGTCGATCAGCTGCGGGAAGCGCCTGATCGTCGCGCTCGCCGCTTCGCGCCTCCGCTCGGCGTCCGGCCGCTTGCCGGACGCTCAGGCGACCGCCTCGGCCTCCTCGGGCCTAGTTCACCGACTTCGCCTTCTCCTGTGCTGCCCTCAGCCCCTTGACGAAGGCCTCCAGATAGTCAGCGGGCTCTTGGTGGACCATTTCCGTAAAGAGGGCAAGCTGATCAAGAGACTCGGACGACTTCCTTCGCCGCTTGTCGTCCCAGCGCTCTCGAATCTCTTTGCGCGTTTCGTTGATCGTTTCGACGAAATCGAACAACAGGGCGGGCTGATGCGTATGGAGCACCTTCCAGGCGCGCTCGTAAAAGTCGTCGGCTAAGTCAGCCGTTTTGAGGTCGGGGCCTATGTCGATCCTGACCGTTCCGGACTCGGAACGCTCGGGTTGTCGAGGCTTGCGCGCCTCGTGCAGCAGATCAACGCCCTCACGGATTAGCTCGTTGAGCCTTTCCGGAAGTTCCTCAGCCTTCCGTACTGCCTTGACTCGGGCCTGGTGATAGCTGTAGAAGCTCGCAGCCACCAGCGCCAATGCCGCAAAGCAGAGCCACATCCAGAACTCTTCGCCCTGGATCGCCTGGAGAACGGCGATGCCAGTGGTGACGGCACTTACGGCTGCGCCGACCATCCAAACCGGACCCCGTATGAACCGCCTCGCGCTCTCGAACATGAGCGCCGAGAATAGGTGCTCGAGCCTAGGGCTAGGCGTCCACGACGCTGAGGGCGGCTGAAAATCCCGGATAGAACGGGGTTGAGCGACCTGACGGTTAGGTTCGAAACGCGGCGGCTCGGCAGGGGAAATCCGCCGTCGATTTCAGCCCGGGCTTAAGTCAGGAAGCTGAGATGGATGGCCGGCGGTTATCGGTCCCCCAGGCCGGTCACTCTCCCCGTGCGACGAAGCGGGTCGGTGGCCGTGGGAGATGATCTCCTGCGCCCGTCGCCGCGATCCGTTTAGAGGGCGCACAGCTCCCAAGCCTATTCTGCATTCACCCCAAAACGAAGGACAGTGGATGTCAGAAACATCAGCAAAGCCACCGAGCTGATCAGGGCTCGATTGCGAGAAATTGACAATGAGCGCCAGGAGCTGCAGCGCTCGCTCAAGGCCCTCGGACGAGCAAATGGTCGCAGCGGTGGCAGGCGTCGGTCTCGGGGCCGAAAGCAACCGGGCTAAGTTCTGGTGTCCCAACAGTTAGGAGCCCCGGGCTCGTCTCACTGGCTGGCGCTGTCTTCGGTGGTGACAGCGGCCGAGAGGCATGCTCCCGGACCCACGCACCCAATACCTACGTCGCGTAGGGTGCGACCGTGGGTCCGAGTGATGTCGCAGGCGTCTTCAGTCGCTACTTCATCGTTGGGTTCTTCCTGCCGGCCTTCTTCGTGCTGGTCCTGCTGACCCAAGCGCTGACGGCCGAATTCGTTCCAAACGCATATGAGGGCGTATCTGATGGCGCGAAGATCGCTGTCCTTGGTGGAGCCGGTCTGTTGCTAGGCCTGATCCTGCTCGGCCTGAACTGGCAGATAACGCGGGCGTACGAGGGCTATCCCCTTGCCTCCCGACGCCGCCGCCACCTCTTTGGCCCGCTGCACGACCTCCTGCTCAAGCGCCAGGAGAACGGCTATGACCAGCTGCGGCGCGACTACGCGCGCCCGACCGCGACGGGGGCCGAGCGTGCCGCCGCCGCTTGGAGGCTTGACCGCGAGTTCCCTCCAGAGAGGGACGAACTCCTGCCCACTCGGTTCGGCAACGCGGTACTGGCGTTCGAGAGGCACGCCTGGGTGCGCTGGGGTCTCGATAGCGTCGTGGTCTGGCCCAGGATCAACCTGCTTCTTTCCGATCATGAGGCCGAACAGCAGACCAATGCCCGCGGCGAAGTTGCTTTCTTCGTCAATGCCAGCCTCCTGCTGGCAATTGCGGCTGTATATCTCGCGGTCGATGCGGTCGAGAACACACCCCTCACCGGATTCGAACACCTCGTCTATGTCATTCCCTTCGTTCTCGTGCTTCTGCTGGCGCGGTGGGCTGTCGGCGCGGCCGCCCGTTGGGGGAACGTCATTCGGGCTGCCATCGATCTACACCGACTCGACCTCTACAAGAAGCTCGGGGTGCGACGCCCCGACAGCTTCACGAAGGAACGCGAGCAGCTTGCGCCCGCCATCAATGCCGCCCTGGTCTACGGGCGCCCGCCTATCCCCGACACATTCTTTGACAGCGAGGCAGATTCAATCCAGGAGGAAGATGAAAATGGGTGACCGCCGGATCAAAGAGAGCGACCTGCCCGGCAATCCCAAAACTCCGCCACCCCCGCCGGAGCGACCCCAGGAGCGTCCGCCAGAGCGACCGCGGCCAGAGAAGGACCGCCCAAGCGAACGTCGCGAGCGCCGGGACTGACTGAGATTTCTCGGCATTTACGAGCAACCTCTGGCCCGCCGTTGATGACTGGGGCCAGAGATCGTCGTTGCGCAACTGATTGCGCGGTTTTGTCATCAGCCGCCGAGCAACTCACGGCTCCGCCCCGCGAGACATACGTGGATCAGCGCGTGCTCGATCGATCCTCTACTTATCCATGGCAATCGCTTGCAGAGCTCTCGTCGTCGATCGCCGCCAGCTTGGCCTAGGGCCAGGGTCGGGTCCCTTCGACCTTCCTCTGCTCGGGAGTGCCGTTGATCGCGGCCCGGGTCTCGGTGTAGGTCAGCGCCAGCGGTCGCTGGTCTCGGTGGGCCGGACCGAGCGCGAAATCATCGACGCTGCTGGCGCGCTGGCCGCCGACCAAGCTCTCAACGACAAGCAGCCGGGCGACAGCCTGGACGCTGCCTTCAGGCAGTTCGAGCGCGGCCACTTCGCGCAGGAGATCGTCGATGTCAGTCACGAATCCGTAGCTCGAAAGCTGTTCCGGCGGCCGCTCGCCTAGAAGCCCAGCCCGTATCCCGATCTCGACCAAGTCCCCATGCGAATAGCCCGAGGTCCCGAACGCTCCGCTTGATTGCGAGCCGTCGGCCCAGTTAATGCCGGCCTCGATCGTGATCGTCCGGGCCGAGGTTGAGCGGGCCACCGAGCTGACCTTCTCGATTTCAGCCGCGCCTGAGCGATCTGTAGTCGTGATCCGGACCTGGCTGGCCCGATTCCACTGGTCCGGACGCAGACCTTCGAGGTAGCGAGCGACGTCGCGCTCACGAACCTCAGCTTCGATCTCGACCCGATCACCATGATCGCTGATCACGCCGGCTCGGAAGACAGCGTCGCCAACCTTGACCCACGGCGCTTCGTCGTCAGCCGCCAGTTCAGCGATGCGCTCGACAATGCGCCGGGCGAGGTCGGCGGCATCGCGGTAATTGCCGGCGATGTGGAAGGTATGTATCTCCTGGAGGAAGTCGCGGGCATCGCCTTGGCGGTTCTCTCCATCGACGGCGACCCAGACCGAGATCCTCCGGCCGCGCTCGCGGGCTCGTCGATATTCCTCGTGGGTGGCCGAGCGACCCGAGGGCTGCATTCGTCCATAGCGGTCGGCGATGATGCCGATGTAGATGTCGCTCTGGTCGACGCCGGTCAGGTAGGCAGTGACCGCGTCCTCGTCACGGCCGCCGAGATCCTCGAACCTGACAACCTGCATCCCCAGCCCGCGTAGCGCCGCCGCTACGGCATCGCGCTCGGCTCCGAGCTGACTCATCTCGCTGGAAATGAAGGCCGTGTGCGACTGGGCCCAGCGCCGCAGCTCGTCGCCGACCAGGCGGCGCGAGGTCGAGCTTCTGTCGACGATCAAGGACACGCACTTATGGTTTCGTATCGACCGGCCGTGAAGCTGGCTAGGCTCGCGATATCGAGATCGCTGCGGCGCAAGAAGTTGCTGGCGCTTGGTACCGCGCGCGACGCGCCCAGGGCGCGGAAGCCGGCGAAGCTTGTGAGTGGCTGGCCAGGGAACTGAGCGATTTGCTCTCCGACGACGCCAGGGCCGGGGTGGCCAAGGCCGGCGATGTGCCGGTGGTCGCCTTGGACGGCAAGCAGCTGCTCGTTGTCGCGATCGACGTCGAGAGCCCGGACCAGGGGGTCGCTCGCCTGCGCTGCTCGGGGCTTCCCCTACAGGCCGCTACCTCGATCGAGATCGCAGACGAGCTCGAGCCCGAGACACGCGGGATCATGCGCCGACGGACGTGGACGTTTCGCGCCGCTGGTCGATCGTCGTCATTCGAGACTGAAGAGCAGCTCGGAGGTTCCTTCCGCCGCGATCTCGGGCCGCGCAGCGGCGAGGTTGTTGCGCGCGAGGCCGCGCGCCAGCTGGGCTGGCCGATTCCCGAGGACGCGAATTTCATGTCCTGACCTCGCCTGCGATCCGCGACAATAGATTCCATGGAAGCAATCCCCGCCGACCTCCATCTCGGGAGCCTGACGCCTGCTGAACGGCCCTGGCTGCGACCGCGCCATGGCGCGGCCTGCGCCTTCGATCGCAGACGATGGCTCACATCGGCGGCTGTCGACAAGCTCCCAGCCGAGGGCGCCGATGTCTAGCGAAGAGCTTGAACGTCTGGCCTGGCAGCTCGAGCGATCGCCAGCGAGTTCGGCCTTGTCGAGGCCTATGCCAAGGAAACCGAGCCTGGCGCAGGGCGGCGCCATCGGCGCCTACGACCGCGAGCTTCGCTCCCGGGCCCGCGGCCCGCGGGATTAGTGAGCCGGTCTGGAACGTCCCGGGTATGGGCGCTGGGCTGAGGTCTTCAAGTGTGTCGCCATCCACACCGGCCCCACGACTCGGACATCGAGATTCGTCCCTCCGGCATACACCGAACGCGGACCGGACAGAAGATCGCCGCTAATGCGGAGAATGTTGAGCCATCGGCGTATTGCCCCGGCTTTCGCCGCCTATCGTGTCGCCGATGCGGTCTGGGGATGGAGCCAGCGGCTGCGATGAGAGTCAATGACAGGGACACCTCCGGCATCGACGATCCCACGACATCGATGCCCGTCTGCTTTTCACGCTGCTTGGCGAACTGCCAAGTCGTAAGACTGATCAGGCCTACCGCTCTACCTGCGGAGGCCGGAAAGTGATACGAAGCGGCGGCCGGGATTCATTGGCCTGGTGCCACCCAATTCTTCGCTGGGCTGGCAGCAAGCGCTCATTGCTTCCCGAGCTGCTAGCGCGGCTTGCACCAAGGAGCGGCAGGTATTTCGAGCCGTTTGCCGGATCGGCTTGCCTGTTTTTCGCCGCTCGTCCGGGACAGGCCGTTCTCGGTGACCTGAATTCTGAACTGATCGAGGCGTATCGAATCGTTCGTTCGCATCCCCGCCTCGTATCGAGGTCGGTGCGAGGTTGGGACACCGACCCGGAGGCGTATTACGACATTCGCGCTCTGCGGCCGGAAGACATGCCGGAGATCGATCGGGCCGCGCGATTCATCTTCCTTAACCGTCTCTGCTTCAACGGCCTATATCGAACCAACCGTCAGGGGCATTTCAACGTCCCCTACGGCGTGAAGACGGGCGCTTTTCCTTCCGAGGCCCATCTCTACCGCTGCTCGGTGGCGCTCCGCGCCGCCGAGCTACGAAGCGGAGATTTCGAGGAAACGATCGCCGATGCCTCCACCGATGATTTCGTGTATCTGGATCCGCCGTACACGAAGACCCCCGCGGCTGCCTACGGCGTGTTCGGCTATGGCGGATTCGATGCCCGAGACCTCGACCGGATCGCCGAGACCCTCCAGCGACTCGACCGTCGCGGAGCGCGGTTCCTTTTCTCCTATGCCCTCGATCCGGAGCTGATCGAGCGGTTTCCGCCGAGCTGGCGCGTCGACCGCGTCTCAACGCATGGCCAGATCGCGGCGCGATCGGACTTCCGCTCGCAACGCGATGAGATCTTGGTTTCCAATCAGGGCTCGGGGCCGTAGGAGTGTCGGCGGGGGCCGAAAATGACCGCGCTGCCCGCATCGTCGTCGTAAGCGACATCCACGCGACCTTCGACGGCGATCCGTTTACCAATGTCGCCCAGTCGAAGGCTATGGACGCGAAGAACAACGCCCTGAGCGGCGCACGCGAATACCTAGCCAACGAGATCCGCACCGCGGACGTCGTCATCTGCCCCGGCGACCTGGTTCATGAGGGCGTCGTCAAGCCGATGTCGTGGGTTTGGGCTGAGCTCCACGGAATCGCGGATGATCTGGACTCAGTCTTGATCGCGTCGGCCGGCAATCACGACATGCTGCTCAAGCCCACGGGCTCCAAGAAACCGCATTCGGCACTGCGCGACCTGGATCCGAGGTTCCCTCATGACGACACGGGTTGCGTTGCCACCTATTGGGCGCACGCCTTCGCGATTGTCGAAAGCGAGCAATGGCGGGTCGTGACTGTCAACTCGTCGTCATATCTCGGATTCTTCAACGAATCCGAGGCTGACCGCGGCCGTATGGATCCGAAATGCCTTCCCGAGCTGGCAACCCAACTCGGGAAGGCGGACAAAGCGCCGCCGATCAATATTTGCCTCTGCCATCACCACCCGCAGGAGTGGACCGATGACTCTGACGAGGTGACCAATCACATGTTAGAAGGCGATCGCCTGATCGACTTCCTCGAAGATCGGATGGAGCGTTGGATGATCATCCACGGCCACAAGCACCGTCCCCGCCTTGACTATCTCGGCGGAAGCTCGAGTGGCCCGATCAGACTGGCCAGCGGCAGCGTCGGTGCCGATCTGTTGGGAGAAAGCGGAACCGATGTCCGCAACCAGATGCACGTCATCGATTTCATTCCGCCGGATCCGATGCGCGGGCTTCTACTCGCCGGCCGCATCCGAACTGTTGAATGGGAGCCGGGCGTGGGCTGGGTCGATCCGGGGGGCACGGCCCCATTGCCTGCGGCAACTGGCTTTGGCTACCGGCGTGACGGCATGGACTTGGCCGGTTGGCTGTTCGCAGAGGCGCAGAGCCTCGACCAACGGGCCTGGACCTGGGATCAGATCGTCGCCGCAGAACCGAGATGCGAATTCCTCACAGACCAGGACCGGCTCGAGTTCTTTGACGGCGCTCGCCGGCTCGGCGGGGGAGCTCAGGAGAGCCTCCGGGAGGTGACCTTTACGTGGTGAGCGATCCGACATCTGGATTCGGCGGACACCGCAACGCCCGGTCGAAAACGGTGGAAGAGGTCGCGGATGGGTTCGTCGCTCCACCTCAGTACTGGGAGATCGCGCAGCCCGGGAACACCGTTCTGGCGGGCCCGCGCGGATCCGGCAAGACGACCTTGTTGAAGATGCTCCAAGGCCCGGCGCTGGAGCGCTGGGACGATCCGCTGAACGACCGCGCCCGCGGTCTCGTGACCTATAGCGGGATCCTGATTCCGGCCGACAGGTCTTGGGCCGGCCAGGTCAACAGCTACGGCGACCAGATCGAGGATCCGGACCTGCGCAAGGATTTCGGCAAGGCGTGCTTCACCTTGCATGTTCTCCGGGCCCTTAGCGCCTGCGCGCAGCAGCGGGTCAGCGAGCCTCCGGACGGCGCTCGCCCGCATGACCGGGTCAGCCTCGATCCAGGGGGACAGGAACGCATCGTCCGGGACGTGTGGCGAACGTGGGCGCTAACCGAGCCGGTGGGCAGCTTCGCCGGGTTGCAAGAGGCGCTGAGTACGTTGCTGGCCAACTTCGGCAACCTCGCTCGCCGATCGCGTCGACATCCTCAGGCCGTTGACGAGCTATCCGCGCATCCTGCCCTCGATCTCGACCTCGTCGATATCACCGTTCCGTTCATCGAGCGATTCAACAACGCCGTCGGGCAGGAGGAGCATGTCTGGGCGTTCCTGATCGACGAGGTCGAGTTCCTGCCGCAGGGCGTTCACGTGGAGTTCCGCCGGACGATGCGTGGCCGCGATCCCCGGATCATCCAGAAGATCTCGCTCGCGCCGTACACGCTGGTTTCCGAAGAGCTTCGCGGCACCGCGCTGGACGGATGGGAGGGTCACGATGTCGAGGTCGTCGATCTGACCTTTCCGGAAAAGGAGGACGGCTACGAGTTCAGCCGGGACCTCATCGAAAAGGAGATCGAGGAGCGGGGGTTCACGGCGACGGAGCTGCTAGGCGGACCAGGATTCTTCGAGATGCCTCCAGGTCGCGATGCCTACGAGAACGGCTCACGGAACGCAACGGCGATCAAAGAGCTGGCCGAGAAGGACGAATCCTTCTCAGCCTGGCTCGCGAAGCATAAGATTGACCCGCAAAATCCAGCGGCCGTCGAAGGCGATGACCGGGCGCAGACGCTGCGAAAAGCGATGCCGATCATCCTGCTGCGTAACGAGTACCTCCATCTGGTCCGCGGCCGGCTTGGTCCCCGGACCCGCAAGTCGCCACGAACCTACGTCGGCGAGCTGACGACCTACGCGATCTGCGAAAACAATCCGCGACGCCTGCAGACGTTCGCCTCGCGGCTGCTCTCACGCGCCTCGGGGGATTCGATCAGCGATGCCGATCGTTTCAACGTTCTCACGCAAGTCGTCGATGAGTACAAGCTGCATCTCCGCGCGCTCGAGGTCGACGAGGGGGCCCCCGACGATCTACTGCCGAGCCAACTCGTCGAGACCATCGGCAAGCACTTCCAGGACGGGGTCCTCGGCGAGAAGTTCGATCCCGAGCCCGCCTTGTCCTTTGAGGTCATGACTAAGGCAATCGAGGGCACCGTTCTGCGCCAAATCCTCAGCCAGCTCATCCATTACGGAGCAGTGGTGTTGATAACCCCCAGTCGTTTTCGTCTCGCCCATACCTTCGCGCCGAAGTACACGCTCCCCGTCCGCAAGGGACGCGGTCACTCCTTGAAGACCATCCTGCCGGACCGGCTACCCGACGAGGAGCAGATGATCGTCGGAGAGGAAACGAGCGAATGAGGCGCTCGCCGCGCATCCGCTCCTTCCCGGCGACCACTCTCGACGCATTGCCAGAGCTGGAGTACGACTCGATGCTTGCGAGTGTCGGCTACGAGCAGCGCAGTCGTCAGATCGCGGAGGCCTCCGCTGCTTCCGGAGTAGCGATCCCGTTCGGGGATCGAAGAGTCCTCGACTACCCCCGCAACCGGGAGTTCTTCGAGAAGCGCGAGTGGGACCAGCCGTCGCTGGAGGGTTCCTCGTGCTTCGCGGTCGTCTCCGACTGGCTCAACGGCGTCGTCGACGGGAATGGGAGGCCCACCCGCGTCGCTGTCGACATCTCGTCGATGAGCCGAAACAGAATCGCGGACGTGGTCGAGGCCGTAGTCAGCCTGCCGCCGGAAGTCGAGATCGACATCGATTTTCTCTACACGCCCGCAAAGTTCCGGGCGCCTGCTGAGGAAGACGAGCCTCCGGTGTTCAAGGTTGCTCCGGTCAGCAGCTTCTTCGCCGGCTGGTGGGACGCGCTAGACGAGCCCCTATTTGTCGTTGTCGGGCTCGGCTACGAGCTTCAGCGGGCCGCCAGCGCCTTGGATGTCCTCGAGCCCGCTGGCGCTCAGATCTACGTCCCGGTCGGCACCGACAAGCGTTACCTGGAGGCGGTCCAGGTCTCGAACGAGGGACTATTCGACGTGCCCAGCGTCCATGAGATCCAGGTGAGGTACAACGTCGCGGATCCATTCGAGTGCTTCCGGCGCCTGGAGGCCAGCGTCGCCCGGCTCGAGCACGGACATCGCGTCGCGCTTGTCCCGCTCGGGCCCAAGATCTTTGCTCTGGTTGCGGTGCTCACCGCGGCCTTCCACCGGACCACCGCGCAGGTGATCCGCGTCAGCGCTGGGGAGCGCCAGGAGCCCCTGCCTCAGGAGAGCGACGGGAACCTCTATGGTTTGACGCTCGCGCTGCGCCCACCCTCGGACGAGGGCGAATGACGTATGTAGCGCTGATATTGGCGAAAAGCCGGTCGCAAGCCGGCGATCCGAGGTAGGCTCACCACGATGGTTGTCATCGCCGAAGAGCAACGAGACCAATGGTTCGCGCGACGGGCGATCTGCTCGCTCGGCGTTGGCGAGGGAGTGCTGAGGGCCGCCGAGGACGCCAACCCGGATCTCGACTGGTTGACCGTGGTCTACGCCCTTGACGGCATCTTCACCGCCCGCGGTGGAGCGATGGCCCAAGTCAGGTTTCTCCGCGCTCACCAGACCACACTAAGCGGCGAAACGCCGCTCGATGTGCTGCCGCGACCCGGTGGGCCGTCGCGCGTGTGCCGTGCTGCGCGCGAGTATGCCGCGGCGTAGAATCGCCCCGCTCCGCTGATAGGTCTCCTCTATCTGCTGCTTCAGGCTCCGAAGCAGATCCATGCGGTGAGTTCGGGCTCAACGCCGTCTGAGTCAAGGGAACCGAGCTCGTCCGAGGCGGGGCCATCAGCGCTTACGACAGCGAGCTCCGAGCGAGCCGGGCCACCGGCCATCGGGACGTCGCTCAGTGGTACGGCCATACCGCGTGAGTACTAGGGCGGCGTTCGTCGCGGTGGGCGGGATAGCCGGTACCGCCAATCACCGGTCGGCCACCAGCGCTGCTAACCGCGCATGGTGGGTGCCTGTAGCGGGCACAGTTCGTAGAGGGGCCCCGAGCGGCGGTCGTGGCTAGTTGAGATCAAGCGCCTCCTGCAGCTCGAGTCCATCGGCGCATAGCGGGCACTCACGGGCCGGCCATGTCGGGAGCTGAAGATCACCGATGCTCACGGCGGGCGCACCAACACGGGTGTAGAGGTCGACATCGCTCCGGGACAAGAAGAAAGCCGCGCCAACGACCTCAGCCTCGCGTTGGCGGACGACCTCAGCCAAGGCCACCAGCCCATCGCCGGTGGTGACAACGTCGTTGACCAGTAGGACCTGCTGACCCGCAATGTCATCCTCGCCGAGGAGGCCGGAAGGTCGTCCCTCTCCGTCGAGGCTGGACAACTGCAAGGGACAGCCGAGGCGTTGGGCCAGAGACCATCCCATCCCCACGCCCGCAGTCGATGGAGCGAGGACGCTGTCGGGCCGCAAGGGGGCCAGTGACGGAGCCATCCATGCGGTGATCAACTCCAAGGCGCCAGGCTCTGACGAAATGCGCGAGAAGGCGATGAAGCGATCGCTATGTAGACCGGAAAGGAGCCGAAAGTGGCCGGTCAGGAGAACTCCGGGCAGAGACAGCAGCTCGACGATGGCGTCAGGGTCGCCGCGCCTAACCGTCAGTGTGGGGCTGGCAGAGGTCTCGGGCATGGGGCTGCATCGCCGCCTGCGGCTCGTGGCCAGCATATTCCACGGGCAGAGGCGGACACCTTTAGGGCGGGTAGTCGCCCTCGTCCAACCCGTAGCGGGCGATCGTCAGGCGCCGTCGGCGCGCTGATCGACAGAGGCACTCGTTCCCGACCCAGCGCTGTGGCCGACCAAGGAGGCCGTGCTGCGGCGAGGCGTAGAGGTTTTCTTGCCACTGCACACCAGGACTATCGGCGTGGGGTCCGAGCAGATCGCCTCCGTCGAGGCCGGCGAAAGTCTTTAACACCTCCGCGGCAAGAAGAAAGCCGGCCAGCGACGTCACCCATGGCGCCGCGACCGCAACGGCAAGACCCGAGACGGTCTCGAACCGAGCTTCGCCGTAGAGCAGTTCGGCTCGCCATAAGTCATCGAGCGAGTCATTCTCGTAGGACTCCAGAGTGCCGGCATTGAGCCCGCGGTGTTGCTCGATCGAGCGCAGATCCGATTTCTGCAGCGGGAGGTTTCCGATCAGGTAGGCAACCACTCTGTCGCGATTCCAGCCGGTAGCTGCGCTGATCAATCGCCAGCGGACCTGCTCTTCGTTGAGGACATCGGCCATGTGCAGACAGCAGGTGCATGCACCAGCACCCGTGACATGACTGGAGACCGTCGCCTCGTCGGGGTTGCACGCAGCATTGATCACCCGGAGGGGAAGACAGTCTTGGAGCGAGCGCCGCGCCTCGACCGAATCGACGGCGCACATCATCAGCGGGAGCGGCTCCTCACGATCTCGACCAGCGACAAACTCGGCCACCGTTTGTTGGTACGCCTCGACGCGGAGCGCCGGCCGCTGCCCCTCCAGAGCATCAGCAGCGACGTCGGCCTTGGGTTCGTTGGCGTTCGCGGCGATCGGGGTGGCGAGCAAGGCGCGATCTGGGTTCTTGGGCTCGAGTCGCTGTGGATCAACGACGGCCAACGAGCCATACAACCCACGGACCCGGGCAAGGGCATACACCGTCGCCCCGCCGACGGAGCCTGCCCCAACCAAGACCGCCTCAATCTGCGTCGCTGAAATCAGGTCGACGATCTCGATCGGCTTGTCGCTATTGGAAAAACCCAGCGCGGAGCTGTAGACCGAAACTGGAACCTCGTGCTCGCCGAGAAAGTCCGAGAGCATCTGGCGAAACGCGTGGGCGCAGACCCGTGATGCGGCAGCTAACGCTCCGATCGGATTTCCGTTGTCGCCGCCATGGTCGAGCTGCGACGGCTGCGTGCCGAGATACGACTGCCAGCTGGTGCCGTCCGCGTAGAGGTCAGCATCGTCGTCGGTGCCGATGCCTAGCGTCAACGCCGGTTCGTCCGGCTCCTCGGGCCCGATGCCGTGATGGCGGACCTGTTCAAGGCGCTCGCGCAGGGACCCCGAACCTGGCGGTAAACCAGGGCTGGCTTCGATCCCCTCATCGCAGGCGATCGAGATCCGGGGGAAAAGGCGGCCGAGGAGGTCGGTAACGGCAAGGGCAAGAAGCTGATGATCGTGCGAAACCGACCCCGCTGGCAGCTCGATGCGAACGGTGCGCTCGTCGAGTGCCCTCAGGATTGCTTGGCGCTCTTCCTGATCGTTGCCGCGAATGAATCGGACACGTCGGTCGCTCATGAGACAGCAAAGCGCTCCTCTACTTCGCCTGGATCGAGTTCAATCCAGCCTTCGCCGTGACGCAGCTCATTGACCGAGCAGCGTTGGAGGTGGACGGGCTCCGCGGCAAAATTTGGGACGACGATCGAGATCGCTCCGTGGTGGGCGATGAGCGCGTTCCCGTCGTCGACCTCGGAGTGGTACGCCTCGTGCGGATGCGAGTGGACGCGGGCGAGAACTACGACGCCGGCCGACAGGCCGCTAATCAGCTCGCTGATCGCATCGAGTGGGATCTGCACGCCAACCCCGTCGTCGCTTCGGAAACAGATCTGGCGCGGTCGGTGCGCGGCGAGGACCTGGGCTGTCTCATCGTCGATGATTCGCCCGAGCCAGACGACGACCGACTCCAAGCCTTCCTGCCCTGCCTCTCGCAGCAGCTCGCCGGTCTCGGAAAGCACGTCGCCGTCCAGGTGGTAGTAGCGGAGGGTGCGGGGCACGATCTCGGCCATCAGTTGAGCGTCCAACGCTTGCGCAGGTCCGTCAGCAGCCCGATCACGATTGCCGGGAGCGGCATCGATTCGCGGTACTTATCCCAAGGCTGATCCTCATGCTGCGGGTGGGTATGAAATTCGCGCAGACCGGGGCGGCAGAAGAAATGGCGCCCATAGTGAGGATGGCCTTGAATGATCCCGCCGTTAGCCATGTCGCGTGGCCACTGGGCGCCTGGCAGCGGCTTCCCATCGGCCAGCAGAAGCTCGGCGGTCGGTGGCTGCCCGTCAAAATCCTCGCACCCGAAGCGCACGATTAGTTCCCGCTCTTGGGGCTTCGCTCCAAGATCCGGAACGTCATAGACGATCTGTACGTCACTGCCCCCGGGTCCCTTCAGTGCCGATGGGACGGCATGTTTGACCAATGCTCGCTCCCGCTTCGTGAACCGGATCAAGAGCTCGCTGCCATTGAGGCTGACCCCACGAACACCGAGATCCGGGCCCGATTCGAATCGGGCCCGGAGGTCTTCTACTTGCTCGCCGACGTATTCAGCAACGTCTGCCGGGTGCAACCGCCTAGCCGTCCTGGGCTTGGGGTGCCTGCACCAGGATTACGTCGCCGTCCTCGATGCCCAGGTCGCCAAGCTTCTCCCCGAGCGTGAGGACCAAACCATCCCCTTCACGCCGGAGGACGTAGCTCATCGACGGGTTGGGGTCCAAATTCAGGCGGCGAACCGCCTCATCGAGGATCTTCTCGGCCTTGTTGTTGCGATTGAATCGGTCCTGGAACGACCCGGACGTCGACTTCACGGTCAAGTCCAGATGTGTGTCCGGCTTCTTAGCCTCGGTGGCCATCGTCATCTCCTATCTCGTCACCCGACCTGCCGCGGGAACCACCCCGCCAGGCCACGAACGAGTTAATCACCTGCGGCCGATGGAAAAACGACACGAACCCGCCGTGGTTAGCGCCGGGTCGGTGCCGTGAGATAGGGAGGGCGTCAAAGAGCACCCCGATGACAGCCGTGTTCTATCGGCGTGGTCCGACGGAAAACCGGCCGGACCGCAACGGATATCGCGTCACAGGGCCAGGAAGCGCTCGCTAGAGCCAATTTTTCTACGTTCCCCCGGATAAGGGGCCCGTCCGGGCCCGAAACAAACGGAATTCTCCGGATAAGCGGACCCCGTCTCTAGAAACCGCTTGAACAAGCGGCTAACAACCTGAAATTGAGCCCTGGCGGCGCGGATCCGCGCGGTCCTGCGCCGGCGAGAGGACCGGCGGGAGGGCCCGATTCGCGCCGGGGAGATCTTCGTCGACGTGGCGCGGCGCGCGGTGTGCGTGGGGGCGCGGGAGGTGCGCC
>Ga0299913_10002277_pt1 | contig 15033 bp, 16 predicted proteins | sample RVTome_9_FD_201360 | JGI IMG/M metagenome (GOLD analysis project Ga0299913, IMG submission 201360) | Soil microbial communities from uranium-contaminated site in the Upper Colorado River Basin, Wyoming, United States - RVT155D38 (version 2) ...
GGTCTCATCGACGATCAGCACTCCGTCGGCATGCCCGAAATGCTGGGCGACATACGACCGCACATCATCACGCAGCCCCTCGACGTCCCAACTCGCGGCGTTGAGCAGCCGCTGCATCCCGTCCGGACTCCCATCACCGCAGGACTCGGCCAATGTCCAGCCGTTCTTGTCCGCCAACGGCGCCAACAAACCCCGCACATACGCCCCGGCACGACGCCGCGGCTCCACCCGGAAGAACCGGCCGGCGACCCGCCCCAACAGCTCCTCCAGGCCCGCCCGCCACATCGCAAGATCCTGATCCGCCACCACAAGATCGACAGCCTACACCACCAAGATCACGAAGTGCGGCTGGAGTACTAGGGCGGCGAGCTGGTCCTCGTCGTAGTGCTTCGTGGCATTCGCCCAGGTCTCGTCTGTGACACCGCCAGCCGCATCCGCGATGCGGGTGCCTTGCTCCGTCAGTTCAAGGGCGGCACGCTCAGCTTCGGTGAAGACCGTGGCCTCTCGCCATGCCGCGACCAGGTTGAGCCGCACCGAGGTTTCACCGGCGGCCGCGGCGTCCTTGGTGTGCATGTCGGTGCAGAAGCCGCAGCCGTTGATCTGACTCGCACGAAGAGCCACCAGCTCCTGCGTCGCAGCAGGCAACGGCGAGTCCTTGACTGCTCGGCCGGCCGAGATGACGTGCTTCAAGATCTGGTTTGCGGTCGGGTTGGTGAAGATGTTCAATCGAGCGTCCATCGGCGGACTCCTCTGGTCTTGTCAATGTGTACACACCAGACGCGGTTGCTCGACGCCGTGTGACAGGCGGTCCACGTGACGCGCGTCTCCCGCACTCCGGGAGCCCCCAAGTTCTCGCCGGTCAAGCGATGAAGGACTCGGGGCCGAAGCGGCCCCACGCTACGAAGCCGACCAGGACGAGATAGACCAGGTCCGCCACCATGAACTTGAACTCATGACGTCGGATGCGCGTGATCACCGCACCAACCATGATCATCGCCAGGCCCGAGGCGGCCAGCGGCACCAAGATCGGCGCGATGTTGAGTACGGCGGGCAGGATCAGACCCACCGCACCCAGGATCTCGAGGGCGCCGATGGCCTTGACGCTGCCGGCACTGAAGTCTTCGACCCACCCCGCACTAGACGACATGGTGGCGATCTTCTCCTTCTTCAGGATCAGCTTGCCGCCGCCGGAGAACAGGTAGGCGGCGGCAAGCAGCCCGGCCACGATCCACAAAGCTAGGTTCATGAGATTTTCTCCTTGCAGGGTTGAGCGATTCCGTTCTTGGAACCGGGCTGATGATGGGCCAGCGCCAGGGCGGCCAATCGAACATGTGACGCCGGCGAACCTATACCTGTGACACCTCACATCCGGGACACATGTCACAGACAGGCGGCGCCGTATCATTCGACTTACCTTCCTTGTGGAGGTGATGTCACAAACTGGTGGGCTCCGGCGTCTTGTGGGTTGTCACAGGATTACGACAGGACAGGAACCACGAATGAGTAACAACGGCGCTCCCGACCCCGCTACTGAGGCGTTCGTGGCCCATCGAAATCTGCTCTTCACCGTCGCCTACGAAATGCTCGGCTCGGCGGCGGACGCAGAGGATGTGCTTCAGGAGACCTGGCTGCGGTGGGTCGACGTCGATCTCGACACAGTTCGGGACAATCGTGCGTACCTGGTCCGGATCACCACCCGTCAGGCGCTCGACCGGCTGCGGACACTCGGCCGGCGCAAGGAGTCCTACGTCGGCCCCTGGCTGCCCGAGCCGCTGCTGACCTCGCCCGATGTGGCCGAGGATGTCGAGCTCGCCGACAGCCTGTCGATGGCGATTCTCCTGGTGCTTGAGACGCTCAACCCGACCGAGCGGGCAGTGTTCGTGCTCCGCGAGGTGTTCGACCTCGGCTACGACGAAATCGCCAAAGCCGTTGACAAGGCCCCCACAGCCGTGCGCCAGATCGCCCACCGGGCGCGGGCGCACGTCGCCGCACGGAGACCGCAAGACGTCGTCTCCCCGGCCGAGACTCGAGCTGCCCTAGAAGCATTCCAGCGTGCGATCGAGACGGGCGACCTGCAGAGTTTGGTCGACATTCTCGCGCCGGACGTCGTCGCTTTGAGTGACGGTGGTGGCGTCAAGCAGGCCTTGCCGCGCCCCGTTGTGGGGGCTGACAAAGTCGCCAACCTGTTCGCTCTCCTCTTGAACACAGTCGGCACCGAGCTATCCGTCGAGCCGGCGCAGATCAACGGCTCTCCGGGGCTCTTCCTGCGACTCAACGGGGAGCTCGACATGGTGGTAGCGGTGCGGATCGACAATGGCCTCGTCACCGGGCTCTACACCGTGCGCAATCCCGCAAAGCTGTCGCGTGTGCAGCGCGAGACTGCCGTGAGCCGTTGAGTAGCGCATTGTCAACCTGCGGGAGAGCCGCACCTGTAGTGGAATTTCTCGACCCGCACGCGCGGCTCCCTGTGCTGGCTACGACCGTTGATCACCTGCGTGGTCGACTACACGATCGCCGCCACTCAGATCGAGGCGTTCGAGGCGTTTGCGCGTCGCTGGATACAGCTGGTCAACCAATGTGGAGGTCACCATCACGGATACTTCCTGCCAGCGGAGGGCGCCAGCGACAAGGCCCTGGCGTTGTTCAGCTTCCCCAGCCTTGCTGCCTACGAGGACTATCGCACCAGCTTCGGTATCGATCCGGAGTTCATAGAAGCCGATCGAATCCGGGAAGAAAGTGGCTGCGTGGTCCCGTACGAACGGACATTCATGCGCCCGTTGCTGCCGACCGACGTGTTGTGGCCCGGAGAGAGGCTCAAGACAGCACCAGGGCAAACATCGTCAGCCCTGACGTTCGCACGAAACCACGGCACGCGTTCCGGATCAGCGTCCGGCGATGTGATCTACTCAGCGGGTGGGTCGCAACGCGATGAACTCGAGCCCTTGTCCGATGGTGACGACGTTCCTGGGCCGGGTGGGCGACCACAATGACGCCGCCATGCGCGGATCTCGCATCGTCGGTGACGCGCTCGCTCGCCACATCGGGACAACATCCAACGAGGTGGGCACACCCCAGCCCGCACTAGACGCTGGCTGGCGCGACGAACTCGCTGCCGCCAGCGGCCCGCTGACTGCGATAACCGCGGCCATCGAGCACGTCATGACGCGCCGAGCGATTCCGGTCACCGCGCTGACCCGGTGCGCGGTCGCACTAGCAACGTTGCCGGTCGTAGCTCGGCACCGGCCGGATGCATGCGTGGTCTGGTTCGACGCGCACGCCGACCTCCACCTTCCCAACACGACCAGCAGCGGCTACCTGGGCGGCATGGCCCTGTCCGGGCCGCTGGGCTGGTGGAACACCGGCCACGGCGGCGGGCTCGCCGTGGCCGACGTCGTCCTCGGCGGCACCCGCGACATCGACCCGCCCGAACACGACCTGATCGCACGCCACGGCGTGGTCACGGTCGAGGGTGGGCCCGGGTTCTCACGCCGGCTTCGGGCGGCGATCGATGCACGTCCGGTGTACTGGCACCTCGACTGCGACGTTCTCGAACCCGGCATCGTGCCAACGGACTACCACGTACCTGGCGGACTCACCCTCGACGACCTCCACGCGGCGGCAACCGTCATCGCCGAGCACGAGCTGGTCGGGCTAGAGATCGCCGAGTTCCAAGACACCGAACTGGACGAACTCTCACCGTCGCCGCAGCCACTACTCGACGCACTCGCACCGGCCATCACCGCCACCAACATCTGACCGTCGCACGAGCAACCACAATCCCACTGCGGCACCCGGTCGGGCCGCATGCGGAAGTCGGCAACCGAGGCGCTGCCGCAATCCAATACACACCCATACCAGTCATATGACTGCTGTTACGGTCATATGACTGGTACAGTAGTCATATGTACTTCGGTGAACCGTTCGGCGGGGTCATCCCCGGCCCTCGCGGCGCCGTGCTCTCGATCTTGTTCCGAACCGGCGAGCCACTCACGGGGCGACGGATCCACAGCATGGTCAGCGACGACTACAGCCTGTGGTCTGTCCAGGAAACGTTAAAGGCTCTACAGCAACTGGGACTGGTGCAGTCCCGGACCATCGGGCGCGCTGGCGTACACACGATCAACGAAGACCACGCCGCAGTGGCGCCCTTACGTGCCCTCCTCGACCCCATTGCGACGCTGAAAGAGGCCATTGGCGAAGCCATCGACTCCACCGTGCACACTGTGCTCCTCTTCGGGTCGATCGCTCGCGGAGAAGCAACAGCCACAAGCGACCTCGACCTCGCAGTCATCGCCTCACCCGAGTGGGACGGACGAAGTGAATTGGAGGACATGGTTCGCACGAGACTGGGCAACGACTGCGATGTCCTCGTCTTTACCGAAGCCGAGTTCGCGGGGCTGGCCCGCGATGGCGAGCCAGTCGTCAGCGACATCCTCCGCGACGGCGTGGCCCTGGTAGGTATAAAGCCCCGGATGAGGACAGGAGACGCTTGATGGCGACTGCCGCAGCGTAACCACGCCAAGGCGTTCCTGAAGAAGGCCGAGGAATACCTAGCCTCAGCCGAGGACAACCTCGCCGCCGGTCGCAACACACCCGCCGCTGGCGATGCCATCCACGCCGGCATCAGCGCCAAAGACGCCATCGTCACAGCTCTCACAGGCGCAACCAGCAAGGGCAAGGATCACGCCACAGCTGCGAAGGAACTCAGGACCGCCATGGCGAAACGCGATCAAGCAGCCACCGCCGAGAAGGCATTGCGCGAGCTCATCGCAGCCAAAAGCGACGTCGAATACGGCGTCGCACTGACCACCGCAGCCAAGGCCGAGATTCTTGTCCGGCGAGCCCGGTCACAGGTCGAGATCGCTGTCGAGATCGTTCGCCTCGGCCGATGAGACAACTGAGGAATGTTAGTCCATAAAACTATCGCGCCGATCACTCAGATGAGACGACAACTGCGGCCACCAATTCACCGAAACCGTGGCACGGTTCGTGGCACGAAACCTGGGTAGATCGTGTGACTTCTGATGCCTACAGAAGCCACCGCCGTGGCCAACGTGCCTGGTAGAAGCCACAGTCGACGCTGTCGCACAGTTTTGTAAACCGTAGGTCAGGGGGTTCGAGCCCCCTTGTCGGCTCAGGGGCTGACCTTGGGAAACATTGTTGTCCAGTAGCCAACAACGCACTGTGCGGGCCTCGCGTGACCCAAATGCGTGCCCATCTCATCCACTGTGGACCCATTTGGAGTCGGCTTTCAGGGTTGGCGTTCCGCCGTTCCCGCAGCTCAGAGACATGCCGCCCGTAGCGGGGCGTAACACTCGAGCTCTTCCGGTACATGACCTGACCGCACGAACGGTGCCCCACCTGCCAGGTCGTCGAACATGGCTGTCTTGTGTTTTTGGTGTTTACGGTGGATCGCTCGACTGCGGAGAAGAACTGCTCGACGCCGGGCCGGGCGCTGTGTTCGAAGCTTTAACCTCGCGCGCCCGCTGGGCGATCGAGCTACGGCAGAACTGCCCTTCGCCGGAGTCCTGACCACCAAGGAACGCCAGGCAGCACTGAACTCGTTCCGCACCCACTGGAAGACCGCACACACCGAATGAACGCGAGCAGCGCACCTGTGTCTACCCTGCCAGACAGATATCCACTATTTTAGGCAACTGGGCCGCTGCCTGGACCGCAAGACCCAAGCCGCCTACGAATCCCACGACATCGCCACCACCGACGCGGCCGCCTGCGTCCGATTCGCCACCCAACTCGTCGACGCCGCCCGCACGCGAATGCAGTCCACCTAACCAGTTTTCCCCCGCGCGACGAATCACCCGCAAAAATGCGGGGAGCGATGCCTCCGCGGTACGGAGCGGCCTGCCAACGCGTAACCTACTGCGTCACCCGAAACTGCGGCCACAGCCGCCACCTGGGCCGCGAGCTCAAGCCCGTCGTCAGCGCCGAGCACCGGCGTTCCCCCGACGATCCCTTCCACACCCACATCCCATGGAACGCACCCGTCAGTCGATGCCCGCATGTCAGCGGAACGACAGCAAGACTTTGCCCGCGACCTGTGGGTCCAGCGCGGTTTCGAAGGCGGTCGTCGCGTCATCGACCGGAAGAGTGTGTGCGAGGAGCGGGCCGACGTCGAGGCCGTCGGCGAGGGCGCGGACCGCGTCGGTGATCTCGTCCACGAATCGCATGGATCCTCGGTAGTCGATCTCCTTGGTGACGAGCTGGCTCAGGTCGACCGGCGTCGCCTGCCTCGGCAGCATGCCCACCTGCACCAGCGTCCCGCCTCGCGCCACGGCGTGCAGGCACGGAGCGAGTGCCGCCGGGGCGCCGGATACCTCGAAGACGACGTCGACGTCTGCCGGCAGGTCTGTCGTGGTGACGTTCACGGTGTCCTGCGCGCCCATCGCCGTGGCGAGCGCGAGGGCGGTGTCTTCGAGATCGCTCACGGTGACGTGGCCGGCACCCGCCCTGCACGCTGCCGCCACGACGAGGCAGCCGAGCGGTCCTGCGCCGTTGACCAGTACCGTCCTGCCGCGCAGGTCGCCTGCCCGGTTGGCTGCGTGCAGCGCCACGGCGAGCGGCTCGGCTGCCGCGGCGTCCTTTGTGGAGACTCCGTCCGGGAGAACGCGCAGCTGCTCGGCCGGCACGACGACGAGCTGCGCGAACGCGCCGTCGCAGTGCGGGACGTGGGCGGCGCTGCCGAGGTAGGCCATGTCGCGACACAGATGCGGTCGCGCGTGACGACATTCGGCGCAGCTGCCGCAGGGATGTCCTGGATGGATGGTCACGGCATCGCCGACGTCGAGGTCGCGCACCCCGCTGCCGATGTGCTGGATGCGCCCGGCGACCTCGTGGCCGAGAATCATCGGCGCACGCAGCGCCGACGTGCCCACGGCACCGTCCTTCCAGTAGTGCAGGTCGGACCCGCAGATGCCGCCGTACTCGACGGCGACCGCGACCTGCCCCTGCCCGCACGCGGGCTCGGGGACGTCCATGACGCTGAGGTCGTCGCGGCCGCGAACCACGACGGCCTTCATGGCCGCTGCTCCAGGTCGATCGGCGCGAGGTGGGTGACGGTTCGCGAATGCAGCAGCGGGACGATCCCACCGAGCACGAGGTCCTGGAAGTGGGCGGTTCGCCGATGCCGGTCGAGCGCCTCCTGGTCTCGCCATCCTTCGACGAGGACGATGCTGTTGGGCTGGTCGTGCTCCCGGTAGGACAGGAAGTACGTGTTGCCGTGCTCGGCTCGTGTCTCGGCCGCCGCCTGCCGCAGCAGGTCGAGAACGGGCAGGGCGTTGAGGTCGGGGACGTGGTAGCGGGCCAACGTGACGACCGGCTGCGGCCTCATAGGTCCTCCTTCGAGACGGCGTTGCGGCGGATGGCGGAGGACTCGACCGCCGCCATGTCGAGGTCGAAGCCCAGCCCTGGCTGCTCTGGCGGCGGGAGGTGGCCGTCGACGACGCGCCCGAACAGCGACCCCGTGACCAGCTTGTGAGAGGGCTCGAACGGGCGGTCGTCCGGGAACAGCTCGACGTCGCGCACGGTGGGCCACGCGAACGTCAGGTGCTGGTGGAACAGCGGATGCGCGTGCGTCGACACCGGCACCTCGTACTGCCGCGCGGCGCCGATCACGTCGCTGGTCGGCACGATCCCGCCCAGCGTCGTGACGTCGATGCGCAGGACGTCGACGGCGTGGTCGTGGAGGAGCTTGAACAGCTCCATCGGGCTGGTGACGTCGTCGCCGGCGCCGAGCGTCACGTCGACCTCGTGCCGAAGCAGCCCGACGTCGTGAATCCGGTGCCTCGGGAAGGGGTCCTCGACCCAGGTCACGCCCTCGATCGCGAACGCGCGGATCGCCGTGGTCGCCTCCCGGACGGACTTCCACGCGCCGTTGACGTCGACGACCAACTCGACGCCGTCGCCGACCAGCTCGCGGGTGAGCTCCAGCCTGCGGCGCAGCACCCGCGGGTCGTCATAGCCCGCTGCCTCAAGCTTGAGCCTGCGGTAGCCCTGCTCGACGCGGGCGGCGAGCCGTTTGGCGAACTCCTGGTCACTCTCCCCCGGCAGCTCGTAGCCCTCGACGAGCAGCACCGGCGCCGGCTCGGACGCGCCGCCGAGTAACCGCCACACCGGCGCTTCGAGCAGCTGCCCGCGAATGTCCCAGATCGCCAGGTCGACCAGCGACCGCGCCAGGGCCACGATGCCGTACTGGTCGGCGGACGCGGTGTGCCTGCTCAGCCGGTCGTGGAACGCGCCGATCTCCATGGCGTCGTGGCCGAGCGCGACGGGGGCGACCATGTCGAGGACGGCGTCGTCGACCGGAGCGCCTCGGCTGAGCCCGATGGCGGCTCCGGTGTGGCCGTCCTCGGTATCGACGCGGACCACCGTGTAGTCCCGGTGGGTAATGGTGTTGAAGCGGAAGTGGATCGGGGTGTCGAGCGCGACGCGGCAGGTGAACGCCTCGAGCCGGGTGATCTCAACCATGGTCGCTGCCCTCCCCGTTCAGTGCCGTCACGACCCGCTCGGCGATGCCATCGGCATCGAGACCGAGGTGCCGGTAGAGATGGGTGGGCGGACCGACCGGCACGTAGTGGTCCCGGACGCCGTGCCGGACCAGCCGGACGGCGGCTCCGTGCTCGGTGAGCGTCTCGGCGACAGCGCCCCCGAGGCCGCCGACGACGTTGTGCTCCTCGACGGCGACCAGCAGCGAGCTCGCCCGCGCCGCGGCAAGCACGGCGTCAACGTCGAGCGGCTTGACGGTGTGCATGTCCACCACGCCCGCGTCGATGCCCCGGTCGCGCAGCAGCCGCACCGCCTCGAGTGCCGGGTGCACCATGGTTCCGGTCGCGACGAGGGTGACGTCGCTGCCGAAGCCGTGCACGACGGCGCGTCCGATGCGGACATCCGCCGCCGTGGCCGCGTCGTACACCAGCGGCTCCCGGCCACGGCCCATGCGCAGGTACACCGGGCCGTCGACGTCGACCGACGCCTCGACCAACGCCGCAAGCTGCGCCGGGTCGGCAGGCGCGAGCACGGTCATGTTGGCCATGCTGCGGGTGATGGCGATGTCCTCGGTGGCATGGTGGGAGGCGCCGTAGAAACCGAGGGCGAACCCTGCGTGGTGACCGATCATCCTGACGGGCTGCTTGGTGTAGGCGGTGTCGGTGCGCATCTGCTCCACGGCCAGCAGCGACATGAAGCTGGCGAACGTGGCGACATACGGGATGAGTCCGGTCGTGGCGAGGCCGGCGGCCGCGCTGACCATGTTCTGCTCGGAGATGCCGAACTGCAGGAACCGTTCCGGATACCGTTGCTGGTACCGGACAAGCCCGTTGGAGTACTTCAGGTCGGCGGTCCCGGCGACGATGGGATGCCCTCGTTCGGTGAGCGCGACCAAGGCGTCGGCCAGCGCGTGAAAGCCGGTTGCCTTGTCGGCCATGTCGGTCAGCTGCCATGAGTTGTCGCGGTATCCCACCCTGTCGGCGGGCGGGGCCACGGTCTGCTGCGTCATGCGGCGGTGCCTCCGTTCAGCTCTGCGTACACGGCTTCCTCATCGGCGCGGTCGAGCCAGCCGAGGTGCCAGCCGAACTCGGACTCCATGAAGTGAACCCCCTTGCCCTTGACCGTGTGTGCGATCAGCACGGCGGGTGCGGCGTCGTGTGGCCGGTTCTTGAGCCGCGCCAGCACGCTGGCCACCGCACCGGCGTCATGCCCGTCGACCTCGTGCACCTCCCAACCGAACGCCCGCCAGCGGTCGGCGAGCGGTTCGAGGCCGACGACGTCGTCCACCGCGCCGTCGAGTGAGTAGCCGTTGCGGTCGACGATCGCGATAAGGTTGCCCGCGCGATGGTGGCTGGCGCTCATCGCCGCCTCCCAGATCTGGCCCTCATGCAGCTCGCCGTCGCCGAGCAGCACGAACACCGAGAACGGGTTCGCGGTGATGCGCGAGCCAAGCGCCATGCCGAGCCCGGCGGACAACGCATGCCCGAGCGTGCCCGACGAGAAGTCCACTCCGGACACCTCGGTCATGTCGGGGTGGTCGCCAAGCGGGTTGCCCAGCCGGGTGTACTCGTCGAGCACCGAGGTGTCGAAGAACCCCCAGTCGGCCAGCAGCGGGTACAGGCCGACCGCGGCGTGTCCCTTGCCCATCACGAACCGGTCCCGCGCGGGGTATCCGGGATCGCCTCGGCGGAGGTTGAGCACGTGGTAGTACAACGCGGCGAAGATCTCCGCGCAAGAGAAGGTCGAGGCGTAGTGACCGGTCTTGGCGATCGAGATCAGCCGCACGGTCTCGGTGCGCACGAACAGTGCCTTCTCCTCGAGCAGGCGAATCCGCTCGTCGGTCAGCTCGACGCTGACCTGAGCGGGTGGCTGAGCCTGATCGCCCGTGACGTCAAGAGACATAAACTCCTCGCTTCGGTGTGCGCGTTCGTCTGACGTATCCGGTCAGCCGCTGTGCCCAAGGGAATGCGAGACGGCACGGGCGGCTTCGAGCGTGGCTTCGAGCGGCGTCGTGCCGTCGACCTCGGCGTCATCGCCGAGAATGAAGCCACGGAGGCCGCTGACCGACACCGCGCCGCGCAGCGCGCCACTGTGGTCGAAGACCGGCGCGCCGACGGCGGCGATGCCGGGAGTCACGTCGCCGTCGGAGATCGCGTAGCCCTGCGCGCGGATCTCGTCCAGCTCGCTGAGCACGCTGTCCACCGACACGGTGGTGGCCTCGGTGAACTGGTCGAGCTTGCTGTACTCAACATGCCGCCGCCAGCTCTGCACCACCTCGGGCTCGGAGAACGCGAGCAGCGTCTTCGGCGCCGCGCCGACGTGCAGCGGCAGCGACCCGCCGAGCCGCAGCGCGAGACTGGCCACGCGCAGCCCCTCGATGCGGTCGATGCAGATCGCCTCGTCCCCGTTGCGGATACACAGGAACGACGTCTGCTCGGTGAGCTTGTGTAGCCGCTCAAGATGCGGCCGGGCGACCCGGCGCTCGTCCAGCCGCGCCACCGCGGTCGAACTCAGCCGGAACAGGTGCAGCCCCAGCCGCCAGTTACCAGGGGCGTGCCCCTGGTCGACCCAGCCGACCTCGGCCAGCTGCCGCAACAGCCGGTACACGCTGCTGCGCGGCTCCTCGAGCACGCCCGCGATCTCGGTGGCGTTCATCTCCTCCGCCGACGCCAGCGCCTCCAACAGCGCCGACACCTTCGTCACGAACTGCGACGACGACTGCGGCTTCTGCTGGCCTGCGGCGGGCTCATTCTTCGGTCCCACGGTCCTCCTTCACGACACCATCGACGTTATCACCAGTTGCAAATACTGTCCATTGAGTGATAAAACTGAGTACCACCCGATGTGGTGCGGGCCACAGGGCTCCGAGCGTAGGTCCGCAGCACGCGGCAGTGAGAAGGCGAAAAGGGACGGAGCAGGCTGTGAAACTCGACAGCAACAAGCGGACGCTCGGCGACCTCACCGGTCGCACCGCACTGATCACCGGCGCCAGCAGCGGAATCGGCGCCGCCACCGTGCGCACCTTCCTTGAAGCGGGGGCGCGGGTGCACGGGGTCGCCCGTCGCGATCGGGAGCTGCGGGAGGTGGCGCCCGACGAGCTGGAGTCCGGCCAGTACGTCGCGCACTGCCTCGACGTCGCGGACGGTGGCGCGGTGCAGGCGCTGGCCGACGAACTCGCTGGCACCGATCCCATCGACACACTGGTGGTCGCAGCCGGACGCAACGTGAACCCCAGGCGGTTCGGCGAGCTCACCTTCGAGGCATGGGACGACCTGATGCGGGTCAACCTCAACGGCGCGTTCTACACCCTCAAGGCGATGCTGCCGCAGTTGCGCGACAGCACCGGCGACGTCGTGCTCATCACCAGCGTGGCCGCGTTGTGGCCGGACCACAGCGGCGCGGCGTACCAGGCGTCCAAGGCCGGGATGATCGGCCTCGCCCGCGGCGCGGGGTGGGACGAGCACGGGGCAGGCGTCCGCATCACGTCGATCCTGCCCGGCGTCGTGAACACTCCCATCCTCGACAAGCGGCCGACACCGCCGCCGCAGGAACTGCGCGAACTGTTCATCCAGCCCGACGACGTCGCGTCGGCGTCGCTGGCCGCGGTCACCATCCCGGGACGGACCACCGTCTCGGAGATCACGCTGACCGCGACCCGGCTCCAATCCATCGGCAACACCCAGCAGGCGACCCCTGAAATACCACCGGAACTCCGTCAGGACGCATGAACCACCACCCGATCGGTCACCGGATGAGTCTCACGTAACCACCCATCGGCGTGCCTGCAGCGCCTGGCACGCCATACCCAGCAAGGGACAAGTCATGGTTCACACCGCCCCCACCGAAACCGTCGCAGCCGAGCAGCCAGTCGCCCATGGCAGAACGCTCGTCCGCAGCACGCTCTCCGGCACCTTCGGCACCGCGCTGGAGTACTACGACTTCGTGATCTACGGCCTGGCCGCGGCCACCGTGTTCAACGCGCTGTTCTTCCCCGAGGTGTCACCGACCATCGGGCTGCTGGCCAGCTTCGCCACCTACAGTGTCGGGTTCTTCGCCCGCCCCGTCGGCGGGCTGATCTTGGGCGCGCTCGGCGACCGGATCGGCCGCAAGGCCATCCTGGTGTTCACCATCGTCGCGATGGGACTGTCCACATTCGCCATAGGACTGCTGCCCACCCACGCGCAGATCGGGATCTGGGCTCCGCTGCTCCTGCTGCTGCTCCGCATCACGCAAGGCTTCGGAGCAGGGGCCGAGCTGGCGAGCGCGTCCACCTTGCTCGTGGAGAGCGCACCACCGCCTCGGCGCGGGCTGCTCGGGTCGCTGGTCTGCATCGGCACCAACACCGGCACGCTCGTCGCGTCCGGCGTCTGGCTCACGGTGACCATGCTGCCCGAGGATGCCTTCATGTCCTGGGGCTGGCGGCTGCCGTTCCTGGTGAGCATCGGCATCGCGGCGTGGGGCCTGTGGATCCGGCGCCGGGTGCAGGAAAGCCCCACCTTCACTGAGGTCGCGAGCGAACAGCAGCACAAGAAATTCACCGAGATCTACGGCGGCGTGATCACCGGCGGCAGGAAGGCGTTCCTCTCCTGCTTCGGGCTGCGCATCGGCGAGGCGGGCACCTCGATCCTCTACCAGGTGTTCCTCGTCGGCTACATCGCAACGCTGCCCGGCGTGGACGCATCGACCGGCACGCTCGCCGTCGTCGTCGCCTCGCTCGTCGGCTACGTGACGATCCCCCTCGTCGGGTACCTGATCGACAAGGTCGGACGGCGGCCCGTGTTCCGGTGGCTGTCCGGGTTCCAACTTGCGTTCGCGTTCCCGGGCATCTACCTGGTCAACACCGGCAACACCGCGCTGATCCTGACGGCGTTCATCCTGGCCTTCTCCACGGCGGTGCTCGGCATGTACGCCATCGAGTCGGCGTGGATGGCCGAGATCTTCGGCTCGCACCACCGGCTCGCCGGTGTCACCGCCGCGAAGGAGCTTGGTGGCGTGCTCGGCGGTGGCATCGCCCCGATGGTCGCGTCCGCGCTGACCGCGGCCTTCGTCGACCACTGGTGGCCCATCGCCGCCTATGTCGCGTTGCTCGCCGGGGTCTCCTTCGTCAGCTCGCTGTACGCGCCGGAGACCAAGGGCCGCAACCTGCTGCACCGCAACGATGCCATCTGAGCCGATGGCCGTCCACAGTGGATCGTCCCCTCCGGTCACCATCGTGACCGGAGGGGCCAGCGGGATCGGCGCGGCCGTCGCCGTCACCCTGGCGGAACGCGGCCACCGCTTGGTGGTCGCCGACCTCGACCGCGTCCTCGCCGAGGACACCGCCCACCGGCTCCCTGGCGAACGCCACCTCGGCGTGGCCTGCGACGTCCGGTCCACGCCGTCGGTGGACGCGCTGGTGCGGTCCGCCGCCGAGGCGTTCGGTACCGTCGACGGGGTCGTCACCTGCGCCGGGATGTCCCGGCTCGCGCCGTCGGCCGATGTGGACGACGACGCACTGCATGAACTGCTCGACGTCCATCTGGTCGGCAGCATCCGCACGCTGCGCGCGGCGTATCGGTACCTCTCGGACTCGCCGCGCGCGGCAGCGGTGGCCATGTCCTCCATGGGCGCGCACCTCGGCATCCCCGGCAGGCTCGGCTACTGCGTCGCCAAGGGCGGCGTGGAGGCCATGGTCAAGACCCTCGCCGTCGAGTGGGCACCCACCGGGACCGCGTCAACGGCGTCGCGCCCGGCTGGGTCAACACACCCGCGATCGGCAGGCTGATTGGCGACGGACAGCTCGACGAGCGGCCGATCACCGCGCGAACGCCGCTGCATCGGCTCGGCGAGCCCCTCGAGATCGCCGAATGCATCGCCTTCCTGCTCGACCCCGCGACGTCCTCCTACGTCACCGGGCAGGTGTTCGTCGTCGACGGCGGCCTCACCGTGCAGGGACCCATCCAGCCCAGCACCGCCGGCGCCCAGCGCTGACGTCACCGATCACACCAAGAAAGTGAACAACGGGCTGTCCGGTGGTACGGGTTCGATCCGATGCGGCGAAGCCTCCATCCGCTTGAGCATCGGCTCCAGGCTCTCAGGCGCGCGGGGCCGGTCTCCCGATTGTTGCGTTTCACGACATCGAAATAAGGAGGCTGCGCTGCTCGACAAACGCCATTGAATCTCTCAACGCCCGCTACCGCCGCGCGGTACGGGCGCGCGGGCATTCCCGACCGAGGACGCCGCGCTGCCTGTACCTTGTCACCCGAAGCCTCGACCCCACCGGGACGGGAGCCGCACGATGGATGATGCGTTGGTTGCCAGTCATCAACGCCTTCGCCATCACATTCGGTGACCGTTGGCCGACGGCCGAGACCTACTGACCGACACCGCCGGAAACACCGTTCCTGTTACGGACCCTGCGGAGGATTTCCAGGCCCGCCTGGGTAAGAACGGCTGGGACCCGGCTGCCGAGTTCGGCCGGGTCCTTGGGCGATGATGAGTCCGGCGCGGGCGAGGTGATGGGCCGTGTTCTGGTCGCAGCAGTAGAGCGCG
>Ga0299913_10002278_pt1 | contig 15032 bp, 16 predicted proteins | sample RVTome_9_FD_201360 | JGI IMG/M metagenome (GOLD analysis project Ga0299913, IMG submission 201360) | Soil microbial communities from uranium-contaminated site in the Upper Colorado River Basin, Wyoming, United States - RVT155D38 (version 2) ...
CGGTCGATCACGAGCACGGACTCGCCGCCGGGCCTGCCGGCGGCGCTCAGCTTCGGGTCGCCGCCGCTGTCCTCGTCCGAGCACACCGTCCCGCCCATCGTCAGGTTCGCCGCCGTCCGGGCAACGCCGCACAGGTGGTCGGTCGACCCCGTGAGCGCGAGGACGTTGTTCACGACCAGGGGGCGCTCTTCCTCAGGCAGGAGACCGTAGCGAGGAGAGACCGCGAGCGAGTTCGCGAGCTCCGGATGCTGGCCGAACCCGCGCGGCGTGCCGCTCAGGATCGTGTTGTGCGCGATCGTGACGCCTTTGGGAAGCGCGTCGAACGCTGTCCCGAAGTCGCGGCGGTTCCCGAGCACGATCCCGTTCGGAGGCACCGGGAAGCCGGGGAGGGCAGGATCGCTCGCCCGGAAGAGGTTGTCGCGGACGACGAGGCCCTCGATCGGCCCCGCGAGGTAGAGCTGGGCGGCGCCGGGCGGCTCGTAGAGGCCGAACACGTTGCGCTCGACGAGCACGTTCCGCCCGGCCTGGATCTGCACGAGGTCGTTGTGGTTGCAAGCGGCCGGGTCGCTCCCGCACGGCCCGACGAGCGCGCGCAGGAAGCGGTTCCCCCGCACGACGAGGTTCGAGCCCGCCCTACCGCGGACGAAGTCGCAGCCCGAGCAGTCCTCGAAGCGCGAGCCCTCGATGAGGACGTTCGAGCTCCCTCCGAGCAGGACGCAGGCGGCGCCGTCGCCGCAGCGCCCGAAGCGGCTGCCGCGGATCGTCACGCCGTCGCTTCCCGGCAGGAGCACGCGCGCGCGCCGCACGGTCGTCCCCCGCACGCTGAGCCGGCGCAGCTCGACCTTGTGGCTCCGCTCGACCCTGATGCTCGCCGCCCGAGCGTCCGGGGAGAGGATCACGTTCTCGATCCGCACGTTGCGCGTGTCCCGGAGGAGGATCTGGCGCACGGAGACGCCCTCGAGCGCGCGCACGACGAGCGCGCGCGACGAGCGCGGGCCGACGCGGAGCAGCCGGTAGCGTCCGGGCCGCAGGACGATCGCGCCGCCGCCCCTCAGCCGCTGCACGGCCTGTTGGAACTGGCGCTCGTTCTTCACCACGGCGACCTTCGTCTTCGCATCCGCGGGCGCGGGCAGGGCCATGCCGCCCGCGAGGGCCGCGAAGACGAGCGTGGAGAGCGCCCTCCGATGAGACCGCGCCGCGATCGCCCCAATAGACCACGCCTTGGGCGCCGGTTCAAGGCCTGGACGCTTCGGTCACGCCCGCACCCCGCCGGAAGGCCGGCCTCCGCGCCCAAACGGGCGCGAGCGGGGTAGTGTCCCGCCCGTGAACAGGCACATCGCCGTCCTCGGAGCGGGGAAGATCGGGGAATCCCTGATCTCCGGGCTCCTCTCGTCCAAGTGGCGCGAGCCGGGCGAGATCACCGCGACGTCGCGGCGCGACGCCCGCCTGGCCGAGCTGCACGAGCGCTACGGGATCGAGACGACGCGCTCGAACGCCGAGGCGGCCGAGAAGGCCGGCATCGTCGTGATCGCGGTCAAGCCGCAGGACATCGAGGTGCTCCTCGACGAGCTGCGCGGAACGCTCAGGCAGGGGCAGACGATCGTCTCGATCGCCGCCGCAATCCCGACGACTCTCATCGAGGGGTACCTGGGGGACGGCGTGGCCGTCGTGCGCGCGATGCCCAACGCCCCGTCGGCTGTGCACGAGGGGATCGCGGGGATCGCCGCGGGGGCGAACGCGGGGGAGAACCACCTCGCCGCCGCCGAGGAGGTGCTCTCGCATCTCGGCCGCTCCGTGCGCGTGGACGAGAGCTACATGGACGCGGTCACGGCCGTGTCCGGCTCCGGTCCCGCATACTTCGCCCTCCTCGCCGAGTCGATGATCGAGGCGGGGATCCTGCTCGGCCTCTCGCGCGAGATCTCGACCGATCTCGTCGTCCAGACCATGCTCGGCACGGCGAAGCTCCTCCGCGACGAGGGGATGCACCCGGTCGAGCTCCGCGAGATGGTCACCTCGCCCGGCGGCACGACGATCGCGGCCATCCGGGAGCTCGAGCAGGCCGGCGTCCGCGCCGCGTTCCTGAACGCGATCCAGGCGGCCATGCGCCGCTCGCAGGAGCTCGCGGCCGGGTAGGCGCGCCTAGCGGATCGCCGGAAGCGGATCGAGCGCCGCGCCGCGCCGGCGCGCCTCGAAGTGCAGGTGCGGGCCCGTCGTCGTACCGCTGGCGCCGACCCCGCCGAGCCGCTCGCCCGCGGCGACCGCCTGGCCCCGGCGCACGTGGAACCGCCTCAGGTGCGCGTACCACGTGTGCACGCGGTGCGAGTGGCGGACGACGACGAGCCGTCCGTACCCGCCCGCGTCCCGGCCCGCCCTGACGACGACGCCGGCGGCGGCCGCTCGAACGGGCCTGCCGTACGGAGCGCCGAAGTCGAGGCCCGTGTGGAAGCGGTTGCCGCGCGGCCCGAAGCGGTCTGTAAGCGACCCCAGGACGGGCCTCCGGAGCGCGATCGGCACGCGCTCGAGTGGCCGCTGGAGCGCCCGGTAGGTCGCCGGGCCCGGAACGCCGTCGGCCGTCAGGCGCAGGCGCCGCTGGAACCGGATCACGGCCGCCGTCGTGCGCGACCCGAAGACGCCGTCGAGCGCGCCCGAAGGGAAGCCGCGCCAGGCAAGCCGGAACTGCGTGATGGAGACGTCCCACCCGACGTGCCCGTCGCGCAGGAGCCGGCTCCCGAAGTCGTGGCGTCCGAGCGCCCCGAGCGCGTCGCGGGTCTGCGGGCCGGGGACGCCGTCCACCGAGAGCTTCGCGCCCCGCTGCAGGCGCCGGACGGCGCGCTCGGTCGCCGGCCCGTAGATCCCATCGATCGTCCCGCCGTAGAGGCCCTTCGCCTGCAGGCCGACCTGGAGCGCGGCGATGCGCGGCTTGCCCATCCCCGCGGCCGGAGCGACGGCGAGGAGGGCGACGGCGACGACAAGGCCGCAGCAGCTGATCGTCCGTGCCACAGGTACCCCCGCAACCGTTGTAGCACTCGGAACAAGCGTTTTCTAGACCGAGCTGAAGACGTCGGCGGCGCAGCCGAACACGAGCGCGGCGCGCGCCTCACCCGGCGGGATCCCCGCAAGGGAGGGGTGGCCGAGGTCGGCGGCGACGTCGTCCCAGACGTCGAGGCCGAGCGAGGCCGCTCCCTCGTCGGAGCCGATCCGGAGCAGCTCTTCGACCTCGAGCACGCCGCGGCGCAGAGCCTGCCGGCGCGCGATCCCCTCCAGCTCCCGGAGCTCCTCGAGCGGGTCGATGCGGACGTTCGAGTCGGAGCCGATGCAGAGCGGGATCCCGCGCGCGTGCACGCGCTCGACGGGGAGGAAGCCGTCCCCGAGGCTCGCCTCGGTCGTCGGGCAGGCGCAGATGCGCGCGCCGTGCTCGGCGAGCAGGTCGAGCTCGGCGTCCGAGGCGTGCGTCGCGTGGACGACCGTCGTGCGCGGCCCCAGGCAGCCCGTCCGCGCGAGCAGCTCGATGGGCCGGAGACCGTGCTCGGACAGGCATTCCTCGATCTCGCGCGGCTGCTCGCACGCGTGGACGTGCAGGACGAGCCCGTGCTCGGCCGCGTAGCCGCCGATCTCCTCGAGCCAGCCCGGGGGGCAGGCACGCACGGAGTGGGGCGCGACCCCGACACTGATCCCGTCGCGCCGCAGCCCGCCGACCTCCTCGAGGTAGGCGGCGACCGTGGGCTGGCGGAGCTCCTCGCTGCCACCGCGGGCGTATGCCGTGTGGAGCAGCACGAACGCGATCCCGGCCTCCGCGGCGGCCTCGGATGCCGCGAGGGCCTGCTCGAGCCCGAGATAGTGAAACTCGCCGACCGCCGTGAACCCGGCCGCCCGCATCTCGCGGTAGACGGCCGCGTACTCCTCCCGAACCCGCTCGGGCGACTGCTCACGGGCCAGCACGAGCATCGCCTCGCGCCAGGCCCAGAAGTCGCCTCCGTCGACGCGGCCGCGAAGCGCCCGCTGGAACGCATGGCTGTGCGCGTTCACGAACCCTGCAAGCGTCAGCCGCTCGGCCACCGCGCGAGGCTACCACCGGCCGTCCCGGCGGACGGAGCGCCGCACGAACCGTCCCAGCCCAGGTACCGCTCTGGCACGGACTCAGGCGACGGCGGCGCGACGCCTGGCCGGGCGAGTCGCGCGGGATACGATGGTTTCATGGCAGCCCGTGCCGTCTCCGCGCCGCTCGCGCAGCTTCCGAACGCGCTCACGGTCGTACGGTTCGCGCTGATCCCGCTCTTCGTCGCGATGGTGCTGGCCGCGGACGGCGAGGGCAGCTACGCGGCCGCGGCGGTCTTCGCGCTCGCCGGCGCGACCGACCAGGTCGACGGCTGGCTCGCGCGCCGCTGGCGCGTGGAGTCCCGCTTCGGCCAGTTCGCCGACCCGCTCGCCGACCGGCTGATGATCGACGCCGCCGTCATTCTCCTCTGGCTCGACGGCCGGCTGCCGCTCGCCGCGCTCGCGGTGATCCTCGCCCGGGACGGCGCGCTCCTCCTCGGCTACCCGCTCGTCCGGAATCGCGGCTACGACTTCGAGGTGAACTCTCTCGGCAAGCTCGCCACCTGGGTGCTCTACGCCGCCCTCGTCGGCGTCGTCGCCTCCGGGGAGGGCACCGCCTGGCCGCTCGTCCTCTTCTGGACGGGCGTCGCGCTCGCGATCGCCGCCGCGGTCCAGTATCTCGGGAAGGCCCTCCGGGAGGTGCGCCGGTGAAGGCGGTCGTCATGGCCGGCGGTGAGGGGACGCGGCTGCGGCCCCTCACCTCGAACCAGCCGAAGCCGATGGTCCCGGTCGTCGGCAAGCCGTGCATGGAGCACATCGTCGAGCTGCTCCGCCGCCACGGCTTCGAGGACATCGTCGTGACGCTGGCGTTCATGCCGCAGATGATCCGTGGCTACTTCGGCACGGGGGAGGGCCACGGCGTCTCGATCCGCTACTCGGTCGAGGAGACGCCCGCCGGCACGGCGGGCTCGGTGAAGCTAGCGGAGGAGGCGCTCGACGAGCCGTTCCTCGTCATCTCGGGCGACGCGCTCTGCGACATCGACCTCTCCGCGCTCGTCCGGTTCCACGAGGAGAAGGGAGCGCTCGTCACGATCGCCCTCAAGAGCGTGGACAACCCGCTCGAGTTCGGGATCGTCGTGACCGACGCGGACGGCCGCATCGAGCGCTTCCTCGAGAAGCCCTCCTGGGCCCAGGTCTTCACGGACACGATCAACACCGGCATCTACGTGATCCAGCCGGAGGCGCTCCGCGACGTTCCGACCGACCGCCCGTACGACTTCGCGAAGGAGCTCTTCCCGCGCCTGCTCGAGAAGGGCCGGCCGCTCTACGGCTTCGTCGCGGACGGCTACTGGCAGGACATCGGGAACCTCGACCAGTACCGCCAGGCGAACTTCGACGCGCTCGACGAGCGCGTGCAGCTCGAGATCCCGGGGATCACGCTGCGCGGGAACGTCTGGGTGGGGGAGGGGGTCGAGCTCGACGACGTCGAGTCGGTCGAGGGCCCCTCGTTCATCGGCAACTACTGCCGCATCCACCCGGACGCGACGATCGGGCCGTACGCCGTCCTCTCCTCGAGCGTCGCGATCCGGGAGCAGGCGCGCATCGAGCGCTCGATCGTCGACAGCTCGACGTATATCGGCCGGAGCGCGGTCGTCGAGGGGGCGATCGTGGGGCGCATGTGCGACATCCGCGAGCACGCGCGGATCCACGAGGGCGCAGCGATCGGCGACCAGACGACGATCGGCGACGAGGCGGTCGTCTTCCCGGAGATCCGGATCTACCCGTTCAAGGAGATCGAGTCCGGCGCGCAGGTCGACCGCAACGTGATCTGGGAGGCGCGCCCGAGCGCCTCGATCTTCGCCCGGGAGCACATCCGCGGCCTCCCGAACGTCGACCTGACGCCCGAGGTCGCGCTGCGGCTCGGGATGGCGCTCGGCACGGCGCTCAAGCGCGACGCGCGCGTGGTCACGAGCCGCGAGGCCGCGCCGGCCTGCAGGCTGCTGCGCCGGGCCGTCCTCGCCGGCATCAACGCGACGGGCGTCCACGTCGCCGACCTGCGCGTCCTCCCCGCGGCCGTGAACCGGCACCTGCTCAAGAGCGAGGGCTTCGAGGCGGGCGTCCACGTCGGGACGAGCGCGAGCGACCCGGAGGCGGTCGAGATCCAGGTCTACGAGCCGCCCGGGGTGCAGGCGTCGGCGGCGTTCATGAAGGAGATCGAGAAGCACTTCTCGCGCCAGGAGTACCGGCGCGCGGCGGCGGACGAGGTCGGTGAGCTCGCCTTCCCGGCGCGCGCCGCCGAGAGCTACGTCGAGGACCTCCTCGCCACCCTCGACGTCGAGGCGATCCGGGCGCGCGGCTTCCGCATCGTCGTGGACTACGCGTACTCGTCGGCGTCGCTCGTCCTGCCGCTCGTCCTCGGGCCGCTCGGCACGGAGGTGATCGCGTCGAGCCCGTACGTCCGCGAGCAGGTCCGGGTGCCGCACGCGGCGACGATCGGCGAGTCGCTCGACCGGGCCTCGCGCCTCGTCGAGGCCGTGGCGGCCGACCTCGGAGTGGTGCTCGACCCCGGCGCGGAGCGGATCTACCTCATCGACGAGGGCGGCCGCGCCGTGCCGCCCGACCAGGAGCTCCTGCTCTTCGAGAAGCTGATCGGCGCGGACGGGCGCCGCGGCCGGATCGCGTTCCCGGTCACCGTCACCTCGCTCGTCGAACGCATCGCCGAAGGGACGGGGCTCGAGGTCGTCCGCACGCCGGCCTCGCTCGCCGCGCTCACCCGCGCGGCCGGAAACGACGGTGTCGTCTTCGCCGGCTCGGCCTCCGGCGGCTTCGTCTTCCCCGAGTTCCTGCACGGCTACGACGCGGTGACGAGCCTCTGCAAGCTCCTCGAGCTCCTGGCGCCGCTCGGCCGGCCGCTCTCCGAGATCGTGGACGAGGTGCCGCGCCCCGCGGTCGCGCACCGGACGATCCGGTGCCCGTGGTCGCGCAAGGGCGCGGTCATGCGCGTCCTCACCGAGCGGACGAAGGACCGGGAGACGGACACGCTCGACGGCCTCAAGGTCTTCGTCGACGGCGGCTGGGCGCAGGTCCTCCCTGACCCCGCCGAGCCGGTCGTCCACGTGTACGCGGAAGGCGCGACGGAGGACGACACGCGCCGCCTGGAGGAGGAGTTCACCGCGCTCGTCGAGGAGATCATCCAGGACGACGACGCGTGATCCGGCCCGAAACCCTAAAGTGAAGGTTGACGGTTCCGTACCCTCCTGCTTTACTTGAGAGTCCACTCTCCTGGAGGCACGCGTGGAACCGCTCCCCGATCTGAACAGCCTCTCCGACTCCGAGCTGCGCGACCTGATCTCGAAGCTCGTGGACGAGGAGAACGAGGTCAGCTACCGCCGGCGCATCCTGCACGGCAAGATCGACATCCTCAAGGCCGAGCTCCAGGCGCGCCTGCAGCGCCAGGTGGGGGAGGAGGGCCAGAGCCCCCTGTACGAGATCGACGTGGACAAGCTCGCCGACATCCTCTCGGCCCGCGCCGCGCCGCCGAACCCCGTCGACTAGGACGCGGCAGGGGTGACGCACGTCCACTGTCCCGAGTGCGGGTTCCAGAACCCGGAGAGCGCCAACTACTGCTCGAAGTGCGGCGCGCTCCTCATCCGCGAGGACCCGGGCGGGCACACGACGATGTCGTTCGCGCCCGAGGAGCTCGCCGACGAGGAGGGCGGGGTCGCCCTCGAGGACCTGCCGGTCGAGGGAACCGCGCTCGTCGTGCGCTCGGGCGGCGGGCGGCAGGGCGAGATGTTCCCGCTCGAGGCGGGGCGCCACGAGATCGGCCGGTCGCCCGACGCGGAGATCTTCCTCGACGACGTCACCGTCTCGCGCTCGCACGCGATCGTCACGCGGGACAACTCGGGCACCGTCATCGAGGATCTCGGCAGCCTCAACGGCACGTACGTGAACCGCCGGCGCGTCGACACGGCGACCCTCGAGGACGGGGACGAGGTGCAGATCGGCAAGTACCGGCTCACCTTCCTCTCCCGGTCGTGATGGCGACGGCGACGCGCGACGTGAGCGGCAGGAGGCTGACGATCGGCGCCGTGCGCGACCGGCTCGCGGACGAGTTCCCGGACATCTCGATCTCGAAGATCCGCTACCTCGAGGGCCGCGGCCTGCTCGCGCCCCGGCGCACGCAGAGCGGCTACCGGCTCTACTCGGACGACGACGTGGAGCGGCTGCGCACGATCCTCCGCCTGCAGCGGGACGAGTTCCTGCCGCTCAAGGTGATCCGCGAGGAGCTCGCCTCGCCGGGCGCGAAGCGTCGTCACCAGCGCCGCCGCGAGGCGGACGGCGGCATGCTCGCGGCCTCCGAGCCGGAGATCGACCTGCGGACGCTCTGCGAGCGCGCCGCGGTCGAGCCGTCGTTCGTGCGCGAGCTCGAGGACTACGGCATCGTCGAGCCGCGCCGGGAGGACGGCGACGCGTTCTACCCCGAGCGGGACGCCGAGGTGGTGGCCGCCTGCGCCCGCCTGGCCCGCTTCGGGATCGAGCCGCGCAACCTCCGCTCGATCCGCAACGGCGCGTCGTCGGCGGCCGGGCTCCTCGAGCAGATCGTCGCGCCGTCGCTCCGCTCGCGGAACCCCGAGCGGCGCCTCGCGGGCCTCGAGGACCTCGAGACGCTCGCCACGGCCTCCCAGGAGCTCTCACAGCTTCTCTTCTGGCGCGCCCTCCGCTCGCTCGTCTAACCGACGCTCTAAGCTCTCCGGGCGATGACGGTCGATCTCGCGTCGAAGATCCGCGACATCCCCGACTTCCCGAAGGAGGGGATCGTCTTCAAGGACATCATGCCCCTCCTCGCCGACGCGGAGGCGTTCCGGATGGCGATCGACGCGCTCGCGGAGTTCGCCGAGCCGCGCCGGCCGGACCTCGTGCTCGGCGCCGAGGCGCGTGGGTTCATGCTGGGCGGCGCGCTCGCATACAAGCTCGGCTGCGGCTTCGTGGCCGCGCGCAAGCCGGGCAAGCTCCCGTGGGAGACCGTGAGCGCCGAGTACGAGCTCGAGTACGGGCTCGACTCGCTCGAGCTCCACGCGGACGCGATCGCAAGCGGGGCGCGCGTGCTCGTCCACGACGACCTGCTCGCCACGGGCGGGACGGCGCGGGCGAAGGTCGAGCTCGTCGAGCAGCTCGGCGGCGAAGTGGTGGGGCTCGCGTTCGTGATCGAGCTCGCCTTCCTGCACGGGCGCGAGAAGCTCGCGGGCTACGACGTCCACTCCCTCATCCAGTACTGACCGCTCGCGTGGAGGTGCCGGACGGCCGATAGGGGAGAAGACGTGTACGACGGCTTCACGGGACGCTACACCTTCCGGTGCCCGGCCACCGGGGAGGCCCGCGTGCGGCTCTCGCGGTTCCGCTCGGTCGAGCGGCTCGCCGGCCCCGCGCGCCCGTCCGTCTTCCGCGTCCGCTTCGCCTGCCCGTGCGGGGAGGATCACGAGGGGCTCGTCACGCACGACGAGCTCGACTGGGCGCCGCTCGGCAGCGCGGCGAGCGCGTTCTACAACCTGATGACCCGCCGGCTCGAGCCTGCGGGCGACGAGCTGCTCGACCTCGCGGCGCGCCGGATCGGGGCGGGGGAGTGGCCGTGGACGTTCTTCTGCTGGCCGGAAGGCCGTTCGCGCCCGGTTTTCCCCTCCGCGTTCCGGCTCCTCGCCGAGGCGGAGGAGCGCCTGGGCGTCGCGGTGCGCTGCCCGGGCTGCGGAGGCACGTCCGTGAACGTCGTGAGCCGCCGCCACGTGGACGAGCCCTTCTACAACGACGAGCGGGTCGCCGTCGTCGAGCATGTCTTCGCGGCCGACACGGAGGAGCTCGTGGCCGGGTTCCGGGCCGAGCTCGACTCCGCGGCGTTCGACGCGCGCCGTCTCTCCCTCTGAGCCGAGCGTTACGCGCCAGGCCATTCGGGGCACCACCTCCCGGGGGGATGGGCCTCCCACGCTTCGACGGACAGGGAGTTGAGACATGGCTTTGCTTCAGCGTAGGACCGACGAACGCGAGACCACCACGGTGGACGACGACGTCGCGACGGAGCGCGCAGGGGCGAGCCCGGGGATCGTCCGGGCTCTGTTCACGCTCGCCGGGGTCGCGGGCGCCGGCCTGCTGCTGTGGCTCGCGCAGCTCTTCACGCTCGACGAGACGTCGGGCTTCTGGATCGGCGCGGCGATCGTGGCCGCGGCCGGTGTCGCGCTCGGCCTCTCGCAGCTCTTCGGCGGCTGGACGAAATGGGGCTGGCCGGTGATGAGCCCGATGATGCTCCTCTTCGCGTTCATTCCGACGCTCCTCGTCGGCGGCACGATGATGCTCTCGTGGCAGCCGGAGGGCGCGTGGGGCCAGGAGGGCGCGAACGACGTCATCTCGAGCCTCGGCGCCACCGGCCTCGTGGACGCGCTCGCGCCGTTCCTGTGGGTCGTCCCGCTTGTGATCGGCCTCGTGTTCTCGTTCACGTTCGACACGACCGGCCCGCGCACCAGGATCGTCGACGCCGACTCGACCGTGTATCCCCAGCGCGTCGCGACGGGCGACCGGCACGCCGTCCCGGACGAGGACGTCCACGACTACCGCCGCGACGACGAGACGGTCGCCGCCGAGCTCCGCGACCGCGACCGGCACGCGCTTTCGGACGAGGACTACCGCCGCGACGAGGAGACGGTCGCCGGCGAGCTCCGCGAGCGCGACACGGCGCACACCGCGGACACGCGCGTCGACCGCGACCGGATCTAGGCGAACGAAGGAGGCGGCCGGGCCCATGAGGCCCCGCCGCCTCCTTTCCCTCGCGCCAGGGACTGGGCGGCGCGCCGCCGTGCCGATACCCCAGGCATGGACGCCGCCCATGACCTCGGCCCCGCCGTGGGGACGGGGATGACGAGGATCATCGGAGACTGCGAGCGTCTCGGCCGCGTGACGGGGGACAGGAGCTCGAGCGCGCTCACGCGACTCGAGTCGGCGCTCGGCTCCGAGCTCGCCGACCGCCTGGTGGGCGCCCTTGCGACGGGCAGGCGCGCCCGTGGCTTCTTCTTCTAGCCCGGCCCCCTGCGGAACTCGTCGCCGCCGTGGAAGAGGACGAAGAAGAAGGTCCCGAGCCCGGCCAGCAGGCCGAGCAGGAAGGCCGTCCCGGCCCCGACGCCGATCGCCACGAGGCCGAGCCAGACGTACGCGCCGAACCCGAAGGCCCAGAGAAACGACGTGAAGCCATGGCTGAACACCGGCGGGCGGAGGTGCATCGCGGCGGATCCTACTGGACGGCCGGGCGGGATCTCCGCGAGAACGCGACCCTCGGGCACCCGTTCGTTAAATAGTTCACCGAGCCGGTTTCGCTTTCGTCCACTTCTCGAACCGACCTTCCCCTTGCGGGTACCGCCGCTCCGTGAAGCTTCGACCTACTCGCGTTCCGTGCTCGGTGCAAGCGGCAATCTAGGGCACGCGTCCCAGGCCGTCAAGGCCGGAAAAATCGAAATTTGCGCAAATTGCGCAAATCAAATCTCATCCACATATTCCACAGCGAATTGCCGCTCCTGTGGGCAATCCTGTGGATAATTCGAGACGTTCCGGCGCGCTAGGGAGCGGGGGCGAGCGTGCCGGGGGTGTACACGCCGGCCGCGTTCCAGAGGAGGTAGCCCGCGTCGCTCAGCTTGCGGGCCGCAGTCACCTGCGCCTGCACCTCGGCGAGCCCGTACGTGCGGCCGATCGAGAAGTCCTGCAGCCAGGGGACGATGCGCGTGTCGGACCCGCGCAGGATCTGCTTGAAGTCGCGCAGCGCCATCGTCACCGTCGCGCCGGGCATCGCGTTCGGGTCGGCGATGTCGTACTCGCCCGCGCTGTAGTGCGACGGATAGACCATCGGATAGATGAGGTCGAGGTGCGGCGCGAGGAGGCGGGGCCGCTGTCCGATCCCGAGGTCGCGCGTCGCCGCGAGGCCGAAGACCGCGGCGGAGATCCTGACGCCGAGCGGCTCGAGCCGGTCGCGCGCGTACGCGAGGAAGCGGGCGATCGTCTCTCCCTTGTTCTCGTTCACGCGTCCCGGCCAGCGGGCGAGCTCGATCGGCCCGTCGCTCGGGAAGCGGACGTAGTCGAACATGATCTCGTCGAAGCCCGCCCGCGCGGCCGCCTCCGCGATGTCGACGTTGTAGTCCCAGACGCGCTCGTCGTACTGGTTCGACCAGCCGAGCCCGCCGTAGTTCGTCCAGATGCCTCCGCCCGCGCGCTGGACGGCCAGCTTCGGCCGTGCCTGCGCGAGAAGCGGGTCCTCGAAGACGACGACGCGGCCGATCAGGTAGAGCCCGCGCGCGTGCGCTCTGTTCGCCACCCGCTCGGGCCGGTAGTAGTCCCGCGCCGCGCCCACCTGGGTGGCGAGGGGCGCGACCGGCGAGCTGAAGCCGACCTCGCCGTTCTCGTCCTTCACGTCGATCTGGATCGCGGTCATCCCCTCGTCCGCGAGCGACAGAAACTCGTTGAGCTTGCCCCGAAGGGACATGAGCCCCATCGTCACGTGGACGCCGCGGATCTCCTCGGGGAGCTCACGGGGGGTGGGCGGCGCCGCCTCGTCGGTCGTCGTCGCCGCGACCGCGGTCGTCGTCTCGGCGGCAGGCGCGGGGGCCCCGTCGCCCTCCTCGAGGAAGCGGGCTCCGAGCGCCACGACCGCCGTCCCTACGGCGAGGATCGAGAACGCCGTGATTCGCCGCCTCGCACGCCTCCGCCGCGCCTCACTGCGCCGCTCCCGGAAGCGGTCGTTCGGGTCCGGCTGCAGCATGAAGCGGCACCGTACGCGCTTTTCCACAGATCCGCAAATGGGTTTCGGCTCCTCCGAGCCGCGCAACGTTTTTCGTTGCGCTATGCTTCGGACATGCCCGTCACGCCGGCTCTCAAGGTCGAAGCGCTGAGCCGCGACTTCCGCTCGCAGCGCCGACTCGCGGATGCGCTCGGCGTCAGCCCCGCCCAGGTGAGCCGCTGGCGGAGGGGCCAGGGGATCGACGAGGCGAACGCCGACCGGCTCGACCTGCTCGAGCTCACGATGTCGATGCTGCGACGCCTCTACGAGCCCGCGACCGTGGAGGACTGGCTCTTCGGACTGAACCCGCACCTGCGCAACCGCCGGCCGATCGACGTCATCCGCCAGGGGAGGGTGGAGGAGCTCCTCGCCGCGATCGGCCAGGAGCGCGCCGACTCCTACGCGTGATCCTCCACCGCTCGTTCGCCTGGGACCGCGACGCGGCCCCTGAGGCGCGCGGCGGAGCGCTCTGGCTCGCCCGGATGCTCCAGGGCCACGGCCGGCACGACAACCCGCTCGTCTACGGCTGCCTCTACGTGTCGGAGAGCCCGCTCTCCGCGCTCGTGGAGCAGCTCGCGCGCTTCACCGGGCGGGAGCTCCGCCCGGACATGCTCCGGCGCCACGGCCTGCCGCTCTCGCTGGCGACGCTCGAGCTCGAGGACGGGGCGGAGATCGTCGACCTCGACGACCCGGCGACGCTCGCCGCCGAGGGGCTCCGGCCGTCGCTCGTGGCCACGCGCGAGCGGTCGCGCACGCAGGCGGACGCCCTCGCGCTCCACGAGGGCCATCCGGAGGCGGCAGGGCTGCGCTGGTGGTCGACCTTCGAGGCGCAGTGGGCGAACGTCACGCTCTTCGACCGCGTCGCGCCCGTGCTCCGCGTGGAAGAGGTGCACGAGCTCGCCCTCGCCGACGAGCTCGTGGGCGAGGCGGCGACATTCCTCGGACTGGCCTGAGCGGTGGGGGACGGAACGCCCGCTCAGAGCGTGAATCCCGGCTTCCTCGCACTTGACATAACGCCGGTTATCGTGCGTACATCGGGGCAAGCGTGTTTCGCCGGGGGGCCCTTCGGGGTATCCGCAGGCCCGGTTGGTAGCCTAGACCCCCGCCTATGGCCCACGAGGGACCAGTCCTCCAGACCTACGAGATCCTGACGCTCCTCGAGAAGGCCGAGGCGGCGGGATTCGTCGATGCCGTCGAGCTGACGGAGACGTGCGACGCGCTCGAGCTGGACGCCGCCGACGTCGAGACGCTCCACCGCGAGCTCGAGGAGCGCGCGATCGAGATCGTCGAGCCGGCGGCGAAGGAGCCGCCCAAGGAGCCGACAGCGCCGCCCCGCAACCTCGACACGTCAGTCGAGACGACGACGGACGCTCTGCAGCTGTTCCTGCGCGAGATCGGGCGGCATCCGCTGCTCACGGCCGCCGAGGAGGTCGAGCTCTCGAAGCGGATCGAGCGCGGAGACATGGCGGCGAAGCAGAAGATGATCGAGTCGAACCTGCGCCTCGTCGTCTCGATCGCGAAGAACTACCGCAACCAGGGCCTGCCCTTCCTCGACCTGATCCAGGAGGGCATGTTCGGCCTCATCCGCGCGGTCGAGAAGTTCGAGTGGCGCCGCGGGCTCAAGTTCTCCACGTATGCCACCTGGTGGATTCGCCAGGCCGTCGCTCGTGCGATTGCGGACAAGGCCCGGACGATCCGCGTACCCGTGCACGTCGTCGAGCGGATGCAGAAGATGCAGCGCGCCGAGCGCTACCTCTGGACGCAGCTCGCCCGCGAGCCCTCGCTCGAGGAGATCGCCGAGGAGGCCGGCCTGCCGCTCCAGCAGGCGCTCGAGGTGCGTGCGGCCGCGCGGGCCTCGACGAGCCTCGACCAGCCGATCGGCGAGCAGGAGGACGCGGTCTTCGGCGACCTCGTCGCCGGCGACGATCCGCTTCCCGACGAGGTGACGGCAAACCGGCTGCAGAAGGAGGCGCTCTCGCGGGCCCTGGAGTCCCTGCCGGAGCGTGACCGGGCCGTCCTCGAGCTCCGCTACGGGCTCTCCGGCGAGGAGCCCCACACGCTCGAGCACATCGGGCGCCGGCTCGGGCTGACGCGCGAGCGCGTCCGCCAGATCGAGGTCGAGTCGCTCCACCGGCTCGCGTCCCTGCGCGAGATCGGCGCCGCCGCGAGCGGCTAACGCCGCGCGGCTGCG
>Ga0299913_10002279_pt1 | contig 15032 bp, 16 predicted proteins | sample RVTome_9_FD_201360 | JGI IMG/M metagenome (GOLD analysis project Ga0299913, IMG submission 201360) | Soil microbial communities from uranium-contaminated site in the Upper Colorado River Basin, Wyoming, United States - RVT155D38 (version 2) ...
CGGTTGAGGACTCACTCCGACGCCTCGCGGAGGCACACCTCTTGGTGTTGGCACCCGGCACCCCGTACATCTGGATGGCCAATCCCTTGTCCGCACTTCCCACTCCCTTCGTCGCTGACACAGGCGAACGATCATGGTTCGGGAACTGCATCTGGGACGCGTTGGGGATAGTGGCCATGTTCGGCGGCACCGGAACCGTGCGTAGCTGGTGCCCGGACTGTCACCAACGCCTAGCCGTATCGGTCGAAGACAACCGCCTTTCCTCGGGGGAGGGCGTGGTTCATTTCGCCGTTCCAGCATCCCAATGGTGGGATGACATCGGCTTCAACTGAGCGCACATGCTTCTCTTCCGGTCGGAGGAGCACGTGAAGAACTGGTATCGGAGACGGGGGATCCCAACAGGTGCGAGCCTCACCCTGGAGCAGCAGTGGGAGCTCGCTCGACTTTGGTATTCGGATCGCATGTCGCCGGACTGGCACCGCCGCACGCCCGAGGAGGCCGAGGCTCTCTTCGCGAGTTTGGGACTCACCGGCGAGTTCTGGCGATTGACCAGCCCCAGCGGCTGACCGACCTCGCGCACCGAGAAGAGACGTTCCCCGACGTTCTGAACGTCGGGGGCCGCGGCTCGGAGACGTTCGGCCGGTATCGGGACCGCGGCTCCCGCTATCGCGGCGAGGGCACAGGTAGTGGGCCCAGATGGATTTGAACCATCGACCTCACCCTTATCAGGGGTGCGCTCTAACCGAGCTGAGCTATGGGCCCGACAGATCGAGTCTAAGTTTCCGTATCCCCCGCCCACCCACGTCAGCCAGGGCTGAGCTATGGGCCCGACAGATCGAGTCTAAGTTTCCGTATCCCCCGCCCACCCACTTCAGCCATGGCTGAGCTATGGGCCCCGGGAACAGCCCTGCATCCTACCGACGCGGCCCCCGTCGAGAGCTTCTGCACGACCTGCGTCCCACGTGCGTCTGACAGAAGAAAAGGGCCCCCGAAGGGGCCCTCTGGCAACAACGCCCGTCCTAGGCGTTGAGACCCAATCCCATCACGATGTCGTCCTTCGGCCTCGCCCCGACGACCTGCGACTTGATGCCGCCGTCGATGAATAGGGCGATGGTCGGGATGCTCATGACGCCGTACTTCGACGCGATCCCGGGGGCGTCGTCGATGTTCAGCTTGACGATCTTCAGCTTGTCCTTGTACTCGAGCTGGATCTTCTCGAGCTCTGGGTGGACCAGCCGGCAGGGCCCGCACCACTCGGCCCAGAAGTCCACCACGACGGGGGTATCCGCCGCGAGCACGACCTCGTTGAACTCCTGCTCGGTCACCTCGGGGATGTTGGCCACTTAATGCCTCCTGATAAGCATCTGTTTCCTTTGAAAACGCCCTGCAGGACCCTATATTCCCCCTGCTTGCCCTCCTCAACCCGGACCCGACCGAAAGGAGTAGACGGTGGCCGACCTCGCCGAGGTCTACGAACAGACCCGCCGCGATCTGATCGCGTTCGTTGAAGGACTCGACGAGGAAGGTCTGATGACCCCGCTTCCCGCAACACCCGGCTGGACGGCACGGGACGTGATCTCACACCTCACCGGAGACGTGGCGTGTGTCGGCCGTGGAGACTTCCCCCGGGAGTTCTTCGAGTCCTTCGGAGACGAGGCGGCGGTCGTATCGCTCAACGCCTGGACGGACGGCCACATCGAGAGCAGGCGCGGGAAGACGCTGGGTGAGGTCATCTCCGAGTGGGATGCGCTCGCGGAGAAGGAGCTCCTCCCGATGATGCGGGGAGAGGTTCCCTGGCCCGAGGGCGTGCCTCCCTTCGCCGACCGGGTCCTCATCACCGACATCGGAGTGCACCAGCAGGACATCCACGGCGCGTTCGGGATCGAGCGCGGCCGCGACGGCGCTCCCGTGAAGATCGGTTCGTCGGGCTACATCGCGACCATGGGTTGGAGGCTCGCGGCCGACCGCGTCGGGGCTATCGGGATCGAGACCCCGGACAAGTCGTGGATAACCGGCGGTGACGAGGCCACAGCAACCGTGAGGGTCACCTCGCGCTTCGAGCTCTTCCGTGCCCTCTCCGGGCGCCGCAGCATGAAGCAGCTTCGCGCCTACGACTGGACCGGCGACCCCGAGCCCTTGCTTCGCTACTTCTATCCCTACGGGATAAGAGAGGACGCTCTGGTCGAGTAGGGCGGGTCGGAGGGGATCGGCCCCCCGGGGCGAACCAGTCCGTTATGCGACGTTCGTTCCTTGCGGCCGCGACGCTGCTGGTCGTGCTGTGGGCCGCGGCCCCCGCTCGGGCGGCGGTGGCGCTCACCGGGCCGGGTGGATTCCTGGTCGGTTACGTGCCGCCCGTCGTCGTCACCGCTCCAGGCGAGGCGATCACCTACGTCAACGGCGACATCGCGCCCCACAACTTCGTAGCTCTGGATACCTACATGCCGAAGAAGGCGGCCAAGAAGGCGAAGTGGTGCTCCGCGTACGACAAGGGTAAGTGCCCGCTCTTCTGGTCTCCCACGATCGGCGTCGGCCAGTCGACCGAGGTCTCCGGAGTCGAGCGGCTGAAGTCCGGCAAGCAGTACGAGTTCTACTGCTCCCTCCATCCCAACATGAAGGGGACGCTGATAGTCCGATGAGACCGGGCCGCGTCCTCGCGTCGATCGTCTGCGTGGTTGCGGCCGCCTCAGCCACCTCCGCCGCGCCTCTAGACGGAACATCTCTCCCTCGGCCTCTCGAGCCGGGCTTCTACGTCACGCCCTTCGCGGTCACCGGTGGCACCCCATCGAGCCTGGATCTCGGTCCCGACACGCGCGACGGCGAAGACGGCGAACGGCTCTACGTCGCGGACAACGCGGGTGGAAGGGTCGTCGTGATCGACGACCTGGGTGGAGTGGGCTCGCCGCCGCAGGTGTTCGACGACGGGTTCGACGGTCCCCTGGGGGTGCTCGCGGCCCGGGACGGAAGCCTGTACGTCGCCGACGCCGAATCCGCGCGCGAGGGCCCCTTCGGCTTCCGTTCCTACGGGCGGGTGTGGCGCGTCTTCGACAAGGACGGCGACGGTGTAGCGGATCGTAAGTACGTCGTGTTGAAGGATCTCCCGAACGGGCGCCACAACACCAACGGCATGGCCTTCGGCCCCGATGGGATGCTGTACGTCACCAATGGAAACTCGACCGACGACGGCGTCGAAGGAGGCGAGAGCGAGGTCGTCCCCTGGTCCGGCTCCCTGGTCCGTGTCGATCCCGATACGAAGAACGCCTCGTTGGTGGATCTGCCGGTGCGCAAGACCTTGGTGGCAACGGGATGGCGCAACGTCTACGACGTGGCGTTCTCCCCGGTCGCTCGAGGGCTCGCTTTCGTGCCCATGAACGGGACCGACGACGCGCGCAAGGGCTCCACCGCGGAGAACCCGGTCGATCCCAACCTCGAGGACTCCGACGATCTGCTCTACCTGACCGACGTAACGGATCGCCGGATCGACGACTTCGGATTCCCGTCCTGTCTGTACAACCTCGCCGAGAAGGGCAACCTCAAGCCGTACGAGAACCCGAACCCAGACGTGATCGAACGCTTCGGAGGGTGCCCTCGCAACGTTCCTCGGCCCGTGTCCTCGTTCGGATTGCACACATCGTCGGACGGTCTCGCCTTCCAGACGACCGAGGCCTGGGGCCCCGACCATCGCAACGACCTCTTCGTGGCCGAATGGGGCAACCTGTTCGGCGCTCCTGCCGGTCACGACGTGATCCGTGTGCAGTTCGACGACTCCGGCCGCAAGGTCGTGGCGCAGTCGAGTTTCCTGGAGCTCGACCTTCCGCTGGACGTGACCTTCGACAAGGCCGGTGCCATGTACGTGGCCGACTTCTCGGGTCAGATCTTCAAGGTCGACCGAGCGATCTAACCGGCATCCTCGCTGGTTCGCCGTCCGAGGTGCCTCTCGATGAAGTCGAGACTCTTGGCGAGCACCTTGTGCGCCAGCTTGAGTCCATGCACCTTGCCCGGGACCTCAATCACCCTGTGGACGACGCCTAACGAGCGCAGTCGATCGCGCAGGGCGATCCCGTGTTCGCGAGGCATCACCTCGTCGCGCGAATAGGCCAACAACGTGGGAGGCGTCCTGCGATCCATGACGAAGAGCGGCGATGCCAGTTCGTAGGCCTCGCCGCAGTCGGCCGGAACGCAGCCCAGGTGGTTCTCGATTCCGCGTCTCGTGATGTTCCGCGCGTGGAGATCTGCAAGGTCGATCGACGGCGAGTAGACCACCACCGCGTCGGGCCGGCCGGCCCCCGTCCCCGCGGCAAGCAGCGCGAGATGCGCTCCGGAACTCGATCCGATCAGGGCCAGCTGCCTTGGATCGCCCCCCAGCTCGAGAGCGTGACGCCGCAACCACGCGATCGATCTGCTGAGATCGCGGACCGGCCCGGGGAAGAGCGTGTCTCCGCCCGGCGGGGACAGGCGCACGTCGGGGAGCACCACGACGTAACCGGCCTTGACCATGCGGGGAACGAACGGCGCCCAGAGCTTCTTCGCCCGCCTCCACCACAGCCCCCCGTGCATGACCACCAGGACGGGCTGAGTCGTCGGCGTCGATGTTCGGAAGACGTCGAATCGCAGCTTCTCACCACCGCGCTCCGCATAGGTCACCTTCCTCTGCAGGATCTTCGCGGGGCCGGCCTCAACGGGATCATCGTCACGAGGTTGGACGTCGGTCCCCTGGGAGTGCGATGGGGAGGCACTCGGATCGGGACCGGCGCACGCCGCGAGCAACAGAACACCCGTCACGCAGATGGCGATCGTGCGGTTGAGCGGCGCCCCGATCCTCAGGTTCCTCAAGTGCTCAGGCTCGACGCGAGCCATAGCGTGAACTCGCGCGCGCCGCGCCGGTTCATGTGGACGTTGTCCGCGTAGAGGCCCGGATGACTCAGACTGTCCGGGGGATGTAACAGCGGAACCTGGAGGTCCTGAGAGAGGTCCACCAGATGCCGTTCGAAGCGCCGGTAGTCCGTCGCTCCTCGTGGGTGCAGGCGGTGCCACCGTCGCGGCACCGGCATGTTGACGAAGATGACATCGATGCCTCTTCGCCGGAGGCGTTCGACGATCGCTTCGACGTCCCTGGTGCCTCTGCGGCCGACCTCGAAGCGGCGGAGGATCGCTCGATCCGTGGCCGTCCGGTCGTCGGGCGTCATCGGCTTCGGTTTGAACCCGTCCTGCGACAAGGTCCGCATCTCTCGCTCGACGCGGCCCTGTGCCTTCCCGGCCACCACGCGCCGGATGTACCGATACTCGGTCGGATCCTGGAGGAGCTTCCGGTAACGGAACAGTCGCGAGAAGCGCGCGATCGTCCTTTCCGCGGCGGCCAGCGTTCCACGCCGCGTCGCGCGCGCCGTTCGGTACGCAGCGAGGGAGCCTCGGAAGATGCGATCGTGGAAGTCGAGGCTCGAGAGACCGTAGACAACGGTGCGCGGTCGCAGGTTCGGCAGGACCTCCTCGGTCAACCAGCGCCGCATGATGGGGGGGTAGCCCCCGGTGAGCCCGGCGTTGTAGGCCTCCCGGCCCTTCGGGTCCAGCCGTTCGAAGAGGTCGGGATCGATGCCGCGGTACACCGTGGAGGGACCCGCGAACACGATGTCGGCGGACTCGGAACGAGCGAGCCTCTCGATCTGCACGGCCTTGGCCTGCGCGAGCGGGTTGTACCACTCCACGGGCTCGGGCAACCTCCTCTCCAGGAGGGTGAGAGCGCCCTCTGCCGCGAGGAGCACTATGAGTCCTCCGATGGCAGCTCGCATGAGGAAACCTGTGCGCGTCATGTCAGAACTGGAAGTAGATGAAGGGGATCGTCCGGGTACCGCTGGCGATCGCGACGAGGATCAGGCAGGTCGCCGCCGCCGCTCCTGCCAGTGAGGGCCGGGCGATCGCGATCTGGCTCCAGGCGATCGGCAATCTCGCCACGATGTCCAGCGCGAAGGCAAGGATAGAGAGAGCGATGACCTCGGCCACGAAGCCGTCGGCCGGGCCGCTTCCCCCGGCCGCCAGGATCCCGCCGTAGATCTCGAACGCCTGAGTCAACGACTCCGAACGGAACACCACCAGCGTGAACGCGATCAGCGCGAAGGTTCCCGCAACGCCGATCAACTCGCGCGGCCCCCGCGGCAGGTCCGCCCGGTGCGCCTCGCGGTCTCCCTGCGCGGCCCGGGGGAGTTGGGGACCCTTGCTCCGACCCCCCGTGAAGGCTCGGTGGACGGCGAGGTAGAGGCCGTGGCACCCGCCCCACACGACGTAGGTCCACGCCGCGCCGTGCCACAGCCCTCCGAGCAACATCGTGATGCCGAGGTTCCGATAGGTCTTGTAGCGACCGCTCTTGTTGCCGCCGAGCGGGACGTACAGGTACTCACGCAGCCAACTGGACAACGAGATGTGCCACCGTTGCCAGAACTCGGTGATGTTGCGCGCCAGATGTGGTTGCGTGAAGTTCTCCATGAGATCGATCGAGAACAAGCGCGACGAGCCGCGAGCGATGTCTGTGTAACCGGAGAAGTCGCCGTACACTTGGATCGCGAACGCCAGAACGCCCAACAGCAGGGCCGTTGACCCGAGGTCCTGATGGTTCGTGTACATCTGGTCCACGTAGACGCCGACGCGGTCGGCTATCACCACCTTCTTCAGCAAGCCCAGCAGGATCAGGCCCAGCGCCGACGCGAGGTCTCTCGTGTCGGGAGGAGGACGGTCTGAGGCGAGCTGAGGAAGGAGCCGCCGCGCTCGCTCGATAGGGCCCGCCACCAGTTGCGGGAAGTAGGCGACGTACACCGCGAAGGTGACAAGGCTGTGGCAGGGCTCGATCCTTCGGCGGTACACGTCGAACGTGTAAGAGATCGTTTGGAACGTGTAGAAGGAGATCCCCACCGGAAGGACGATCTCGAGGAACGTCACGTTCGGCTCCAGTCCCACGTTCGCGAGCAGGCCGACGGCGGAATCGACGAAGAAGTGGAAGTACTTGAAGAATCCGAGGATGGCGAGGTTCACCGCGAGGCTCGTAGCGAGGAGGGCCCGGCGCTTGTTCTCTTCGGTCGTTCCGCCGAGGACACGTCCGATCGTGAAGTCGGCCAGGGTCGACACGACGATCAACGACAGGAAGCGGTGATCCCACGACCCGTAGAAGATGTACGAGGCGAGGAGGAGCAGCGGCAAGCGCCACCGTCTGGGCAGCGTCCAGTACGCACCCACAACCAGGGGCAGGAAGAGCGCATATTGGATGGAGTTGAAGATCACGTGCCGCTACCGCTCGGGTCCCGCGGCCCGAACAGGATCACGCCTCGGGTCACCTCCGCCGCTCGTCGGTCGGGCGTGGTTGAGGTCTATCGATACCCGGGCGGATCGGAATCAAACCAAGGGAAGGAAGGCTCCCCGGCCCTTACCTCTGCTCGAGTTGTCCCTTCAGAAAGGCGGCCGTGTCGGCCAGGACGGCATCCCGGAGGGCTTGGCCGTGGGCGGTGCCGGGGATCTCGAGGTGCTCGGCATGAACGCCGGCCTCGAGGAGGCGGGCGGCCATCGTGCGACCCTGTCCCCGCGGCATCAGCTCGTCCGTGGACCCCGCCAACAGGGTGGGAGGGTTCTCGGCTCTCACCCGCTTGACCGGTGACATGATCCGGTAGCGGCGGGGGCAGGAGCCGTAGGAGCACCCGATGAAACTCGCCACCGCCGTGGCGAGGGGGCCGCGCGCCAGCGCGATGAGGTTCGTGGCCGGGCTCCATGCCGCTACCGCTCGGAGACCGTCACCCTCCGCTCGGGCGGCCACCAGTGCGAGATGACCCCCGGCGCTCGATCCCAGCAGGGCGATCCGGCTCGCGTCGGTTCCATACGTTGCGCCGTTGCGTCGCACCCAGTCGATCGCCAGTCGCACATCGCTCGGAGCGTCGCGGAAGCGACCGTTGCCTCCCGGCGGTGCGAGGCGGTAGTCGATCGCGTACACGACGGTGCCTGCCTCGACCAACGCGGGAGCCGACGTCCTCCAGATCGATTTGTCCCCGCCGTGCCAACTTCCTCCATGGATCGCGATGACCGCCGGGAAAGGACCCGCTTGCTCCGGTTGGTAGACGTCGAGCGTGAGCTCTACGCCGTCAACCGTGGCGAAGACGATGTCGTGGATAACCCTCAGCTCTTGGCTTCGTCCTAAGCCGACCGATGCGAACAGGAGCGCGAAGGTTGCGAGCAGGGCCGTGCCAACGCGCGCTCGCAAGGGTTCTCCCGGGTTCGTCGCCTAGAGCTGAAAGGTCTCGCCTCACTATCGGGAGCGACCGGGCGAACTTCACTAGTGCGTTCTACGTACGTATGGTGACGATGGTGACGAGGGCGAAGTCAGTCCTTGGGCGGCAGGGGCGGACCGACGAACTCCTGGTGGAAACGGCTGCCGATCTCCATCAGCGCTTCTCTGTCGAGGAACTGTTCACCGGAGGGGGGGAGCCCGAGCGACCGAGCCGGCTTCCCGGCCTCGCGGAAGAAGCCTTCGACGCCGGCGGGCCCGAAGAACAGGAGTATGCGGGCCTCCTCCGAGTCCACGCGGAACCCATGCGGGACGTCGCGCGGCCCATACACAAGCGAGCCGGCTTCGGCTTCGATCACTTCCTCTCCGTGCCGGACGCGGACCTCACCGGCGAGGACTACGAAGAACTCGTCCTCGTTCCGGTGGATATGGAGCGGCGACGCGAAGTCCTTCGGCGCGAGTAGCTCCAGCACGGCGAAGCGCCCCTCCGTCTGCTTCGCGGTCGCTTTGAGAAGGCCGAGCCCGCCGTTGAACCAAAGCGCTTCTCCCTCGTCGGGCCCAACTCCATAGCCACTGCTCGTTTGCGGAAGCGTCATGCGGCTCACTCCTTTGGGCGTCGGCGTCGTTCATGAGTGGGGCATCGGGCTGCCGCCCGTTGCACCTGCCACATCTCTACATGTCCCGCCCGACGGAGTCCACCTCGATCATCCGGGAGCACCCCGCTATGGCTTCTGATGCGAGGGGGGTTAGACCCAACCGCTGAGCTGCCGAGCGGCGCCGACCTTCACGAGGGTGTTGTCGCAGCTAGACTCGCCTTTCACCGGGGCGGTGGCGCAGTTGGTAGCGCACCTGCTTTGCAAGCAGGGGGTCGTCGGTTCGAATCCGATCCGCTCCACCGAACAGAGCGAGCGTCGCTGAGCGAGCGTCGCGTCTGAAACTGACACAGAGCGAGCGTCGTGAGACCGAGCGTCGAGATCGTTGGCCGGATGTCCCCCACCAGGCTCGCCGACCGGGTTTACTAGGAGCGCCTTCGCGGGTGGATCGATCCGAAGCTGGGAGCTCGGCTTCCTAGCTTCCGTATCGACCTGAGTTGTACCGATTCCTAGCCTGGCAGACGGCGGGCGACTGAACTTGAGGGGGTTCTCGTTGCGATTCAAGATGGCTGTCGCGTGCGCGCTCGTAGTGGCTCTGGCTGCTCCGGCGTTCGCATGTCAGAGGGATCACCTGCATAAGCGCGGCCCCCGAAAAGCGCGGGCCGAGATGCTGTCGTTGGAGAACCTCTTACTGGCCGGGATCGAGTGGCCGCGCAAGCAGAAGCCCAAGCCGGTCAAGCCGTCTGGCGAGCGCGATCTGAAGCCGTACGAGGGCCTGGCGGCGTGGGTCGACATCTTCGACGACGGTCCTTGGGATCATCCGACCCGGATGGTGCGACGTCTCGCGAAGCGCGGTGTTCGCTCGATCTTCGTGCAGACCTCGACCTATGGGATGCACGACGGCATCCTCCATCGCAAGGCCTTGTCGACGATGCTGCGCGTCGCTCACAACCACGACATGGACGTAGTCGCCTGGTACGTGCCGTCGTTCGCCCGCATGGATGTCGATTTCCGTAGGTCGATGCAGGCGGTCAGGTTCAAGTCACGTGACGGCGAACGGTTCGATTCGTTCGCTCTCGACATCGAGGCAACCGTCGTAGGTGATATCGGAAGGCGCAACCGACGCTTGTTGCGATTGACCGAACGGATCCGTAAGCGCGCGGGAGACGGCTATGCGTTGGGCGCGATCACTCCGGATCCCCAGGCGGATGGCTACTGGCCAAACTTCCCTTGGAGGAAGGTCGCCAAGCGGTACGACGTGATCGTTCCGATGGGCTACTTCTCGTTCTTCACCAACGGCTACCGGCAGGTTCGGCGCTACACCGAGCGCAACATCAGGCATATCCGCCACGCAACCGGCGATAGAGACATCCCGATCCACGTGATCGGTGGCATCGCAGATGAGATGAGGCCGCGCGAGACGCGTGCCTTCGTCCATGCGACCAGGAGCCACGGCATCCTCGGCGCGAGCCTGTACGACTCGCCCATCACGACGCCGGAGAGCTGGAGGATCCTGAAGGGCTTCGAACGCGAGGGCCCGGTCCCCGACGGCATCCTGGAGAGGGCCGACGACAAGCGATCGAGGGTCGCGGACAAGGGCCCGAAGGCCAAGTCGAAGAAGGCCACCAAGGAGGCCAGAGCCAAGAAGCGCGCCGAGGCAAGGAAGGATCGCAAGGACGAGCGCGCCGGGCGGCGCCGCGAGAGGGGCAACGAGCAGCGAGGCATCGTCACCCTCCGCTGAACTCGCTACGGGACGATGAAGTCCTTCGTCGACGCCATGTAGTCGGGATAGAGGTCCGCAGCGATCGCGTGCACGTGAGCGTCGACGTCGTCGGTCCCCTTGGGCCCGAGTCCCGAGATGCGCGTTCCGGAGCGCGCCCCGATCGTTTTCAGCGGCACCAGGATCGAGGTGTATCCCGCCGTCCAGTCGTAGGTGCCTTCCAACGTGGCGAGCTGCTCGAAACCGCCGCCCTCCGTCAGCTCGAAGAGGAAGAAGAGCGGCTCGGACGCGGTCGCGACCGCCTCGGCCACCAGCGTCCGTCCCTTGGTCTCGAAGATCCACTCGATGCCGGGCAGCTCCGGGTACCCGCCGCCGGGAGGGAACATGCCCTCGATCCCGATCCTGATCTCGAGGTTCTTGCCGGTGCGCCCGACGTCGAGGTAGGTGAGATCCAGCCCGGGAGGCGCGTCAAGGGTCGGGTCCTCGGCCAGTCGGACGAACTTCTTCCCACGCGCTCCGACCGGTGCCGCCAAGAGCGCGATCGTTATCGCCGCAACCAGGACTCTCTTCACGCCTCCCGGGTTCTCCCCTCGCGGCCCCCTTCCTCTTAGACCCGGAGGAGGAAGTCGCTCGAAGGCGTACCTTCGAGACATGCGCAAGGGCCTCGCTCTGGTCGTGTTCGCCCTGGTCGCGCTACCTGCGCCGGCCTACGCACATGCGGCCTACAAGACGTCGGATCCCCCGAATCGTTCGAAGGTGGCGTCGGCCCCGGCCTCGCTGTGGGCGGAGTTCACCGAGCCCCTTGCCTCGGGGTCCTACCTGCAGGTCTTCGACCCGTGCGGTGACCGGGTCGACAACGGTGACACCGAGATCAGCGGCTATCGCATGTCGATCACGCAGGATTCCACGCGCTCGGGCGTCTACACCGTCAGGTTCAGGGCCCTCTCGACGCTCGATCCCCACGAGGTCAACGGGTCCTTCACCTTCACGGTCACCGGGGGCGAGCTCTGTCCGGGAGCGGACGATGAGCGAGAACCGGAGCCGGCGCCCCAGGAGAAGACCGATACCGACGGCGACGCGCAGGTCGATCAGCCTGTGGAGGTTGTCGCGGACGACTCCGAGCAGGGGAACGTCTCGGCCGCGGCCGCAGCCAAGGACGGGCCGCGCGACAAGCGCGACGAGAAGGCAAGGGCAGGCCGAGCCGACCGGGACCGGACACCCAAGACGAAGGTGCTCGCGCAACGGCGCGACCGTGAGGAGCCGGGCTTGTTCGAGGGCATCCCTCTCGGCTCGTTCGCGATCTCCCTCGCGATATCCGCACTGATCGGTGCCGCCGGCGGGAAGGTGTACGCCGGGATCATGGGGCCGCGCGCCTGACCGTCTGGCAACCCGGACGCGCATCCATGCGTCTCATCGGTTATGGAGCTGAGACTGAGAGTCCTCATCGCGGTCTTCGTGGTGCTCGCCGCCTGCGGCGGGGACCCCTCGACCGACACGGCTGACCAAACAACGACGACCGTAGCTACCGAGCCGGGATCCGACCCCAGTGACGAGCCCTCCGAAGACCCATCCGACGACCCGACCACGGTCGTCGTGTGGCAGACGAAGGGCGAGTTCCTCCATCCCGAGCCACGCGGTGTGGAGTCGACCCCCCGGATAGGCGCCGCGGCGGTCGAGGCCCTACTGGACGGCACGGTGTCGGATTCATTCGGCAGCGCAGTGCCCGGAGGCGTCACCTTGCACTCGCTCGTGATCGACGAGGGAGTCGCAACCGTCGATCTCTCCAAGGAGTTCGAGTCGGGCGGGGGGTCACTCTCGATCCGTCTCCGCCTGGGCCAGCTCGTCTACACGCTGACCGAGTTCGACACGGTGAAGCGCGTGATGCTCGAGCTCGACGGGGCTCCCGTCGAGGCCTTCGCCGGCGAGGGCTTGGTCATCGGCGAGGGGATGACCCGCAAGGATTTCGCGGACCTGGTCGCGCCTATCGTGGTCGAGTCGCCGCAACCGGGCGCCAAGGTCTCGAGCCCCATCGAGATCTCCGGCACCGCCAACGTCTTCGAGGCGAACGTGAGCATCCGGATCGTCGACGCCGCCGGCAACGAGCTCTATTCGGGCTTCACAACGGCCACCTGCGGCACCGGATGCAGGGGGGACTACGTCGCCAGGGCGAGGGTCCAGGTCGACGGGACGACCCAAGCGACGATCGAGGTTTTCTCGGCCTCCGCAGAGGATGGCTCGCCCATGCACGTGATCGAGGTGCCGGTAACCATCCAGCCGTAGCAAGGACTCCGCGGCGCCCCGTCGAATCTCCCGATAGCGGACGATCCGGGAGGTTTTCCATGCGAAAGGTGCTCCTCGGCGTGGCCGCGGCCATCGTTGCCGCCGCCCTGCCGGCGACGGCGGGCCCCCTCGGCCCCCGGGTCGTGGTAGCCGACGACGCTCCGAAGGGTGCTTTCGAGCTGGTGGGACACAGCCCTCTCAACAACCGCGGGATGAACGCGGCCCTCGGCGTGCACGGGGACTACGTGTACGTGGGGAGCCGGACCGACGCGAAGGCGAACAACGCGAACGGCTCCGGCGTTCTCGTCGTCGACGTGTCGAAGCCCGACGCTCCCGAGATCGTGAAGGAGATCGGCCCGCCGGACGAGGCCAACTCCGGCGAGACCTCGCGCGAGATGCGTGTGTGGCGGTCGCAGGACCTGCTGCTCGTGATGAACCTCTTCTCGAACTGTGGCGAGATCCACGCGTGCACGCCGACGGGGGGCGCAGACAACTTCCGCTTCTACGACATCTCCGGCAAGAACGCGGCCGACCCGAAGCTCGTGGCTACCTACGAGCCGAGCGTCGATCCGCACGAGTTCTATCTCTGGGAGGACCCGAAGAACCCGAAGCGCGCCCTCCTGTTCCTCTCGACCCCCGGAGGGGGCCAGACCCAGCTGATGGTCACCGACATCAGCGGATACAAGAAGGAGAAGTTCCGCGAGGTCGGCAAGTATTCGTTCGCGGCCGGCGAGCCCGGCAACGACAACCGGCTGCACTCGTTCGCCGTGTCACCGGATGGCAAGACGGGATACCTCGCGTACCTCGAGGCCGGCTTCCTCGTCCTCGATACCTCAGAGATCGTGAAGGGCGTCAAGAAGCCGCAGGTCACCTTGCGGACCGATCCCAAGGACGCGCCGAAGTGGCCCGAGGCTCCAGGACCCGGCATCCACAGCGCGGTCCCATTCTTCGGTCGCGATTTCGTGATGACCACCGATGAGGTGTACGGGGAGGCCCTGCGCGCGATCAACGCGGGTGGCTGTCCGTGGGGATGGGCGAAGTTCCTCAGCGTGAAGGATCCCGCCAAGCCGAAGGTCATCTCCGAGTACAAGCTGCCCCAGAACGAGGAGAGCTACTGCGCCCTTCCCGAGGCCCATGAGGCCCTCCCGCGCTCGCAACACCCCATGTCGAGCTTCGCGGCCCACAACCCCACGTTGACGAAGAACCTCGCGGTGTTGACCTGGCACGCCGGGGGTCTGCAAGCCATCGACATCTCGAACCCCGCCAAGCCGGTCCAGGCGGCCGAGTACCTTCCCGACCCGCTCCCGTTCGTGCTGCAGGAGGATCCGGTGCTGAGCTCGGGTCAGGACAAGGTCGTGATGTGGAGCTTCCCGATCATCGAGGACGGCCTGATCTACGTCACCGACGTGCGCAACGGCCTCTACATCCTCAGGTACAAGGGCCCGTTCGCGAACGAGATCTCCTCGGTCGATTTCCTAGAGGGCAACTCGAACCAAGGCGCGGCCCTGAAACTCTCGCGCTAACCAAAATTTTCTTAAAGAGGTCCATTCTGCGGACGTCATCACTCCCCAGAATGGACCTGAGTAAGAAAATTTCGGTTCTAGTACTCGACTTCTACGTCGTCTACGGCCTTCGGCATCGCGTTGAAGACGCCCTGGAGCTGCATGAGCTTCATCATGTTGCCGGAGATCTTTAGCTTCCCCTGCATGAACGCGTTCTGCGCGTTGAGCTCGGACTTGGTGATCGCCGTCGCGGTCTCGTAGTTCTGCGTGATCGTGGCGTCGGCGTCGGCGACCTCACCCAGGCCCACGTCGACGTTGCCACCGTCCAGCACGAAGTAGTACTTGACCTCGCCGTCCGGAGCGTCGCTGACGACCTGCTGCAGCTTGACGGTCTGGCCCGCCGCGGCCTTCTTGAACTCCTCCGAGCCGTTCAGCTTCTCGGTCATGGTGCTCGCCCATTCCTCGCTGAGGAACTTGACAGCCACTGGTGCCTCCTTGGTTAGGTGGTTGAGCGCCGAGAACATACCTTTTGAGACATGGCAACCAGCGAGCCCAGGCCCGCGGCGACCGTCGTCATCCTGCGCGAGGGGCCCGGCCTGCCCGAGGTCTTGCTGACGATCCGCCCCAAGCATCTGAGGTTCATGGGGGGCGCCGCGGTGTTCCCCGGAGGGGCGGTGGCGGCC
>Ga0299913_10002280_pt1 | contig 15032 bp, 13 predicted proteins | sample RVTome_9_FD_201360 | JGI IMG/M metagenome (GOLD analysis project Ga0299913, IMG submission 201360) | Soil microbial communities from uranium-contaminated site in the Upper Colorado River Basin, Wyoming, United States - RVT155D38 (version 2) ...
TCGATCTGGCCGCAGGCACCGGCACCTCGAGCGAGCCGTTCGCGGACCGCGGCGCCGTCGTGGTGCCGTGCGACTTCTCGATCGGGATGCTGCAGGTGGGCAAGCGCGCCCGCCCCGAGCTGCCGTTCACGGCCGGCGACGGCACCCAGCTGCCGTTCGCCGATGCCACCTTCGACGCCGTCACGATCAGCTTCGGGCTGCGCAACATCGTCGACCCGCTGGCCGGGCTGCGGGAGATGCGGCGGGTGACGCGTCCCGGCGGCCGCCTCGTGGTCTGCGAGTTCAGCCATCCGACGTGGTCGCCGTTCCGGACCGTCTACGTCGAGTACCTGATGCGCGCGCTGCCCACCGTCGCCCGCGCGGTCTCGTCGTCCCCGGACGCCTACGTCTACCTCGCCGAGTCGATCCGCGCCTGGCCCGACCAGCCCGCGCTCGCCGAGCTGATCGCGACCGCCGGGTGGCAGCAACCGGAGTGGCGCAACCTGTCGGGCGGCATCGTCGCCCTGCACCGGGCCGCCGCTTAATTAGGCAACGCAACCGTGCGGTAAATGCCCAGGTGAGAGCCGCATTTGCGATGCCGGGGACCGGGTGTGACGCCCGCCCTGAGGAGTGGCAGACTGTGGCGCACGCCATTCGTGATTCCGTTCACAAAGTCACAATCGGACGGCCGGATCGGACCGGAAAGGAAGGCCTGGATGGAGCTCTACACCCCGGTGCTGGCGCTGGCCCTCCTCGCGACGTTGTTCGTCGTCGGGTCTCTGATGATCAGCTTCGTGCTCGGCCCCAAGCGCTACAACCGCGCGAAGCTCGACTCCTACGAGTGCGGCATCGAGCCCACCCCGCAGCCGATCGGCGGCGGCCGGTTCCCGGTGAAGTACTACATCACCGCGATGCTCTTCATCGTCTTCGACATCGAGATCATCTTCCTCTACCCGTGGGCCGTGAACTTCGACGCGATGGAGCTCTTCGGGTTGATCGAGATGGTCCTCTTCATCGCCACTGTCTTCGTCGCGTACGCCTATGTGTGGCGCCGCGGCGGGCTCGACTGGGACTAGGACTGGTTGTGGGAATAGAAGACAAGCTGCCGAGCGGGGTCCTGCTGACCTCGGTCGAGGGGCTCTCCGGCTACATGCGCAAGGCCAGCTTCTGGCCCGCCACCTTCGGCCTTGCGTGCTGCGCGATCGAGATGATGACCAGTGGCGGGCCGAAGTACGACCTGGCCCGGTTCGGCATGGAGGTCTTCCGGGCCAGCCCGCGCCAGGCGGACCTGATGATCGTGGCCGGCCGGGTCAGCCAGAAGATGGCGCCGGTGCTCCGGCAGATCTACGACCAGATGCCCAACCCGAAGTGGGTCCTGGCGATGGGTGTCTGCGCCAGCAGCGGCGGGATGTTCAACAACTACGCAATCGTCCAGGGCGTCGACCACGTCGTCCCCGTCGACATGTACCTCCCCGGCTGTCCCCCGCGCCCCGAGATGCTGATCGACGCGATCCTCAAGCTGCACGACCAGGTCCAGCACGCCAAGCTCGGCTCCAACCGCACCGCCCAGATCGAGGAGCTCGAGGGCGACGCGCTCCAGGCGCTGCCGACCTCGGAGATGAAGGGCCTGCTCCGGTGAGCGACGAGGACAGGGCGCCCGAGCAGCCGGCGATCGAGCAGTCGCCGGAGAATCTTCCCGCCCCTCCGGGCGAGATCAGCGAGCGCGGCCGGCGTACCGGCATGTTCGGCGCCTCCGGCACCGGCGACACGAGCGGGTACGGCGGCCTGGTCGCTCCGGTGATCTTCCCGGGCACCGCCCAGCGCCCGTTCGGGGGTTGGTACGACGAGGTGGCCGACGCCCTCGACACCCTGATCGCCGACGTGGTGATCCACCGCGGCGAGATCACCTTCCACGTCCAGCGGGAGCACCTGCTCGAGGTGGCCGGCAAGCTCCGCGACGACCCCGCGCTGCGCTTCGAGCTGTGCTCCGGCGTCAGCGGGGTGCACTACCCCGACGACCGGGGCCGCGAGCTGCACGCCGTCTACCACCTGACGTCGATGACCTACAACCGCCGGATCCGGGTCGAGGTAAGCGTCCCCGACTCCGACCCGCACATCCCGTCCCTGGTGCCCATCTACCCCACCAACGACTGGCACGAGCGCGAGACGTTCGACATGTTCGGGATCGTGTTCGACGGACACCCCGCGCTCACCCGGATCCTGATGCCCGACGACTGGCCGGGCCACCCGCAACGCAAGGACTACCCACTGGGTGGCATCCCCGTGGAGTACAAGGGCGGCTCCATCCCGCCGCCGGACCAGCGGAGGTCCTACACATGACGACAACAGAAGATGTCTACGCCGGCAGCACGGAGACCACCGAGGGCAAGGTCTTCACGGTCAGCGGCCAGGACTGGGACCAGATCGCCTCCGGCCTCGCCGAGGAGGCCGAGGAGCGGGTCGTGGTCAACATGGGGCCACAGCACCCCTCGACCCACGGGGTGCTCCGGCTGATCCTCGAGCTCGAGGGCGAGACGGTGACCGAGGCCCGCTGCGGCATCGGCTACCTGCACACCGGCATCGAGAAGAACATGGAGTACCGCACCTGGGTGCAGGGCACCACGTTCTGCACACGGATGGACTACCTCAGCCCGTTCTACAACGAGGCGACCTACGCGCTCGGGGTGGAGCGGCTGCTCGACATCGAGGACCAGATCCCCGAGAAGGCCCAGGTCATGCGGGTGCTCCTGATGGAGCTCAACCGGATCTCCTCCCACCTGGTCGCGATCGCCACCGGCGGCATGGAGATCGGCGCGCTCACCGTGATGACGATCGGGTTCCGCGAGCGCGAGCTGGTCCTCGACCTGTTCGAGCTGATCACCGGCCTGCGGATGAACCACGCGTTCATCCGTCCCGGCGGCGTCGCCCAGGACCTCCCGGTCGGTGCGCTCGACGAGATCCGCGGGTTCGTCGCCCTGATGAAGAAGCGGCTGCCCGAGTACGCCGCGCTCTGCAACGCCAACCCCATCTTCAAGGCCCGCCTCGAGGGCATCGGTCAGCTGGACCTCGACGGATGCCTCGCGCTCGGCATCACCGGCCCGGTGCTCCGGTCCACGGGCTACCCGTGGGACCTGCGCAAGAGCTCGCCGTACTGCGGCTACGAGGACTACGACTTCGACGTCCAGACCTGGGACACCTGCGACTCCTACGGCCGCTTCCGCATCCGGCTGGCGGAGATGTGGGAGTCGCTGCGCCTCGTCGAGCAGGCCGCCGAGCGGCTCGCCCACCTCGAGGGTGCGCCGGTCATGGTCGCAGACAAGAAGATCGCCTGGCCGAGCCAGCTCGCGATCGGCAGCGACGGGATGGGCAACAGCCTCGACCACATCCGCCACATCATGGGCGAGTCGATGGAGGCGCTGATCCACCACTTCAAGCTGGTCACCGAGGGCTTCCGGGTCCCGCCGGGCCAGGCCTACGTGCCGGTCGAGTCGCCGCGCGGCGAGCTGGGTGCCCACGTCGTCTCCGACGGCGGGACCCGCCCGTTCCGGGCGCACTTCCGGGACCCGTCGTTCACCAACCTGCAGGCCACCAGCGTGATGAGTGAGGGCGGCATGGTCGCCGACGTGATCGTCGCAATCGCCAGCATCGACCCCGTGATGGGTGGAGTTGACCGTTGATAGACGAGAAGACGTACGCCGAGCTCGAGGAGATCGCGGCCCGCTATCCGGAGAAGCGGTCCGGGCTGCTGCCGATGCTGCACCTCGTGCAGTCCGTGGAGGGCAGGATCACCCCCGAGGGGATCGAGGCGTGCGCCGACATCCTGGACATCACCGCGGCCGACGTGAGCGGCGTCGCGACGTTCTACACGATGTACAAGCGCAAGCCCGTGGGCGACTACCACGTCGGAGTCTGCACCAACACGCTGTGCGCGATCATGGGCGGCGACCTGATCTTCGAGCGGCTCAAGGAGCACCTCGACGTCGGCAACGACGAGACGACCGAGGACGGCACGATCACCCTCGAGCACGTCGAGTGCAACGCCGCCTGTGACTACGCGCCGGTGGTGATGGTCAACTGGGAGTTCATGGACAACATGACCCCCGCCTCGGCGACCCAGCTGGTCGACGACCTGCAGGCAGGCAAGGAGGTCCGCTCCACCCGCGGCCCACGGATCTGCACCTGGCGCGAGGCCGAGCGGGTGCTCGCGGGATATCCCGACGACCGCGTCCACGAGGGGCCCGGTGCCGGGCCGGCGAGCCTGGTCGGACTGAAGCTCGCCCGTGAGCGCGGCTGGACCGCACCCGCCTCGTCAGGAGCGCCGGAGATCGAGTCGAAGCAGGAGGCTGCCGAATGACCTCCACGCTGACCCCCGTTCTCACCGACGACTGGGACGCCGAGCGCAGCTGGACGCTGGCGACGTACGAGTCTCGTGGTGGCTACCGCGCGCTGCGCAAGGCCCTCGGCACCGACCCCGACGCCCTGATCGCGGCGGTCAAGGACTCCGGCCTGCGCGGCCGCGGCGGCGCCGGCTTCCCGACCGGCATGAAGTGGAGCTTCATCCCGCAGGACAACCCGAAGCCCAAGTACCTCGTCGTCAACGCCGACGAGTCCGAGCCGGGCACCTGCAAGGACATCCCGCTGATGCTGGCCAGCCCGCACACCCTGCTCGAGGGGGTGATCATCAGCTCGTTCGCGATCCGTGCCCACCACGCGTTCATCTACATCCGCGGCGAGGTGCTGCACGTCATCCGCCGGGTGCAGGCCGCCGTCGCCGAGGCGTACGCCGCCGGCCACCTCGGCAAGGACATCCACGGCTCCGGCTACGACCTCGACGTGGTCGTGCACGCCGGCGCCGGCGCCTACATCTGCGGCGAGGAGACCGCGCTGCTCGAGGGGCTCGAGGGCCGCCGCGGCCAGCCACGGCTGCGCCCGCCGTTCCCCGCGGTCGCCGGCCTCTACGCCAGCCCGACGGTGATCAACAACGTGGAGTCGATCGCGTCGGTGCCGAGCATCATCGCCAACGGCGCGGACTGGTTCTCCTCGATGGGTACCGAGAAGTCCAAGGGCTACGGCATCTTCTCGCTGTCCGGGCACGTGACGAAGCCGGGTCAGTACGAAGCCCCGCTCGGCATCACCCTGCGCGAGCTGATCGAGCTGGCCGGGGGCATCCGCGAGGGACACGACCTGAAGTTCTGGACGCCCGGAGGGTCGAGCACCCCGCTGCTGACCGCCGAGCACCTCGACGTACCCCTCGACTTCGAGGCGGTCGGCGCGGCCGGCTCGATGCTCGGCACCCGGGCCCTGCAGATCTTCGACGAGACCACCTGCGTGGTGCGCGCGGTGCTGCGCTGGACGGAGTTCTACAAGCACGAGTCGTGCGGCAAGTGCACGCCGTGCCGCGAGGGCACCTGGTGGCTGGTGCAGGTGCTCAGCCGCCTGGAGCGCGGCGAGGGCAGCGAGGACGATCTCGACGTGCTGCTCGACCAGTGCGACAACATCCTCGGCCGGGCCTTCTGCGCCCTCGGCGACGGGGCGACCAGCCCGATCACCAGCTCGATCGAGTACTTCCGCGACGACTACCTCGCCCACCTGCGGCACGGAGGCTGTCCGTTCGACCCGGCGGCCGCCACGGTTTTCGCGGCACAGGAGGTCAGGGCATGACCACCACTCCTGAGAAGACCGACCTGGTCAACGTCACCATCGACGGGATCCAGGTGAGCGTCCCGAAGGACACCCTGGTGATCCGCGCCGCGGAGCAGGTCGGCGTCCAGATCCCGCGGTTCTGCGACCACCCGCTGCTCGACCCGGTCGGCGCCTGCCGACAGTGCCTGGTCGACATCCCCGACGCCGGCAACGGCCGCGGCTTCCCCAAGCCGCAGGCCTCCTGCACGCTTCCGGTCGCCGAGGGCATGGTCGTCAACACCCAGGCCACCAGCGCCGTCGCCGACAAGGCGCAGCAGGGGATCATGGAGTTCCTGCTGATCAACCACCCCCTCGACTGCCCGGTCTGCGACAAGGGCGGCGAGTGCCCGCTGCAGAACCAGGCGATGTCCAACGGTCGCGGGGAGTCCCGCTTCTCGGCCGGCGGCGGTGTCAAGCGCACCTTCCCCAAGCCGATCAACATCTCCGCGCAGGTGCTGCTCGACCGGGAGCGGTGCGTCCTCTGCGCCCGGTGCACCCGGTTCTCCGAGCAGATCGCCGGCGACCCGTTCATCGCGCTGGTCGAGCGCGGCGCGCTGCAGCAGGTGGGCATCTACGAGAAGGAACCCTTCGAGTCCTACTTCTCCGGCAACACCATCCAGATCTGCCCCGTGGGCGCCCTGACGTCCGCGGCGTACCGCTTCCGCTCCCGCCCGTTCGACCTGGTGTCCAGCCCGGCGGTGGCCGAGCACGACGCCTGTGGCTCGGCCATCCGCGTCGACCACCGCCGCGGCAAGGTGATGCGGCGGCTCTCGGGCAACGACCCCGAGGTCAACGAGGAGTGGATCACCGACAAGGACCGCTTCGCGTTCCGCTACGCGCAGCAGGACGAGCGGCTCAGCTACCCCCGGGTCCGCGACGACGAGGGCTCCCTGCGGCCGGCGTCGTGGACCGAGGCGTTCGCGGTCGCAGCGCGCGGCCTGCGCGAGGCGGGAGTGAGCGCGGTGCTCACCGGCGGACGGGTCACCGTCGAGGACGCCTTCGCCTACAGCACGTTCGCACGGGTCGCCCTCGGCACCAACGACATCGACTTCCGGGCCCGGCCCCACAGCGCCGAGGAGGCCGAGTTCCTGGCCGGCCACGTGGTCCTGACCGGCCCCGAGACCGGCGCGGTGACGTACGCCGACCTCGAGGCGGCGAAGACGGTGGTCCTGGTCGGGTTCGAACCGGAGGACGAGGCCGGCGCGATCTTCCTGCGGCTCCGCAAGGCGTCGCGCGGCACCCGACCCGGGGGCGGCACCCGGGTGCTCGCGATCGCGCCCTTCAGCACCCGCGGCCTGCGCAAGATGGGCGGCACCCTGGTGCCGACCGCACCCGGCGACGAGCCGGCGGCGCTCGACGCGTTGGTCGGCCACGCCGACTACGACATCGACAAGACGACGGTGATCCTGGCCGGTGAGCGGCTGGCCACGGTGCCCGGTGCGCTCTCGGCGGCGGCGTCGCTCGCGCAGCGGACCGGCTCTCGCCTCGCGTGGGTGCCCCGCCGCGCCGGCGACCGCGGGGCGCTCGAGGCCGGCTGCCTGCCCACCCTGCTGCCCGGCGGCCGTCCGGTCGCCGACCCGGCCGCCCGGGTCGACGCGGCCGCCGCCTGGGGCGTCGACACCCTCCCCAACCAGGCCGGCCGTGACGGTGACGCCATCGTGGCCGCCCTCCGTGCCGGGGAGCTGGGCGGCCTGGTCATCGGCGGCGTGGACCCGGCCGACACCGCAGATCCAGAGGCCACCCGGGCCGCCATCGCGGCCGCGAGCTTCGTCGTCGCCCTGGAGCTGCGCGAGACCGACGTGACCCGCGCGGCCGACGTCGTGTTCCCGGTGGCGCCGGTCACCGACAAGGCGGGCATGTTCGTGACTTGGGAGGGCCGGCCGCGGCCCTTCGACGCCGTGCTCAGCAATCCCGCGTCCCTGCCCGACCTGCGAGTGCTGGCCGGCATCGCCGAGGAGCTCGCCGCGCTCGGTCAGGGGAGCCCGCTCGGCTTCCGCACCGTCGCCGAGGCCCGGTCCGCGATGGAGGAGATGGGTCCGTGGGACGGCGACCGGGCCACGATGGGCGAGCATCCGCACGGCGCCGCGAGCGGCGACGGGCTCCGGCTGGCCACCTGGAAGCAGATGCTCGACAACGGGTCCCTGCAGGACGGCGACAAGCACCTGGCCGCCACCGCACGCGCAGCGGTCGTGCGGGTGTCGGCCACGATGTACGACGCCCTGGGTCCCGCCGTCACCGTCGCCGGTGACCGCGGCTCGCTGACGCTGCCCGCCGAGATAACGGACGACCTCGTCGACGGCGTCGTGTGGGTGCCCGCCAACTCCACGGGCAGGGGAGTCCTCACCGACGTTGCCTCGCCCGGCAGCCGGGTCAGCCTGAAGGGAGCGACCCAGTGATCTCGACGACCGCGGTCGGCACCGTACTCGCCGCCGACGACCTGAGTGCCTTCGGCCACGACCCCTGGTGGGTCATCGTGATCAAGACCGTGCTGATCTTCCTGATCCTGGTCCTGCTCACCCTCTTCAACATCTGGTTCGAGCGCCGGGTCGTGGCCCGGATGCAGCACCGGATCGGTCCGAACGTGCACGGCCCGTTCGGCCTGCTGCAGTCGCTCGCCGACGGCGCCAAGCTGATGTTCAAGGAGGACATCATCCCGAAGAACGCCGACAAGGTGATCTTCGTGCTGGCGCCGGTGCTGGCCGCCGTTCCGGCGTTCCTCGCGTTCAGCGTGATCCCGTTCGGACCCGAGGTGGAGATCCCCTTCACCGACACGGTCACGCCCCTGCAGCTCACCGACATGCCGGTCGCGGTGCTGTTCATCCTGGCGATCGCTTCGATGGAGATCTACGGCATCGTGCTCGGCGGCTGGTCGAGCGGCTCGACCTACTCGTTGCTGGGGGGCCTGCGGTCCAGCGCCCAGATGATCTCCTACGAGGTCGCCATGGGCCTGTCCCTGGTCGCGGTCTTCTTGTACGCCGGCTCGCTGTCGACCTCCGAGATCGTGGCCGCCCAGGACGACTGGTGGTTCGGAGCGATCCTGTTCCCGTCGTTCGTGATCTTCGTGATCGCGATGGTCGGCGAGACCAACCGGGCGCCGTTCGACCTGCCCGAGGCCGAGGGCGAGCTCGTGGGTGGCTTCCACACGGAGTACTCCTCGATCAAGTTCGCGATGTTCTTCCTCGCCGAGTACATCGCCATGGCCACCGTGTCCGCGGTGGCCACCACGCTGTTCCTGGGCGGCTGGCACGCGCCGTTCTGGATCGACGAGGTCTGGGCCGGCGCCAACCAGGGCTACTGGCCGGTGCTGTGGTTCTTCGGCAAGGTGCTGTTCTTCGTCTTCCTCTTCATCTGGCTGCGCGGGACCCTGCCCCGGCTGCGCTACGACCAGTTCATGGCGTTCGGCTGGAAGCGGCTGATCCCGATCTCGCTCGCGTGGATCATCGCGGTCGGTACGGTCCGCGTGCTGTCCAACGAGGACGTCGTCGAGATCAACAGGACCTACCTGTACGTCGCACTCGGCGTCCTGCTCGCCGGCTTCCTGCTGATGTTCCTCTTCGGCGAGGAGACCGAGGAGGACGAGGGGCCGCGGGTGGCCGAGCCGTTCGCGGGCGGCTACCCGGTGCCGGAGATGCCCGAGGGTGGCCCGGTCCGCGGCGCCGCACAGCCTCTCACGTTCCGAACCTCGAGCCTCTCCGAAGGGAAGTCAGCCGATGGCTGAGTCCAAGTCACTGAAGGAGCAGTTCTGGGACCCGGTCGCCGGGTTCGGGGTGACCTTCCGGACCATGTTCAAGAAGGTCGTCACCGAGCAGTACCCGTTCGAGAAGCTCCCGACCGCGCCGCGCTTCCACGGCCGGCACCAGCTGAACCGCTGGCCCGACGGCCTGGAGAAGTGCATCGGCTGCGAGCTGTGCGCCTGGGCGTGCCCCGCCGACGCGATCTACGTCGAGGGCGCCTCCAACACCGAGGCCGAGCGCTACAGCCCAGGTGAGCGCTACGGCCGCGTCTACCAGATCAACTACCTGCGCTGCATCCTGTGCGGGCTGTGCATCGAGGCCTGCCCGACCCGGGCGCTGACGATGACCAACGAATACGAGCTGGCCGACGACAACCGCGCGGACCTGATCTACGAGAAGTCCGACCTGCTCGCCCCGCTGCTGCCCGGCATGGAGCAGCCGCCGCACCCGATGCGGCTCGGTGACGACGAGGGTGCCTACTACCGCGGCGAGCACACCGGCGCGACCACGAACTCCGAGGAGGCTGCGACGTGATCGCCTTCTGGGTCCTGGCCCCGGTGATGGTGCTGGCCGCGCTCGGCATGCTGTTCGTGCGCAAGGCGGTGCATGCTGCGCTGCTGCTGGCGGTCGTGATGATGAGCCTGGCCGTCCTGTACGCGGTGCTGGAGGCACCGTTCCTCTTCGCCGTGCAGATCATCGTCTACACCGGCGCGATCCTGATGCTGTTCCTGTTCGTGCTGATGCTCGTTGGCGTCGACGCCTCCGACTCGATCGTCGAGACGATCCGCGGCCAACGCGCCCTGGCGATCGTCGGCGGCCTGCTGCTCGGCGTGGTGCTGGTCGTCGCGCTGACCCAGGTCACCCTCGGCAACACCGTCGGCCTCGAGGAGGCCAACAGCGAGGGCAACATGGAGGGGCTGGCCAACATCCTGTTCTCCCGCTACGTGTTCGCGTTCGAGGTCACCAGCGCGCTGCTCATCACCGCCGCGCTCGGCGCGATGGTGCTGACCCACCGAGAACGGCTCAGCCCCAAGCCCGGCCAGGCCGAGCTGGCCCGCCGCCGGATGCGCGACTACGCCGACAAGGGCACCCACCCCGGCCCGCTGCCGCCACCGGGTGTCTTCGCCCGCCACAACGCGGTGGACACACCTGCGCTGCTGCCCGACGGATCGCCCTCGAATATCTCGGTCTCCCGGGTGCTGGCCGCCCGTGGCACGATCCGGTCCGCGCCGGCCCTGGCCGACGACATCGATGAGGTGCGCCGCCAGCTCGGCGCCCTTCGAGACGGCTCGTCCCTCGCCTCCTCAGGAACCATCGACCCCGACGCGATGCCCGAGACCTCCGGCAAGCAGAGCGCGCCCGCCACCACCGAGGAGGACCAGAAGTGACGGAGTACGTCGTGCTGTCCGCGATCCTCTTCACGATCGGGTGCGTCGGGGTGCTGACCCGGCGCAACGCGATCGTGGTCTTCATGAACGTCGAGCTGATGCTCAACGCGTGCAACCTGGCCCTGGTCGCGTTCGCCAAGCAGCACGGCAACCTCGACGGCCAGGTCGCCGCCTTCTTCGTGATGGTGGTCGCGGCGGCCGAGGTCGTGGTCGGGCTGGCCATCATCATGACCATCTTCCGGACCCGTCGGTCGGCCTCGGTCGACGACGCGAGCCTGCTGAAGTTCTGACGGACAAGGAAGCGCTGACATGTTTGCCCTGACCGAGTCCGTCCACGTCCCGGTGGTCGACCCCGGGTCCGCCGATGGCGTCTACTCGCTGCTCTGGTTGGTGATCGCACTCCCGCTGGCCGGCGCGGCGATCCTGCTGCTGGGCGGCCCACTGCTGGGGAAGCGCGCCGACAAGTGGGGCCACCTGCTCGGCTGCGCGCTCCCGATCGGGTCGTTCGTGATCAGCCTGGTGATGTTCTTCGGGCTGCTCGGGCGCGACGAGGGGGACCGGCAGGTCGTCCAGCGCGTCTACGACTGGATCGAGGTCGGTGGGTTCGACGTCGGCATGGACCTGCTCTACGACCCGCTGTCCGCGCTCTTCATGCTGCTGATCACCGGTGTCGGGTCGCTGATCCACGTCTACTCGATCGGCTACATGGCGGACGATCCCCGTCGCGTTCGGTTCTTCGGCTACCTCAACCTGTTCGTGGCCTCGATGCTGCTGCTGGTGATGGCGGAGAACTACCTCGCGCTGTTCCTCGGCTGGGAGGGCGTCGGCTTGGCGTCCTACCTGCTGATCGGCTTCTGGCAGTACAAGCACTCGGCGGCGGCAGCGGCCAAGAAGGCGTTCGTGCTCAACCGGGTCGGCGACATGGGGATGTCGCTGGCCATCATGCTCGCCTTCGTCACCTTCGGCTCCACCAGCTTCACGGTGATCAGCGCCTCGACGAGCGGCGCCACCGAGGCCACGCTCAACGCGTTCGGGCTGCTCCTCCTGCTCGGCGCCTGCGGCAAGTCCGCCCAGGTGCCGCTGCAGTCCTGGCTGCTGGACGCGATGGAGGGCCCGACGCCGGTGTCCGCGTTGATCCACGCCGCGACCATGGTGACCGCGGGCGTCTACCTGATCGTCCGGTCCAACTTCGTCTTCGAGCTGGCCCCGGCCGCCCAGACGGCGGTCGTGATCGTCGCCGTGGTCACGCTGCTCTGGGGAGCGATCATCGGGTGCGCGAAGGACGACATCAAGAAGGTGCTCGCCGGGTCGACGATGAGCCAGATCGGCTACATGATGCTCGGCGCCGGGCTCGGGGTCGCCGGCTACGCGTTCGCGATCTTCCACCTGCTCACCCACGGGTTCTTCAAGGCCAACATGTTCCTCGGCGCCGGCTCGGTGATGCACGCGATGGACGACGACGTCGACATGCGCCACTACGGTGCGCTGCAGAAGATGGTGCCCATCACCTTCCTGACCTTCGCGATGGGCTACCTCGCGATCATCGGATTCCCGGGATTCTCCGGCTTCTGGTCCAAGGACAAGATCATCGAGACGGCGTTCGAGGACAACCTCTGGGTCGGCCTCGGCGCGCTTCTGGGCGCGGGCATCACCGCGTTCTACATGACCCGGCTGATGCTGATGACGTTCTTCACCGAGAAACGCTGGGAGCCCGACGTCCATCCGCACGAGTCGCCCAAGGTCATGACGATCCCGCTGATCGTGCTGGCGGCGCTGTCGCTGCTCGGCGGCTTCCTGCTGCTCGGTGACTGGATCGTCGAGTTCCTCGGGCCGGTCGTCGGCGAGCAGGCCGAGCACGAGCTGGCGGTGCCGGCGATCGTCTACACCCTGATCGTGGTCGCCGTGGTGGCCGCCGGAGTTGCCCTGGCCTGGCTGCTGGTGGGCAAGCGGGAGGTGCCGCGGGAGGCTCCGCAGGACGTCTCGTTCGCCACCCGTGCGGCCCGCGCCGAGCTCTACGGCAACGAGATCAACGACGGCCTGGTGACCGACCCCGGGCGACGCCTGGTCGGCGGCCTGCTCAGCTTCGACCGGCACGGCGCCGACGGGATGTTCACCGGTGGCAGCGCCGCGGTGGGTGCGCTCGGCACCATCCTCCGGCGGGCCCAGAACGGCTTCGTCCGCTCCTACGCCCTGTCCGTGCTCGCCGGCGTGCTCCTCGTCGTCCTGGCCCTGCTGGCGGTGAACCTCGGATGACGCTCACGCTGCTCATCGCGCTCCCGCTGCTGGGCGCCCTGGTCGTCCCGTTCGTGCCGGCCGCCCTCGCCAAGCAGGTCGGGATGGCCTTCGCGGTCGCCACCCTCGGCGTCGGCCTCGCCGTCGCCGTCCAGTACGACACCGGCGGCGGCATGCAGCTGGAGGTGGACGAGCCCTGGATCGAGGCGTTCGGCGTGCACTACGCGCTGGGCGTCGACGGGCTCGGCCTGCTGCTCATCCTGCTCACCGTCCTGCTGGTCCCGATCGTGCTGGTGGCCGAGTGGTCCCACGTGGACGTGGCCGCCCGTCCGCGGGCGTTCTTCGCATGGGCGCTGGCCCTGGAGGCGCTCTCGCTGGCGGTCTTCGCGGCCACCGACGTCTTCCTGTTCTACGTCGTCTTCGAGGCGACCCTGATCCCGGCGTACTTCCTGGTCGGCGGGTTCGGCCGCGAGGGTCGCGGCGCGGCGGCCCTGAAGTTCCTGATGTTCCAGCTCGCCGGCGGCCTGGTGCTGCTGGCCGCCGTGATCGGGCTGTACGTCGTGTCCGCCCAGCAGGGCTCGCCGTCGTACCTGCTCTCCGACCTGGCCGCGCTCGACATCGACACCACCGCCGGGCGATGGCTGTTCGCCGGGTTCTTCATCGCGTTCGCCGTGAAGGCGCCGATCTTCCCGGTGCACACCTGGCTCGCCGACACCACCGAGAAGGCGACGCCCGGCACCAGCGTCCTGCTGGTATGCGTGCTCGACAAGATCGGCACCTTCGGGATGCTGCGGTTCTGCCTCGGAATCTTCCCCGAGGCGTCCCAGTGGGCCACCCCCGTCGTGGTCACCCTGGCGCTGATCTCGATCGTCTACGGCGCGCTGGTCGCCATCGGCCAGGACGACGTGCTGCGGCTGGTCGGCCTGACCTCGCTCAGCCACTTCGGCTTCATCACGCTGGGGATCTTCGCGTTCAGCAGTCAGGGCGGTTCGGGCGCGATCCTCTACATGGTCAACCACGGTCTGGGGACGGCCGCGCTGTTCCTGCTCGCCGGCTACCTGATCCGCCGCCGGGGCACGACGCTGATCAGCGAGATGGGCGGCGTCGAGAAGGTCACGCCGGTGCTCGCCGGCCTGCTGCTGGTCGCCGGTCTGGCGACCCTTGGCCTGCCCGGGCTGAGCCCGTTCGTCTCGGAGTTCCTGGTCCTGGTCGCGGCATTCGACTACCACTGGTGGGTCGGAGCGATCGCGGTGACCGGCATCGTGCTCGCCGCGATCTACGTGCTCTGGATGTACCAGCGGACGATGACCGGTCCCACCCCGCCCGAGGTCGAGGGCACCCACGACCTGAGCATCCGGGAGGTCGGCGCGGTGGCCCCGCTGATGCTCGCCCTGGTCTTCTTCGGGTTCTTCCCCGGCCCGCTGCTCGACGTCGCGAACCCGGCCATCAACTCGCTGATGAGCCACGTCGGCGTCACGGACGACGCACCCGACGTACCCCCGGGGTCGGTCGAACCCGAGCCCGCGACCGAGGAAGGCGGTCACTAAGGCCGTGTCCCCCTATCCCATGCCTGCTACGCGCCGCGCTGGACGCGCGCTGGCTGCGTTGTCGTCACTCGCAGTAGGTCCGCTACACCTTCGCTCCTCCGCCTTGCCATCACACGCCCATCGCGACGCTCGCGACGGCCTCGGACAGGGGGACACGGCCTAATGCCTTTCGACAAACCCACCATCGAGTACGCCGAGCTGTGGCCGCTGCTGCTCGTGTTCGGCGTCGCGTGCCTCGGCGTACTGGTCGAGGCGTTCCTGCCGCGCGAGCGTCGCTACCTGACCCAGGTCGCCCTCGCCGGCACCGGGCTCGCCGCCGCGCTCGTCGGCACCGTCGTGATCGGAACCGGGCTGGAGAAGCACGCCGACGGCGCCGCCCGCGGCCTGGTCGGAGTCGGCGGCACCATCGTCGTCGACGGTCCGACGGTCTTCCTCTGGGGGCTGGTGCTGGTGTTCTCCCTCGCGGGGGT
>Ga0299913_10002283_pt1 | contig 15024 bp, 16 predicted proteins | sample RVTome_9_FD_201360 | JGI IMG/M metagenome (GOLD analysis project Ga0299913, IMG submission 201360) | Soil microbial communities from uranium-contaminated site in the Upper Colorado River Basin, Wyoming, United States - RVT155D38 (version 2) ...
GACGTGGGCGACGTCGTGGCCACGGCCTGCGCGCCCCTGGGCGTCGTGCGCGTCGGGGCCGGTCAGGCCGAGGCCCCGGCCCTGGCCGATGCCGTGCAGCGCCTCCGCGCCTTCGTCGCCGGTGATGGCGGCAGTGTCGTCGTCGAGCGGGGCCCGGTGGCCCTGCGGGCCGCCGTCGATCCGTGGGGCCCGGTGCCTGCGGCCGCGCTCGCCCTCATGCGGGGGCTCAAGCAGGAGTTCGATCCCCGGCAGACGCTCAATCCCGGCCGCTTCGTGGGCGGCATCTGAATGGGCCCCGCGCCCACGCTGGCGGACGCCGAGAGCCTGGCCATGCTGCGGACGTGCGTGCACTGCGGCATCTGTCTACCCCAGTGCCCGACCTATCGCGTGCTCGGCGAGGAGATGGACTCTCCCCGCGGGCGGCTCTACCTCATGCGGGCCGTGGCGGAGGGCCGGCTCGAGCCCACGCCGACGTACACCCGCCACCTCGACCTCTGCCTCGGCTGTCGTGCCTGCGAGACGGCGTGTCCGGCCGGCGTGCAGTTCGGGGCGCTGCTCGAGACCGCCCGCGCCGGGATCCCCCCCCGCGCGCGGCCGGCGCGGCAACGGTGGCTGATGGCGCTGCTGCTGCTGATCCTGCCGCACCCCGGCCGTCTCGCCCCGGCGCTCGGCCTGGCCCGGCGCTATCGCCGCTGGGGCCTGCAGCGTCTCGTGCGCCGCAGCCGGCTGCTGCGGCGCTTCCCCCGGCTGGCCGCCCTGGACGGGCTGCTCGAGCGGGTGTCCCAGGCGGCGACCCTGCCGGAGTACGTCCCGGCGCGCGGCAAGGCGCGCGGGCGTGTCGCGATGCTCACCGGCTGCGTGCAGCGCCATCTCTTTCACGACGTCAACCTCGACACCGTCCGCCTGCTGGCCCTGGCCGGTTGGGACGTCGTCGTCCCCCGCGCCCAGGCCTGCTGTGGCGCGCTGGAGCTGCACGCCGGACGCATCGAGGCGTTCCAGCAGCGGGCCGGCGCGCTGGCGGCGGTGTTCGGGGAGGACGTGGACCACGTCGTGACGAACGCGGCGGGCTGCGGCTCGGCCCTGCGCGAGGCCGGCCACTGGCTGCCGGGCTCGGCGGCCGCGCGGCTGGCCACGAAGGTGCGTGACGTCACCGAGCTGCTGGTCGACGCCGACCTGCCGCTCGGCCGGCTGCCGATCTCGGTGACCTACCACGACGCCTGCCACCTCGCCCACGGTCAGCAGGTGCGCAGCGCGCCCCGCGCGCTGCTGCAGCGCATCCCCGGCCTGCGGTTGATCGAGCTGCGCGACAGCGACCTGTGCTGCGGCAGCGCCGGCGTCTACAATATCGTCGAGCCCGACATGGCCGACCGCCTGCTCGCCCTCAAGCTCGCCCGCATCGCGGAGACGGGGGCCCGCATCGTCGCCGCCGGCAACCCCGGCTGCCTGATGCAGCTGGCCAAGGGGGCCCGGGTGGCCGGCCGCGGCCTCGAGGTCGTGCACCCGGTGACGCTGCTGGCCCGGGCGGCCGGCGTGGGCGCGACGTGAAGATCCGGTTCCAGGAGCACGCGCGCTTCTCGGCCGACCGCATGGCCCGGATCGCGCTCGGCGCCACCCCGCGCGTGCACCTCGATCTCTACGCGCTGGAGCCGGGCCAGGCGCAGCGGGTGCACACCCACGATGACCAGGACAAGGTGTATGTCGTGCTGGAGGGGTCCGGCCGGATCACGGTGGACAGCGTCGAGGAGACGCTGGAGCCGGGCGAGGCGATCATCGCCGCCGCCGGGGCCCCGCACGGCGTCCGCAACGACTCGGGCGCGCGCCTGCTGCTGCTCGTCCTGGTCGCGCCGCCCCCGCCGCACGCGTGACGCCGCCTGCTCGCGCCGCGCTCATGGTGACCTGCCTGGGAGATCTGTTCTATCCCGAGGTCGGCGAGGCGATCGTGCGCCTGCTGCGCCGGCTCGGCGTCGCCGTCGACTTCCCGGCCGGCCAGACGTGCTGCGGCCTGCCGCTGTTCAACTCCGGCTACCATGCCGACGCGGCCGCCGCCGCCCGCCGCACGATCGCCCTCTTCGAGGGGGCCGAGGCCGTCGTGGTGCCGTCGGGGTCGTGCGCGTGGATGGTGAAGCACGAGTACCCGGGGCTGATGACCGACCCGGCCGGGCGGGCGGCGGCCGAGCGGCTCGCCGGACGCACCCACGAGCTGTCACAGTTCCTGGTCAAGCGCCTGGGCCGGCGACGCTTCCGCAGCGCCGTGCCCGGGCGCCTCACGTACCACGACTCCTGCCACCTCCTGCGCGGCTTGCAGGAGGCGGAGAGCCCGCGCGCGCTGCTGCGCGATCTGGCCGGCGCGGAGTTCGTCGACCTGCCGGGCGCCGACGAGTGCTGTGGCTTCGGCGGCTCCTTCGCGGTCCGCCTGCCGGAGGTGTCGGCGGCCGTCCTCGACAAGAAGCTCGCCAGCGTCGAGGCGACGGGCGCCGATTGCGTCGTCGCCTGCGACGCCGGCTGCCTCATGCAGATGCGCGGGGGCCTGTCGCGCCGCCGCTCCCGGGTGCGGGCCGTGCACCTGGCCGAGGTCCTGGGAGAGCCGAGGTGAGCGAGGCGGCGCCGGTCACGCCGCTGCGCGAGCGGGCCGGGCAGGCGCTCCAGGACACCTTCCTGCAGCAAGCCCTGACGATCGCCACCACCAAGTTCATCGGCCTGCGGCGCGAGGCGTTCGACGATTTCCCCGAGGGCGAGGCCCTGCGCGACCGGGCCCGGGCGATCAAGGAAGCCACACTGCAGCACCTCGATCGGCACCTGGAGCAGCTGATCGACAGCGTCGAGCGCGGGGGCGGCCACGTCCACTACGCCACCACCGCCGACGAGGCCCGCCGCGTCGTGCTCGATATCGCCGGGCGCGCCGGCGTCCGGGTGGTGGTCAAGTCGAAGTCGATGGCGACGGAGGAGATTCACCTCAACGACGCGCTCGAGGCGGCCGGGATCACCGCGGTCGAGACCGACCTGGGCGAGTACATCATCCAGCTCGCCCACGAGCGGCCCTCGCACATCATCGCGCCGGCCATCCACAAGACCAAGGGCCAGGTGGCCGAGCTCTTCGCCCGCGAGCTCGGGCGCCCGACCGAGCCCGACCCCGAGGTGCTCACGCGGATCGCCCGGGCCGAGCTGCGGGAGAAGTTCCTGATCGCGGACATGGGGATCAGTGGCGCCAACTTCGGCGTGGCCGACACCGGGACGATCGTGCTCGTCACCAACGAGGGCAACGGCCGCATGGTCACCTCGCTGCCGCGGGTGCACGTGGCGGTGATGGGCGTGGAGAAGGTCATCCCGTCCATGACCGACCTCGCCGTGTTCCTGGCCATCCTCGCCAAGAGCGCGACGGGCCAGAAGCTGTCCGTGTACACCTCGCTGGTGAACGGCCCGCGCCGCGGCGGCGAGCTGGAGGGGCCCGAGGAGTTCCACCTCGTCCTGCTCGACAGCGGCCGCATCGACCAGCTGGCCGGGCCGCTGCGCGAGGCGCTGGCGTGCCTGCGGTGCGGCGCGTGCCTGAACGTCTGTCCCGTGTACCGGCAGATCGGCGGGCACGCCTACGGCTACACGTACCCCGGCCCGATCGGCATCCTGCTCACCGCGATGCTGAACGGTCCGGGGTCCGTCACCGAGCTCGCCCACGCCTCCTCGCTGTGCGGGGCCTGCGCCGACGCGTGCCCGGTGCGTATCGACATTCCCCGGATGCTGATCGAGCTACGCCGCGACGGCGTCGAGCGCCGCCTGCCGCGGTGGCCCGAGCGCGTCGTCTTCGGCGTCCTCGGGCGCCTGCTGCGGCGGCCGGCGCTGTACCGTCTCGCCGCCCGGGTCGGGCGGGTGCTGCAGCGGCCGTTCGTGCGGGGCGGGACAATCCGGCGGCTGCCGCTGTTCCTCGGCCACTGGACGCGCACGCGCGACCTGCCGCCGATCGCCGGCCGCACCTTCCAGGAGCGCTGGGCCAGGCTCGCCCGGGAGGACCACCCGTGACCACCCGCGCGGAGTTCCTCGCGAGAATCCGCACGCAGATGGGGCGCACGCCGGGGCGCTTCACCGCCGAGCCGTCGCCGCGCCCGGAGCGGCCCCGCGAGCGTTTCGAGGTGCTGCGCCGCGAGCTGTCCGAACGCTGGCAGGACAATCTCCAGCGCTTCCGTCACGAATTCGAGCGCGTGGGCGGCGTCTTCCACCGCGTGGACGTCGCCGCGGCCGTGCCCGCCGCCATCGCGCGCCTGGCCGCCGAGCGGGGCGCCCGCCGGGTGGTCGCCTGGCACGGTGAGGCGCTCGGGGTCGACGTCGCCGCCCCGCTGCTGGCGGAGGGGCTCCAGGCGAGCGCCGCGCCGGCCACCGAAGTCGAGGCCGCCGAGCGGAGCCGGCGCCGCGCGCTGGCGGCCGACGCGGACCTGGGAGTCACCGGGGTGGATCTGGCGATCGCCGAGACCGGCACGCTGATCCTCGTCTCCGGCGCCGGCCGGCCTCGCGCGGCCTCGCTGCTGCCACCGTGCCACGTCGCCGTCTTCGACCGCGACGCGCTGGTCGCCTCGCTGCTGCAGGCCGGGCTCGCACTGGAGGCCTGGCACGACGGCGCCGCGCCCGGGACGCGGGGCGCCTCCATCAACTTCATCACGGGACCGAGCCGCACCGCCGACATCGAGCTGACGCTCACGCGGGGCGTGCACGGCCCCCGGGAAGTCCACGCCGTGTTCGTCGAGCAAGGCCTGGCCCCGCGCCGTGGCTGAGCGTTACTTCGCGCCCGAGGAGGTCGAGCGGCTGATCCCGCGCCTGGCCGACGCCCTCGAGCGCGTGAAGGGCGCGCAGGCGGCCGGACGCCAGGCCCAGGGCTGGCTGGACGCCGAGCAGCAGCGGATCACGCTGTCCGGGGGCGGCGTCGTCGACCAGGCGGCGTGGAGGGTCTGGCAGGAACGCGCCGAGACCAGCGCCCGCGCGATGCGCGCGGGGATCCAGGACATCCAGGGCCTCGGCGGCGTCATCAAGGACCTGGACCTTGGCCTCGTGGATTTTCCGCACCTGCGCGAGGGACGGGTCGTGAACCTGTGCTGGCGATACGGCGAGGAGCGGATCACCCACTGGCACGGCCTCGACGAGGGCTACGCCGCCCGCAAGCCGCTGCCATGAGCTACACGGCGGTCTTCTTCGACCTCTTCGACACCCTCGTGCACTTCGAGCGGGACCGGCTGCCGGAAGTGGAGATCGAGGGCAAGCGCGTGCGGTCGACGGCCGGGCACCTGCACGCGGTGCTGAGCGCCCACGTGCCCGGGATCACCCTGGAGCGCACGTACGCGGCGCTCCTGGCCTCCTGGCAGGAGGCGGAGCGGCGGCGGGCGATCGACCACCGGGAGGTGCCGGCGCAGGAGCGCTTCGCGGAGTTCTTCCACTGTCTCGGCCTGGATCCCGGCGAGGTGCCCCCCGGCCTGGACGTCGCCCTGATCGACGCGCACCGCCGCCAGCTGGCCAAGGCCGCGCGGTTCCCCGACCACCACGGCCCCCTGCTGCAGCGCCTGGCCACACGCCATCGTCTGGCGGTCGTCTCGAACTTCGACTACACACCGACGGCGCTGGCGATCCTGGAGGCCGCCGGGGTCCGGCACCTGTTCGCCGCGATCGTGGTCTCCGACGAGGTCGGCTGGCGCAAGCCGCGCGCGGACATCTTCCACGAGGCGATCCGCCGCACCGGGGCCGAGCTGCGGCGCACGCTCTTCGTGGGGGACCGGGCCGACATCGACGTGGTCGGCGCGCACGGCATTGGCATGGATGCGGCCTGGATCAACCCCGACCGCGCGGCGCTGCCCGCCGGGCTGTCGCCCCCCCTCTACGAGATCCGGGATCTGGCCGAGCTGGAGCCGATCACGACCCCCTGAAGGATCCTCTGGCGCGGCTCGTGCATCCCAACGGGGAAAGGAGGCAGCGGGGCATGGCGACGACGCGGAAGGTCATCATCATCGGCTCGGGTCCGGCCGGCTACACGGCGGCGATCTACGCCGCCCGGGCCAACCTGACGCCCCTCATGATCTCGGGGCTGCAGTCGGGGGGGCAGCTGATGCTGACGACGCTGGTGGAGAACTATCCCGGGTTCGTGGACGGCGTCCTGGGCCCCGAGCTGATGGAGACGATGCGCAAGCAGGCCGAGCGCTTCGGCACCGACATCGTGGCCGAGGACGTCACGGCGGTGGACTTCTCGCGGCGGCCGTTCGTGGTGCGGGTGGGGGAGTCGGTCCACGAGGCCGAGACCGTGATCGTCGCCACCGGCGCCTCGGCCAAGCTGCTGGGCCTGCCGGGGGAGCGCGAGCTGATGGGCCGTGGCGTGTCGACGTGCGCGACCTGCGACGGCTTCTTCTTCAAGAACCAGGACATCATGGTGGTCGGCGGCGGCGACTCCGCCCTCGAGGAGGCGCTCTACCTGGCCCGGCTCGGACGCAAGGTCGAGGTCGTGCACCGGCGGGACGTCATGCGCGCCTCCAAGATCATGCAGGAGCGCGCCTTCAAGAATCCCAAGATCACCTTCGTGTGGAACAGCGTCGTCGATCGGATCGCCGATCCGACCCAGGGCAAGGTCACCGCCGTCGGGTTGCGCAACGTGAAGACCGGCGAGCTGGTCGAGCACGCGGTCGACGGCCTCTTCGTCGCGATCGGCCACGAGCCGAACACCGCGCTCTTCCGCGGGCAGCTCGACCTGTTGCCCAACGGATACATGAAGATCGTGCCGGGCACCACGCAGACCTCCGTGCCCGGGATCTTCGCCGCCGGCGACGTCGCCGACTTCACCTGGCGCCAGGCGGTCACCGCGGCCGGGACCGGGTGCATGGCCGCGCTGGAGGCGGAGCGCTACCTGGAAGCGACGCACGGCTGAGCGGCGCGCCGGTCGGGGAGGGATCGGAGGCGATGCCCCGCCAGAACCGCGTCACCCCGCTGGGGGAGCTGATCGCCACGCCGCATCGCGGCACGCTGATGGGCAACCGCGGCTGCCTGCACGACGCCGCGCAGCGCATCCGCCGTTCCTTCGCCGTCAGGCGCTGGATCATCTGCGTGCTGCAGTTCAGGGGCCGGCACCGGCCTGTGATGACCCCCGGCCGCTACACCGAGCTCTTTTTCCTCGACGAGGCCACCGCGCTCGCGGCCGGGCACCGCCCCTGTGCGGAGTGTCAGCGCGAGCGGTTCCGTCTGTTCCGCGAATACTGGGCGTCGCGCCCCACGAGCGTCGGTGTGCCATCGGCCGACGGGATCGACGCGGCCCTGCACGCCGAGCGTCTCGACGGCCGCACCAAGCGGACCTACGAGGAGCGGCTCGCCCGGCTGCCGTCCGGGGTCATGGTGGCGGCCGGCGCCGGCGGCGTCGGCCTCGTGCTGGACCGCGCCCTCCGACCCTGGACGCCGGGCGGGTATGGGCCGCCGCAGGCGACGGACGGCGATGCCACGGTGCGCGTCCTCACCCCACCGTCGATCGTCCGCGCGATCGGCCGCGGCTATCCCGTCGGCCTGCACGCCTCAACCCTCGGCGGCTCCGGCACGGGGGCCGACGCCCGGCCAGCGACGTAGAGCCGCCGGGTGGCGTGCTCGAACGGCGAGCCGCAGGCCGCCACCGACCGAACGGACAGATCGACGCCGACGACGCGATGCGGTCGAAGGATGCCCCCGACAGAGTCCGTGCTCAGGTCCCCACGCGCAGGGTGGCGCCGAGGTCGCGCAGCAGGGCGATCGTGGAGAGGTACGACAGGCGACCGGTGCGCGGGTTCTCGGAGGGGACGTTGCGCACCTCGAGCTGGAACGAGCCGAACTCGCCCTCCACGCTGATACGGTGCGTGTTGCGGGCCAGGCCGGGCACCGCGTAGATGCGCGTCGTCGTCCGCTCCGGGCCGATACCGGCCAGCGAGAGCGCCGCCAGCACGTTGACGTTGGCCGGGAAGGCCGGACACGCGGCGGTGGCGGGCCCCTCGAAGAGCAGGGTCTCCTCGCGGATCGCGTCGAGGTCGATCTCCTGCTGGGCGACCCAGGGGGCGCCGGCCCAGCCGGCCGGCGCCTTGCGGCTCTCCATCGTCACCGAGGTGATCGGGCCCACGGCGCCGCCCTTGACCGCGTCGAGGCCACCGATGGCCCCCGACGGCACCAGGATGCGGCACCCGTTGGCCTCGGCCAGCGCGATCCAGTCGGTCCGCCCCAGCAGCGCGCCGCAGGACAGCACGACCAGGTCGCGGCCCGCCCCCAGCGCCTTGGGCGCGATCTCCTGCAGGTGGGCCTGGGTCGACGCCTCGACCACCACGTGGGAGGCGGCGATGAGCTCGTCCAGCGACAGGAAGGGAACCGGCGTGCGGAGGGCGCTCAGCACGGCCTCGGCGCGATCGCGCGCGCGGGCGGTGGCGCCAGCCAGCCGCAGGCCCGGCACGCTGGCGTCGAGCGCCTCGCAGACCCGGCGGCCGATGGCGCCGAGACCGACGACGCCGACGGACAGCGGCCGTGCGCGCGAGGGGATCTGGCTCATCGCGTGACGAGCCGCATGGTATCATGCCGCAGGCCGCCGAATGACGTCAGCCGGCGCACTCCGCGAGCCGCTCGAGCGGCTCTACCGCGAGTTCGACTACGGCGCGCGGATCGCGCGCGACGCGATCGAGTTCCCCCTCCGCTACGGCACCGCCGACGATCGTGAGGTCGTCGCGTTGCTCACGGCGTGCCTGGCCTACGGCCGGGTCGATCTCTTCGGGCGGGCCCTCGAGGGCGTGCTGCACGCCATGACGCCGTCGCCGGCCGCGTTCGTGCGCGCGTTCGAGCCGGACCGAGACGGCGCCGCCTTCGCCGGCTTCGTCTACCGCTTCAACCGGCCGCCGGACCTGGTGGCGTTCTGCGTCGCCGCCCGCGATCTGCTGGCTCGCCACGGCACGCTCGAGAAGTGCTTCGCGGCCGGCGACCTGGAGCCCGGCGGGCCCATCGGTCCCGCGCTGGACCGCTTCGCCCGCGCGTTCCGGGACGCCGAGGTGCGCGCCCTCTTTCCCCGCGGGCGGCTCTCGCGCGGCTACCGTCACCTCTTCCCGCTCCCCTCGGCCGGCGGTCCGTGCAAGCGCCTGCACCTCTTCCTGCGCTGGGTGGTGCGCCGCGAACGGCCCGACCTCGGGCTGTGGACGTCGATCTCTCCCACCCGGCTGCTGATCCCCGTGGACACCCACATCGAGCGCATGAGCCGCGCGATCGGCCTCACGCGCCGCCGCTCGCGGACCTGGAAGATGGCCGAGGAGATCACCGCACGGCTGGCGGGCCTCGATCCGACCGATCCCGTCAAGTACGACTTCGCGCTCTGCCACAAGCGGATGTCCGGCGACTGCCGCGACCGGCGCGACGCCGTCGTGTGCCCGCCGTGCGGGCTGCGCGGCGTGTGCCGGCACTGGCGGGGGCGGCGGGCGGCGCGTGGCTGAGCTGGCGCTGCTCGTCGCCGGCGCGGCGGTGGGCGGCGCGCTGGCGTGGGCGATCGTGCACGCGCGGCTGGCCGCCGCGGCCCAGGCCGAGCAGGTGACGCTGCAGGCGAGGGTGGCCGCGCTGGAGACGCTGTCCGACGAGCTGCGCAAGCAGCTCACCCAGCGCGATCTGGAGACCGGCGACCTGCGCGGCGCGCTCCAGGGCGAGCGGACGGCCCGCACCCAGGCCGAGGCCCGCGCCGACGCCGCGCGGGCCTCGCTGGAGGAGCAGCGGCGCCTGCTCGACGATGCGCGCGAGCGGCTGTCGGACACGTTCAAGGCCCTCTCCGCCGACGCCCTGCGCCAGAACCAGTCGAGCTTCCTCGAGATGGCCGCGACCCAGCTCGGCCGGCGTCACGAGGCCATCGAGACCACCGTGCGGCCGCTGCAGGAGGCGCTGACGCGCTACGAGGAGCACGTGCGCGCGCTGGAAGCGGCCCGGCAGGACACCTACGGCACCCTGAAGGAGCAGCTCCGCGCGCTGGCGGTCACCAACGCCGAGCTGCAGCGCGAGACGGGGCAGCTGGCCACCGCGCTGCGGGCGCCAAACGTGCGCGGGCGCTGGGGCGAGATCACGCTGCACCGGGTGGTGGAGCTCGCCGGGCTGGCCGAGCACTGTGACTACGGCGAGCAGGTGACCGTCGCGGGCGAGGCGGGCCGGCTGCGGCCCGACATGGTCGTCCACCTGCCGGGCGGCCGCGACATCGTCGTCGATGCCAAGGTGCCGCTGTCCGCCTACCTGGACGCGATCGGCGGCGCGACGCCGGAGGAGCGTGCCGCCGGCTTCTCGCGTCACGCCGTCCAGGTGCGGCAGCACATGACGGCCCTGGCCGGCAAGGCGTACTGGGAGCAGTTCGCGACGGCGCCGGAGCTGGTCGTGATGTTCATTCCCGGGGAGGCCTTCGTGGGCGCGGCCGTCGAGGCGGATCCGGCGATCCTGGAGGACGGCATGGCCCGGCGGATCGTCGTCGCCACGCCGACGACGCTGGTGGCGCTGCTGCGCGCGATCGGCTACGGCTGGCGGCAGGAGCGTGTCGCCACCAACGCGGCGCAGATCAGCGAGCTCGGCCGCCAGCTCTACGAGCGTTTGCGCACGCTGGGCGGGCACGTCGAGGAGGTCGGCGGCGCGCTCGGCCGGGCCGTGCGCGCCTACAACAACGCGGTCGGCTCACTCGAATCACGTGTGCTGCCCGCTGCCCGCCGCTTCCGCGACCTGGGCGCCGCCGGCGGCGACGAGATCGAGCCGCTCACCATGCTCGACCAGTCGCCGCGCCCGTTGACGGCCCCCGAGTACCCGCAACAGCTGACGACCGGCGAGCCCGACCCGCCCTCGGACGACACGCCCGCCTGACCGGCCGGGCCCGGCCGGCGTGGTATCATGACCGCATTCTCTGGGTTCGAGGAGGGTCATGACGACTATTCCGATCAAGGTGTACGGCATCAACCTTCTCGTCCGCATGATGGCCGAAGCCCCCGCCGACGTCCGCGTCAACTGCCCCAAGGGCTCGCCGATCCGCTACGGCGAGGTGGTGGCGCGTGGCGATGGGTTCGACGAGGGCGCCAATGCCTTCCGCGAGATGCCGGATGCCAAGACCATCGTCGCCTTCGAGGAGAGCCCCGAGGAGGTCGAGGGGCACTACTTCTACATCGCGCTGGAAGAGTACCGCGTCATCCGGCTGGACTCCGTCATCCTGTCCTTTCCCCAGCAGTAGGTCGCGGCCTCCTCGGCACCGGCCGTGCGTGTCGCCGACGTGCTCGCCCGCATCGACCCCGACGAGCTGATCGCGCTCACGCGCGATCTCGTGCGGATCCCGAGCGTGATCCGGCCCGGCGACCCCGCCGGGACCGAGGCCGCGGTGGCCGCCCACGTCGAACGCTGGCTGCGCGCCGAGGGCCTCGCCGTCGAGGTCCACGAGGTGGCGGCCGGCCGCCCCAACGTCCTGGGCGTGCTCGGTGACGACGGCGCCGGTCCGACGCTCCTGCTCGAGGGGCATACCGACGTGGTGACCGAGGGCGACGCCAGCGAGTGGCGCTACCCGCCGTTCGGCGGCGACCTCGTGGACGGTCGGATCCACGGGCGGGGCAGCGCCGACATGAAGGGCGGGCTGGCGGCCGCGATGGTCGCCGTCGCGGTCCTCAGACGCAGTGGCGTGCGGCTCGGCGGCCGCGTGGTCCTGGGCGCCCTGGTGGACGAGGAGGGCGGCATGATCGGCGCCCGCCACCTGTGCACGACCGCGATCGGCCGCGCGCTGTCGGCGGCGATCATCTGCGAGCCCGAGCAGAACGAGCTCTGCCTGGAGCAGCGCGGGGTCGTCTGGGCCCGGGTGACGGTGCGCGGCCGCATGGCTCACGGGGCGATGCCCGAGGCCGGCGTCAACCCGATCGGCGCGCTCGGGGCGTTGCTGCGCGAGGCGCCCGCGCTCGAGCGACGCCTGCGCCGCCTGTGTCGCCGCAGCCCGCACCTGCGGCCACCCACCGTGACGCCCACCATCGTGCAGGCGCCGGCCCAGGGCGTGGCGCAGTCCAACGTGATCCCGTCCACCGCTCAGGCGACCCTGGACGTGCGTCTCACGCCAGGGCCCGACGCCGACGCCGTGGGCAAGGAGATCGACCTGGCCTGCCAGCGGGCCATGCAGGCGTGCCCCGGTACCGTGGTCGAGTGGCAGCCCGTCAACGGCTTCCGGCTGGCGACCCGCGTGGAGCGCGACGAGCCGCTGGTCCGGGCCATGGTGCGCGGCGTCCGGCAGGCGACCGGACGGCCGCCGCGCTTCGGCGGCGTCCCGGGTTCCACGGACGGCACCATCCTACGGACGACGCTGGGGATTCCGATCGTGACGTGCGGGCCGGGCCACCGGCTCATCCCGCACCAGGTGGACGAGCACGTCGAGGTGTCCGAGCTGATCGACGCGGCGCGGATCTACGTCGCCTCGGCGCTCAACTTCCTCGCGCCGTGAGCGACGCGGCGCCGCGCCTGCGGGAGATCGAGGCGTTCCCCGTCGACCAGGACGGCGAGCGCTACCTGGCGCTGCGGGATCCCACCGGGTACACGGCGGCGGTCGTGATGCTGCCGCTGGGGCTGCTCCACGTGCTCAGGCTGTTCGACGGCGAGCACGACGTCGGCCAGATCCAGGGCGCGCTCGAGCGCGACGGCGCGCCGGTCCGCCGCGAGCACATCGAGGCGCTGGTCGCCGCGCTGGACGAGCACGGGTTCCTGGCCAGCTCCGGCTTCGCCGCCCGGCGTCAGGCGATGGACGCGGCGTTCCTGGCGGCCGCCAGCCGGCCCGCCTGTCACGCGGGCGGCGCGTATCCCGACGATCCCGTGCGCCTGCGGGCCACGATGGACGGCTTCTTCGCGCCGCCGGCGGGGCCGGGAGCCCGCGAGGCGTTCCGCGGCGGCGGGATCCACGGCCTGGTGGCGCCGCACATCGATTTCCATCGGGGTGGCCCGGCGTACGCGTGGGCGTACCGCGACCTGGCCGAGCGCGGGGAGGCCGATCTCTTCGTGGTCTTCGGCACGTGCCACGCGGGCATGCCGGATCCTTTCGCTCTGACCGGCAAGGACTACGACACGCCGCTCGGACCGGCGCGCGTCGACCGCGAGTTCGTCCATGCGCTGGCTGCCCGGGCCCGGCAGGATTGCTTCGGCTCGGAGCTCGCCCATCGCCACGAGCACTCGATCGAGTTCCAGGCGGTCTTCCTGCAGTACCTGTACGAGGGCCGTCGGGAGATCACGATCGTCCCCGTCCTGACCAGCTTCGTCCACGAGGCGCTCGCGCGCGGCGCTCACCCCGAGGACGACTCCCGGGTTCCGGCGTTCCTGGACGCGCTCGGTGACACGGTCGCCGCCTCCAGGCGGCGCGTGGCGTTCATCGCCGGCGCCGACCTCGCCCACGTGGGACCGCGCTTCGGCGACCCGTCGCCGGTGAGCCCGGCCGAGCTCGCGACGATCGACCGCGAGGACCGGCAGATGCTGGCAACCGTGGAGGCGGGTGACGCCGCCGCGTTCTTCGAGTCGGCGCGGCGGGACGGCGACCGGCGCCGCATCTGTGGGCTGTCGCCGATCTACACGCTGCTCCGCGCGCTGGGCGGCGCCCGGGGCACACTGCGGCGGTACGGCCAGTGGCCCGACCCGCAGGGCGTGGTGAGTTTCGCCAGCATGGTGTTCTGATGGCCGCCGAGCTGCCCGCCGGGTGGACGCTGCCGGCGCTCCGCGTCGACGTCGACGGCGACTGGTGGGACGGTGACGCGCCGATCACGCATCCCGGGGTGGTGGCGAACCTGCGCGGCAACCTGCAGCGGGACGCCGACGGCTACTTCATCCAGACACGCGTGCGCATCCCGGTGCAGGTCGCCGACGCGCCGTTCGTGGTCACGCGCATCGAGCGCCGGGGGGATGCGCTGCACGCCTGGCTCAACGACGGGACCGAGCAGGACGTCGACCCGGTCACGCTCCGGATCGGACCGGGCGACGTACCGTACGGGGCGGTGAAGGACGGCGTGTTCGAGGCCCGGCTCAGCCGGGCGGCGGCGTTTCAGCTGCTCGCCCTGGCGGAGTACGATGAGCAAACCGGCCGCGGCACCCTGCGCCTGGGTGGCCGCGTCCACGCGCTGACGCGGGCGGAGTAGCCGTCCGGGGTCGCGGGGGAGGGAGGAGCACGCCGTGTCCGAGCGTTTGACCGGTGGCGCGCTCGTCGTCGAGGCCCTGCGGCGCGAGCGCGTGCGCCACGTGTTCGGCATCCCGGGGTTCCACAATCTGGCGATCTACGACGCGCTGCTCCGCCAGCGTGACATCGTCCACGTGCTGGCCCGGCACGAGGCCGGGGCGGCGTTCATGGCCGACGGTTACGCCCGCGCCGGCGGCGAGCCCGGCATTGCCCTGGTGACCACGGGACCCGGCGCCACCAACGCGCTGACTCCCCTGGTCGAGTCGTACGCGGGCTCGGTGCCGGTCGTGCTGATCGCCTCCGACATCGCCTCGGAGCTGGTCGGCCGGGACCTGGGAGCGCTCCACGAGGTCCCCGACCAGATCGACTGCTTCCGGCCCGTGGCGCGCTGGGCCGAGGCCGTGACCGAGGCCCGCGCGATCCCGGGCGCGATCGCCGGCGCCTTCGACCTGCTGCGCACCGGGCGCCCCGGCCCCATCGTGCTGTCCATCCCGTACGATTTCCTCAACACCGGAGTGGAGGCGCCGCAGCCCGCCGGCGGACACGGCGTCCGACCGCCGTGTCACGTCGGGGACGTGGAGCAGGCGGTGCCGCTGCTGGCCCGCGCCAGCCGGCCGCTGGTGGTGGCCGGCGGCGGGGTGATCGCCGCCGGCGCCGAAGGCGAGCTGCAGCACGTGGCGCGCCGCCTCGGGGCACCGGTGATCGCAACGGTGGCCGGCCGGGGCGCGGTCAGCGAGCGAGAGCCGTTCTTCCAGGGTGTGCTCCCCGACCGCCGGGCCTGCGCCGAGCCGCTGCGGGCGGCGGACGCGATCCTCGCGGTCGGCACGAAGTTCGGCCACCGCTCGCTCGAGAAGCTCGGCCTCGCCTTGGACCCGGAGCAGGCG